>ENA-OZKX01000133-OZKX01000133.1-human-gut-metagenome-genome-assembly--contig:-NODE-133-length-36581-cov-8.149400_pt1 | contig 36581 bp, 29 predicted proteins | sample MGYA00244831_ERZ653774 | MGnify/ENA primary metagenome ERZ653774 (study PRJEB26926, sample SAMN06165314) | human gut metagenome | biome: ENVO:00009003; feature: ENVO:2100002; material: ENVO:00002003...
ATACGAGATTTCTGCCTGTCTCGGGGGCTCGGAGATGTGTATAAGAGACAGCCGTCGCCCTGCTGCGTCGCCACGCCCTTGATCTTGGCCTTCTCGGTGGCGAAGTTGTAGGTGATCGTATCCATCTGGTAGGAGGCCGAGCCGTCCGAGAACTCCGGCTTGGTGACGATCGCCTTGCCGTCGAGCGAGTCAGGCTTGCCGTAGGCGAAGACCGTCTTGTCGGTCATATCGATGCGCATGAAATCGGCCTTGAGGTTGCTGTTCTGGTAGGTGACGTCACCCTCGTTGTAGACGTAGACCAGCTTGTTGCGCACGTCGTAGACGAGCGAGTCGGTGCTCTTGCCCTCGATTGCGCCGTCGAGGAACCCCGTGGCCTTGCGCGGTTTGCGGGCCGTGTCGCGCTGCATCGTGTCGGCGGCGAGGGTGTCGGCGGCGAGCGTGTCGCGCGGGACGGCCGGAGCGTCGGCTGCTGCGGCATTGCGGCGGGCCTGCCGGCGGGCGGCCCGTTCCTGTGCGCGACGCAGGCGGGGATTGTCGGGACGTGAGGCCTCTTCGGAGTCGGGACGCGCAACCTCTTCGGAGTCGGGACGCGCAGTCTCTTCGGTGGCGGAGGGGGTTGCGGCGTCGGAGCGGAGCGGGGAGGCTGCGACCGGGGCGGAAGCCCGAAGCGTCAGGGTGTCGTCCGGCCGGATGCCCGGCACTCCGCGTCCCGCCGCCGTGCCCAGCACGGCCTGGGCGAACAGCAGAAGCACCGTTGCCGACAAGATATATTTTCCCCTTGATCCGTTCAAAATCCAATAATTTTTCGTACCTTTGCCGACAAGTCGGCAAAACCGCCCGGATATGCCCCGGAGGGGCTTCCCGCGGCTTTTCGGGCCCGACAAAGATAGGTAAAAAATTACAGAAAACCCTTGTCCTCACCAAGAAATATGCGTCTGCGCCTGCTCTTCGTGTCGCTGTTGGTTTCCGCCGCCCTGCTCTCTAACGCGGCGGTGGCGGGAAATATTGCGCACGGGGTGAGCGTGGTGGTGATCGACCCGGGCCACGGCGGCCGGCTGCCCGGTGCGCACTACGGCAGCATCTACGAAAAAGACCTCGTGCTGAAGGTCGGGCTGCGGCTGGGCAAGCTCATCGAAGAGGGGATGCCGGGCGTGAAGGTGGTCTACACGCGCACGACGGACAAGATGCTCGGGGCGACGCTGGCCGAGGACCTGCAGAAGCGCGCCGACATCGCCAACGAGGCCGGGGGCGACCTCTTCATCTCGATCCATGCCAATGCCGCGGCGGCCACTGCGGCGAAGGGGGTCGAGGTGCTCATCATGGGCGAGACGCCCAAGGAGCAGCGCTACAACACCGAGGCGCTCTACGAGAGCAACCGCGAGGACCTGATCGACCTGGCGACCGAGCCCAATGCGGCGATCGTGCGGGCCCGCATCCAGAACCTGCAGATCACCTACGGCGAGTACAGCATGGCCATTGCCCGCTGCATCGAGCGCAGCTTCCGCGAGGCGGGCCGCGTCGTGCGGCGGATCAAGCCGCAGCTGCTGCGCGTGCTCTACGCCACGGACATGCCGGGCGTGCTCGCCGAGATCGGCTTCATGTCCAATGCGCAGGAGATGGCCTACATGAAGTCCGAGCGGGGCCTGGACGAGATCGCCCGCAACCTCTACGACGCCGTGCGCAACTATTCGGACTTCGTGCTCACGACGCGGCGCGGCGACGGCGAGGCGGCCGTGGCGGCTGCGGCGCCGTCCGGCGGGACGGCGGAGACCCCGTCGGCGCAGCCCTCCGCATCCGGCGACGACCGGGCGGCGCAGGCCGACAAGCAGGAGCCCGTGCGCTACACGGTGCAGGTGCTGGCCTCGGCCAAACCCGTGTCGCTGCGCTCGTCCGAGTTCAAAAGCTACCGCGGCAAGGTGCGGCAGCTGAAGGCCTCCGGCGCGCTGCCCTACAAATATTGTGTGGGTGAATACGACACCGAGGCGGCGGCGCAGCGTCATCTGCGGCAGGTCCGCAAGGTCTTCCCCGATGCCTTCGTCGTGCGGTGCCGGGGTACGGAAATTGTAAAATAGAAAATCCGATATGAAAAGAGAAGTCAAAATCGGCATCTTCGCCGTGGCGATGATTTGTGCGGCGTGGATCGGCATCCGCTTCCTCCAGGGGCTGGACATCTTCAGTCGCAATACCGAATACTACGCCGCCTATGACCAGATCAACGGCGTGCAGACGGCCTCGCCCGTCATGATGAAGGGGGTGAAGATCGGTACGGTGACCGGTGTGGAGTTCGACCCCGCGCGCAGCGACAAGGTGGTCCTGCAGCTGACCGTCAAGCGCACCTACCGCATTCCGACCGACTCCGAAGCCAAGATCTTCAGCGACGGACTGATGGGCAGCAAGGCCATCGAGATCATCTACGGGGCGGCCGACTCCTATCTGGCCGACGGCGACACGCTCCGCTCGAGCCGCAACCGTGATCTGATGGACATGGCCGGCTCGGAGCTCGATTTCTTCAAGCAGAAGATCGCCCAGGTGACCGGAGACCTGTCGCGCACGCTCGAAAACCTGAATCGGCTGCTCGAGAACAACGAGTCCAGCATCTCGGGTACCCTGACCCACCTGGACGGCATCACGGGCGACATGGCCGAGCTCTTCTCCTCGGAGAAGGGAAACCTGCGGGCGGCGGTCGACAACCTGACCGCCTTCTCGGAGATGCTCGGGCAGAATGCCCCGCGCATCGACAGCATCGTCAGCAGCGTGAACCGCCTGACGACGCAGCTTACCGAAGAGGAGTTCGCCCGCCGTCTGACCGAGTCGGTCGAGGGGCTGAATGCCCTGATGGCGCGTATCGAGCGGGGCGACGGGACGCTGGGGCGTCTGATGGACGATCCGGCCCTCTACGACTCGCTCACGGTAGCCAGCAGCAACCTGGCGGCCCTGCTGGCCGATCTGAAGGAGTACCCGGGCCGCTACGTGCACTTCTCGCTCTTCGGGCGCGATCCGGAGAAGATGAAGGCCAAGGCCGAGCGCAAGGCGGCACGTCTTGAGGAGAAGAAGGCCAAAGAGGCCGAAAAGTCCGGCAGGTCCGCGGCGGAGTGATCCCTGCCCGTGGCGGAGTGATCCCTGTCCGGGGCGAGTGCCGGTGGCCGGGCTGCAACCGAAGCGAGGCCGTCGTCGGATGATCCGGTTGCAGGTAAAGTGAGGTTTTGGTCGGGTGGCCGGGCTGCGACCGAAGCGAGGTCATGACCGGATGAACGGGTCGGGCAAGCGAGATTCGGACCGAACGAACGGGCTGCGGCCGGAGCGAGGCCACGGCCGGAGGATCGGACGGCCGGAAAAATGCGGCTGCGGCCCGACGGGCGCTGCCGGTCGCGTGTGATTGCGCTCCTGCCGCTGCGTGTAACGGCCTGCCGGGCGGACCCGCTCCGGTCCGGCGTAATTGAGATGCTATCCCAAAGAGAGAAATGATTTATCCCGCTTCTTTTGAACAGAAGATCGGCTTCGACCGCTTGCGTGAGCAGGTCGCGGCCCGTTGTACCATGCGTGCTGCGCGCGAGCTGCTCGCGGCCGAAACCTTTTCCACCTCGCCGCAGGAGATCGAACGGCGCCTGGCGCTGGCCGACGAGATGCGCCTGCTGCTCGACATGGAGCGCGACTTCCCGGGCGGCGAGTATCCCGATACGGACGAGGTCGTCGCCAAGCTGCGCGTCGCCGGCACGTTCCTCGACGTGGCCGAGGTGGTCCTCCTGCAGCGGGCGCTGGCGCTCATCGGGGCGGTCGTCGAGTTTATCGGCCGGCGCGGGGAGCACTACCCGGCGCTGCACGACCTGACGCACGGCGTCGAGTCCTTCCCCGAGATCGTGCGCCGCATCGAGGCGATCGTCGACCGCTTCGGCAACGTCCGCGACACGGCCTCCCCGGCGCTGGCCGAGGTGCGGCGCGCCATCCGCGAACGCGAGGGTCAGGCAGCCAAGCGCCTGCAGGCGGTCCTCTCGGCCGCCAAGGGGGCCGGCATCGTCGAGGCCGACGCACAGATCTCGATCCGCGACGGACGCGCCGTGATCCCCGTCTCGGCCTCGAACAAACGCAAGCTCAACGGCTTCATCCACGACGAGTCGGCCACGGGCCGCACCTTCTATGTCGAGCCGGTCGAGGTCGTCGAGATCAACAACGAACTGCGCGAACTGGAGTATGCCGAGCGGCGCGAGATCGTCCGCATCCTCACGGAGTTCACCGAGTCGATCCGTCCCGACGCGGAGCTGATCGCCGCTTCGGGCGACTGCCTGGCGCAGATCGACATGCTGCGCGCCAAGGGACGCTGGGCCTCCGAGAACGGCTGCGTGCGCCCGATCCTCTCGACGGACGACCGCCTCGTGCTCAAGAACGCCCGCCATCCGCTCCTGCAGCAGACTCTGCGGGCGCAGGGGCGCGAGATCGTGCCCCTCGACCTGCAGCTCGACCGCCGCAAGCACATCCTCGTCATCTCGGGACCCAACGCCGGCGGCAAGTCCGTCTGCCTGAAGACCACGGGCATCGTGCAGTACATGTTCCAGTGCGGCTTCCCCGTGCCGGTGTCGGAGATCTCCGAACTGCCGGTCTTCCGCTCGATCTACATCGACATCGGCGACGAGCAGTCGATCGACAACGACCTGTCGACCTATTCGTCGCACCTGCTCAACATGAAGCACATGCTCGCCGGGGCGTCGGACCGCACGCTGGTGCTCATCGACGAGTTCGGATCGGGCACGGAGCCCAACATCGGCGGGGCGATCGCCGAGGCGATTCTCGAGCGGCTGCTCGAAAAGGGGTGCTACGGCGTCATCACGACGCACTATGCCAACATCAAGTACTACGCCTCGTCGACCGAGGGGATCGCCAACGGCGCGATGATGTTCGACGTGCAGCAGATCCGGCCGCTCTTCCGCCTGGAGATGGGCAAGCCGGGCAGCTCGTTCGCCATCGAGATCGCCCGCAAGATCGGCTTGCCGGAGGAGATCATCCGCGCGGCGAGCGAGAAGGCCGGGTCGGACCACATCAATCTGGAGAAGCAGCTGCGCGAGATTGCCCGCGACAAGCACTACTGGGAGCAGAAGCGCGACCGCATCCGCCTGACGGACCGCAAGGTCGAGGAGTTGGAGCAGACCTACTCCGAGCAGCTGTCGAAGATCCGCGCCGAGCGGCAGGAGATTCTCCGCCGGGCCAAGCAGGAGGCGCAGCAGCTCATTGCCGACGCCAATCGGCAGATCGAGAACACGATCCGCACGATCCGCGAGGCGCAGGCCGAGAAGGAGCTCACGCGGCTGGCGCGGCGCGAACTGGACGATTTCCGCGAGACGGTCGAGCAGACCGATACGGCGGAGCGCGATGCGGCCGTGGCGCGCGAGATCGAGCGCATCGAGCGGCGGCGGCAGCGGCGCGCCGAGCGCCGCGAGCGCGAGGGGGCGGCGGAAGGCAAGGCGCCGGCGGAGGCGCCCGCTCCGGTGCTGCGCGAGGTCGAGGTCGGCTCGAAGGTCCGCATGGCAGGGCAGGAGATGGTCGGCGTCGTGCAGTCGCTCAAGGGCAAACGGGCGCAGGTGGCCTTCGGACAGATTCTGACGACGGTCGACAAGTCGCAGCTTGCGGTCGTCTCGAACAGCGAATACCGCGAGGCGACGCGCCCGGTGACGGCCCGCACGGTCGTTTCGGCCGACATCTCGTCGCGCAAGCTCAACTTCAAGGACCACATCGACGTGCGGGGCATGCGTGTCGCCGAGGCGCTCGAGGCGGTGCAGGACCTCATCGACGACGCCCTGATGGTGGGGGTCGGCACGGTGACGATCCTCCACGGCAAGGGTACCGGTGCCCTCAAGGAGGAGATCCGCCGCTACCTGCGCACGGTGCCCGAGGTGATCTCGGCCGTCGACGAACATGCCGACCGCGGCGGCGCGGGCATCACGATCGTGACGCTCTCGTAGCACCGGCCGCGTGTGCCGGGCACGGCCGCGGAAGAGACGGGTGCGACGGCTGCGGCCGCCGCACCTTTTTACTGTATTTTTGCGGGCGAAAAAAGGGGCCGAAGCGGAGAAGAATGCCGCTTTTCTTGTACCTTTGCGGGATGAGGTGCAACGGATCGGCTGCCGATCCGAAAAACGGATACCATGAATTACAGACTTTCACAGATCGCCGCCATCTGCGGCGGTCATTTTTCGGGCTGCGACGTCGGCGTGCGCTCGGTCGTGACCGACAGCCGCTCGCTCACGTGTGAACTGGGCACGGAGCCGCTGTTCGTGGCCATGCGCGGCGCGAACCACGATTCGCACGCCTTCATCGCCGAGATGTACGGCCGCGGCGTCAGGGCCTTTCTGGTCGAACGGGAGGTCGAGCCGATGCCCGGCTGCGGCGTCGTGCGTGTCGACAACGCCATTCGCGCGCTGCAGAGCCTGGCGGCCTACCACCGGGCGCAGTTCCGCGGCACGGTCGTGGGCATCACCGGCTCGAACGGCAAGACCGTCATCAAGGAGTGGATCGCCGAGGAGCTGCCCCGGGGAATGAAATACTACCGCTCGCCCAAGAGCTACAACTCGCAGCTGGGCGTGCCGCTCTCGGTGCTGATGATCGAGGGCGACGAGCAGCTGGCGATCTTCGAGGCGGGCATCTCGAAACCCGGCGAGATGGAGCGTCTGGAGCGCATCATCCGCCCCGACGTGGTGATCTTCACCTCGATCGGCGACGCCCATCAGGAGAATTTCGTCAACCTCGAACAGAAGTGCGACGAGAAGATGATCCTCGCGCACCGCGCCTCCACGATCATCTACCACAGCTATTACGAGCCGCTGGGCCGCCTGGTTGCGGCGCGCTTCGCCGATCGCCGGCCCATCGACGCCGCGACGTTCCCCGAGCCGGCCGAATCGGTCATCGGCAACGCCGCCTCGCGGCGCAACGCCCAGATCGTCGAGGCCTTCTGCGCGGCGATGCACTATCCCGCCCCGGCCTTCGCCGCGGCGCCGGCCGTCGCCATGCGCCTCGAGGTCAAGGACGGCATCAACGACTCGGTGCTCATCAACGACGCCTACAACCTCGACCTCAATTCGCTGGCGCTGGCGCTCGACTACCTGCACAACGTGGCGCTCGGCCGCCGCTGCACGCTCATCCTCTCGGACATCGCGCAGAGCGGCCTTTCGGACGAGGAGCTCTACAGCCGCGTCGCGGGCATGGTCGCCCGTGCGGGCGTCGACTGCCTGGTCGGCATCGGCTCGCGCCTGCGGCGCCATGCCGCGCTGTTTGACTGCGCGAAGGAGTTCTACGCCTCGACCGACGAGTGCATCGCCCGCCTGAGCCGGCAGGCCGTGGCCGGGCGCGCCGTGCTGCTCAAGGGGGCCCGCGACTTCCGCTTCGAGAAGCTCGCCCACGCCCTCTCGCGCAAGAGCCATACGACGGTGCTGGAGGTCGATCTCGATGCGATGATTCACAATCTCAACTACTTCCGTGCGAAGTTGCGCCCGGGTGTGAAGCTCGTGGCGATGGTCAAGGCCGCATCCTACGGCGCCGGGGATTTCGAGGTGGCGCAGATGCTCCAGCACCAGGGAGTAGACTACCTGGCTGTGGCCTTCGCCGACGAAGGGGTGCTGCTGCGCGAGCGGGGCATCACGATGCCGATCGTCGTGCTCAATGCCGATGCGGACAGCTTCGACCTGATGATCGCCAACCGGCTGGAGCCCGAGATATACAGCTTCCGCTCGCTCGAGGACTTTGCCGCCGCGGTGGACCATGCGGGCGAGAGCCGCTTCCCGATCCATGTGAAGCTCGACACGGGGATGCACCGCCTGGGCTTCGTCGAGGAGGAGCTGCCGCGCCTGTGCGAGCGGCTGCGCGGCTGCGGACAGGTGCGCGTGGCGTCGATCTTCTCGCACCTGAACTGCGCCGACATGCCCGAGGAGGATGCCTACACGCGGGCGCAGATTGCCCGCTACGACCGCATGAGTTCGACGCTGGCCGCCTCACTTGACTATCCGGTCCTCCGCCATACGGCCAACTCGGCGGCCATCGAACGCTTCCCCGAGGCGCAGTACGACATGTGCCGCCTCGGCCTGGGGCTCTACGGCTTCGGCTGGCACCGCGAGGAGGGGCTCACGCCCGTCTCGACGCTCAAGACGCGCATCGTGCAGATCAAGCACCTGGCGGCGGGCGAGACCGTCGGTTACGGGCGGGCCGGGCGGCTTACGCGCGACAGCGTGACGGCCACCGTCCCCGTGGGCTATGCCGACGGACTGGACCGCCACCTCGGCTGCGGCCGCTGGTCGCTGCTCGTCAAGGGGCGCCCGGCTCCGATCGTGGGGCGCATCTGCATGGACAGCTGCATGATCGACATCACGGACATTCCCGACGTGCAGGAGGGCGACGAGGCGGTGATCTTCTCGCCGGCCGCCGGCAACGACGCGGCGGCGATGGCCGAGGTGCTGGGGACGATCCCCTACGAGGTGATGACCTCCGTGTCGGGGCGCGTCAAGCGCATCTACCTGAAAGAGTAATACGGACGGCGGTGCGCCGCGGACGGCCGAAGAGCGTCCCGTGCGCCGCCGCGAAACAACGGACCGAACATGAACGGAACGCTCTACCTGATTCCCTGTCCGATCTCGGACGAAACGGCACCGTGGGACGTGCTGCCCGCGGCCAACCGCGCCGTGATGGACTCGCTCGACTACTTCATCGTCGAGAATACGCGCACGGCGCGGCGCTTCCTCTCGAAGGCCGGCATTGCGCGCCCCATCGCCGAGCTGGAGTTCCGCGAGCTGAACGAACATACGGTCGCCGGACCCGACGTCGAGGCGCTCGTCGACCCCATCGCGGCGGGCCGTTCGGCCGGGGTGATCTCCGAGGCGGGCGTGCCGGGCGTCGCCGATCCCGGGGCGCTGGTCGTCGAGGCGTGCCACCGCCGCGGCATCCGCGTCGTGCCGCTCGTGGGCCCCTCGTCGATCCTGCTGGCACTCATGGCCTCGGGTCTCAACGGGCAGTCGTTCGCCTTCAACGGCTACCTGCCCGTCAAGCCTGCTGAGCGGGCGCAGTCGATCCGCCGCTTCGAGCGCCGGGCCCGCAGCGAGGGGCAGTCGCAGCTCTTCATCGAGGCGCCCTACCGCAACGCGAAGCTCCTGGAGCAGCTGTTGCAGGTGCTCGCCCCCGACACGCGCCTGACGCTCGCCGTGGACCTCACGGCCCCCGGCGGGCAGGTCCTAACCCGCACGGTGGCGGAGTGGCGCCGTGTGCCGCTGCCCGAACTGAACAAACGCCCGGCCATTTTCATCATCGGGTAGGGTTGGTATACAATTTGAACGATGAGGTTACGGAAATCTGAAAAAACACGAGATATGAAAAAGGAAAAGGTTTATAACGAGCAGGTTACGGAGGATGAGAAGAATCCGTCCGCCGAGGCTTCCCCGACCGGAAAGCAGCCCGAAGGTGACAATGTGGCAGAGAAGCCGGAGACGGCGGCTGACACTTTGGCAGATGCGGCAGAGCCCGCAGCGCAGGAGGGCCCCGATTTCGCGGCGCTCGTTGCCGAGTGGCAGGACAAGTACCTGCGTCTGCAGGCCGAGTTCGACAACTTCCGCAAGCGGACGATCCGCGAGAAGATGGAGCTCGTCGAGACGGGCGGCCGCGACGTGCTGCTGGAGATGCTGCCCGTGCGCGACGACGTGCAGCGGGCCGTTGCCGCCATGGAGAAGAGCGACGACATCGAGGCTCTGCGCTCGGGCGTGCGGCTCATTTCGCAGAAGTTTACCGAGGCGCTGCGCCGCAAGGGCGTGACCGAGATCGACTGCCTGGGCAAGGAGTTCGATGCCGATCTGTGCGAGGCCGTGGCGCGGTTTGCCGCGGGCGAGGAGAAGAAGGGCAAGGTCATCGACGTCGTGCAGACGGGTTACAAGCTCGGCGAGCGGATGTTGCGCTTCGCAAAAGTCGTTGTAGGAGAGTAAGGTCATGGCAGAGAAAAGGGATTATTACGAGGTGCTCGGCGTTGCGCGCAATGCCAACGCCGACGAGATAAAGAAGGCCTACCGCAAGGCGGCCATCAAGTATCACCCGGACAAGAACCCGGGCGACAAGGAGGCCGAGGAGAAGTTCAAGGAGGCGGCCGAGGCTTACGACGTGCTGTCGAACCCCGAGAAGCGGGCGCGCTACGACCAGTACGGACACGCCGGCATGAGCGGCGCGGCAGGCGGCGGAGCCAGCGGTTTCGGCGGCTTCAGCAGCGGCGGTTTCTCGATGGAGGACATCTTCTCGCAGTTCGGCGACATCTTCGGCGGCCACTTCGGCGGCGGATTCCGCTCGACCTCTTCGTCGGGCGGGCGGCGCACGAACCGTGGGTCGGACATCCGCATCAAGGTGCGGCTGTCCCTTTCGGAGATCGCCAACGGCGTAACCAAGAAGCTGCGGATCAACAAGACCGTGGCGTGCGACAAGTGCGGCGGCACGGGTGCGAAGGACGCCAACTCCTACTCGACCTGTTCGGCCTGCAAGGGCACGGGTTACATCACGCGGGTGGAAAACACCTTCTTCGGCCGCATGCAGACGCAGGGCGTCTGCCCGACGTGCGGCGGTACGGGCAAGGTCATCACGGCGCCGTGCGACCAGTGCCACGGCGAAGGCACGGTGCGCGGATCGGAGATCGTGGAGATCAAGATTCCGGCCGGCGTGGGCGAGGGCATGGTCCTCACCGTCTCGGGCAAGGGCAATGCCGCGCGTCAGGGCGGCGTGAACGGCGACCTGCAGGTGATGATCGAGGAGGAGCCCGATGCCGAGCTCGTGCGTGACGGCAACGACCTGATCCACAACCTGAACATTACGGTGACGACGGCGCTGCTGGGCGGCACGGTCGAGGTGCCGACGGTCGACGGACGCGCCAAGATCAAGATCGCACCGGGAACGCACGCCGGCAAGGTGCTGCGGCTCGGCGGCAAGGGCCTGCCGGAGGTCAACGGCTACGGCCGCGGCGACGAACTGGTTGTCGTGGACATCACCATCCCGTCGAAGCTCACCGCCGAGGAGAAACGCCTCGTCGAGCAGCTGGCCGCACAGCCCGATTTCCAGCGGGCCGAGTCGGTGAAGAATCAGAATATCTTCGAGCGAATGAAGAGCTTCTTCCGTTAGTGAGACGGAAAAGTGATGGAAACACGGTGAAAAATTCGTACCTTTACGCTGTGAAGGTGACGAATTTTTCCGTTAATAAGCAGATGTGACAGCCATGTTAGGATTCAGCCCGTACAAGAAACACGCCAACAAGTTCAACTACATCCCGCGCTACTACGACCCCGAAAAGGAGGCCCGCGAGCAGCGCCGTGCCGAGCTGCGCGGCGAACGGTCGGACGACAACTCGGAGTACCGCCCCGGCAAGTACATCCGCACGCAGCGCGAAGCGCGCGAGGCGAGGCGTGCCGGCGAGGCGGGCAACGGCCACATGCGGCTGCTGAAGATGGCCGTCATCGCGGCGCTGATCATCGTCTTCGTCTACCTGCTCTACCCGCGGCTGGTGGGGCTCTTCGTGAGCGCCTCGAAGCAGGGCGGAAAGAGCGACATGGAACTCATGTACGGCGATTTCGACCCCACGGCACCGATCACCGTCGTACCGAACGATTACGTCGAGCAGGAGTAGATGGCCGACCGGATCAGACTTTTACCCGAGGTTGTCGCCAACCAGATTGCGGCGGGCGAGGTGGTCAACCGCCCCGCCTCGGTCGTCAAGGAGATGATGGAGAACGCCATCGATGCCGGTGCGCGGTGCGTGAAGGTCAACTTCCGCGACGGCGGCAAGGAGCTCATCCAGATCGTCGACGACGGCTGCGGCATGTCGCCCATCGACGCCCGCATGGCCTTCGACCGCCACGCCACGAGCAAGATCCGCTCCGTGGAGGACATCTACGACCTGCATACGTTCGGATTCCGCGGCGAGGCGCTCGCCTCGATCGCGGCGGTGGCGCAGGTCGAGCTGCGCACGCGGCAGGCCGACGACGAGATGGGCACCCTCACGGAGATCAACGGCGGGCGGTTCGTCTCGCAGTCGCCCGTGATGTGCCCCGCGGGTTCGCAGTTCTTCGTGCGCAACCTCTTCTACAACGTGCCGGCGCGCCGCCGCTTTCTGGAGAAGAGCACGACCTCGGCGTCGCAGATCCGCAGCGAATTCCAGCGCGTGGCCCTCTGCAATCCGCAGATCGCCTTTGAACTCTACGCCAACGACGCCCCGGTTTACACGCTGGCGGCGACCTCGCTTGCCGGACGGATCGTCGACGTCGTGGGACGCCATATCAAGCAGAATCTGCTGGAGGTCGATGCCGACACCTCGATCGCCCGCGTGGCGGGATACATCGGGCGTCCGGCAGCCGCCAAGCGGCGCAACGCCGACCAGTACCTCTTCGTCAACGGACGCTACTTCAAGAGCCCGTACCTTACGAGTGCCGTGATGAAGGCCTACGAAAAGCTGATTCCCGAGGGGGCGCAGCCGGCCTATTTCCTCTACCTGACGATCGACCCCTCGCGCATCGACGTCAACGTCCACCCGCAGAAGACCGAGGTGAAGTTCGCCGACGAGGAGGCCGTATGGCAGATCGTCCACGCCGCGATGCGCGAGACGCTGGCCAAGACGGGTGCCGTGCCGATGATGGATTTCGACCGCGACAACACGGTGGAGATCCCCGTCATGCAGCGCGGCGCGGTCTACAGCGAGCCGCTGGCCATGTCGAACCGCGACTACAACCCCTTCCGCGAGGAGTATATCGACCCGACGGCACCCGATCCGAATGTCGACTTCACGGGTTTCGACGTGCCCTACAGCGACGATGCGCAGCACGTGTCGGATGCGGCCACTGCCGTGCCGCGGCGGGGCGGAGCGGGCGCTTCCCCGCGCCCCTTCCCGTGCGGCATCCGGCCCGACGGCGGATTTGACCTTCCGTCGTCGGTGCCCCCGGCCGCTGCCGACGAGGAGTTCGAGGAGATCGCCTCCGGGAGCGATCCCGATCCCGCCGCAGAGGCGTCCGGAGCGGGAGCCTTTGCCTTCGGCGGGGACGGTGCGGACGGTGCGGGCGGCGGGCCGGGGGACGCGGAGTTCGGCGAGAGCACGCTCGACTTCATTCCGTCGGAGGCCGATGCCGAGCAGCAGCGCCTCGATGTGGAGCCGCATGCGGAGTTCTCGGAGCCGCTGCCGCTTGGCGGCGGGTATGTCGCCGCGCTGCTCGGCGGGCGCTTCGTCGTCGTGGATGTGCGGCGGGCCCGCGAGCGGGTGCTCTACGAGGAGTATCTGCGGGTGCTGGGACACGGCGAGGCCGTCAGCGAGCAGCTGCTTTTTCCCGAGCGGCTCGAACTCTCGGGCGAGGAGTACGCCCTCGTGGAGGAGCATGCCGTGGAGTTCGCGGCGCTGGGCTTCGATATCGACCTCTGCGGCGGCGGGGTGGTCGAGGTGAAGGGCACGCCGGCCGACCTGCCGGCCGATTCGGTCGACACGACGCTCTACGAGCTGTTGCAGGCCTTTGCGACGCCCGTGTCGCTCGGCGACGTGCGGCGCGAGCGCATTGCCGCCGCCATGGCCCGTTCGGCCGTGCGCGGTCCGCAGCGGATGCTCTCGCGCGAGGAGGCCGCGGCGCTGCTGGCACGGCTCGCCGCGGGCGGCAACATCAGCTTTTCGCCCTCGGGAAAGGCCATTCTTACCGAAATCACGACCGAAGAACTCCGAGGCAGGTTGGGATAATTCGGCACAAAAACCTATTTTTGCAAAAAATTCCGTTATGAACAGCTATTTTCAGACGCCCCCCGTGGTGAAGAACCTCATCATCATCAACGTGCTGGTCTACATGGCCACCTCGCTGCTGCCCGTGGGCGACTGGATCACGGGCTACTGCGCGCTCTCGCTCGGTACGCCCTTTTTCCATACCTACCAGTTCGTTACCTACATGTTCCTGCATGCCAATCTGGAACATATCTTCTTCAACATGTTCGCGCTGTGGATGTTCGGCCGCACGCTGGAGTACGAGCTCGGCTCGAGGCGCTTTCTGATCTACTACATGATCTGCGGCGTGGGGGCTGCGCTGATTCAGTACCTCACGGCTCTGGCGCTGGGCGAACTGCCGCTGCTGCTCGTCGGGGCCTCGGGTGCCGTGATGGGGCTGCTGCTGGCCTTCGGCGTGCTGCATCCCAATGCCGTCATCATGCTCCTCTTCCCGCCCATTCCGCTCAAGGCCAAGTGGTTCGTCATCATCTACGGCGTCATCGAGCTGCTGCTGGGCTGGCGCGGCGTGGGCAACGTCGCCCACTTCGCCCATGTCGGCGGCATGCTGTGGGGCTTCCTGCTGCTGCACTACTGGAAACAACGCGGCATCATCCGCTTCTAAAGCATGGCCGACGAGCTCTATAATCCGGGTTACGGGCGCGCGGCGAAGAAGCCGCGCCGCAGCGTCGTGCGGTGGCTGCTCGATACGGTGATGACCCTGCTGTCGCTCGTCGTCGGCGTGACGATGATCGTCACCTACTTCGTGCCCTATGTCAACCCCGCGCGCGTGTGGTTCTTCCCCGTGCTGGGGCTCATTGCCCCGGGCGTCTATGTCGCGGCCGTCGTGCTGGCCCTCTACTGGATCATCCGCTGGCGCCTCAAGCGCGCGGGCTTCATGTTGGCGGTCGTTGCGGCGGGGCTTTTCCAGGTCTCGCTCTTCTGGCGGCCCGAGCTGCGCCGCACCTACGGCGAGGAGTCCTACGACCGCGCCGCCTTCAAGGTCATGACCTACAACGTCCGCTGCTTCTACGGCGAGGACGGCCAGAGCAGCGTCGGCGACGTGCTGCAGCTCATCCGCGAGGAGGACCCCGACATCGTCTGCCTGCAGGAGTTCAACGCCCGGCTGGCTGATGCCGCCGAGGAGTTCGCGCTGCTCGACGAAACCTACGAAAGCGCCCGCTTCGGCCGCACGCAGGCCCCCGATTCGCTCTACGGCGCCCCGATGCTGATATTGAGCAAGTACCGCATTCTGCGCTCGGGCGTCGGACTGACCGCCTCGACGTCGGTTTGGGCCGACCTGCTCGTCGGCGACGACACGGTGCGCGTCATCAGCAACCACCTGCGCTCGACGGCCATCAACGCCTCGGACAACGACTACATCACCAGCCGTCGTTTCCTTTCGGACACGGCCCGCGAGGTGAAGATCCGCAGCATCGTCGACCGCTTCCGCGAAAACAGCGTGCTGCGGGCCGAACAAGTGGACAGCATCGCGCACCTGATTGCCGCCTCGCCGCGCCGGCGGATCGTCTGCGGCGACTTCAACGATACGCCCGTGTCGTATGTCTACCGCACGATGGCACGCGGCCTGAACGACGCCTTTTCGGAGTGCGGATCGGGCTATTCGCACACCTTCCGCGGCTTCTACAACACGCTGCGCATCGACTACGTGTTGAGCTCCGACGACTTCGAGACCCTCTCCTACGAGGTGCTGCCCGTCGAGTTTTCGGACCACCATCCCGTCGTCGTGCGCCTGATGAAGAGAACCTCAAACAACTAAATACACATAGCCATGATTTTTGATTCGCTGAAAAACAGCGCGCTCTACACCTCGGTGCACCCGCGCATGAAGAAGGCCTTCGAGCTGATCGCCTCGACCGACTGGACCAAGATGGAGCCGGGAATCCATGAACTCGACGGACGCGACATCTACGTCAACGTGATGGAGCGCGAACTCAAGAAGCGCGCCGACGCCAAACTCGAGGTCCACAACGAATACATCGACATCCAGGTGCTCGTCTCGGGCAAGGAGGAGAGCTTCGGCTGGAGCGAGCGCAAGGACCTGCGGCAGCCGCAGGGCGAGTTCAACAAGGAGAAGGACATCCAACTCTTCGACGACGAACCGCAGACCTACTACACGCTGCGTCCGGGCCAGTTCACGATCCTCTTCCCCGAGGACGGTCACGCGCCGATGGTAGGCGAGGGCACCGTGCGCAAGATCATCGTCAAGGTGCGCATCTGACACTCCGTTGTCCGGTGGCAGGGGGTGCCGCTCATGAGGCGAACCTGCCGCGCATGAAAAAATCCCGAACCTCCGAGGTTCGGGATTTTTTTTGTCTTGTGGTGTCGGGACGTGCACGGAGCTGCTGCTGCATTGGCGGGGGCTCGGCGGGGCGCCTGTCGGTCGGAGCCGGACATGGCAGGATTGCGCGGCAGCCCCGCGGGGCGTTTTTCAGGCGACGGCGAGCCGGTTGCGGTGGTGCAGGGCGCTGCGGAACGCAAGCCACGATCCGACGGCGCAGACGACGAAGACCGTGCCGGTCGAGAGCAGCGTGTCGCCCATGCCGACGAGCGGCGATACGAGGCCGCCGAAGGCGAAGCAGACGGCGCCCAGCAGTGCCGAGGCCGTACCGGCGTGTTCGCGCGTGCAGTCCATGGTCAGCGTGGTCGTGGCCGGGAAGGTGATGCCCATCGAGAAGAGCAGGGCGAAGACCAGCACCTCGTAGAGCCAGAAGCCGCAGTGGCAGGCGAGGGCTGCGGCCGTGGCGAGTGAGAAGTGCAGCATGCCGCGGCATCCGAGAAGCGTAGCGCGCTCCTGTCGGCGGAAACGCACGGCAAGCGCCGCGGCGCTCATGATCGCCAGCGAATTGGCCGCGAAGCAGAGGCTGAATCCGAAGGCCGAGAAGCCGTAGTGCTCCTGCACGATGAAGGGCGACGAGGCGATGTTGCCGAAGAGGATGCCCTGTGCGAAACCCAGCTGGAGGATGTAGCCGACGAAGGGGCGGTTGTGCAGTACGGCGCCGAATCCATGAAACAGCTGCCCCCATCCGGCGCTGCTGCGGCGCGTCGCGGGCAGCGATTCGCGGAAGCGGAGGCAGCTGATGAGCAGCACGCAGCCCAACGCGAGCAGGATGCAGAAGATGCCGCGCCAGCCGATGACGTCGGTCAGGGCGCCGCCGACGATCGGGGCCGTGACGGGTGCCACGCCGTTGATGGCGCCGATGACGGCCAGCATGCGGGCGAGCTCCGCGCCCGTGAAACGGTCGGCGGCGACCGAACGCGAGATGACGATGCCGCCGGCCCCGGCGATGCCCTGCAGCAGGCGCAGCAGGATGAACTGCCGGATGTCCGAGGCGAAGATGCAGAGGATGGTCGAGACGATGAAGAGCGCCATGGCCGCAATCAGGGGCGGACGGCGTCCGTAGCGGTCACTCAGCGGGCCGAAGAAGAGCTGCCCGAGGGCCAGGCCGATCATGCTCGACGTGAGGCCCAGCTGCACCATCGACGACGTGGTGCCGAAATAGCCCGTCATCGAGGGGAGCGTCGGCAGATACATGTCCGTGACGAAGGGACCGAATGCCGTGAGCAGCCCCAGCAGGACGAGAAGAAAGGTTTTGGAATTTTCGTTGTTCATCTTTTCTTTTTTCCGGTGCAAAAATACGTCGCATATTCCGCTTCCGTCTCGTCCGATGCCGCCGGGTGTAGTTCATTTTCGGAACTGCACTTGTGCAAACCGGAGCCGGGCACTCGCATGCGGTGCTGCCGGGCTGCGTGTGTCGGGCCGGAGTGTTTTGCGGACGGTTCCGGAGGCTTTCACGCCGGGGCCTCGTTTTTGGGTGCGCGGGCGGTGAAGTGCTTCTGTGCAGGGCAGGGGCGTGCTGCAAGTAAGCTCTTCACACGCGGTGCCCGATCTTGTTGCACGCGGGCGCCGAAGTGCTTTTGTGCAGGGCAGGGGAGTGCCGTATGTGGAGACCCTGCACGGAGAGCGGGGTTGCGTGAGGGGGCCGCGGGCGCGTCGACTGGAGCGGTGGGTGCTGCTTTTTCCCATCGTCAGCGCTTGCCGGATGTTGGCGTCCGGATGCGTGCCGGCCAAGAGAAAGGCAAGCTCCGGTGGGGGTGAAAAGAGACAACCCGAAGACCGTGCGGTCTTCGGGTTGTCGTCTCGGGCAGGTGCCGCTATTTCGTTTCGCGCATCCGTGCGGCGATGTCGCGCGCAAGGGCGCGGCACGGTTCGCATACCGCCTGCGAATAGCCCTGCTTCATCTCGACGGGCGTGCCGATCATCTCCCACTTCATCCGTTCGCTGAACTCCTTCATGCGGCGCACGGCGGCACCGGCCCAGGTGAACGATCCGAAGCAGGCAAAGTTGCGATGCGGGATGCAGCGGGTCTCGATGCGGCGCAGCAGCTGCTCGACGGGCGGGAAGAGCTCGCCGTTGTAGGTCGGGCTACCGACAACGAGCGTGTCGTAGCGGAAGACGTCGCGCAGGACAACCGACGGATCCGCTACCGAGAGGTTGTAGACAACGATCTTCTCCACCCCCTCCTCGACAAGGCTGCGGGCGATGCGTTCGGCCGTCTGTTCCGTATTGCCGTACATCGAGGCGTAGGCCACGACGACCCCCTTTTCTCCCTCGTAGCGGCTCATGCGGTCGTAGAGGTCGATCACCTCGGCGATGTGGCGCTGCCAGACGGGGCCGTGTGTCGGGCAGATCGTCGCAACGGGCAGCGCGCGGACCTTTTGCAGGGCCTTCTGCACCGGAGCACCGTATTTGCCGACGATGCAGGCGTAGTAGCGACGCATCTCGTTCCAGTAGCGGTCGGCGTCGACCTGCGAATCGGTGATGCCGCCGTCGAGTGCGCCGAACGTACCGAAAGCGTCACCCGAAAAGAGCGTCTGCTCTTCGGCGCACCACGTGACCATCGTCTCGGGCCAGTGTACCATCGGCACCAGCTGGAAGGTGAGCGTTTTGCCGCCCAGATCGAGCGTGTCGCCCTCCTTGACCTCGAGCGTGCCGTCGCAGATGCCGTAGTAACCGGCAATCATTTGCAGGGTCTTGGCGTTGCCGACGATCGTTATGTCGGGATAGAGTTGCCGCAGGGCCGCGATCGACGACGAGTGGTCGGGTTCCATGTGGTTGACGACGAGGTAGTCGATCCGGCGGTCGCCGATCTCCTCGCGGATGTGCTGGAACAGCCGGCTGCCGAAGGCCTCCTCGACCGTGTCGATCAGTGCGATCTTTTCGCCGATGACCAGATAGGCGTTGTAGGAAACACCCTGGGGAAGCGACCAGAGGCCCTCGAAAAGGTGGGTCGTGCGGTCGTTGACGCCGACGTAGCGGATGCCGGGAAGAAACGCTGTAATTGCCATAGCTATTGATGATGAGCGGTTGTTGTTCTTTTCGCCGGCAAAGGTACGAAAAAATTTCCGGATGCGCTCATTTTCTTTCCCTTTGCATGTGCGATTCTCCCTTGGGAGCTGCGGCGGGCAGACTGTTTCCCTCCCCGGAGACAAAAAACCGCATGCCGCGGGTGCGGCATGCGGTGCTGTGCGGATTGCGCGCTCCCTACAGGAAGCGGGGCGACTCTTCCTCGCCGGCGCGGCTCTGCGTCGAGGCGGTCATCTCTCCCGAGAGAATCTCCTGCGGAATGCTGGTCTTCTCGTATACGGAGACGTCCCCCGTACTCGAGAGGCTGGTCAGCGTCATGCGTCCGTCCGTCGAGAAGAAGGCGTCGTATTCGCTGGCCCACGGCTGGTTGTCGCTGTAGACACCCGAGAGTTTGTCGTTGCTGTACGTGTAGGTGCCGCTGTAGTGCACGTATCCAGGGGTGATGTAGCGCTGGTACAGGTCGAAGGTCCCCTCCTCGGTGAACGAGATGTAGATGTCGGCCGTGGCCGTGGCGCCGGTCCACGATACCATGTGCCACTCTCCGACGAGCGTCTCCTTGCCCGGGTTCTTGCCTCCGTTATTGTCCGACTTGCTGCAACCGCTCAGGGCTACGAGCGACGCAAGCAGCATACAGAAAATCTTGATGTTTTTCATGCTGAATCCTTGTTTTTATAACCAACCTCCGTTTGCAGACTCAAATTCGCGGGCGATGATCGCATACTCCTTCGTAATGGTCATGCCGTTGATGCCGCTGCCGCTGTTCGTGCCGGCCACCATCGTGACCTTGGCAATGGCCGATCCGGGCTTCGTGCAGGTCAGCAGGACCTGGTTTGCGAAGACTCTCGGGTCCGAGGACATGCCGAGGCTGGCCTTGCCTTCGGCCGAAATCTCGACCGACGTAATCGTCATGTTCGCGTTGCCGCCGCCGACGAGCGCCGCCAGGTCGAGTGTATACTGCGAGCCGACGGGAACGGGGATGCAGGTCGTGCCGCGCACGTTCATCAGCACCTGGAAGGCGTCGATGTAGCCCGTACCCATCTTCTTGTTGTGGGCCGCGAGGTTGAGCGTGTGGCGGCTGCCGTAGTTGTCGTAGTAGGGCTTCGTTCCGGTGCAGTACTGGTCGATGTTGTTGACCGAGGTCAGCAGCAGCGCCTTGAACTGGTCCGTCGTGAAGGTCTTGCCGAGCTGCAGGGCATACGAGAGACCCAGTGCGGCAACACCCGATACGTGCGGGCAGGCCATCGAGGTACCCTGCGAATAGCCATAGCGGCCGTTGAGGATCGTCGAGAGGATCATCGATGCCTCGGAGCCCGTCTCGATTCCCGACTGGTAGTAGTCACCGCCGGGAGCCGCGATGTTGCAGCCCGGGCCGTAGTTGGTGTAGTAGGCCGGGGTGAAGTCGCACGACATGGCCGTTACCGAGATGTAGTCGCGGTAGGCGGCCGGGTAGCCCGACATGCCGGTCATGTCGTTGCCTGCGGCGAAAATGGCAATGCCGCCGTCCAATGCATCGCAGTTCTTCGTGGAGATGAAGTAGTCGATGGCCTGTTTCTCGGCGCTGTCGGAGGTCGAGTACTGCGAATCCGAGGTGAGCGTACCGGCCGTGTAGCCCCAGCTGCACTGGAGAATCACCGCGCCGTTGTCGGCTGCATACTTGATGGCGTTGGCCGTCGTGCTGGCGTTTCCGCCGTTGTCGTTGTAGAAGATCTGGCACGACATGAGCTTGACGCCGTCGTTGTTGCCCGAACCTCCGGCGATGCCGCAGACTCCGATGCCGTTGTTGTTCACGGCTGCCACCGTGCCGGCCACGTGCGTGCCGTGCTCGCCGGCCTGGCCCTGCGTGCTGATCGCCAGCTTCGTGTTGGTGACAAAGTTGTAACCGTAGATATCGTCCTTGTAGCCGTTTCCGTCGTCATCGACGCCGCTCCGACCGTTCAGCTCGGCCTCGTTGACCCACATGTTGGCAGCCAGGTCGGGATGGTCCCACTGCACGCAGTCATCGACAATGGCCACGACCACGCGCGGATCACCCGTGCAGAGACGCCAGGCATCCTTGCAGTTGACATCCGCACCGGCCTTGATCTTCGAGTAGATCTGTTTGTCGCCCGTGTTGATGTAGTGCCACTGCTTGCTCAGCTCGGGATCGTTGAACGACACGCCGGAGGTCGTCATGTCGGCGCGGGTGGCGGAAGCCGCGAGGCTCTCGTCGAGCGGAATGACTTTCGGGTCGTGGATGCTGGCGAGCTTCTGGTCAAACTCTACCTTGCTTACTTCGGCGATCCGGGCCATCTCCAGGGCTGTCTTGTCGAGATCGGCCTCCTCATCGAATTCCACGAGATACCAGCGGTGCAGACCTGCCGCACGGGTGCGTTCTTCGTTCCGCTCGTCCACCGGGAAGAGACGTCTGAGCGACTTGACGCCGATGTTGTCGAGTACGGCGTCGAAATCGGAGATGCCCGAACGGGTGGCCACGCCGCCCGCACGCGTCACGCGCAGGACGGAGTTTTCGACATTCGCGACGGCATCGCTGTTGAAGTAGACCAGCAGCTGGCCTTTGGCAGCGTTCGTCGACGTGAATACAAGCTTGGAAGCAACCTTGTCTTCCATCTTGACGGGAGCAGACTCTCCGGTCGTGTCTTTCGTACACGATGCAAGGAGAAGCACTGCCAGCATGAGCGATAGGCTCCGGATTGTTTTGAACTTTGTCATAAAATTTATAATCAGGTTATTACAGCCCTGTTTCGGGTGCTTGTTCCTTTTGACCACAGAACCCGGCACGGTTCATGGCGCCGTGCCGGGTTTCGTGGTTCAGGTCTTACAGGCGAGGCGTATTACATCAGCGGGCTGTTGACGGCCTTCTTGCTGATCTTTGCCTTGCCGTTGTACGGCTTTGCGGGCAGCGGCTCGCACTTTGCAGTCTTGACATCGAGCGTGCGGACGCCGCTGTGAGCGGCACTCTTTGGCATTTCGGCGCATTTGGCCGTAGCAACATGGTCGCTGAATCTGTCGGTCGCCTTCATGTACTTGGCTGTTGCTGTGTGGCGGATGGCCTGCTTGCTCGACGGCTGCACGGCGCTCGATGAGGCGTTCTCTGCATATGTGATAACCGTCTCGCCGGGCAGATATTGTGTCAGATAACCAAGTATCTTTCCGCTTGCGGCGTCTGCAACAAGGACTTGGAGGAGCGTCTCGAGCTGGTTGATTTGTCCCGTGGTCGCGTCAACACTGAAAACGCAGGGATCGGTTCCATTGCTCTGCTCGTTTGCGAAGGAGAAGAATCCCAGAATCATGGTTCCGGCCTGGTCGTAATAGCCCCAACCTTGACCGAACCGGCTTCCCAGATCTTCATAGCCAACTTCGACACCCGAAACGGTGAACTTGTGCGTCGCGGAATCGTAGGAAGCATACCAGGACGTCGTGTTGTTCAGGCCGAGATCCTTGATCGTAAACTCATTTTCGCTTCCTTTCACGGGATTTACAGTGAAGGTGCACGAAGATGTTATGGTCTCACCGTCCTCTACAGACTGGTAAACCATGTCGTATTTGCCAATAGCGAGCTCGCCTGTATACCATGAGGTATCGACAGCTGCCGTTGACTTCTCGACTGCGAGAACTTTGCTTCTGCCGTAAATATTCGTAGCCTGTACAAGCATCGTGTACGACGTGTTTTCATTCAGATTGATCCAGATGTTTTCGTAGTAGCCGGTTTCGTTGATGGTCGGCACGGCGATGCTGGAGAAGTCCTCTCCATACGATGCGATTATCTCTTCGTAGCTTGCACCCTGTGCGACAAGCGTCTCGATATTGGACGTTGACATGGCCAGGAGATGCAGCGTTTTGAGCTCCGAACCGCTGATTTTGAAGTAGAGGGACGATTCATCGGGATTCTTCTCGAGAGCATCGGGCTTGTTCTCGGAAACGGATCCCATCATGGCCTCGACGTCACAGTCGGGAATATCACCGCCGTCCATGCCCGGGAAGTAGAACGATGCGGCTGCCGCATTGCTTTCAAGAGGCTTGTTCTCCTTGTCCAGCGGAAGGGCGACTACCGTGTAGGGTCCGGGAGTTGTCAGATCAGCCTTGATGGATACCGAGCCGGCGCCGACAACGAAGTCCTCGATCGTGAGAATGTTTTCGGCGGTGCCGTTGGCGATCTGCGCTGCAAGGGTTGCAGCCGAAGTCTCCACATCACCCTCGGCGATGACGTAGTTGATACCCGTCACGTCGGCACCGTAGGTGAAGTCGATTACGGCGCTGGCACTCGAGTTGTCGGAATTTACCAGCATGCCGCCGTATGCAGCCGTCAGCGTGTAGTCCGTGATTTCTGCATCGGGCAGCATGATACGGAACGTGCCGTCGGGGTTGGTAGGCAGAGGATTGCTGCTGTATCCCGTCATGTACGCATTGATACCGTCCTCGGGGAAGGTGATGACGCCGTTCACGAAGGTACCGGGTGCTGCCGACTCGATGAGGAAGTCTCCGTAGTTGTTAATACCCTCGGTGATACCTGTGTACTGCTTTGCGATCTTTACGTTAGCGGGATCAGAGCAGTCGATGGTGATGTTGGTCGGCGTGTAGGAGAACTGTCCGGAGAGTTGACTCTGCGTAGCGCCGAAGAACTCGGTCATGAAGGTCCAGCCGAACATCTCCTCGACCATGTAGACGCCCTCCTGCGACTTGTGCTTGTGGATCGTCACATCGAGTTCGACGAGGTTGCCCTCGAACAGGCCGCACAGCCATCCGTCACGGTATTTGCCGGTTCCGAGCTCTTCCCACGGCCACGGAATGATCGTAATATCGATCATGTTGTTGCCGTACTGGGTCAGGTTCTGTTCGTCGTTGAGAAGGAGCGAAGCCTTGTACTCCGTGCCGTCGACGAGTGCGCTGTGGTCGAAGGTGATGACCAGATTGGCCAGATCGCTGCCGGCCTCGAACGAAACCGAAGAAGGAATGTTGAGAATACCCTCCTGCCCCTGTTCAATGCTGGCAAGGATGTTCACGGTCATTGCTGCGTCGGTTACGACACGCCGTACCGGAATGGTCACGGACGACTCGTCGTCACCCACGTTGAACTCCGAGGGGATCGTGTTGGGGAAGTAGACCTGTGCACCGGAATCCTTCGGCCCCGGCTCGAAGTCGTCGCTGCTGGTGCAGGCCGAAAGGAGGCCTGCCACCGCAACGATACCCATCAGTAAGAATTTCGTGATGTATTTCATGATGTGCAATTTTTTTTGTTATCTGACAGATCTTACCGTGCCGGTCGGGTCGGGATTGTTCATGTTCGTAAGAGCAATGTTCTGCTGTACGGCGCCGAGCGGAATCACGCAGTTCCACCAGGGAGCACGGCCGTCGGTCGAGATGATGGCGCCCGACGGGGCGTTCGTGCCCGTATCCGCATTGTGCATGCTCATGTTCAGACGCTTCATGTCGTAGTAGATGATACCCTCGCCCCAGAACTCGATACGCTTCTGGAAGATGATCTCCTCGACAAGGTCCGTCGTGGCGGCCGGGATCCGGTAGTTCGGGTCGCGGTGTGCCATGAACGAGGTGAGCAGCGTGCGGGCCGTGGCCTCGTCGTAGTGAGCCGTAGCCTCAGCCTCGATCAGGTACATCTCCTCGACACGCATCATCGGAATGTCGACCACGTTGGCAATCGTGAAGTTGCTCTTCTCGCCGCCGGCCGTGTGGAACTTGTACGATGCGTAGGGAGCCACCGTCTTGAACTCCTCCTCGGTCAGGCTCATGTAGGGCTGAGCTGCCGCATACGATTGGTCGGGAGTCACGTAGCTCTTCTTGCGGAAGTCGGTGTCGGAGATACGCTCGTAGCTGAAGATCGAGATACCGGGCTGTGCGCCGTAGCCGTAGCCGTAGACGGCCTCGAGGCTCATGTGGGCAGCCCACGAGAGCAGGTTGTTCAGCACCGTGTCGGTGGTCTGGATCATGGCCCACATCCATGCGTTGTTTACCGTGTTGAAGCCGGTCTTCGGATCGAGCCACTGGCTCTCGGTCAGGATCGTGCAGCCCGATGCGTTGATGGCCTTGCGGGCATACTCGGCGGCCTTCTTGTAGGCCTCCGTTCCCGTCACGAAGCCTTCGTAGGTCTCCTCGAAGCCTCCGAGCCACAGGTAGGTGCGGGCCAGCAGTCCATATACGACGGCCTGCGACGGCATGGTCTTCGAGGCGGGCTGGTAGTCAGCCAGCAGTGACTCGGCGTCGGTCAGATCCGAGAGGATGAAGTTGAACATCTCCTCACGCGTGGCGCGCGGGTTGTTCTCCAGCTGCTCGAGCGTGGTGCCCTCGCGCACGATGGGCACCGTCAGCCCCTTGACGGCCTCCAGTTCGCTCTCGTAGGAGGGACGGTCCGGAGCCTTGGCCGGCAGCGGGTCGTACATGCGGGCCATGTCGAGGTAGCACATGGCACGGAATGCCTTGGCGATGCCGAGCGCAACGCCGCCGCTTTCGCTCTGGCTGGCGATCGAGATCACCTCGTTGGCCGAGTAGATGAACTGGTAGTAGTTCAGATAGAAGAAGTCAGTCCATCCCGTGGCGCTGAGACCTCCCATGTCCGGGTAGAGCCAGGCCTGCCAGCGGTCGAAGTACTGGTTTCCGCCGGGGAGATTCTGCGATACGGGGAATACTTCGCCCACCATGCGGTCCGTAGCACCGAAGATGCCGGGATAGCCGAAGTCGAAGTGATCGCCCATATTGAGGTAGTTCGTGATGAGGATCGTCGGAATCGAGGCGGCGATGTCCTCCATGGCGAACGGCGACTCGGAGATCTGCCCGCTCGTCACGTTACCGCCCTCGGGGAAGGTCTCCTCGATGCAGCTCGACAGCAGCACCGGAGCGCAGAGGAGCGCAGCCGCGAATTTTACTATCTTGTTCTTTTTCATGGTATGCAACTTGTTATGAAAGACATTAGAAGGTAACGGTTACACCGCCCGAGAAGGTGCGGATCGGAGCATAGTAGTAGGGGTTGGTGGCACCGTTGATGCTCTGGCGCGGGTCGAGACCCTGGCGCTTCGACCAATACCATACGTTGTCGCAGGCCACGTATACGCGGAGGCTCTCGACGAGGAACTTGCGCGTGATGCTCTTCGGCAGCGTGTAGCCGAGCGTGATGTTCTGGATGTTCAGATACGAGGCGTCGGTCAGGAAGCGGTCCGAAGAGGCTGCCGAGTAGTTGTCGTTGTAGGCAAAACGCGGAATGTTCGAGTTCTTGTTCGTCTCGCTCCACGAGTTGAGCAGGTCGCGGTGGTAGTTGAAGCCGCTCGAGCTGCCCGACGGCGAACCCATGTAGGTTGCGTAGCCCGTATCGTAGGCCTGACCGCCGATCTGGTAGGTGAAGCCCAGCGAGAGGTCGAAGCCGTAGGCGTGCAGCGAGGTGTTGAAACCGCCGTAGAGGTCGGGCAGCGCGTCACCCTGCAGCTCGCGGCCGTTCAGCGAAGCGTCCGAGTAGTTGTTGGTCTTCTCACGGGTCTTTTCGCCGGTCTCGGCATTCGTCGTGTAGGTGTACCAGAGCGATTCACCCGTCGTTTTGTCCACGCCTGCGTAGGTCGGCAGGTAGAACGAGAAGACGGATTCGCCCTCGGTCAGGAAGTAGCTGCCGCTGATACGGCCGACGTGCTTGCCGTCCGACGTGGTGTTGTTCTTGTACTGTTCGGGCAGCTTGACGAGCTTGTTCTTGTAGTGGGTCATGTTGACCGAGAAGTCCCAGACGATGTCCTTCGTGCGGATCAGGTCGGCGCGCAGTTCGATTTCGACACCGCGGTTGACCATGTCGCCGATGTTGGTCCAGATCGAGGTGTAGCCCGACTCATACGGCGTAGCCATCTGGAAGAGCATGTCGGTGGTCTTGCGGTTGAAGAAGTCGATGCCTCCCGACAGGCGGTTGTTCCACAGGCCGAACTCGACGCCGACGTTCAGGTTGGCGTTGGTCTCCCACGTGATGTCGGGGTTACCCTTGCGTGCGAGGTTCTGCGTTACGCTCGTGCCGCCGGCGCTGGCGATCGTGTAGTAGTCCGTGTAGAGGTATTCGGAGATACCGTCGTTACCCTGCGAACCGTACGAGGCCTTCACCTTCAGCATGTCGACCCAGGGGGCGTTGAACCAGCTCTCCTTGTTGATGAGCCATGCCACGCCGGCCGACCAGAAGTTACCCCAGCGGTGATCGGGGTGGAAGCGCGACGAAGCGTCGCGACGGTACGATCCCGATACGTAAACCTTGCCGTCGTAGTCATACTGACCGCGGAAGAAGTAACCTTCGTTGTTGTACTCCGAAACCGACGAGCCCGAGCTGGCCATGTCGACCACGGCGCCGCTCAACTCGAGGTTGTCGGGCGAGTACATCACGCTGCGCTGTGCATAGAGTCCGTAGACCTTGCGGTTGTACATTTCGTGACCGAGCAACAGGCCGATGGTGTGCTTCTCGCCGATCGTCGTGTTGTAGTTGAGCAGCTGCTGGAGGTTGTAGGTGATGTCACGCTGGTGCGACTTGTAGACCAGACCTCCCGACTCGGCGAACTGTCCGTAGAAGGGGTTCATCACCTGCGTGCCGCGGGTCTCGTCGATGGCAACGCTGCCGTTGACCGTCAGCTTGAGGCCCTTGTAGAGGTCGATGTCGGCAAAACCGTTTGCCGTGAAGGCGTTGCCCTCGCTGATGTACTTGTTCAGCTGGATGTCCTGCAGGTCGTTGCTCATACCGCCGGTCGAACGCACGGCACCGCCGTTGCGGCCGTCGCCCGTATCGTAGAGCTTCATGCCGTACTGGTCGATCATGATGTTGCCCTCGCCGTCGCGGATGTAGACCGGATAGATCGGGGCCGTCCGCATGGCCGTGGCGAATGCGTTGCCGCCGTCGCTGGCACCCTCGTTGTCGATATCGTTACCGTTGTTCCATACGAAGTGCGTGTAGGAGAAGTTACCTCCGACCTTGAGCCACTTCTTGGCCTGGTAGTCCGCACGCAGACGTGCCGTGTAACGCTCGTTGCTCGAACCGTCGATGATACCCGTGTTGTCGAGGTAACCCAGCGATGCGTAGAAGTTCGCGCGGTCCGTAGCGCCCGATACGTTGACGTTGTACTCCTGACGGAACGTGGCCGACTTGTAGATCTCGTCGAGCCAGTTGTCGGGCTTGAGCATGTACTCCTGTCCGTTGTAGGTCACCACGCGACCCTCCTTGGCCAGCGGGTTGAGCTTGCCGTTGGTACCGATCAGGTTCTGGCCTTCGGGGTAGGACATGACGTTGTAGCCCAGACCGCCGGCGGCGTTCGACGTCAGCAGCTGGTTGGCTGCCAGGTTGGCCTGCACGGCGTTGTAGCCGTTTACGAGCGTGTAGTAGTTGTAGAGGGCCTTGTAGTGGTACTCGTAGTACTCGCCTGCGTTGTCCACGATGTCGTAGTTCTGCAGGGCGCGGGTGTTGACACCCCACTTGCCGTCGAAGGTCACGGTGGCATCACCGGCCTTGGCGCGCTTGGTCGTCACCATGATGACACCGTTGGCACCGCGGGCACCGTACAGGGCGTTCGAGGCGGCATCCTTCAGGACGCTGATCGACTCGATATCGGCCGTGTTCAGGTTGTTGATATCGCCTTCGTAGGGTACGCCGTCAATGACCCACAGCGGCGACTTGTTGGCATTCAGCGAGCCGTAACCGCGGACGTAGATCGACTGACCGGCACCCGGGCGACCCGAGGCCGAGTTGAACTGCACACCGGCGATCTTGCCGACCAGGGCATCCTGTACGTTGGACGACTGCGTCTTGATCAGGTCGTCCGACTTGATGACTTTGGCCGATCCGGTGAAGGCCTCTTTCTTGGCCGTACCGAATGCCACGACGATCACGTCGTCGATCGCCTGCGTATCTTCTTGCAGCGTTACGTTAATCGTGGTCTTGCCGGCAATGGGAACCAGCATGTCCGCATAGCCCACGAACGTCACCTTCAGGGTGCCGTCTGCCGGGGCCGAGAGCGTGTAGCTGCCGTCCATGCCTGTGGTCGTGCCGACATGTGTGCCGTCAACCAGGACCGTCGCGCCGACAACCGGGTTGCCTTCCGCGTCGGAAACTGTACCAGAGACCTGCCGGTTCTGAGCGACGGAAAGAAGCATCCCCGCCCCCAGCACAGCAATTAACGATAGTACAATTTTTCTTACCATAAGCGTTAATCTTACCATAAGCGTTAATTTTAATTGATTTTAAAATAAAAAGTTCATGAGCAAAGATATGTGAAAGGCATCTCTTTTACAAACAAAATTATTAAAAAAATTGCTGATGTAATACATTTTCTTTGAATTTCTCTTTCGCAGTTACAATTTATTTACAGTATTGTAATATCAATTACAATCTGTAACCGGATTTTTTGCCTTTTTTGAGGGTTTCTTCGCGCTTTCCGAGGGGTGTTTTTACCGTCCGAATACCGTTTTGAGTACCCTTACGGTCCAAAAGGTCTATTTTGCGGGTTGCAGCATCTGCTTTCCCGGGCGAAACGGTGCCTTTCTGCGAACCGTTTTGCAGTGGAGGGCCTCTTGCCGCGGCGGGCGTGGGGCGAAAAAAGGCGTATACCTTATTTATATGTTTTTCGGGTTCAAGTGCCGATGCATGCGTTTTCTACCGCTTCCTAACACTTTGCCGCAGCCTGTTTGGGGTTCATGTTGCCTGTCTCGGAGGAAAAAACGCATATTTTTTCGCTCCGGGCTTGCAGATTCAAATTTTTTGCTTACCTTTGCACCACGATAATACGGAAGGGATTTCCCGTCGGATTATTGCGATGGTGCCATAGCTCAGTTGGTAGAGCAAAGGACTGAAAATCCTTGTGTCCCCGGTTCGATTCCTGGTGGTACCACAGAACGAGAGTCGCAGCGATGTGGCTCTCGTTTTTGTATTGTGTGTGCGGCGTGTGCGGAGAAGGGTGTGTGAAAGGTTCCCTCCGCTGGATCGGGCCCGGACGAGGGCATGGTCCGCAGGGATGCTTTCGGAGTGGTGATCGGGCATGCACAACGGGTCGTGAATAACAACAAGTCGGAATATGAAAAAATTTTGGGTGGTGCTTCTGTCGGTGGCCGTTGTCGCACTGGCGCTGTTTGTCTATTTCCGCTTCTACTTCGTCTTCGGCGAGGGCGTGAAGAGCGGCGAGCTGAATTATGTCGTCTACAAGGGGGTGCTGTTCAAAACCTACGAAGGGAAGTTGATCCAGTCGGGCATCCGCTCCAAGACGGCTGGATCGATTCAGTCCTATGAGTTCGAGTTCTCGGTGGACGACGAGGAGCTGGCCCGCGAGCTGATGCTCCAGAGCGGGCGCACGCTCGAGCTGCACTACCGGGAGTATTTCGGGGCGCTGCCGTGGCGCGGTTTCACGAAGTTTGTCGTCGACAGCATTGTCGCGGTACGGCCGCTTCCCGAGGTGCTCCCCTCCGGGATGTAGGCGTCCCGGATGCTGAAGCTCGGTCGGCCGCGGGGGCGGGTGGGGTTGTGGCCCTGTATGTACATTTCTGCTGTTTATGGTACAAATTGGGCGGATGTCGATCCGGTTTTGCCGTGAATCTGCGGTTCCCCGTGCGGGTAAAGGTGGCTTATTTTGGTATTTATGGGAAATAAACAGTGCAAAATAGCGTCTGAAATGTCCGAAATACCCCCCCGATACAAGAATGTAGTAAAATTTGATCTCATTATTGCAGTAATTTGCAATATGAAACGACAAAGGCGCAATGACTTGTTGGTGCAGCAGGTTGTAGAGAGATTGAAAGCCGTTCGCCGGGAGCGTGGCTTGACGCAGGAAAACGTGCGTTTTGATACTGATCTGAATATCGGGCGAATCGAGAGCGGTCGGCACAGCATCTCCCTTACGACGCTGGCTGATCTGTGTGACTATTACGGCATCCCGCTCGAAGAGTTCTTCAAGCATATCGTGACGCATTAGCGGCATGCGGATAGTGTATCCGGAATCACGGCGATTCCGGATTTCGTTTGTCGTGGAGCGGGTGTGCCGCTCTGCGAATACTGGTTGTCCGGTCCCTTCGCGGGGACCGGATTTTTTGTGCCGTATCCGCTCGTGCGGCCTTCCGCGGGTGCGTGCGGCCGCTTTTTCCCGAACCGGTCCGAGACGGGGCAGGGAGGGGGTGGTTTCGGGCGTTTGTATGCTCGGTCGTGTGCCGTGTCCTTACAATCTGCAAGCATGTGCCGACATGTCCGGACAAGGGTACCCGTCCGGCGGGGCGCCGGGCGCCGGAGCCTCTTCTCTTCCTGCGACTGACTCCACCTCTCTTTTTCAGCAGGCATCGCCGCCGGAAGCGGGGCTGCGGTTATCCTCTTTTGGAACTGCCGGTTCGCGGCCGGAGCTTCCGGCCTCCTTCGCGCCGTGTCTTTCGGCGTCCTTTACGCCGGGGCGGTCGGGCTCTCCCCGGTCGGACTTCGGAGGATATGGTGTCGTATGACCGGAGGGGTCGTGCGCCAAGTCTCCGGAGGCGGGATGCCTCCGGGATGCCCAATGAAATTGTGTCGTATCTCCGGTACGCCGTGCATCACGGCTTTTCCGGCGGCAGGAGCCGTTTTTCAAATGCCAGTCGTTCGCCGTTGCGGCAGCGGATTTTTCCGCAGTAGACGAAGTGCTCCTTCTCCATCAGGTGCAGCATCGGCCGGTTGTCGAAGTTCGTGTCGACGCGGAATGCCGGCGTGCCCCGCCTGTGGGCCAGCGAGGCGGTGCGGCGCAGGAACTCCGTGGCTGCGCCGCGGCACTTCTCGCCGTCGGCGACCGCCAGCCGGTGCAGCACCACGTAGTCGCCCGCGGTGGTCCAGGCGCCGCGGATCGTCGCGTAGGAGGGTTCGCCGTCGAAGAAGAGGGCTCCGTAGGCGATGATCGTGCCGTCGGCGCGGCAGAGCACATGGCCCGCCCCGCGGGCGATGTCGGCGTCGATGTCGGCGCGGGCCGGGTAGCCGTCCTGCCACTGGTCGCTCCCCGCGGCGCGCATCTGTGCCTGCGCCTGGCCGATGATCTCCAGAATGCGCTCCTGCTCGCCGGGGCGTGCCGGCCGGAATGTCAGTTCGCTGTTGTCCATGTCCCGAAGATACGAAAAACATGACAAGCTGACGTCGTGACGTGACGATTTTTCCGTTTTTGTGACAAAGAGTGACAATTTTTGGTGATTTTTGTTCTGGCACAGGATTTGACCGATAGGGGAGTGAAACCGCTCCGAAAGGGGCGGGGACAAAAAACGAATGTTAAACTAAAATCAAATAAGGAGGACAAAATTATGATGCCTGTCAGAAGAAATCAGAATTGGTTGCCGAGCATTTTCAATGACTTTTTCGGTAACGAATGGGTGGACAAGTCGAACGTAACGGCACCTGCCGTGAACATCCTGGAGACGGAGGACGACTTCAAGGTCGAAGTGGCTGCTCCGGGCATGACCAAGGAGGACTTCAAGGTCCACATCAACGAGGAGAACGAGCTGGTGATCTCGATGGAGAAGAAGAGCGAGCACAAGGACGAGGACAAGAAGCACAAGGGTACCTACCTGCGGCGCGAGTTTTCGTACAGCCAGTTCCAGCAGAGCCTGATTCTTCCCGACAATGTCGAGAAGGAGAAGATCGCGGCTTCGGTCGAGAACGGCGTGCTGACGGTCGAGATCCCGAAGAAGAAGGAGACCGTGACGGCGCCTGCATCCCGACAGATCGAGATCAAATAATGCGGACGCACCTTGCGTCGAAGACGGGGGAGAACCTTTCCGAAAGAGGGTTCTCCTCTTTTTTTTGTCTTTGGACGCAGAATTTTGCGGCGGATGTCTTATCTTTGGGGCCGGTTCCCGATCGCGTGCGGCCGCGTGGCCGCATGCACTTCCGAGGACGCATTGCAGATGAAAGTAGGACTCTTCATACCTTGTTACATCAATGCCGTCTACCCCCGGGTGGGGCAGGCGACCTGTGAACTGCTGACGCGCCTGGGCTGCGAGGTGGACTATCCCCTGGAGCAGACCTGCTGCGGACAGCCGATGGCCAACGCCGGATTCGAGCGCGATGCGCGGGCGCTGGCCGAACGCATGGATGCACTCTTTGCCGGGTACGACTACGTGGTCGGCCCGTCGTCCAGCTGCGTGGTCTTCGTGCGCGAGGGCTACCCGCGGCTGTTGCCCGACTACCGGCCGCACGCCTGCGTCGATGCGCGGATCTGGGAGGTCTGCGAGTTTATCCACGACATCCTCCGCCCGACGCACCTCGACGCCTGCTTCCCGCACCGTGTGAGCCTGCACAACTCCTGCCACGGCGTGCGGCACATGGGCCTCTCGTCGCCCTCGGAGCAGCACGTGCCCAGCTACTCGAAGTTGCGCGACCTGCTGGCGATGGTCGACGGCGTGGAGGTCGTCGAACCCGAACGGCGCGACGAGTGCTGCGGCTTCGGCGGCATGTTCTCCGTCGAGGAGAATGCCGTGTCGGTGGCGATGGGCCGCGACAAGGTGCGCCGCCACATGGCCACCGGTGCCGAATACATCACCGGCGCTGACGCCTCGTGCCTGATGCACCAGCAGGGCATCATCGACCACGACCGGCTTCCGATCAAGACCATCCACATCGTCGAAATTCTCAATTCGCAGTCATGAGTACGCATTCCGAAGCCGCAAGGCACTTCGTCGCCGACGCCGAACGCATGGCGTGGCACGACAGGGCGCTCTACGCCGTGCGCGAGAAGCGCGACCGCATGATGGAGAGCATTCCCGAGTGGGAGGCGCTGCGGAGCGCCGCCTCGCAGATCAAGCTCCACACGTTGAGCCGTCTGGGCCACTACCTCGAGGAGTTCGAGCGCAACGCCACGGCCAACGGCATGGTGGTGCACTGGGCGGCGGACGGCGCCGCGATGAACGAGATCGTCTGGCAGCTCATCCGCGAGCACGGCGGACACCGCCTCATCAAGAGCAAGTCGATGCTCTCGGAGGAGTGCGGACTGACGCCCTATCTCGAGAAACGGGGCGTGGAGGCGGTCGAGAGCGATCTCGGCGAGCGGATCATGCAGCTGCTGCACATGCCCCCGAGCCACATCGTGCTGCCGGCCATCGGCGTGCGGCGCGAGGAGGTCGGGGCGCTCTTCGAGCGCGAGATGGGCACCGAACCGGGCAACAGCGATCCGACCTACCTGACGCATGCGGCGCGGCACGCCCTGCGGCCGAAGTTCCTCGAGGCCGATGTCTCGATGACGGGCGTCAACTTCGCCGTGGCCTCGACCGGGGCGCTGGCCGTCTGCACGAACGAGGGCAACGCCGACCTGGGCACCTCGTTCGCCGACCTGCACATCGCCATCATGGGGCTCGAGAAGGTGATTCCCGACATGCGGGCGCTGGGGGTCTTCACGCGTCTGCTGGCCCGCTCGGGCACGGGGCAGCCCGTGACGACCTACACGTCGCTCTACCGCCGGCCCGCGCCCGGGCGGCAGATCCATGTCGTCATCGTCGACAACGGCCGGTCGGAGTGGCTGGCCGATGCCGCGCACCGCAACATGCTCAAGTGCCTGCGCTGCGGCGCCTGCATGAACACCTGTCCGGTCTACCGCCGTTCGGGCGGCTACTCCTACTCCTATTTCATTCCCGGGCCGCTGGGCATCAACCTCTCGATGCTGCGTTCGCCGCAGCAGCACCGCGGCAATGTCTCGGCCTGCACGCTCTGCTACTCCTGCTCGGGCGTCTGCCCGGCGAAGATCGACCTCGGCGAGCAGATCTACCTCTGGCGGCAGCAGCTCGATTCGCTGCATCTGGCCGATCCGGTGAAGAAGATGGCCGTCAAGGGGATGGATTTCGTCATGGGTGGTCCGCGCCGCTTCTACGGCGGCATCGCCCTCGCCCGCGTCGCCGGCCATCTGCCGCGTGTGCTGCTCGAAAACCGCCTGAATCCGTGGTGTGCCCCCGGCCGCGCCATGCCGCCCTTCGCACCCCGGACATTCGATGCACAATGGAAAAAAACGAAGAAACATGAACGATAAGGAACAGATACTGCGTCGGTTGGCCTCGTCGGGCATGCCCGAGAGACCCTATCCCGACTTTGACTTCACGCCCCAGCGCTTCGACGACCGCCGCGTGATGTTCGCCGCCCGGCTGGAGGCCGCCGGCGGACGGTTCGTTGCCATGACGCCGGGCGAGCGGCTCGACGAGGTCGTGCGCCGCTGCTTCCCTGAGGCGCGGAGCGTCGCCTCGACGCTGTCCGAGGTGACCCTTGTGACGCTGAATCCCGACCGTGTGGAGGATCCGTGCGAGCTGGTCGACCTCGACCTGGCGGTTGTCCCGGGTGCCTTCGGCGTCGCCGAGAACGGCGCCGTGTGGGTGCCGCAGCAGGTGCGCCACAAGGCGCTCTACTTCGGCGTCACGGCCCTTGCGATCGTCATCCCGCACGATGCGCTGGTCGACACGATGCACGAGGCCGTCGTGCGGCCCGAGGTCGGCGACTTCGCCTACGGCTGCTTCATCTCGGGCCCCTCGAAGACGGCCGATATCGAGCAGGCCCTCGTCTTCGGGGCCCACGGCCCGGTCGCCGTCACGGTCATCGAGCGGCCGTAACCGCCGCCCGCCGCTGCCGAATGCCTCCGTGCGCTGCTGCGAACGGAGGCTTTTTTCTGCGCTGCGCGTTTGCGTATTCCGCCGCAAATCGTTAATTTCGCACGTATGATCGAAACCGAACTGTGTGCCTACGGCATCGAGGCGTGCCGTGCGGCCGCCCGCGCGGGTCTGACGCGCGTGGAACTGTGTGCTTCGCCCTACGAGGGCGGAACGACCCCTTCGGCCGCTGCCATCCGGCAGGCCCGGCGCATCGGGGGTGTGCGCTTGAGCGTGATGATCCGCCCCCGCGGCGGCGATTTCCTCTATACGGACGAGGAGTTCGCACAGATGCTCGACGACGTGCGCTTCGCACGGGCCGAGGGGGCCGACTGCGTGGTTGCGGGGCTGCTGACCGCCGACGGGCAGATTGACGAGGCGCGCACGGCGGCGCTGGTTGCCGAGGCGGGCAGCATGGAGGTGACCTTCCACCGCGCCTTCGACATGGTGCGCGACCAGCGCGAGGCGCTCGAGGCGCTCGTGCGGGCGGGATGCCGGCGCGTGCTGACCTCCGGCGGCTGCAATACGGCCGAGGAGGGGCTCGGGCGGCTGCGCGAGCTGGTGCGGCAGGCCGACGGCCGCATCGGCATCATGGCCGGCAGCGGCGTGCGCCCCTCGAATGCCGCGCGGATCGCCGCCGCGGGGGTCGATGCCCTGCATTTCAGCGCCCGCTGCCTGCGTGAGAGCGGCATGACCTATCGCAACCCCGCCGTCTCGATGGGCGGCGTCGAGGGGATTCCCGAGTACGCCACCGTCGCCTGCGACGAGCGGACGATCGCCGAAATTCTGAACACATTGTCCTAAAAACCTCCCCGATGAAGAGACTTCTCCTTCTGTTGTTTGCCGCTGCGGCCACGGCCTGCGGCAGCCCCTACGGCTGTCTCTTATACACATCTCCGAGCCCAC
>ENA-OZKX01000135-OZKX01000135.1-human-gut-metagenome-genome-assembly--contig:-NODE-135-length-36207-cov-5.922051_pt1 | contig 36207 bp, 33 predicted proteins | sample MGYA00244831_ERZ653774 | MGnify/ENA primary metagenome ERZ653774 (study PRJEB26926, sample SAMN06165314) | human gut metagenome | biome: ENVO:00009003; feature: ENVO:2100002; material: ENVO:00002003...
CGAGATTTCTGCCTGTCTCGTGGGCTCGGAGATGTGTATAAGAGACAGCTCCTCAAGACGGTGCTTTGCATCTGCATCATCACCGGTTGCCTTGTGGGCTTGAGCGTGGCGGCCGTCATTTGGAGCTACCACGATGTGGAGATGAACGCAAGCCTTGCTTCCTTTAAACTGAAGGAATCGAGCTTTATGTATGTGACGGATTCCCTGCACATAGACAGCGTGGACAATGCGGAATGGACGCAGCGCCTGCGCTATAACGCCGAAGAGATCCGCACGCGCGTTGATTTCACGCAGATTCCGGACATTATGAAGGAAGCGATGATCGCAATCGAAGATAAGCGCTTTTACGAGCACCACGGCGTAGACTGGAAGCGTACGTTAGGCGCTGTATACGGTATGGTGACCGGCAACGATACCGCCGGCGGCTCCACCATCACGCAGCAGCTCATCAAGAACCTGACGGGCGAAAATCAGGTGAGCGTCATGCGTAAGGTGAAGGAAATCTTCATGGCGCTGAACCTTGAAAAGAAGTATACTAAGGATGAAATTCTCGAAGCCTACCTGAACCTTGTCAACTACGGCAACGGCTATTACGGCGTGGAGGCCGCGGCAAAGGGCTACTTCGGCAAGGACATTTGGGACTGCAACATTGCGGAGTGTGCGACCATTGCCGCGACGACGCAAAACCCGGCCGCGCTGTGCGTGTTCTACCACCCGGAGGCGAACCGCAAGCGCCGCGAGCTTGTCATCTCCGAAATGTACGACCAGGGGCGTATCACGCGCGCGGAGTACGACGAGGCGATGGAGCAATCCGCAAACCTGAAGCTGCGCGGCGTGGACTTTGAAATGGACGACGAAGAAGAGGAGACCGATACCCAGAGCGTTTCCACCGAGGTGTGGAACTGGTACGAGGAAGAGGTGTTCAACGACACCGTTGACCTGCTTATGCAGTATGCAAACCTCGACCGCGACATGGCAATCGACCTCATTTATAACGGCGGTCTCAAGATCTACTCCGCCGAATATGTGCCGATGCAGGAGGCGTTTGAAAACTACCTGAAAAACAACTGGCAGGAGTTTACGAGCGACAGCGGCATTTGGAGCGGCGTGTGCCTGATGGAGTATGACGGCAGAATCCTCTGCGTGAACACGAACCAGGCCAACGATGACAACGAGCTTTTGAAAAAGACCGGCAACCGCGTGCAGAACAACGTTTCGTACTCCACGAACCAGCCGGGTTCTTCCATTAAGCCCATCAGCGTGTATGCGCCGGCGTTGGAGAACAATCTCATCACGTACGGCTCCGTGCTGAAGGATGAGCCGTTGCCGAACTACTTTGATGACGGCAGCGAGGGCCCGAACAACTTTGACGGTACGTTCGCCGGTACGGTGAATGTGGATCAGGCCATTACGGAATCTCTGAACGCCCCGGTGGCGCAGCTCATCAACCAGATGTCGCCGCTTGTAAGCTACCAGTTCCTCACGCAGAACCTGCACATCACGTCGCTTTCGGAGGAAGACTCCTACAACGTCGGCGGCGTAGCCATCGGCGGTTTGACGAACGGTATTTCCGTGCGCGAGATGACCGGCGCGTACCAGATTTTCGGCAACGGCGGCAAGTATTACACCCCGTACACCGTGTACCGCATTGAGGATAACGAAGGCAACGTGATCTACGATTACCAGCAGAATCACAGCGAGGAGCAGGCAATCTCGTTCGATACGGCGACCATTATGAATAAGCTGCTGCACCTGCCGATCAACGGTACGGATGCGGATGCATACCCCACGGCAAATATGGTGCGCCGCGACGACCTTGACCAGATCGGCAAGACCGGTACGACCGAAGACAGCAACGACGTGTGGTACATGGGCGGCACAACCGCTTTCGTGTGCGGCATCTGGAACGGCCACGAATATAAGGAAGAGATTTACGACACGGACAGCGCAAAGAAGATGTATAACGGCATCATCGACTGGATGGAAGCGAACTACTACGACTTCCTCCACAGCGGCAGCTATGTGCTGAGCGACAACGTGGTGCAGCTTTCCTACTGCCGCGACAGCGGCCTGCGCCCCGGCCCGAACTGCGTGCACATTTCAAACGGCTGGTATTCGCAGAACAACATTCCGAGGACGTGTGACGGAGGATCCGACCACATTTCAAGGACGAGCGCCACGGCAACGCCGTCGCCGAGCATAGAGCCGAGCCCGTCCCCGAGCGTGGAGCCTACGGCATCGCCGACGGCGGAGGCCACGCCGACCTTGGCCCCGACCGAAACGCCGGCCCCGACGCCGGAGCCTACCCCGGAACCGACGCCGGAGCCTACCCCGGAACCGACGCCGGAGCCTACCCCGGAACCGCCGGTAGAGCCTACCCCGGAACCGCCGGCAGAGCCGGAAACACCGGCGGCGTAAAGCGGTTTGCAGAACGCAGACCACGATAAAAATTTAACGTGTATTATGCAGGACTCACTCATTTTAAGAGTGGGTCCTGTTGCTTTTTGTACGAGATAGACCAAAATAAGAAAAAGGGGGAAAGGAAAGAAATTTGGGTTGAATTTTGCCGAAAAGTGTGCTACACTGTTTATCGACGCAATACAAACGTACTTAGGTGGTGGACAATGGAAAACACATCGTTTCTTTTGATCGACGAATCCGTTCTGCCGGAGGTATACCAGAAGGTCATCCGCGTGAACCAGCTTCTGGAGACCGGCGAAGCCTCGAACACCTCAGAGGCGGTCAAGATGGCGGGCATCTCCCGCAGTGTATATTATAAGTATAAAAACGCCGTTTTTCCGTATACAAAAAAGGAAACGGGCTCCATTATGACGGTGCAGGTCGTGTTAAACGACAAGCCCGGTGTGCTTGTGAACCTTTTGACGGTATTCTATAAGGCGAACGCGAACATTCTGACCATTAACCAGAATATTCCGGTAAAGGGCAAAGCGTTCGTTTCGGTCTCGGCGCGAAGCGAAAACATGAGCATTGAGATCGATGAGCTTTTGAAGCGCCTTTTTGAGGTGCAGGGCGTTATTAAGATTGACAGCATCGTCGGTTAAATCCGCGTGGAAAGGAAAATGGAAATGGCAAACATAGCAGTTCTCGGCCACGGCGTGGTCGGCTCCGGCGTTTTGGAGGTGCTTACCTCTCACGCGGCGAGCATCGCGAAGCGCGCGAAGGAAGAGATCCATGTTAAGTATATTCTGGACTTAAAGGAGTTCCCGGGCCTGCCGTACAGCGACCGCTTTACGAAGGATTTCAACGTCATTTTAAATGACCCCGAGGTGCAAATCGTCGTGGAAGTGATGGGCGGCCTGCACCCGGCGTATGACTTTGTGAAGGCGTGTCTGGAAAACGGCAAGAGCGTTGTGACCTCCAATAAAGAGCTTGTGGCACAAAAGGGCGCGGAGCTCCTTGCAATCGCGCAGGCGAATAATCTCAACTTCCTGTTTGAGGCGAGCGTCGGCGGCGGTATTCCGATCATCCGCCCCATCAGCCAGTGCCTTGCCGCAAACGATGTAACGGAGATTGCCGGTATTTTGAACGGCACGACGAACTTCATTTTGACGAAGATGATCCGCGAGCAGATGAATTTTGAAGACGCTTTGAAGCTTGCACAGCAGCTTGGTTACGCGGAGCGCAACCCGAGCGCCGATGTGGAGGGTCTGGACGCCTGCCGCAAGATCTGCATTTTGGCGTCTTTGGCGTTCGGCACGCACGTGTACCCGGATTCCGTTTACACAGAGGGCATTACGAAGATCACGCTGCAGGACGTCGATTTTGCAGACGTTTGGGGCGGTGTCATTAAGCTCATCGGCTCTGTGAAGAAGCTCGAAAACGGACAGGTGCATATTATGGTTTGCCCGATGTTCGTGCACCGCGGCAGCCAGCTTGCAAGCGTGGACGATGTATTCAACGGCATTATGGTGCGCGGCGACGCGACGGGCGACGTGGTGTTCTACGGCAAAGGCGCGGGCAAGCTGCCCACGGCGAGTGCCGTTGTGGCGGACGTCATCGACTGTGTGAAGCACTTTAAGGCGCGCAAGTACCTCTTCTGGGAGGATGCGAAGCCGAACTACGTGGCGGATTTCGGCAGCATGGAAACGTCCGCATTCGTGCGCGTTTCCGCCAAGGACAGCGATACGGCGCTGAACACGGCGGCGGACGTCTTTGGCAAGATCACGCCGCTGCTCGCGAAAAGACCGGTACAGGGCGAAGCGGGCTTTACGGTGGAAAACCTTACGGAGAAGGAACTCAGCGATAAGCTGGCAGCGCTGGAAGCGTGCGGCGTAAAGGTTGAAGGCCGTATTCGCATCTCCGATTATTGATAAAAGCGAAAAGGGGAAAGCTTTATGATCCGAATCGATATTCCGGCAACCAGTGCTAACCTTGGCTCCGGTTTTGACTCGCTCGGCATTGCGCTGACCATGTGCAACCGCGTGTGGATGGAAGAAGCGGACGAGCTGAAGATCACGACGACGGACAAGATCAAAGTGCCGACCGATGAGACGAACCTCATTTACTGGGCGGCGCGGCATTTGTACCAGATCTGCGGCAAAACGCTGCCGGGTCTGCATATCATTCAGGAAAACAACATTCCGATGGCGCGTGGCCTCGGCAGTTCTTCGGCGTGCATCGTGGCCGGTATTTTGGGCGCGAACCGCATGCTTGGCTCGCCGATGTCGCAGAGCGACCTCATTAACCTTGCGGCGCAGATTGAAGGGCACCCGGATAACACGAGCCCGGCAATCTCCGGCGGTCTTGTCGCTTCTGCCATGGAGGGCAAGCGCGTGTACAGTGTTTCCGTGCCGGTTTCCGGCAAGATCAGCTTTGCGGTGATGATCCCGCCGTTCGAGCTCAAAACGGAGAAAGCCCGCGGCGTGCTGCCGACGGAGTATTCCCGCGAAGACACGGTGTTTAACCTTTCGCGCTCCGCTTTAATGACGGCATCGCTGTTCTCCGGCGATCTGCAGAACCTGCGCGTGGCGGTGCAGGACAGGATCCATCAGCCGTATCGCTCGGGCCTCATCGAGAATTACGACCAGGTGTTCCGCATGAGCTACGAGCTTGGCTCGCTCGGCACGTATGTGAGCGGCGCAGGCCCGACCATCATCTCCATGATCCCCACAGAGGGCGCGGAGGAGTTTATGAGCGCGTGCGATTCACATTTACAGGACCGCGGCATCAACGGCTGGCGTGTGGAGCTTCTGCATACCGACCCGCAGGGCGCGCGCATCATCATTGAATAACGAGAATTATCCCACAGGGGTTATGGAAAGGGAAGTGTTTCTATGGCATTGATCGTTCAGAAGTTCGGCGGTTCCTCCGTTAAGGACGCCGAGCATTTGAGAAATGTCGCCGATATCGTGACCGGCACATATAAGAACGGCAACGACGTGGTCGTTGTGGTTTCTGCGCAGGGCGATACAACGGACGACCTCATTGATAAAGCAAAAGAGATCAACCGAAACCCGTCTAAGCGCGAAATGGACCAGCTTTTGACGGCGGGCGAGCAGATCTCTGCTTCGCTGCTTGCTATGACGATTGAAGATTTGGGCTACCCGGTGGTCTCTTTGCTTGGCTGGCAGGCGGGCTTTTCCACCTCTACGGCTTACGGCAGTGCGCGCATTAAGCGTGTGAATCCGGAACGTATTAAGGCGGAGCTTTCAAAGCGCAACATCGTTGTTGTAACGGGCTTTCAGGGCATCAACAAGTATGATGACATGACGACGCTGGGCCGCGGCGGCAGCGATACGAGCGCGGTGGCCATTGCGGCTTCCATGCACGCCGACCTGTGCCAGATCTATACGGATGTGGACGGCGTTTACACGGCAGACCCGCGCAAAATTCCGGCGGCGAGGAAGCTCGACGTCATCTCCTACGACGAGATGCTGGAGCTTGCGACGCTGGGCGCGCAGGTGCTGAATAACCGCTCGGTTGAAATGGCTAAAAAATATCATATTGAATTAGAGGTTCTTTCCAGCCTGACACGGGCTAAGGGAACGATCGTTAAGGAGGCTACCAACGTGGAAAAAATGCTCATCAGCGGTGTTGCAAAGGACGAAAACGTCGCCAGAATCTCTGTCATCGGCGTGCCGGATAAGCCGGGCCTTGCATTCCGCATTTTCTCTAAGCTTGCACAGAAGAACGTAAACGTCGATATTATTTTGCAGTCCATCGGCAGAAACGGCACGAAGGACATCAGCTTCACCGTGGAAAAGGACAAGATGGACGCAACCATCGAGCTCATGCAGTCTTACGTAGAGACCATCGGCGCGAGCAGCGTTGTGTTTGACGACGACGTGGCAAAGGTTTCCATTGTCGGCGCGGGCATGGAGTCTCACCCGGGCGTTGCTTCCGATATGTTCGAGGCGCTGTTTGAGGCGAATGTGAACATTCAGATGATCTCGACGAGCGAGATTAAAATTTCCGTGCTCATCAAGAAGGAAGACGCGAACAAGGCGGTTGCCGCCATCCACGCGAAGTTCTTTGAGCAGATCGGGCAATGAGACCATAACGTGTAAAGCCTGCACACAATCTGCTTGCATCTTTTTCGCCATTCCGACCATAAATCCCTTGACAGGCGCCAGCCTGCCTGCGGGCTTTCTGTGCGAACTGGCAAAAAATCTGGCTGCGCATCTTGCGCACTTTCTTTACACATTACGGTCTCTAGCTGAAGTATGTGTAAGACGAAAAAAGTGAAATTGTAGGGAAATGAATTTGAAGTCACCCCTTGGCGCATACTAAGCCCGGGGGTGATTTTATGTTTCCAAACGGTTTTGGCATGAACGGCTACTGGGGGCCGGAAAACTACGTTTTGGGCGCGGCGCTTTTCGACTGGCACAAGGATTTCGACGACCTGCCCGAGGAAGTGAAGGAATACCTCACACAGCACGAGTACGAAATTCACAGCGAAAATGACGTGGACCGCTTAGTCCGCACGTATAACCAGAAAAGGTAAAAAGAAAAGAGAAAGCGTGCGCCGGGGCAAGCTCGGTACACGTTTTCTCTTTTTCTATACACATTATTTGATTTTAGAGGTTGAGCACGAGCTCGATTTCATCGTCGTATTTGACATTTATACAAGTTCGGTCGCGGTGTGACCGGTCCTGGCGAAATCGCACAGACCTTCTATGCCGCAGAATACCATACTCTGCACAGCGGCGTCGGTGTAAAACGCCATGTGCTGCGTCATGATGACGTTCGGGAACTGGCGCAGGTAGGCCATATCGCGGTTCGAGAGGATGTCGTCGCGGCGGTTCTCGTGGTAGATGCCGTCTTCTTTATCGAAAACGTCCAGCGCGAGCGCGCCGATCTTCTGCGTTTCAATGCCGCGGATCATATCCGGAATATTCATCAGCTCGCCGCGGGCGCAGTTGATGATGGTGACGCCGTCCTTCATTCTGGCGATGGTCTCGGCGTTCACAAAGTGGCGGGTGCTGTCTAAAAGCGGCATGTGCAGCGAGATGATGTCGCACGCTTTGTAGAGCGTTTCGTTATCCACATAGGTGCAAAGTCCCTTGAGCGACGGGTTTTCGCGGATGTCGCTTGCTAAAATGCGGCAGCCGAAGCCGCTCAAATTTTTGATGACCGCCGCGCCGATTTTGCCGGTGCCGAGAATGCCGACGGTGAGGTTGCGCAGCTCGCGGCCCTGAAGACCCGCAAGGGAGTAGTCGTTGACCTGTGCGCGCCACAGGGCGGGCTTATACTTGCGCAGGCTAAGAAGCATGAGCATGACGGTGTAATCTGCCACGCCGTTCGGCGCGTAGTTGGAGTTGCACACCTTGAGGCCGAGCTCCTTTGCGGCGGTGAGGTCGATGTGGTCGGCGCCGATGGTGCGCGTGGAGATGTATTTTACGCCGCGTTCCTGGACGGCGGTGAGCAGGGCGCGGTCAAAACGTGTGCGGCCGAGTGTTGTGACGCCCTCGGCCCCGTTTACCGTATCGATGTTTTCGAGCGTCAGGTTATCCTCTGTTTCGGTGAGCTCCACGCCGAGCTTTTCGGTGATGAAGGCAAAGTCTTTCTGTTCGTCTTGGCGGACTTCATAAGCGGCAATTTTCATTTTTATATTCCTCTTTTCGGTAATGCGCAAGCGGTTTACAACGTCTGCTTTTGCGCGTTGAAGTGCTTACACCACAGCGCTTTAATGCGAATTTTCGTGTGTTAGTGTGTTACTGTGTGATTATTATATATGCTGCGGTTTTTCACGTCAAGAGGGGAAAATGTTTAGAATACAGGTTGTATCTGTGCGGATTTTATGCTAAAATGACTGTGAAATTAAACGAATGAAATCAGGTGCTTTATATGACGGACTGGGAAATGAAAGTGCATAATTTTATGTGCCTCAATAAATTGGTGAAAAAGGGAGAGATTGTATTTACGGGCTCCTCGCTGTGCGAGCTGTTCCCGATCAACGAGATGCTGCAAAACGTGGAGCCGCGCATCCGCGTGTACAACCGCGGCATCGGCGGCGACGTGACGGACGGACTTTTGAAGCGCATGGATGAATCGATTTTTGATCTCGAGCCGAAAAAGGTGTTCATCAACATCGGCACAAATGACATCAGCCGCCCGGAATATAAGCGCGAGCGCCTGATGAGCCAGTACAGAAAAATTTTGATGCAAATTCAGGCGCGTCTGCCCGAGACGAAAATTTACGTGATGAGCTATTACCCCGTGAACCGCGAGCTGCCCGGCGCAGACCCGGAAGCGGTGAAGGCGCAGTTCGGCGCGCGCACGAATGCGGAGCTGAAAGAAGTGAACGCCGAAGTGGAAAAAATGGCAGAGGAACTGAACTGCACATACATCAATGTGTTCGACTGTCTGCTGGATGAAAAGGGCAATTTGAAAGCGGAATACACCATTGAGGGTATGCACATGTACGCAAACGGCTACGCGGTGGTGCTCGAAAAGCTGATGCCGTATCTGCTGGAGGAATGAACCCTTTAGAGGAGGTTGTTTTGGATGATCAACGGTATTGAAAAGAAGGACATTTCCGTAAAAGAACTGAAAAAAGACGGGCGGTACTTAAACGCCGCGCTGTACACGCCGAAGACGGAGCCCGGCAAAACGTACCCGCTGGTTCTGTTTTTGCACGGCGCGGGCGAGCGCGGGGACGATTTAAATTTGGTGCTCGATTTCACGCCGGGCGCGGACACATTTATGACGGACGCGTGGCAGGCGGAGCACCCGTGCTTTGTCCTCGCGCCGCAGTGCCCGGAAGAACAGTGCTGGGTGCCGTATGTTGATTTACTGGCGCAATCGCTGCTCGAGATGGCGGCGCAGTACCCGGTGGACATCTGCCGCTTGTACGTGACGGGTGTTTCCATGGGCGGCGCGGGCACGTGGGAGCTGCTTACGCGCTACCCGCATAAGATCGCGGCGGCCATGCCGATTTGCGGCTATGCGGAGCCGTTTAAGCTGCGCGCGGCAAAAGATGTGCCCGTGTGGGCGTTCCATGCCGAAGACGACCCCGTGGTGCCGGTGACGGGCTATTACCACTCGCCGCACGGCGCGGTGGGTGTGGGCTCGCGTATGGCGATGTCCTCGCTGCGCTCCTCCGGCAACCGTGACGCGCACTACACGGAGTATCCCGCGGGCGAAATGGAAAACGTGTACCACACGCACCCGCACGGTTCTTGGACGGCGGCGTACCAAAACAAAGAAGCGCTGGAGTGGATGTTCGGCAAAACGCGCTTTGACCGCTATGAAATCGAGTTCATCTGCCCGGGCGTGTTCTATATGGAGGACTACAACAACGACTCCATGTACCTTGTGGAGGGCAAAGAAAAAGCGCTGCTTATCGATACCGGCCTTGGCGGCGGCAACGTGAAAAAAATGGCGGAGAATCTGACATCACTGCCCGTGGAGCTTGCCGTAACGCACGCGCATATTGACCATCTCCTGAGCGGCGATGTGTTCGAAAAATACTACATGAGCAAAAAAGACGTGCCGCTGCTGCCGCGTTTAAACGACGGTACGGGCAAGAATTTTACGGAAAAGGACGTTATCGATATCAAAGACGGCGACGTCATCGACCTTGGCGGCGGTGTGAAAATTGAAGTTGCCGAGGTGGAGGGGCACACGCCGGGCAGCGTCGTGTTCATCGACCGCGCGCATAAGTGCATGTTTACCGGAGACGCATTCGGCCTTTGGATGCAGGTGCCGCTTGCACGACCGATTTCGGAGTATAAAGCCGCGGTGCTGCGTCTGAAAGAAAAATTGCAGAAGCCCGGCTATACGGAGCTTGCGTTCCTCGGCGGCCACAGGCGGCAGGAGGGCGGCGAGGATCCGCAGGACAAATATGTGCCGAACAGCTATGAGAAGATTGACGACATGCTGACGCTGTGCGACCTCATTTTGGAAAAGAAAATCGAAGCGAAGCCGTTCCCGATGAATTTCGGCGAGCCGGCATTTATCTCCACCTATAAAACCGCGTACATGGTGTTTATGGAATCGGTAAGAAAATAAAAGAATAGACAAAACCGCGCCCTCGGGAGTTTTCCGGGAGCGCGGCTTTGCTTTAAGGGAGCGTAACGATTGATTCGTAGAAATCGGTTTATAGAAGGTTATTCAAAAATCTCTTTATAGACGAGCTTTTTGAATAGGACGACGGCGAGGATGGCGCTGAGAAAATCGGCGACGGCCTGCGAGAACAGCACGCCCGTGCAGCCGAAAAGATTGGCCGCGACGAACAGCACCACCATAAACACGATGCCCTGACGGCTGACGGAGAGGATGGATGAGCCCACCGCCTTGCCGGTCGCCTGAAAAAGGATCGTCATAAGCAGCACGACGCCGACGAACACCATGGAGACAACCTGCAGGCGCAGCATCAAAGCGCCGTCTGCGATGATGGTTTCGTTATCCATGAAAATGCGCATAAAGGGCTTGGCTAAAATGAACACGACCGCCGAAAGTGCGAGCGCGAGGCCGCTGATGAATTTCAGACAGAAGTGGAAGAGCTTGCCGAAGCGCTGTTTGTCGCCTGCGCCGTAGTAGTAGCCGAAAAGCGGCTGCCCGCCGAACGAGAAGCCCGTGAGCAGGAGCAGGACAATCATGCTGACCTTGAGCGCGATGCCCATGGCGGCGATCTTCTCGTTGCCGTAGGGCAGAAGAAACTGGTTGACGAGTACGGCGCTGACGCTGGACATGATGTTGACGACCGCGGCCGGGATGCCGATTGCGAAAATATCCTTGACATGGTCGGCGGGGATTCTGGTTTCTTGGATGTCGAGCGTTAAGACCTTGCTCTTTTTCGCGACGACGACCGCGAAGTATACGTCCGAGAAAATGTAACCGATGACGCTTGCCATCGCTGCGCCGCCGGCATTCAGACCGAGCACGGAAATGAAAATGGGGTCTAAAAGGATATTGACGATCGCGCCGCCCATGGTGCCGATCATAGATTCCTTCGACATGCCCTCCGAGCGCAGGAGATTTGAGTGGATGAACGAGAGCACCAGTGCCGGTGCGCCGATTGCGAGCCACGTATAGTAATCGCGCGCGAAGTTAAACGTTTCTTCATTTGCGCCGATGACGTAGAGCAGCGGCGTGCGGAAAAGAAGCATGATAAAGCCCATCAGAACGCCAATCAGAATCGCGCCCCAAAAGCAGAACGCGCTTACGCGCCGCGTGGCAGTTGTATCGTTTTTGCCGAGCAGACGCGAAATGAGAGAGCTGCCGCCCTGCCCGAAAATGTTGCCGAGTGCCATCAGCGTTGTGAAAAGCGGCGCGCACAGAGAAACGCCCGCAACAATGTTCGTGTTCTGCGTCTGCGCCACAAAGAAGGTATCCGCAAGATTGTAGATCAGCGAGACGGTCATGCTGAGCACCAGCGGCAGGGATAACTTCATGTACGCTTTAGAGACCTTTTTCTCCTCAAAAATTGCGTTTTTCATAGTTCACCTCAAGTAATTTCTGTTCTTATTATAAAGCACCGCCTTGACAATTATTGTGCCACATGGCACAATAAAATAAAAATGAGGTGATTTTTTTGCGGCGTATTCGAGATAAAAAACAGGTGGAGTATTGGCTTCAAAAAGGGCATATCCGCGAGAATTTTGATACGGAGAATCTGCCGTTTTCCGTCTGCCGATTTGAAAAGGGCGAGTATCTGACGAGGCAGGGCGGGCGGCTTGCGGAGCTTTTGTTCCTCATCGAGGGTGAGGTGCAGATCTACGGCATACGCGAGGACGGCAGTGTGACACCCGTGAACCGCCACGAAGCGCCGGTGCTGCTCGGCGACGCGGAATTTGTGATGGGCGGCGCTTCGAGCTTATTTACCGAGGCGCGAACAACGGTTATTTGCGCCGCACTGCCGATGGAGCCGTACCGCGCAGAACTCGACAGGGACGTGAAGTTCCTGCACCTTTTGCTGCGCTCGTATGCGGGGAAATTTCACACGATGGCAACGCTGGAGGCTTCCGCCAAAACGATTGAGGAGCGCGTGCTGCTCTACATGCGGCATGTGTGTCCGAACGGAGAGATCGGCGGCATAGAGACTGCCCTTTTGCAGCTAAGGTGCAGCCGAAGACAGCTGCAAAGGGTTTTGAAAAAGCTGTGCGAGGAGAATACGGTGGAGAAGGTTGGGAAGGGAAAGTATAGGCTGAAATAAACAACCGCGCCCTCGGGAGTTTTCCGGGAGCGCGGCTTTGCTTATAAAAAATCCGCACGGTCTGAGCGTTTAACAGGGGCCGGTGCGGATTTACTCGTAATTGGATGGATTGGTTTAAAACCGGATCATTGCAAATATGGATGCGCCGACGACGGTTAAAAGGCCGCACACGGCGATGGAGAGACCGCTCATGGCTTCTTCAATCTCGCCGAACTCACGCGCACGGGAGGTGCCCATGGCGTGCGCACCGGTGCCGCAGGACACGCCGATGGCGACCGGGTGCTTGATGCGGAACAGCTTGAAGATGGCGGCCGCCGCGACGTTGCCGAAGAGACCCGTCACGATGATGGACGCGACGGTGACGGACACCATGCCGCCGAGCTCTTCCGAAAGGCCCATGCCGATGGCGGTGGTGATGGACTTCGGCAGCAGTGTGACGTACTGGGTGTGGTCAAGCCCGAATGCCATGCTCAAAACAAGTACGCCGCCGAGGCACGCGAACATGCCGGCCAAAATGCCGCCGATGATGGCGACCGGGTACTTTTTGAGGTACACGAGCTTTTCATACAACGGGATGGCAAGGCAAACGGTGGTGGGGGTGAGCATGTTCTGGAAGAAAATGGCGCCCGTGCCGTCGTATGTGCCGTCGGCTTTCGGCTTGCCATACAGGTAGACGTTGTAATCGATGCCGCTGACGAGCATGAAGATGATGAGAATCACGCAGGAGACGAGCAGCGGGTTCAAAATGGACGACTTAAAGCGCTTTTGAATGGCGCAGGCGAGCACATAGGCGACGCCGGTGATGAAGATGCCGAAAAACGAGGTGTTCGACGCAATATCATTTAACATCGGTTTGTTCCTCCTTTTCGCATGCTTCAAGCGCTTCTGCGCGCTCTTCCTTTTCTTCTTTGGTCTGTAAACGGATGAGTCCCTGTGTGGTCAGGCCGGAGACCGCCATGGTGAGGACGGTGGTCGCGAGGGAGATGACAATGATGGGAATGAGAATGTCTTTGTAGCTGTCATAGCTCGCAATGAGACCGACAGTGGGACCGACGAACATGACGGGCATGAGGGTGATGAGCCAATCGGCCGTGGTTTTTACGTGGTCAAGCTTTACGATATGCGTGACGAGCAGGAGCAGCATGAGCAAAAGACCGTAGATGCTGCTCGGCACGGGCAGGGGAATGAGGTAATGCAGCAGTTCACCGATAAACGAGACCGTTGCAATCAGGGAAATTTCGGAAAAGTGCTTCACGTGGTGACGACCTCCTTTGCTTCTTTCTTTTCGGAAACAGGTTCGGCCTCTTCAGGCAGCGGCTTTGCGGCGAACATGCTGGCAACGATAGGCCCGATGATCTGGTGGACGACCGTTGCGATGACGCAGGGCAGGATGGCCATGGTATCCGGGAACGCGGTCTTTGCGAGCGTGCAGGAAAGGCCGGAGTTCTGCAGACCAACCTCAAGCGACAGCGTGCGGACCTTCTTTTCGTTAAAGCGGAACACCTTGGCGGTGACGTAGCCCGCGAGCAGGCCGAGCACATGGTGCAGCGCAACGGCGAGCACGGTAACGAGCACGACGGTGACGCCGTGGTTTGTGAACTGGTCTCGGTTTGGGCCGACGCACAGACCTTCCACGAGGATGATGCAGGCGGTGGAAACCTTGACAAGGAAATCTTTAAGGCCGTTTACGCGGTCGCCGAGCGCGGTGTGTACTGCGATACCGAGGAGGATCGGCAGCAGGACGACGAGCACGATGCTGATGAACATGTTCCAGAAGTTGACGTCAATCCACTGGCCGGCGAGCATGAGCGTGAGGGACGGGGTGAGCACCGGCGCAAGCAATGTGGTGCACATGGTGATGGTGATGGAAAGCGCCACGTCACCCTTTGCAAGGAACGTCATGACGTTTGACGCGGTGCCGCCGGGCACGCAGCCGAGCAGAACGAGGCCGACGGCAATCTGTGCGCGGACGGTGGGGTCACCCACACCCGTGAGGGACAGCAGCGATGCGACAAGCCAGCCGAAGCCTGCCATGAAGACGTACTGGCTGCAAATGCCGATAAGCACATCGGTCGGCTTTTTGAGGATGTACTTGAAGTCGTCGGCTTTAAGCGTCATGCCCATGCCGAACATGATGACGCACAGGAGCATGTTGACAAAGCCGAGGCTCGGGAAGTTTTCTTTCAGGAACGGGATGCCGGAAAGGTCAATCGAGATGTTCTGGCCCATCCACACAAACGGCTGCGGAACAAGCAGGGAGAAGACGACCATGGGGACCGTCAAACACACGAGCACATTTTTTGAGAAGAATGTTTTGAATTTCTGTAATGCGGACATAGGAAATTACCCCTTTTGAGCGTAAAACAGGCGGCAGAGACGAACTCGTGTCGCCCTGTTTCGTTTTTTCTTACCTTTTATAGGATCCTTAAATCATTTCTTTGCGGCTTTGAAAGCACGACCCTTGGCGTTTTCGCGGCGCATGGACTCGAGGAAGTTCTCGCGCGTAACGCCCTGCGGCATGTGCGCCCACTCGGTCGTCTGCATGAATTTATCCGCCATTTTGTCGAACTCGGATTCCTGGATTTCCACGTCGTCGAAGCAGACCGGCAGGCCGATGGAATCGTTGAACCGCATCAGGCGGTCTTCTTCCTCGAACTGGCCGTCATGCTCTAAGAGGCACAGCACGCCGAGCGAAACGACCTCGCCGTGCAGGTGATGGTGGCCGTGCACTGTGACGGTGGAGCCATAGTAGACGCAGTGGGCGAGCGTGGAGTTGTAATAATAATCATTTACGGTGGTCATCATGTTGGAGACGATGCCGGTGGAAACGATGATGTCGAGCGTGACCTGGTCGAGCGCGAAGGATGCCGTTTTATTGCGGATGGAAGCGAGCGCCTCTTTGCCGTACTGCACGAGCGGATCGGTGCAGACGCGGCTGACCTGACGGCCCATGAGCGGGGTGTGGGCGAGCGTGTCGTCTTTCGATGAGAAGACGGCTTCACACTCCTTGCTCAGCGCGTCGCCGATGCCGGCCCAAAGGAGCTGCTCCGGGGAATCTGCAATGACGGCGGAGTTGATGAAGCAGTGGTTTGCGAGCTTCGGGTAATAATACTCGCGGAAGGAGCCGTCTGTATTATAGATCACGGAGATGGCGGTGACGGAAGCGCAGTTCGACGCAACGGTCGGGAAGGTAAAGAGCGGCTTATCAAGCTTATCGGCGACATACTTGCCGGTATCGCAGGCGCGGCCGCCGCCCATAGCGAAGATCATGTCGGCTTTCTGCACGAGCGGGTTTGCGATAAGCGCATCGCCGTTTTCGTAGGTGGAATCGCCGCCGTAGGGGAGGAAGCCCAAAAGCTCGACGTCGGAGCCTTCTACGCCTTTAAGCAGCGCCGGTTTTGCTTTTTCCATAGCGGTCTCGCCGCCGAGGACAACAGCCGTTTTGCCGAAGAAGCGCGTGACATACGGCACTTCGTTGTAGCAATCCGGGCCGATGGAATAGCTCGGCAGATGTACGCTGTAATTGACATTGTAGTTTTCCATGATAAACGCTCCTTTGGATCTCCTTTTGAGATCGCTTAAATAAATTGAAATAAGAAAATGAAATAAAAAACGCTTTACTGGAAGTTAGGCTTTCTTTGCGGGGATACTTTAGAGAATAAAAAAGTCCTGAAAGTCTCTTTAAGACCTTCAGGACGTGTAAATCACGCGGTACCACCTGAATTCAGGGCGTTTGCCCTGCATATTATTCGCGATTTATGGAGACGTAAAAAATATTTTATCATTTGGTTCTCTAAATGTCCATATATTTTTGAAGAAAACCGGAACCGAGTTCCGGTTTTTTATATCCCGCGTATGCGGAGACTGGCCTGCAGTGATCTGCAGAGTGAAATTACAGGAGGAAGAAAATGAAGAAAAATTCAGGTACAATGTTAACACTGGAAAAAGCACGGATGCTTGCAGTCCAAGAGTTTGGGACCGACCGTGGACTTTCGGAAGACTGGCGTATGCAAAGCGGATACATCATGCAATTCGGGAATCTTTTAATCCGGATCCATCCAGTTACCCAGCGCGATATTCCGGTCATTAAAGTGGAGGTTTGTTTTACGATTGCATCTCCGGGGTGCGGTCTCATCGTTAAAATATTTAACCCGGAAACCCTTGAGGAAGATCTTGATGCTGAAAGAGAGTATCGGCAAATGGATTGGGAGGAGTCCTTAGAAAATTGGGTTAACGGGTATGGTGCTGAAATATGTGTGCTTAGAATAAATGACATAGTAGAAAACCGGAACTGAGTTCCGGTTTTTTATATTCCGCGTATGCGGAGACTGGCCTGCAAGGAATTGCAGAGTAAAAGTACAGGAGGACTTAAAATGTCAATCAAAATCGCAATCACAAATGAAAAAGGAGGCTGCGGTAAAACGACCACAGCCGTCAACGTCTCAGCTATCCTTGCCGAACGCGGATACCGGGTGTTGCTGATCGACGCTGATCCGCAGAGTTACAGCACAATGTACTACGGTTTATACGCACCTGAAACCCTGTCATTGTCGGATGTCCTGTTTCATGGCGAGAAGCCGGAGCAGGCTATCAGCTCTACAGAGTTCGGCGTTGATGTCCTGCGGTCGTCCACTGCTCTTATGGCAGCGGAAGAATTGATGGATCAGCGTAAAATGAACGGACAACGCTATAACGATCTGTTTGTGAATGTGCTTTCCGCATTGGAAAGCCGATATGACTATATCCTGATCGATTGCCCGCCGCAGGGCTACAAGCTGCTCGAGAACATCCAGCTTTATGCCGACTATCTCTTAATCCCCATGATCGCCGACGAGTTTGCGCTGCATAGCCTGCGACTTAAGGCCGAAAAGATCCTCGAGATCAGGAAAAATCTGAATCCGCGCCTGCGGCTTTTGGGTGGTCTGATTGTCATGGACGAGAAAAACAAAACCACAGGCATTTACCGGGACGTTTTGCAGTCGCAGAACGTCCTTCCTTTTTTCAAAGCGACGGTCCGAAAGAATATTGCACTGCGGCGAGCGATCAATTCACATGAACCGATCAACGTATATGAAAAGAGAAGCAATGGAGCTATCGACTATCAGGCTGTAACAGATGAACTGCTTTGGAGGGTTGCGAAATGAAAAAAATGAATTTTGCCAGTATTACTGCCGGTTTGGACACACTTAAAGATGTTATGCAGCAGAATGCAGAGATTGCTCAAGATAAGCTGATTGATGTCAGCTTCATTGATTTTGCACCCCAAAATACCTTTGCGGCGGATGATACCGATGAAAGTATTCGCGAGCTTGCCGATTCCATTGAACTACTCGGATTACTTGAGCCGCTGGTAGTGGTTCGGGATAACGATCGGTACACGCTGATCGCTGGGGAACGCAGATACAGGGCGATTACGGAATGCCTGCATTGGAGTACAGTCCCCTGCCGGGTGTTTGATGGTGAGGCTTTGAGCCGTAACCGGAAGCAGCTTATGCTGCATGAGGCCAATGGTCAGCGCGATCTGAGTGCTGGCCGTCAGCTCCAGATCTTTGAGGAGTATAATGCGCTTCTTGAGGAAATGATGCAGAACGGAGAGTACACAGGCACAAAACTCGGCCTGATCGCTAAGAAAATGCAGATTTCCGACCGACAGGTCAGAAAATACAAACGCATCGCGGAACAGCTTACGCAGCAGGAAAAAGAGATGCTTGCTGCCGGCGAGCTTACAGTAAATGAGGCAAGCCGACTCGCAGTAGCCAGATCGAAAAAAGCGGAACCGAGTTCCGGTTCTGGGGAACAGCCGGAGGCACAATCGGAACCGAGTTCCGGTTTCGGGGAGCTGCCGGAGGCACAACCGGAACCGAGTTCCGTTTCCGGGGAGCTGCCGGAGGCACAACCGGAACCGAGTTCCGGTTCTGAGGAGCCGCCGGAGGCAGAACCGGAACCGAGTTCCGGTTCTATCGAAGAAGTGGAGCGGTTCAAGACACCGGAAGCGCGTAAGGCTTTGTTGGAAGAAATCATTTTGTCTGCGTATATTTGGACACCGGAAAAGCTGTACGCGGATTATGTGCAGCAGATGCCGACAACAAAAGAGGCAATCGCAGAGATCATAAAGCCACGATACAATTTTCGCTCGTGCTCGATTACTCTTAGTGATCTCGAAGGGGAGTGTACGTTGAACACATCGAAGATGATCGTGGAAATCGACAATCCACGTACAACGGTGATCTACAGCTATACGGAGGTCGATGCGATGATCCGCGAGCTGTATCGCGCACACGAGCGGGAGGCGAGAAAATGAGGATCACAAAAGTGCGCATCCGCCTCTGCGATGCGCAAAAAGGCCCGCTTGCGTTTGCTTCTGTAGTGCTTGATGGTGATTATATCGTTTATGGTATGCGCATCATCCGTCGAGCGGATGGTGCGCCCCAGCTCCTATATCCGGAAGCGTCGCATGTGCGGACATGGGATCAGAAGCACACATACGCTTTCCGGCCACTTAGTTCCACAGCGCACAAGCGTATGGAGCAGGCAGTCCTGAAAGCGTACGAAAACAAGATCCATGAAAAATTGCGAAAGGCAGCTGATCGATGAGGGCTTGGAAATGAGACAAGAAAAGAGACAGAGTAGCACAATCAGAAAGCGCATCCGGCGATTGTATCGTCAGATGCGCTTCAAATTTTGGCTGGCAGAGCAGGATTACATCCACTACAATGTCGGAATACATGAGGGACCTCCTCCATCCAGCTACTTCTGGAAAAGCACGAAAGAAAGCCGGCGAGAAAAACAGGAGATCCTTGAGGCGATCGATCGCCTGATTAAGGAAGACAGGATTCGAGGTGATGAGTGATTATGATAGATCCGACATACTCAAAGATATATTTGCGCGGGTTTGCTGCAGGGAAAGAAAAAACGGAGAAGACACTGCGAGAGGAGATGCAAAAAAAAGCAGTAGCAGGGGCAGCTGCCGCTAGAAAAAGGGGCGTTCGTTTTGGCCGACCTCCGAAGCCACGGCCTAAAGAGTTTGAACAACTAAAGGTAGCATGGCTTGAAGGAAGAATATCGTCCCAAACTGCAGCGGACAAACTTGGTATTGCACAAGACACATTTCTTCGATGGTGTCGCGATACAAAACCGCAGGAAATGCAAGTCGAAGAAGCTCTGATGATTCTGCGGGAAGTTTCCGGACGCTTGGACAACGAAAAGGATGGCGATGCCATCGAAGCGATCGAGGTGGTCAATCAATACGTAGTTGAAAATAGGCAAAAGCGAATGCGTCGAATGGAGCGTGCAGCAAAAGCGAAAATGAAGCAAACAGGAGGAGACGGTAGTGAGTCTGATATGGATGGATCAACTGGCCGCATATCGGCAAATTGAGTCTGGCCTGCGGTGTCCGGTATGCGGTGCGCCAATGGAAGCTGTTCAGCGGTCTGATAGCTGGTTTCTTGAGTGCCAGGAATGCGTTACGGTTTTCGGTGGCTTTTCCGGATCAAAGGCTGGCGGCTTTCCGAGCCGGCAGGAAGCAGTGGATGCTTTCTTACCGAACGTGCCGTAAAGCCCCTGACTTTAGTTATGGGGATATAAGGCACGCTTGGTTTCGTAATCGTAAGGACTTTGTCTTGCACTAGATAATAAATAGTTGTATAATGTTTGATATGAAATATAAAAGCAACAACAACGTGGTCTGTTCCTGCAAATATCATGTAGTCTGGTGTCCAAAATACCGCCGAAAGGTCTTGGTCAGTGGGGTTGATGAACGCCTAAAATCTCTGGTTCAAGAGATTTGCAAGGAACGGAGTATCAGCCTCATTGAGATGGAAGTCATGTCAGACCATGTGCATTTGCTGATTGAAGTAGACCCACAGTTTGGTATCCATAGAGCCGTGAAACTAATCAAGGGGACAACGTCCCGTGTATTGCGCCAGGAGTTTCCGTGGTTGCGTTCCCGCATTCCATCGCTGTGGACAAACTCATACTTTGTTTCGGCTGTTGGCGGTGCTCCGCTGTCTGCAATCAAGAAGTACATCGAGAACCAGAAAACTGTGTAGGAGGTAGATACAATGGAATATTCGTACAAATTCAGACTGTACCCTACCAAGGCACAGGAACAGCAAATGCAGCGCACGTTTGGCTGTTGCCGGTATGTGTATAACCACTATCTGGCACAAAGAATCGACGCCTACAAGCAGGACGGCCAAACCTTAAACTACTATGACTGCTGTAAAGACCTGACACAGCTCAAGCACACTTTGGAATGGCTGCGGGAGGTCGATTCAACCGCCCTGCAGTCCTCCCTGCGCGATCTGGATATTGCCTATCAGAATTTCTTCCGTCGTGTGAAGAAAGGCGGAGAAAAGCCTGGCTTTCCAAAATTCAAAAGCAGGAAGTCCGGAAAGAAATCCTATAAGAGCAGGTGCACCGGTACATCGATCAGGGTGCTGGACAAAGCGGTACAGCTCCCGAAGCTGGGCGCTGTGAAGTGCCGTATCTCCAAAAAGGTACAGGGGCGTATTCTTTCTGCAACGGTTTCACAGAATCCCAGTGGAAAGTATTTTGTTTCGCTGTGCTGTACAGACGTCGAAATGGAACAGCTGCCATCCACCGGTGCGGTGGTCGGCGTCGATCTTGGCCTGCGCTATCTGGCGTACACGTCGGACAACCGGAAGTACGAAAATCCAAAGCCTCTGGATAAGAGCTTAAGGAAACTGGCCCGTATGCAGCGTGCCCTGTCGAGAAAAACAATCGGCAGTGCAAACTACAACAGGGCAAAGCACCGTGTTGCACGGCTTCACGAGCATATCGCGAACCAGAGACGCGACGCGCAGCATAAGCTGACGACGGCGCTGGTCCGGGAGTATGACCTGATCTGTGCAGAAAGCCTCAATATCCGAAAGATGCTTCAGCAGAGCCCGTATCTGGCAAGGCAAATCGGCGATGCAGGCTGGGGCGAGATTCTGCGGCAGCTCAGCTATAAATGCGCATGGCAGCACAAGCCGTTCGTACAGATAGACGCTTTGTTTCCAAGCACGCAGGTCTGCAATGTCTGCGGATACCGAAACAAGGCGTTGAGCAAGCGCTTCAGAGAACAGTGGGAATGCCCCTGCTGTGGAGCAATCCATGATGTCGACTTGAATGCAGCGAAGAACATCCTGAACGAAGGTCTGCGTTTGCTGTCATAAGAAATGATCTGGTAGGGTGGGACGCACCCGAACCGATACGCCTGTGGAGATTGTGTAAGACCCGGCTCTTTGCCGGGCGGCGATCGTTGAAGCAGGAATCCCCCTTCTTTAGATGTGGGGAGCGTCAATAGAGCCCGCAGATTTTGTCAACATACGGATGGCGGTTGCCCTCGGTGTTCATCACTCGGAGGGTAATTCTTCTTGCCCTCACTCCCATTGTAGAGAGGGGGCGATACCCGATGTACTTAACTTTGAACGATTTTTGCCAGCTCATGCTGGTGATCATCGGTATTTTGAGTTTAATCATCGCTATAGGAAAGAAGAAGTGAACCGCCCTGCTCTCACACATGCGGCTCACTTCTCACCGTAACTGAGGGCTACCGTCACCGGTAAACCTTACACCTATATTATAGCCGAATTTAAATAAATGTCAAGTTAGACAATAGGAAAGGGCCGCGCATGCGGCTCTTTTGCGCTGAAGATATATGATGTTATTGTGAAATACAATCACAAAACGCCGAATTGACGCAGAAGCAGCGCAATGATGGAATACCTGATGATCTGAAGCCCTAATCGTAAAAATGAAAGGAGGCTCCCCATGAAACAGGGTGCATTGGTTTTTGACAAACAGGCCGGCCGCTACGACATCCGCTTTGATTTGGCGGACTTTTTCGGCGGGTTGCACTGCGGACAGACCTTTGATGTGATGGTGGGCGGCAAATGGGTGCCCACTCGTATGGAAAAGGCTGCGGATTGGTATCTGGTAGGCATCCGCGCCGACGACCTTTCCGGCCTGCGAGTACGGATATGAGCCGTCCTGCCGCCTGCGGGACGGCTCATATCCCGCAAGAGTGACGCCGATCCCGCGACGCCAACTCAAAAAGCATCTGATTCAAAAGGCCGCCAAATCGGCCTTTTTTAATTGACAAAATTCATCTTTACATTTATATTTAATTTTACAGGAGGAATTATTATGAAAGAGAAATTTTTGAACCTCAGCAAAAAGAAAAAGCAGGTCATCGCCCTTGCTGCGGGCGTGATTGTCGCGACTACGCTGCTCATCGGCGGGCTGGTTGCCTGCGGATCGGCAACGGTAGAAGAAACGGAGCCGACAGCATCGCCGTCGGCCAGCGCATCGGCGAAGGCTTCAGCGTCGCCCAAGGCGGATGAGGACAAGGACGCAAAAGCGAGTCCGTCCGCAAAACCGTCGGCTTCCCCGAAAACATCCGACAAGGATAAGGATGCAGATAAGGACAAAGACAAGACCGAATCCAGCAAGAGCAGCAAGGAGGATGGCGACGATAAGAGCAACAGCTCCAAATCGTCCTCCTCGACGAAGAAGCCCTCTGCGACGAAGAAGCCGACAGCTACATCCAAGCCGTCCAGCAGTTCCGGATCGTCGTCCGGCAGCTCATCGAATAAACCGTCCAGCGGTTCCGGATCGTCCGGCAGCTCGTCGAATAAGCCTTCTTCGGGCGGCAGCACGTCCAACAAGCCTTCCGGCGGATCGTCCGGTTCTTCCTCCGGCAGCAGCTCCGGCTCGAAGCCGTCCGGTGGGTCTTCAAGTTCCTCCAGCGGCAGTTCCTCTGGTTCCACTGGCGGCAGCTCAAAACCCACAGCAAAGCCGACCGCGAAACCGACTGCAAAGCCTACGCCGAAGCCTACAGCCGCACCTACCCCGGCTCCTACGCCGAAGCCCACGCCTGTCCCGACTCCGGAGCCGACGCCTGCTCCTACGCCTGAGCCGGTGCCGGAAGAACCATATATTGTGAGTGGATACATCAGTGATGGCCTGTTTGATAGTGCGTATGACGCCGCATCGTATGCGGAATCTGTTTGGGGCGATAAAATTGTTAATGAGGGCATTACTGGATACAGATGGATGCAGGTCGTCTGGTCAGACGGCACGGTAAAGTATACGATCGAATGGTATTAAACTGGTAAAATCAAGCAAAAGGAGGATATGCAATGACTACTTTGGACGCCGTGCCATTAGAGCATTTCACGCGCGTTGTCGTTGAAGGCCCAAAACTGAGCGTCGACATCACGTTTGTTTTGCTTATTGTGGCCGTGGTTTTTACCCTCCTTGCAGCAGGGCTGCGTATCGCGGCGCTTGTTTTGAACCATAACCGTTCAAAAGAATCTTTTGCGTGCGAAGCCACCGAAGACGAGGTGCAGGACGCCTGACGACAACGCCACAAAAATGAATAAGAGTCAGAAAAGCCTGCAGGCTACTTCCCTGCAGGCTTTTCTGTTGCAACAATCCAAGGCTGTGCAGCTTTTGCTGGACGGCCTTTTTACATATATATCAAAATCTGGAGAAAGGAAGAAAGCAAATGAAACGGATGAAAAAGCCTCTCGCATGGCTGTTGTCTGTAATGCTGATTTTCACGGCACTGCCGATAACTGCCTTTGCGGATGAGGCCGCCCCGGCAGGTACCACCGGGGCTGCTACCGTAACAGCGGCCGACCTTCCGGAACCAACGCCGGAGGCCACCGTGGAACCGACCGCAGAGCCGACGCCGGAATCGACGCCGACGCCCGTACCGGAGCCCACAGCAACGCCGGAACCCACGGCGACGCCGGAGCCGACGCCTGAAGCAACGCCCGCTGCGACGCCGGAACCGACTGCAGAGCCGACGCCGGCCGCCACACCGGAGGCGTTGTTGCCTCCGGACAAAGCGCCGGAAGCTGCGGAGCCCTCCGCTGTCCCAGCGACGCCGGAGCCCACAGCTGCCCCGACGTCCACGCCGGAACCCACGGCAACGCCCGTACCTGTCGCAGACCCCTACGTTGACCACTATGCGGTGATCGACTCCGAAACCGGCGCGGCATACGCGTGGCCGGTGCCGGAGCACTTCGAGGTCACGCAGCGTTACAGTGCAGAGCACAGCGCGTGGGACATTGGCGCTGCGGCCGGTACGCCGGTCGTCGCCGCAGATGACGGCACCGTGACTGTAACGCAGAAGTGGAACGGCCTTGTCACCAAGGGAGATAATAATTCCTACGGTCATATGGTGCAGATCACGCACGCGGACGGTACGGTAACGCTTTACGCCCACCTGTCGGAGATCAACGTCCGGCAGGGCGACACGGTTGTGCGCGGCCAGCAGATCGGCCGTGTCGGCGATACCGGCTATGCAGACGGCGCGCACCTGCACTTTGAGGTCATCACGGAGACCGGCAAGGTTGATCCTGCCGACTATCTCACCAATGATGCGGAGAAGCGCTTCGAGGAGCTGTTGGAGTCCTACGGCGGCTACATTGGGGAGGATGGAAAGCTCTACACGACCGACGACCGCAGCGCGATCGACAAGCCGCTGAACGAGATCGCCGCAGAAGCCGGGCTCGATCTGCCGGCCTTCTATGCAGGTAACGTAACGGTCAGCGAGCCGACGTCGGGCTACACGATCAACATCGGCTACACGTCCAACAACGGCAGGCAGCTCGGCTGGGGCCAGAAGCGTATAAACGGCAAGGTCGCCTACTGTGTGGAGGACGGTGTTGCAATCGGTCTCGGTGACAATACCGGTTACTCTGAACGCGAGCTGACAAAGGAGCAGCAGGACAGACTTACCCTCATCGACTACTGGGGCAGATACAAAAACGTCGCCAATATCCAAGGCTCAAGCAACGCTGTAAACCACGACTGGCAGACAACAACCGTATCCGGCCAGTACATCGCTGAGTTTTATACACAGCTTCTCATCTGGGAAACCATCGCCGATTTCGGCGGGGACTTTATCGGCGCGACGTCTATTTCCATCCCGAATGATGTCGGCGGTATGGGGTGCATTGCCTCGCAGGCTGAGTACGAGCGCTTCAAAAAGGCTGTGCTCGAAAAAGTAAATCAGTTTTACACCACGCCCAGTATTTCCGGCCAGACGGTAACTTTGAAGATGGGCGAAACCGTAACGCTGACGGATACTACAGGAGCACTGGCAAGTTACAAAGATACTCCTGTAGTCAATACATCTGGTGTAGCCGTATCGAAATCCGGAAACAAGGTCACACTTACGGCAACCGGCAGTCCCAACGAATCCGGTATAGTAAGCTTCGGCTACAGCATAGATTTAAATTACCTCTTGCAAGAGCCGGGTTATTATTACGAGCATGCCGTTAGTCAGGACGTTACTACCTGTGGTTTTAGTGGCGGCGATCCTAAATCGATGTCTTTGACCGTCAAAGTCCAGAAAAACGGCGCTCTGAAGATCGTCAAGACCTCGGAGGACGGTGTGGTATCGGGCGTCCGGTTCCGGGTGACGGGCAACGGCGTGGACACGACGGTGCAGACCGGCTCGGACGGCACCATCACCATCCCGAACCTGCAGGACGGCGCCAAGCTGACCATCACAGAGCTGACCTCGACCGCGTATGTACAGCCGCAGTCGCAGACAGTGACGATCCGGGCAAATCAGACCGCTACGGTGAACTTTGCAAACGTCCTGAAGAAGTGGACGGCCACGGTCACAAAGCGTGACAACGCGACCAGCACTGCGCAGGGCGACGCCTCCCTCGCCGGTGCGGTGTACGGCGTGTATCGCGGCACCACACTCGTTGACCGTTATACAACCAACGCCAGCGGCCAGTTTACGACCAAGGAGTACGTCTGCGGCGACAACTGGTACATTCAGGAGATCACGCCCTCGGATGGATACCTGCTGGATACCACGAGATACCCGGTCGGCGCTTCGGCCGGCAATTTCACGATCGAGCACAACCAGATCCCCATCACGGTGCACGAGCAGGTGAAGCTCAATAAGATCAGCATCACCAAATACGCCGACATGGTAAACGGCGACGATCAGCTTGAGGAGGGCGCGGTTTTTGAGGTGTACCTCAAATCCGCAGGCAGCTATGCCAATGCCGACACGGCCGAGCGCGACCGCATTACCACAAACGCGAGCGGCTATGCGATCACAAAGGATCTCCCGGCGGGCACTTATGTGCTGCATCAGGTGGCGGGCAGCGACGGCCGCGAGCTCGCGCCGGATCAGGAGGTGACGATCACCGAGGACAAGTCTGCACATGCGACCTACGGCGTTTCGATCACCAACTCCCTTAAACTCGGCAATCTCGAAATCCGGAAGTCGTCCGAAGATGGGATCATCGAGGGCTGGGACTTTGAAATTACCCGCGACATCGACGACTGGTCGCTGGTCGTCACGACCGGCGCTGATGGCAGAGCGGTTGCGGAGGATCTTCCGGTCTATGCCGACGTTGCCGGCAAGCAGCCGATCCATTACACCGTGACGGAAATCAACGTCGAGGACAAGTACAGGCAGCCCGAGCCGCAGACCGTGACGCTCACGGAGCATGCGGTCGTGACCGTGGACGTCGAGAACCTCATCGCCCGGGGCAGCATCCAGCTGCTCAAGGTCGACCATGACGGCGTGACGCCTCTTGAGGGCGCGGTGTATCGCTTCTGGTACGAGGACGGCACAGAGATCACGACTGCGACGACCGACAAGGACGGAAAGATCACGGTTGAAAACATCCTGTACGGCAAGTTCTTCTATCAGGAGCAGACAGCGCCTGAAGGCTACGACCGCGATGAGACCATCTACGAAGCCTCCGTGGACTACGACGGGCACGTTATCACCGTGACCCGCGAGAATACACCGAGCGTTGGCTCGATCACGGTTGCGAAGGTGGATTCGAACGGCAACCCGATGTCCGGCGTCTCTTTTGCCATGCAGTATTCGACGGACGCCGGTGCGACATGGAACTTTGTCACCGCCCGCGAGGAGGGCAGCAAGGTCTCCATCGGCGGGTGCGACAGCCCCGGACTTGTGGACGGCGTCCTCACGACCGGCGAGGACGGCATAGCGGCCTTTACCGGCCTGCAGGTCGACAACCAGACGGTGACGATCCTGTATCGGCTTACAGAGGTTGCCACGCAGGACGGCCACATCCTGATGCAGAACATCGTTTTTGAGGGCAGCCTCCCGACGCAGATCGACGGCGAAAAAGTGGCCGACGTCACGATCACTGCGGTCAATGGCCGCAGCTTCGAGCTGCCGGGTGCTGGCGGCGACGGCTTCCCGTTCCTGCCGATTGGCGTTTTCCTTGCGGCGACCGCACTTTGTGCGGCCTTTTTCATTTTTACAGAGAGGGGCAGGAAAATCATGAAGAAAACAAAGCTCTTTGCGCGGCTTGGCGCGATCATGCTGGCCGTTGTGATGTGCTTCGGCGTTGTCACGGCGTCGGCGGCGACGGTGCCGGATGCGACGATCGATCCGGATCGGCTGGCGTCTCTCGAGCTTTACAAATATGACTATACAAGCGCCCATGCGGACGGCGTGCTGAACGAGGATACGTATGTATCGACCGGCCTGCACAACAACGCGGTTGAGGAAGCGCTTGCGCCGTATGCGATTCAGGGCGTCGTCTACACCTATGCCAGGGTTGCGGACATCGTGACGTACTCCGCGCAGGAGGCGGACGGCTACAAGGACATGGTACTGTACGCCCTGCCGGATAACAGCAGCTCCGAGCAGTTCCTTGCGGCGCTCGGCCTGAGCCGCGACGACGCATACCGCATTGACCACAACCAGCTGCAGTTCATGAGCGATACGCTGATCGACGGCCTCGCCGGTCAGCTCGGCTCTGTTGAGAGCCAGACAAAAAACGCGCTGGAAGCGTATGTCCGGAGCAACGGCGGCACCGATATGCCGGAGACCGACGCCTACGGACATTCCTCCGTCTCCGGCCTTGCACAGGGGCTCTATGTAGTCGTTGAGAGCTACGTGCCCGAGAATGTCACGTGCACGACGCCCCCGTTCCTCGTTTCGCTGCCGACGACCACCATTGACGGCGACAACTGGAATTACGACGTCGTGGTTTACCCCAAAAATGAGACTGGTATGCCGACGCTCGAAAAGACGCTGCGCGAAGCGCAGGCAGACACCGGCAAGCACAACGGCTCCACGGACAACATCTCGGACGGCTATGCGCACACCGGCACCGGCTCTGACGGCGACGTCGTAGACTACCAGATCATCTCCACGCTGCCGACGATCACGTCGAATGCGACCGCGCTCACGACCTACACCTATGTGGACACGCTCTCGAAGGGCATTGAGTACAACAAACAGGATGTCAAAATCGAGTGGTATATGGATTCCGCCTGCACGCAGAAGATCACCGAGTGGACGGAGGCAGACGGCAAATTCACCGTTGCGTATGGCACTGCGGCCGACGACGCCACGACCATGACGATCTCGATGACCGAATCCGGCCTCGATGAGATCAACAACAGCAACGCCGTATACGACCTCGGCACGAGCCTTTACCGCGGCTACAGCGACTGCACGATGCGGATCACCTACACGGCCACGGTCAATTCGTCGGCCGACATGATCTACGGCGATGACGGCAATCCGAATACCGTCACGCTCGAGTGGCGTCGCACAAACATGGACTACTACGATACGCTCGAGGACGACTGCCATTTCTACGCCTACGGTCTCGATCTGCTCAAGGAGTTCAACGACGGCAAGGGCAACGTCGCAAACGTCCAGTTCAAGATCTGGAATAACACGGACAAATACTGGGTGCAGGCCGCTCTGAACGAAGCGGAGGGCGTCTACTACGTCACGGATCACGTGGACGCCGAAGCAGACGCCACGACGTTCATCCCGGTTGAGGGCACGCAGAAGATCATCGTCAAGGGCCTTGAGGATGACGAGTACGTATTGACGGAGATCGCGACAGACGACAAATACCTGCTGCTCAAAGACCCGATCACGGTAAAGATTACGACGGCGGAAAACGACGTGATCTGCGCTGTGTGCGGCAAGCCGGGGCTTACAGCTTCGGCCACGGTCAACGGCGATCCGGTTGCCATGACGGAGGATAACGGCTCCGTTTCGGCGATTGTGCCGTTTAAGGTGACAAACGTCCGCGCGCCCGAAATGCCGAAGACCGGCGAGCAGGGCACGTGGCTGTTTGCGGCGGGCGGCGTGATGCTCGTTTCGCTGGCGGCCGGCGGCATCCTGATCTACATCAAGCGCCACAGAAAGCAGTCTGAAGGCAAATAAACCACAGCTTGAAAACCGGAACCAGTTCCGGTTTTTGCACGCAGAGTGAAGGAGACCGGCAGATTCGTCTGTCGGTTTCCTGTAATGCGGGATTGCCGGTCACAACCCCGGCTGGACGCAAAATCTATTTGGAAGGAGGTTATAAATGGCATCAAAAGAGTTCTTTGACTTTGTATCGGAGAATAAAAGTGTGTATCTGGCATGGTGCTTCGTTTTGTTACCGCTTATCCATGCAGTTTGGATTCTCAGCGCATTTGCAGTGCAAAACATCTTGGCACACAAACGAGGATTACCTTGGAAAAGAGCAATTCACCAAAGTACACAGGGCCTGATTATTGGCGTATCGTTTTATGCTTTCATGTCATGCATTTATTTTTTGGATTACGGACTTCTACTTATGGCCGGCTGGTTCTTTGTGTTAATGTTAATCATATATAGAAAGTTTTTTCGTATTGTAGAAAAAGGAAAAGAAAAGAGAACTATAGTAGGCGTTTTTGTGATAGGCTTAATCATTATGTTGGGGTTTGCTATTGCTACAGTTCTTGATATTGCTGCTTTCTGAAACAAAAGGACACCCAGATACGAATGGGTGCCCTTTTGCTCATTTGTCCCTGTAATGTGAGCCGCACTGGACGATTTTGATGACTCCACCTTCTATGCGGTAGACGATACGGTTTGCTTCATCAATCCTGCGGCTCCAATAGGCCGACAAGTCGCCGCTCAGTCGTTCAGGTTTACCGATGCCTTCATACCCGTTGCGGTCAATGTCCCGAAGCAGTTGAAGAATTCGCCGGAGCGTCTTCCGATCCTGTCTCGTCCAATACTCGAAGTCCTCCCATGCTTCGTCTGTCCATGCCTTAATCATCCAGATTCACCTCATGGATGGTTCCGCCGGTGGATTCCATTTGTGCGATAGACTTTCTGAGTCTGGCCATGTTTTCATCCGAATAGAATGGGTCTACGGATACCTCGAAAGGCAGTCTCTTCTCCCGGGTCATTTTCTTGGCAAGCATGGTAATGGCCGTTGTCATAGACAAGCCAAGCTCATTACAAACTTCGTCAAAGTCTCTTTTCAGGGCGTCGTCCATTCGGACGCTCACGGTTGTTTGTGCCATATACACACACTCCTTTCATCGATATTATAATACGTTGTTTCTATATTGTCAATACAATGTTGCACAATTACATTTTTTGGTATAGTGAAAATAAAGATACTGCTTAAAACCGGAACTGAGTTTCGATTTTTGCACGCAGAGTGAAGGAGACCGGCAGATTCGTCTGTCGGTCTCCTGTAATGCGGGGGGCCGGTCACAACCCCGGCAAATTTTTTGGAGGTGTACTCTATGGATTACTATTTTGGCCCAGCCGAATACGGCGAATATCAAAGATATGCTCTGATGCAGGAGCCCATGCTCATCAGGAGCACAATACTCTGGCTCTTGCAGGAGCAGAGTATCGAGGGGGATTCTACCGAAACAATCGAGCAGCTTTACGCGCAGCTGCGAGACGTTATGTCGCCGGAAGAAATCGCATCGCGCTGCGAGCACCTGGGTGTCACGTCCTTGTCCTGGGAGATAAAATTTAACCTGTCGGAGGCACAGATGAAGGAGCTGGCGTATAAAAGCAATATACGCCAAACCGGGACTTTGGGATTTCGCAGCGGAGGCTATGAGCTTAATGTCCCTCTGTACAGCATGGCCGACTATCTGCGATTGACGGACGAGGATGTGCAAAAGCTGCTTCGGAAAGGAATCACCATAGATGAGGCTATGCAGTTCGAACGCAACTACATGGATGACTACCGCGACGTAGAGTCTTTTATGAAGTACAGAATTTGCGGCGGTGATAAGCCTCCACTGCTCAAAGATGAAATTGTTGAGCTGTTGAAATCAAAGGGGGTCGAATTTGATCCGAAAAGCGGCAAGTCTGGCCTCTACGATCAGCTTCGCGAGGTCATGTCGCTGGAAGAAATTGCATCGCACTGTACTAACCTTGGCGTTACCTCGCAAGCTTTCCAGAAAAAATTCGGCATAAACAACGATCAGGTCAAATACATGGCAAAAAAGGGATATATCACCATTACGGGATCAAGGCCGTTCCGCGCCTGGGGCAAAGAGTATAAAGCTCCTCTGTACAGCGCTTTTGATTATTTCCGGCTGACGAAAGCCGATGTCCAGCAATGGCTGCTCGACAATCCCCGGCGGACACGGAGCAAGAATCTTCAGCGGTGATCTGGCCGACCCAGTACCAACTATATATACTGCCTATCATCACTGCTTTGAGTTTTTAGGGGAGGTGATAAAAACGCGATGTAAAAAAGTCCTTGCAGGCGCAGCTCTTGTGCTGCTCCTGCTCATCGGGCTCGGACTGATCCTGTATCCGATACTCAGCAACTACCTCGCGAGTGGAGAGCAGTCCGCTGTGCAGGCGCAGTATACCGATGAGGTCAGCGCCATGGAAAATGCGGAGATCGAGGAGGAGCTGAAGGCTGCGCATCTCTACAATGAGGCCCTGTTGAGTGTACAGGCCACAGACGAGGTAAAACTGCGCGCCTATGATGAGCTTCTCAACTTTACCGGAAACGGCGTCATGGCGACGCTGGAAATACCGGCAATCGATGTTGAGCTGCCGATCTACCATGGCGTCGGCGAAGACGTGCTGCAAAAAGGTGTCGGGCATATGCCCGGCACCTCTTTGCCAATAGGCGGTGCAAGCACGCACGCGGTTCTCTCTGCGCATGCAGGGTTGCCCTCTGCGCGGCTTTTTACTGATCTGGATCAGCTTGTAGTGGGCGACCGGTTTTGCATCCACGTCCTCGGTGAGGCACTGTACTACGAGGTCGACCAGACCATCGTGACGCTGCCGTCGGATACGGATGCCGTACAGATCGTGGAGGGCGCAGACTACGTTACCCTACTAACCTGCACGCCGTATGGCGTCAACACACACCGGCTTCTTGTGCGTGGCCATCGGATCGATCCCCCTGCAGCCGGGCAGGCCAGTGCGGATGAACCGGAGCCGTCGGAGAGAGCGTCAACGTGGACAGAAAAATACCTGCAGGGGATTATCGCAGGCGTGATTGGCACCGTGGGCGTCATCGGGGTGTTGCTGATCGTTATGAAAATCAGAAAAAAGCGGAAGTGAAAAAAACAATTCCCAACAGGACAGAAATTGTGATATAATACGAAAAAAAGAAATGGAGGATCAGAGAATGTTGGAAATAGGTGCAACTGTAATGATGTACAAAAATGGGATGGCGATCTGCGAGGACGGCTGGGGAAAGCTGTGGTACACAGAGATCCCGGAAGAGTATGCCGAGATCGGGACGGCGATCGAGCTCCGGGATCTCGATCCAATCACAGATCTCCCACTGCCCCTGCAGAAAGAGATCATGGAAGACCGGGTAAATATGCCGAAGGAGCTTGTGGATGAGCTGCTTGGGCCGGAGGAGATTGAGTAATGCCGAGGATCAATTTTTCACAGGAGGAAAGAGAACGGTATCGCAGGCAGCGTATGGATGAATTTGAGGCATCCGTCAATGATCTTATCAATACATGGAAGGAGAGACCGGAGGAACTCGCGGAGTACCTCCGGTTTAAAAATCAGTTTTATCAGTACAGCGTTCGCAATACCATGCTGATCTACCGGCAGAATCCCCATGCGGAGTTTGTCGGTGCATTCAAGTGGTTCAAGGAGCGCGGCTACTCTGTCCGGGCCGGAGAGCACGGGATGGGTATCATGGCGTATGCGCCTGTTATCCTGTATCGGCTAAAGCCGGACGCTGCATGGCATAAATTGTCGGGAGCGCCTCAGAGTGTAAAGGAAATGGTTGAGGCGGGCATGATCGAAACCCGCGAGGAGCCGCATTTTAAAGTCGGCACGGTCTTCGACATTTCACAGACAGACTGCCCGCTGGAAGACTACCCGAAGCTGCTGGGGCTCGGCTACAGCAGCGAACAGCATGCCGCGATCTACAGAGCGGCTTGCGCGTACAGTACGAATATTGGCCTGCCGGTGACGGAAACCAGTTTACAATCCGTTACGCTGCGGGGGGATTATGATCCGGAGTCGCATGCGATCCGGATCAATTCTGTTTTAGGGGATACGCAAAAACTGAGCACCCTGCTGCATGAGATGGCCCACGGGATCATGGGGCATCAGATCGGTGAGAAAAGCTCCGCACAGCGGGAGCTTGAGGCAGACCTTCTATCCATTATGCTCTGTAACCGGTATGGCATTGAGGTTACAGACGCCCGGAAAGACCACATGGTCAGCAGTTTCAGAACATTCGAAGCCGAACAGGAAAACGCAGAAAACCCGATACAGCTTATCAGTTTGATCGAGTCAGTTGACCGGGTTTTCACACGGCACGAGAATGGGCTTCAGAAGGCGTTGGAGACCGCCGGCGTGCAACCGCAGGCGGAGCAGGAGAAGCCAACAGTTTCGCAGTCTCCGGAGCTGCGCGGCGAGGAAAGCGTGCCCGAGCCGGCAAAGGAAACGGAACAGGAGGCCCCTGTTCGAGCGCCTGACCAAAGTGCGCAGGGGCGGCAGGGCAGAAGCGGAAGAGGCATATCCAAAGAGACGGTAGAAGAAATCAAGGCTCGTGCAAGTCTTCTGGATGTCGCGCGGGAAAGAATACAGCTTACGAAAAGGGGCGGCAACTACGTTGGTTGCTGCCCCTTTCACAATGAGAAAACACCGTCTTTTACGATCTATCCGCAGAGCAATTCGTTCTACTGCTACGGCTGCGGCGAGGGTGGCGACGTCATCACCTTTATCCGCAAGCTGGATGGCCTGACGTATCCGGAAGCAGTTCAGCAGCTTGCAGAGCGCGCCGGCGTCGAGATTTCGACAGCCGACATCAGTGCCTCGCAGGCAGAAAAGGAGCTGCAGAACCGCATCCGTGAGTGCAATCGAGAGGCAGCCCGTTTCTTTTTCCAGACGCTGAAAAAATCGCCTGCAGGCAGCACAGCCCGCAAGTATTTGATGGGCGACCGGGGTATGCCCGAGGAAAGCATCCGGCATTTCGGCATCGGATATGCGACGGACGGATTCTTCGATTTGGTCAATCATCTGCGCAAGATGGGGTTTACAGATCAGGAAATGATTGAGGCCAATGTTGCCTTTGAGAGCAAAGCCGGCCGTGTGGTGGATCGCTTCCGAGAGCGTATCATGTTCCCGATTTTTGACAGCTCCGGCAACGTGATCGGCTTTGGTGGTCGTGCGCTCGGCGACGAAAAACCGAAGTACCTCAATACCAATACGACACCGGTTTTCCAGAAGTCAAACGAACTTTTCGCTCTCAATTTCGCGAGAAAAAGTCGATCGGATCAGATCATTCTGGCGGAAGGATACATGGACGTCATAGCGCTGCATACGGCCGGATTTACAAATTCGGTGGCGTCTCTGGGCACGGCACTCACGGAGAAGCACGCAAGAATCCTTGCGCGTTATGCGAAGGAGGTCGTCATCTGTTATGACAGTGATGAGGCTGGACAGAAAGCAACACTCAAGGCGATCTCTGTGCTGCGTGCAAATCACATCAAGGTCAGGGTCGCCCGGATCCCGGATGCGAAAGACCCGGACGAGTTTCTGAAACACTATCCGCAGGACGGCAAAGAACGGCTGCAGGCGATCTTTGACGCGGCCCCAAATGACACGGAGTACCGTCTGGCGCAGTGCAAAAACGGATTGGACATGGAGACGCCGGCCGGAAAACTCGCCTACATGGAGGCCGCAGTCGGTGTGCTGGCATCGCTTACGGACGCGATTGAGCGGGACATTTATGCAGATCTTCTGTCGCACGAAACCGGCGTAAGCAAAGAGAGCATACTGCAGCAAACCGGTACTGAGCGCAGGGAAAACCGGAACCCGGTTCCGGTTTCAGAGGCGGATCCGGCGCCGGCAGATGAGCCGACGCAGCGCTTTCACGCCTGGATTCGGCCGGACATGAACGAGGAAAGCTCCATTGTCGCATGGGCGGATGTCGTTATCAATGAGGATTTCCGAATCAATTCTGTGCGTCTTGTGCTCGAAGAGAACGACACGTTTTCGCTTTTGATGCCAGCGTATAAGCCGCGCGGCAAAGAAGATTTCATTCCGCTGGTTGAAATGGACGCCGCCGTAGAGCACGAGCTGACCCGGTTCCTTGTCCAAAATCTGGACACGACAAAAGCCGTTGAGGTGGTCGGTGGCGGCACGGCCATCGACGTCGGGGAGACGAAAATGGAGCTGCACAAGGTTCATAATCGTGGAAGTATCGTTGCATATGCGGACATGGAAAACGATATAGTCAAGCTGAAATCGGCGAAGATCATCAATCTGTCTCTTATACACATCTGACGCTGCCGACGACTAGTCGAGTGTA
>ENA-OZKX01000139-OZKX01000139.1-human-gut-metagenome-genome-assembly--contig:-NODE-139-length-35427-cov-19.574692_pt1 | contig 35427 bp, 30 predicted proteins | sample MGYA00244831_ERZ653774 | MGnify/ENA primary metagenome ERZ653774 (study PRJEB26926, sample SAMN06165314) | human gut metagenome | biome: ENVO:00009003; feature: ENVO:2100002; material: ENVO:00002003...
CAGTTTCCTCAGTTGTTTTGTCTTTTAAGGATAAGCCCTTGAACTTATCATACAGGGTCTTTATATCATTTTCAGCAACAACTACTTTCTTTTCTGCTGATGCAGGCACTCCGTCATAGTGGTACATTTCAACGCTTTCGACATCTTCAACCTCAAATGGGAAGTCGATTTTGACAGGCTCATAAGCAATGTTTATAGGTAACAGAAAGAGAGCTGCAAAAATTGCAATGATACAAAGAGCGATGGAAACGAGAACAGCAATCGTTATCTTTTTTCTGCCTCTCTGCTTTTCTTTTGCCTCATGGCGCATAATAACGCTTTCGCTTTCTTCGTGAAGAACATCTTCGTTCGTGTGAGAAAGCAATTTCTGATAAATTGCGTTACAGTCAGCACAGGCGTTCAAATGCTCTTTTACCATCTCTGCGCTTGCTTCGCTGCAAGCACCGTCAACATACAGCGGAAGAATATCTCGAACAATATCGCATTGTTTACTCATGCTTTTCATCCATCCTTTCTTGAATTTTTAGCTTTGCACGATGATAAGTAACTCTCGCCCATGATTCTGTTTTTCCAAAAATTGCAGCGATTTGTGAAAAAGATAGTTCCCCGAATACGCGAAGCTGAAAGACTTCTTTGTATGGTTCTTCCAAACGGTGAAGAACGAGGTGTATGCGGAACGCCATGTCAGAATCTGCAACTGAGTTCTCAACATTTTCATTTGATGGCAAGTCATTGATTTCACTCACATCAGCTACTCGCTGACGGCTTCGCATTTCATCATGGTAAAGATTTTTTGCTATGGAGCAGAGCCATGTCAATTCATCTGACTTACCTTTGAATTGTGATGTTGTAGAAACAGCCTTATAGAATGTGTTCTGCGTGATTTCCTCTGCTATCTCACGATTTTTGGCAAGAGAAATAGTATACGAGTATACCTGTAAATAGTAGGCTTTATAGAGCTTTTCATAGTCCATACTTGTCATCACCTCCTTCAGCTTCATAGGTTAGACGGAGAAATCGGAATTTCGTTACAAAGAAGTTTGAAATTTTTATACCTTTACGCTACTCTTGCTTTCTGCGGACTATTGGTAGACGCGCATTAACGGCAAGCAAAGAGATTGCTGTGTCAGCTTGATATGTTCAAATGCTAATTAAGTATAGCACACAGCTATGAATTTTTCTATTGCGTTCCCCTGACTTCGGAATAGTGGCAGGGCTGGCTGTCTTTGTTTTGCTTTGTGCTTCTCTACCGTACATGAGCATTAGCGCCGGGGTTGTCCGAGCCATAGCCCTCCAGCAGATTGACCACGCCCCACACGCCAAGGCCAGCGCCGAGGGCAATCACAAGGGTCTGCAAAGTGGTGATGGCAGAAGCGAAAAACTGCATATATTCCTCCGTTTCTCCGGGGTCAAAGCCCCGGCCATGAAAAAAGCCGCCCTTGCGGGCGGCAGCCTACACACCTTGGGACGAAATGTCCCAAAGTTTTATACAAAAGCGTCCGGGTCGTCGAGGTCGTCATAGTTGAGGATGTCCTCGTCCTCGTCTGTGAGCGCCTCATCCGGCACGGACACTTCGTACACCTCACATTCCTCGTTCATGCCCGGTCGCCTGTGGCGGTCAATGAGCCTGTCGAGGTCAAAGGCGTTTTTCACTTTATCGGCCTCCGCCGTAAAGCGATAATTGGGGTGCTGTTTCAAATCGTATTTCTTGGAATAGAACGGCGGCAGCCCTCGAAGCTGCAAAATGCACCGATCTCCAGGCATGGTGGCAAGCTCGCTTGGGGTCATCAGCTCCCGCCCGAGCCGCTGGGTGTTCTGGCTGTAACTTTCGGACTGCCCACGGGAGCGCCCCTCGGTCTGCATGGAGATCGTAGCCTTGCCCAGCCAGTTCTCGGAAATTTCCTTGATGGTGCTGGCCTCACGGCCACCGAGGAACAAAACGCTGTCCATGTTGCCGAGGATGGTTTCTGCGTTCTTATCGTAGATGGCCTTACATTGGGCAAGCTGCTGATACAGCAGGCACAGGCTGATCTCACGGGAGCGGATGACCGCCACCAGCTTTTCCAAGTTTGGCACCTGCCCGGTGTTGGCCGCCTCGTCCCACAGTACCCGCACATGATGGGGCAGCCTGCCGCCGTGAACATTGTCCGCCCGTTCGCACAGGAGGTTGAACATCTGCGAAAACGCCAGCGCCACAAGGAAATTGTAGGTGCTGTCGGTATCGCTGATGCAGAAGAATGTCGCCGTGCGCCGATCTCCCATGCGGTCAAGCTCCAGTTCGTCGTAAGACATGATCTCCCGAAGCTGGGGGATGTCAAAGGGAGCAAGCCGCGCACCGCAGGAAATCAAAATGCTTTTGGCCGTCTTGCCGCTGCTTAGCTTGTATTTTTTATACTGCTTCACCGCAAAGCAATTCGGCTTGCGCTGTTCCAGCCCCTTGAACATATAGTCCACGGCGTTGAGAAAATCCTCGTCATCCTCCTTGACCTCCATGCCGGAGATCATGTCCACCAGCGTATTCATGTTGCGATCTTCCTCGGCTCCCTCAAAAATGATGTAGCCCAGCAAGGCGCAATACAAAAGCGTTTCCGCCTTCGTCCAGAACGGGTCGCCCTCCTTGCCGTCGCCCTTGGTGTTGGAAATGAGGGCGTTGACAAACTTTAGAATGTCAGCCTCGGTCTTGATGTACGCCAGCGGGTTATAGTGCATGGATTTTGAAAAATCAATGCTGTTGAACACCTTGATTTTATATCCCCGCTTTTGCAAAAACGAGCCGACCTGCCCCAGCACACCGCCTTTGGGGTCTACCACCACATAGGAAGAATGGGCTTGCAGGAGCTGGGGCGTGAGCCAAAAGCGGGTCTTGCCCGAGCCGGATGAGCCAATGCCGCAGAAATTGAGGTTGCGGGCGTTGGCGGGATTTTTCGGGCGGGTGTTCATGGTGAGCCGTTCTGTGGCGGTCAGCAGCATATTGTTCTCAAACCTGGAATCAACAAAGGGCTTGATGTCCTTTTCGTTGCCCCAGCGGGCGCTGCCGTATTCCGCATCCCGGCGGTATTTCTTGGCGTTCTTGCTTTTGAAGTAGATCAGCAGGCGGAACACCGCCGCCCCCACAATGCCCACCAGCCAGTCAAAGGGGGCAAGGCCGGGGGCAAAGGCGGCAAAGGCCACGCCGACGGTCTGTCCCAAGCCGATAAACTTATGGGCAAAATCGCCGCCTGCCGCCAGACGGTAGGCCGTCCCCAGCTTGAGGAACACCCAGCCGATGAACACATAGGGAATGTTGGGCAACACATACTTACGGAGCTTATCTGTCATGCGACACCTCCTTGATATGCTCCTTGGGCGGCTTTTCCTTGGCAAGCTGCTGTTCCGCCTGCTTCATCTGTTCGGGGATCGTGGGCTGGCGGGACTTGGCCTTATCCAACACCTTGCGGGAGTATTCCGAAAAGCAGGCGGTCATAGCGTCCGCCTGCCCGGACTTGAAGAACAGCAGGTATTTCCCCGGTTCAGTCTGATAAAAGGCATAGTCCACATTCCACTTCCGGGCTACCCGGTCAAAGAGCTTCGTGTCACCGGACAGTTCAAGGCTGTTAGTGGATGTGCCGTGCGCCATGAGCTTTTTCACGGTCTGCTTGCCGTGAGGTGTCTGCTTTGCCCGGTGCGCCTTAGCGATCTTGCGCCCCACCGCCCGGACAACATAGGCAAGCCCCCGGGCGGTCAGCTTTGACGCCTTCACCGATACGGCAATCGTGCGCCGGGAAATATCCTCGTCTACCAGCCGTCATCTCCTCCTCTCTGGTAGAAATATGACCTCGGGACAAAATGTCCCAAGGTCAGCGGTCATCATGCTCCTTTCTCGGGTGCAGGCGTTCGCCCTCCAAGGATGAACGGTCTATGACCTCCTTGTAGGCAGCCATCTGCTCCCGGATATTCAACTTGGGGTACGCAAAAATACGGTGTTCGGCGGGAATGTCCTCGATGCCGTGGTACACCTCCTTGAAATCGCCGCTGCGGGTCAGATAGCCCGTGGGGGCGAAGTGGCCGCCCTCATTGATCCGCATATCCCGCCCGTAGGCTTCAAAGTCAAAGTAGGGCTGCACATTGTCCGGCACATCCAGTAGTTCCATGTCCTCCACATAGATGCGCCCCAGCGTTTCATCGTCGGTCACGCCGGGGTGCAGGTCGTAGCAGTCCAGATTGTGAACGAGGTTGATGATGTCTGCCACGCTGGAAGTGTGGTCGCCCTTGTTGAGCGCGGCCTCCAGCGTTTCGATCTCGTCGCTGTCCAGTTCGGAAATGAGATGTGCCAGATGGTTCAGCTCGTCCAAGTTTTCATACTCGGTGAGATAGTCGTATAAGCCCATCACATCGCCGTCAAAGGCGGTGATGAAAAATTCCTCATACCGCACACCATCCACGCCGATTTTTTTTAGAAGCGATTGCACCTCCTCCGTGGTGGCCGGAAATTTCAGCGTTTCGCCCACAAGCTGCCCCTCGGCGTATTTACCGAGGTTGGTGATGTAGGCTTCAAATACCGTCATTTGTGCCTCCTTTTGTCAGCGCCTCCGTGATCCCCGCCATAATGTACTCGGCACAGGGCAGCGCGATGGCGTTTCCCAACGCCCGGTAGCGATGGGAAGATAGAATTTCCTCGCCATCCGCGCCGTACCTTGTCCAGCCCTCCGGCAGCCCCATGAGCCGTTCACATTCCGCTTCCGTGGGAAAGCGGACGCAGCCCCCGGCTGGATCGTCCTCATACCAAAAGGCAAAGGGCGAAATGCCGCCCGCTAACAGAGTGGGAAAAGGGTCAGTTGGCAATCCGAAGCTGTTTCGGAACGCTGTTTCCGTCCGTTCCTTGGCGGACGCCCGCATACGGAAGCATTGAAAGGGTCGGGTGACTGGTACGCGCCGCCCTGCTTCAATAAAAGAGCCTCGATCTCCGCAGGCGGCGGGCAGCCCGCGGACTCCGCCAAATGCAGGAAGTGACTGCATTGTGCGGGGCTTAAAAAGTATTTCGTGGGAACGCCGTCCTCCAAAGTCTGCCACAAGAAAGATGCGCTGCCGTCGTGCCAGCCGGGGGCTTGCCCAATGTTGGGCGTCCATGAGCCGCCAGCAGAGGTCAGGCGTTCGCCCTCGCACCATTCCAGCTCCTGCCCATCTTCCAGAAGCAGGCATTGAAACATCGGCGTCTGTGAAAGCGGATAGGACGGCTCTAAAATCCATCCGGTCATTTGATGAAAACGCTCCCATGACGTTTTCCCAAACAGCGATTGCTGGAAATAGACCATTTGTCGCCTCCCTCATTTCACGGATAATGCGGATAGCTTGAAAGAACAGGCTGGACTTTTCTCCCGCAAGTCCCTTGCGGTTGCCGATCTGCGAGAGATTTTGACACGGTGAGCCAAAGGTGATGATATGGACGGGCGGGAGATCCCGCCCGTCCAGCTTTGTCACATCCCCCAAATGCGCCATATCGGGAAAGTGGCGCTTGGTGATGGAGATAGGGGCTTTTTCAATCTCGCTTGCCCATATTGGCTCAATGCCGCAGCGCACCGCCGCCAGCGGGAATACGCCGATCCCGTCAAACAGGCTCCCCAGCCGGAGCGCCGTCATCTTATCTGCGCCCCTGTCCCTTGACGGTCAAAATGCCCTCAAGGGTGGTGGCGGTGATCCCGAGCCTCTGAGCAACGGCGATGTCATTTTTCATGGCCTCGGTGACGGTATGACCGCACACCACCAGCACATGAGAACGGCGGAGCAGGTCGCGCCCCATGTCGATGCCGCTCTTATGTTCCTCTGGAACGGCGTCATTGAGGAAAAGGGGCTGATAGAGCGTCGGGCAGATAGGCGTAAAGCCCGCCTCATACACCGTGCGGCAATACTGCGCCGCCAGCTTCGTGTTTTCGTGATCGCTGCCGCACCATGCGGCGGTGATATATGCAAGGGGTCGTTTCATTGTAAAATACCTCCGTTTTGTAATGTAGTAGTTCAACCCAAACCCCACGCCCTTTCCCATTCTTGGGAAAGGGGGCGGCTCTGGAGGATATACCCCCGCCGCTTGCCGGAGAAAAAGCATAGCCGGGATAGGCGGTCAAGGGCTGGCCGCCGAAAACGGCGGTGCGATGCACCCTTGACAGCCCGTTCCCGGCCATGCTGGAATACGGGCGGCGACGGGGGATATAACCACAAGAGCCATCCGGGGAAACGAAAGACCTCGGGACAAAAAGTCCCAAGGTCACTTTTCCAGATCCGTTTTCTTTTCGGGCTTGCCCAGCTCGGGCGGCTGCTTGGCCTTCCAGTCATCCAGCAGAGAAATGATCTTGTCTTTCATTTCCCTCGGGGACTTGTCCTTGCCGAAATACTTTTCCAGTTCCGCACTATTGATGATCACCTTGTCTACCTCCTTTTTCTCCTGCGACAGAATACCGTCGATCACATCGCCGTTGAGTTTGCCGTCCTTGTCCAGTTCCCGCATTTTCTGCGCCTGCGACAGCGAGGGCGAGGACTGCTGCCCCTCAATGGATACGGCGATATACCTCTGATTTTTGGGGCGGATGAATGAGATCTCCACCGCCGGGGTGAACGCCAGCTTTTTATCGTCCACCATTTTCTGCAAATCCGGTACAAGCTCGGTCAGGCGGATATACCGCTGCACCTGTTTATAGTTTATGCCGTTGCGATCTCCCACGACCTGCGTGGAGCGTTTTCCGGCGTCCTTGTCCTCCTCGCCGGGGCGGGAGCCTTGGTGCTTGATGGCCTCCACCTGCATTTTGAGTGACTGCGCCTTTTCCGTGGGCAAAATGCGCTCACGGTGGCGGAGGTTGTCATCCGTCATGGCGAGGATGGCTTCATCGTCCGTCATGTTGCGGACGATACACGGCATATTCGCAAATCCGGCGAGTTCGCTTGCCCGCTGGCGGCGGTGGCCTGCGATGATCTCATAGCCGCCATCCTCACGGGGACGCACCAGCGCGGGCTGATTGACACCCGCCGCCTTGACCGACTCCACAAGTCCCTGCATCTCCGCATCGTCCCGGACACCAAAGGGATGATTTTTGAACGGATGCAGGTCAGACAGGTTGAGATAGACGATCTCCTCTTTTTCGGCACGGGTGGCGTCACGGGGCGCAGACGGCTCCGGCGTGGCCTCCGCCCCAGCGGGAGCGCCGCCCTTATCCACGGCAGGCTTCTCCAGGATGGGCTTGCTTTGGGACTTTTTGTCCCGAGGTTTGGACGGCTTGGTCTTATCGGGAGCGGCCTTGCCATCCTTGGACGGACGGCCTCTGCCGGGCTTGGCAGCCTTGTTCTTTTCGGTGGGCGGCTTCTGCTTGACCGCCTTTTTCTCCTCCTTGGCCGCCTCGTCACGGGCAGCGGCAAAATCCACCACCTTGCCGGAATGTGCCGGGGCGGGATCGTCCTTGCCGGGAGTGGGCGGCTGCTCCTGTTCCTTTTCAGCCTTGGGGACTTCGGGAGCGGCAGGCTCCTCCGCCTCGGCGTGAGTAACAGCGTCGGCGGGATCAGGCACGGCCTCGCCCATTTCAAAGAGTGCCGCCTGCCCCTCGTGTTCCAGCATGACCGCCTCTGCGTCGGTCAGCACAGGCTCGGGAGAGGGAGTCTCGGTGGGCGGGGCTGCCTCGGGAATGTTTTTCTTATCATCTGCCATTTGCAAACCTCCTTTTTGTGGCATGAAAAAAAGCCAGTCCGCAGACTGGCCGGGTGGAAGTGACCTCCCTTCATGGTTTTATATATGAAAACGCCGCCCGTTGTCCTGTTGGGCGGCGTTTTGAACAACTTTCTGTCGACATATTCTCCACAATATGTTAGACTTTTCTCGTAGTCTTGAGGTCAAAAATCTGGGAGCGTTTGGAATAAATAGCGATAGATTAAAAGAATGTACGCATCTTTTAGCCAAAATTTAAAAAATATTGAACGCTCTGAAATTCCTCTAACGAATATCATCCTTGAAAGGGCTACGATTGTGCAGTTTATATTGATAATTTTGTATACCGCATTCATTTAAAAATTTCATTTTTTCAGGGAGATAATAACTATGGTGCATGACTGGGGAAAGTATATCAACGGTGAAGTTTTCATAGAAGATCCCATTGTTCTAAACAATGGGGACATCATTCCAACAGAGGATATTGAAAACAAAGAAGGCTTCAATATCAAGGAAATAAAATATGAGGATTTTCCAGGAATAGAAGAGGGATATTGGTTTAGTAATTACTGGGAAGAAACACCCGAATACATCATTCAGAAATGGAAAAAGGAAAAAATTCAGACAGGACCTTCTGGAAAATTGAAGGTGATTCAAAACCAATTTGAAAATGCGGTTTATGAAATTTTGCAAATGATAGACCTGCTTAAGAAGGAGAACAAAAAAATAATAAGTCAGCATTTGGAAAAGCATAAAGTACTTAAACCCATTTATGAAGCATGTGCTGATTTGTGGGGAGTTGGAAGCGTTTACAAGGAATTCTTTGGTAAAAACTATACTCTTAAGCAACTATTTGAAGAGATTGATTTGCATCGGTATCTTGAAGAAAACAACATGAAATTTGTCGAGGATGGCGACTTTTATTGTGACGCTTCAGGAAAGCCTGTAATGAATTACTGTTATTTGAAAAGCAACTTTTATGAAATAGATTCGCTTGTGAATTTTACGACCGTAAGAAATACGATATATTTAAAAATGTCTTATATATATTTATATACATTGTTTGATGAATATTTGTTAAAATCAATTGAATTCATTTCCAGAATTGACATGAGAACAATGATAAAGTACATCCCAAACATTTTATTAAAAGATGTTATTGAATCACAAAACAGGAATGAGCTTATTGAAAAAGTCCTTGAACAACTCATCTATAAAATGGGTTGGAATTCAATGGAAAACAAAATTGAGTTTTTCCAAAATTGTGGGATAACATTAGATGACGCGCTTGTTGATGACTTGATTTTGATAGGTGAAAAAAGAAATATAATTGTTCATAATCAAGGGATAGTAAATTGTGATTTTATAAAGAAGTTAGCCAAAACACGTCATAAAGACACATATAAAGTCAATGACATTGTTGAAGCAACGGTAGATATGTTGAAAACTGATGCTTCAGTTATGCAAAAACATGTTGAAGGAATTCACAATGCTATATGTAATAAATATTCTCTATTACCTTATTGCTGATCTTGACCTCTTATTGGTAATAAGTTGCTACTCAAAGCTATGCTATGGCGTTAAAATTGTACTCTCTCAGGATGAATACCTCTTGCCAACTACCAGCAAACCGTTGATATATCTGTGTTTTCTGAGATCCTATAATTACACTCCGACCACCTTTTTTCAGAAAAACCGCCCCAAAAGGCGGTTTTTCTGCGTTAAAAGTTCGATTTTTAGTCGCGCCTAACCACATGACAACTGTGGTCAGAGGGTAAAAATAGCGGTAATAACTGTGGTGCGGAAGAACTACGAAAACCATAAAATCCCTAACCCATCCCTAACTGGTGCAACACTGCATCTACCATCTCCTTTGTTGAAAAATTGCGATATATAGTGTAAAATAGATTTGGAATTAGATTTATGCAAATCAAACTCACACATAGACAGAAGGGAGTGCTTACGATGTCTATTATGTGCTGTATTTATGTTCCCGAAGGAATTGTCATGGCTGCCGACAGCAGACTTACCAGAACCAAAATGACAAATAGCATTGATATTCCTGCCAAGGATGGAGTCCCCGCCAAAACAGTAATATTTCAAACTACATATACTTCCAGTGACAATGCTCAAAAGGTTTTACTAATTAAAAAGACTGGGACGGGTGTTTCTTTTTGCGGAGATGCAATGATTGACGGAGTTACCGTTGCAGATTTTGTCCGTAGGTTCGAGATTGAGAAAGTCTGCGAATCAGATACTACCGAAGATGTTGCTAATAAGCTCGTTGAATACTATTCAGGCGGCGGCACCCATTTCTTTGTGTGCGGGTACAATGATGATGTCCCTTATGTATATGATGTTTCCAATAAGTCTGTGAAACGTGCCAATATTGCGTCAAAGCCAGAAGAAGGTGCTCCCTCTAAAGATGCCGCCGACGATGGTACGCATCCAGATACAGAGATTCCTGAAAACATAAAGAACGACCACAGTCAAGTCGAGAGTACTGCTCCTGAAGCGACCCCCATTGTAATTCCTGGAGCAATTTGGGCTGGTCAGAAGACTGCAATAACAAAAATCGTAAATGAAAAACCTATCTTGAACGCAGCATGGGGAACGATGCCGCTGAAAGATGCTATTGACTTTGCTGAATTTCTCGTAGATACAACGATTAAGTATGAAAGATTTAGCGATGATATTCAAACGTGCGGTGGAGATGTCGATGTTCTTGTTATCACGAAAGACGAAGCATTTTGGAAACAGCACAAAATCTATAATCCAAAGGGTAATATTTAACTAAAAGTCCACCCAGGGCTCCAATATGGTGCCCTGGGTGGACTTTTTTAGGTAGGTCATCCTACCTTCCCGAACGGGATCACCTTGCACCGGCTCTCCTCCGGCGGGTCGGGAGGCTCCGGGGTGGTGGCTGCCGTTGCCGATTCCATAAAGCCGCCGATCTTCTCTGCCGCACCTCGCTGCATATCGTTGGTGATGTGCGTATAGGTGTCCAGAGTGAAGCCCGCGCTGTAGTGACCCAGCATACTGGATAGGGTTTTCACATCCACGCCGCTGGAGATGGCCATGGTCGCGAATGTATGTCTCAAATCGTGGAAGCGCACGTGCTCCTCGATGCCTGCGTTTTTCAGCAGCTTCCGGTTGATCCTCGACACGGCGTCCGGACTCCAGTAACCGCCTGTGCGGGGCGACGGGAACAGGATGGGGTTGTCCGGGTGCTGTTCATGCTCCTGCACCAGCAGGTCCACCGCCTGCTGGGACAACGCCACCTTGCGGACGGAGTTTTTTGTTTTCGGCTCCGTCACATCCAACTCGCCCTCCATGCGGGTGACCTGCTTATTCACTGTCAGGATGCGCTCTTTCACATTCAAATCTGACCATTGGAGCGCCAGCAGTTCGCCCCGGCGCAGGCCGCTGGACAACTCCAGATAGAACATAGGCAGGACGCCGTATTTCTCCGCTTCCTGGAGGTATCTGCCTATCTTCTCCGGCGGCAGGATGGTCATCTCCTTCTTGTCCTTGGGCGGGATACGGCAGTTCTCGCAGGGGTTGTACGGGATGAGCCGCTCTTTCACCGCCTGCTTCAGCGCCGCCTGCAGCACCGCGTGGACGCGCCGCACAAAGGTGTTGGACAGGGCTTTACCGTTCTGCTTCGACCCGCGCTGCATCCTGCCGTTTTCCTTGGTCTCGTTGTACATCCTCTGGATGTGGATGGATGAGAGCTGCTTGAGCTTGATCGCGCCGATGGCCGGGATGATGTGGTGCTCGATGATCCCCTCATAGCCCTTGGCGGTGTTGTAGCGGATGTTGGGCTTACTGTAGGTTTCAAACCACAGGCGGCACCACTCCGCTGCGGTGTAGTCGCCCGCGTAATTGAGCGGCACGCCGCGATTCTCTCGAATGGCTTTCGCCAGCTTTTCTTTGCACTCCGTCTGGGTCTTGGCGGACACGCTTTTCTGGATGGCTCGGCCGGTGACCGGGTCGATGCCCTGGGTATATCTGCCCTCCCAGCGGCCGCTGGGCTTTTTGCGGATGCTGCCCTCGCCGTTGGCTCGTTTCTTTGCCATTTATGATCCCTCCTTTTTAACACAAACACATACCACAGAGTTTTTGGAATAGCTACTAAAATATTTCAGATTTTTTCGCGGCCTGTTCGTCGATCCATTCCATGAATTTGTCACGGGGAACGATGATGCGGCTTCCCAGTGTGATGGTGGGGAAATCCCTGCGGTGGGCCACCTCGTAGGCGTGGGCCAGACCGATGCCCAGCACATGGGACACATCCTCCACGGTCAGCATCAGTGGGAGTTCATCAAACGAATTGTATTTGGATTTTCTCATTCAGTTCCTTTCTACCTTTCGTCTGGAAAGGTTTTATTCTTTGTTTTGCGGCCCAGTTTTTGAGCCGCTTACATCGTCATGTCAGGCCACTGCTCCTCATGGTCGTCCGGTTTATGACCCAAGGCCATGCGCTTCTCCTGCAGCTTTTTCAGCCGCTTGCGGTCGATCTGGATTCCGCCGGGGCGGGACTTGGGGACGGAGTTGTCCCGGAAGATCCGGCTCATGTGATGGAGCAGCCGGGTCACTGCCAGCATCGCAGAGGGCGGACGGTTTTCCTCCAAGTGGTTCAGAAGGTACTGTGCATACTGATTGCCTTGCTCGGCGGATTGGGTCAGCCAATATGCGGCTTTCTCCTCGTCGTGGGGAACCTCCTTACCAGCAAGGTACAGCTTGCCCCGCATATACTGGGCGTAGGGGTTTCCCCGCTCTGCCGACTTGGCAAACCACTCCACCGCTCTTGCGGTATCCTTTTGGATGTGCTCGCCTTTGAGACACTCCTTGGCCAGCCGGTACATGGCGTAGTGGCTGCCATTGACCGCAGCGGTGTAGAGCCAGTTCATCCCCTTCCGGGTATCCCGCACTTCCAAATCATCCGAGAGGTATAACTTAGCAAGGGAATATTGTGCCACCAGATGTCCCTGCTCCGCCGCCTGCTCGAACCAGTACCGTGCTTCCACCGAGTCCGGGATCAGCAGAGGACCGTCCCGCCAGAGCTTTCCCATCAGGTACTGCGCGTACATATCGCCGTTCTCTGCCAGTTTGTCCATTTCAGAGACGGCGTCGCTCCGTTCCTCCATGGTCAGGCTCTCGTCCCGGATGATGTCCCGCAGTGTCCAGTAGTCGTAGGAGGCGTTTTGGAATTCCTCCGGCTCGTCCTGCTGATTGAGGCCCTTCTCCTCGAAGGTGATCTCACCCAAGTGCAGGCGCTTCGCCTCCTGAATAACCGCGTTTTTGATCTGCCGGAACTCCTTTTGCTGTGAGAGCGGGATGCGCTCCCGGGGCTTGTCGTGATAGTAGCTGTCCACCTTGCCTTGGAGCATCATCCATTTTTCATAGCACTTGCTCACGGCTGGGAGCCGTTCCATCTCGTCCACGATCTCATCCACCAGATTCTTCAGCCGCTTCGGAAGGTAGCCGTAGGATTTCTTGCCCTTGACCGTTTCGAGCTGCACCGCCAGTTCCAGCATGAGCTGCTCGGCGTCCGGGTGGTCACACACGCCGTTCTGCATAGCGTGTACCAGCTCCAGCATCGCCTGCCGTGCTTGGCGCACCAGCTCATCTCTGGACTCAGACTTCTGTTCGTAGAGATGGAGCATCTCGTTGCGGAAAATATCGTTGGTGAGCTTGGACTTGATCTGACGGATGCCCTCCTTGGACAGATAGGCCTGTCCCGCTTTTGCGGACCAGGCCATCATGTGGATGTGCGGGTGCTCGCCCTCGTCGTGGAAGGCAGCGTACCATCGGAAGTCGCCGGGTGGGATCTTCATTGCCGCCGCGATGTCGTTGCGGTGCGCCCGGATGAGGTTTCGCCACGCCGCGGCGTTGTCGTAACCCAGGCGGGCCGCATCCTCACGCTTGAGGGAGATGATGTGCGTCCACACATTTCCGGTGTAGCGCTCCAGTTCCTCCATGGCCTTCTCCAGTGAAACGGAATCACTATCACCGAACAGGCCGTGAGTACCAATGCACTCGGCGCGCGGACGGGTGGCGATGTACTTCATGTACTGGTCTGACCCGTGGATGGCATCCCAGTTGGACTCGAGAGCCAGCGTGATGAACGCAGAGGCGCTGACCTTGGTGGGCTTCGTCAGGTAGTCCTCGTACTCGTAGAGCGTCTTGCTGTCCGGGAAGTCCTTGACCAGTTTGGCGATGAGCTGCTCCTGCTTTCGGGTGGGCGGACGGTCATCCGGGATAAGCTCCACCCGCTCCCGGGTCGCGATGTAGCGAAGGTATCCGGAGGCCCCGCCGGTGCTTTTGATATAAGGACTCTTGAGGATCAGTCTTGCCATTCGTCATCATCCCAGTCCGGCTCCTGACGGGAGCGCGCATACTTCTCCAGAGAGATGGTACCGTTTGTGGCCTTTACATTCCGGACACTCTGCGCGCGCCTGCGCTTCAAGTCATCCCGGTCCATCTCGAACGCTTCCGCGATAATTCCGTTGGTCATGTCCTGCTCCACGCATCTGGTAAAATCTCTGCGGGCGATATAGTCCTCCAATCTGCTCAGCCTGCCGTCGATAGCAGACATGATTGCCATGGGCAGCAGTGTTGTGTTGTCCTGTATTCCCAGATAGTCCACATAGAAGTTCACGGCTTTCTCGATGAACTCATTTTTGCTCTGGCAGTTGTCGGCGGTGTACCACTGCTCGATCCTTCTTCTGGTTTCCGGCTGCATCCGGAATGCAATACGATCTCTGGTTTCTTTACTCATTCAATTCCTCCCTTTTGCTGTAAGACATCCTTGAAAAGCCCTGCAACACAGGGCTTTTCGGGAAAGCTGACGCCATTGCCGCTTTTTTCGCCTCTCAAAGACGCCAGCTTCAAGCGTCCGAAACTGCCCGCACTGCGGGCAGAAGTGGCGGCTGCGGCGGCGCTTGCGACGCCATGCCTTTATCCTGCTTTTTCTTTCGTCCTGCAAAAGTCTGCCGAAAACGGCTCACATCCGGGTTCAATCCTCTGGCTGGGACTGGGACTCGCTTCCTCCCGGAAAGGCGCACACAAGGCGTTCTGGCGGCCCTGGGCGTTGGACTTTTCGAGGAGCTGCGCCGCACGATAGCGGGCGGCAGCCTCCTCTGCCTGCCGGAACTGTCGCTCATAGAATGCTTCGAGTACACCTTGGATAGGGCGAACGGTGTAGAGCAGATTTCCGTTCAGGGGTCTGCCATCTTTGCTTCGTACCATCGTCGGCTCCGTGTAGATGAGACCTTTCTCCTCCAGTTGCCGCACATACTTTGCCACCGTATTTTCACTCATGCCGATCGCATGACCGATGGTTTTGTAACTGGGGTAGCACTGGTAGGTCTTACGATTCTCGCACCGGAGCAGATAGGAATAGAGGGAGATCTCACGAAAATCCAGACCGATGCTGAATATCTCGTTTGGTACCATAAAATAGTTTTTCTCTGCACTGCGCTTGGGCCATTTGTTGAAACTCAATTCATACCTCCTGTATTGTCGTAGCGTCCGATGACGCTCACACAGGGGACAGAAAAATTTTCATTGCTTTTCTGCTGTTTACCTGATATACTTTTATCAGTAGATTTGTGCGTTCCTGTGTGTGCGCCGAGCCGCCGGACTGTTGCCGCAGTCGCGGCGGTTTTTATTTTGCGGGTGTGTTGTGTGATCCACATTCCTCCTTTGCCCTCATCTGTAAACTATCTTTTTCGCCTCCTCCGTGTTAGAATAAAAAGAGACCGTGCTCCCGGGAGCACGGCCAGAGATGGAATGACCTTCCGAGCGGATTGCCGTATGGCGGAGAGTGCTCATGCTCTCATAGATGCTCTGTCGAAGGCCATGTGGATTCGTCGGCGCGGATACCGTGCCGTACCGAACCAGGGGCAACCTCACCCGGGTGAAATTGTCCTTCTATTATTACTTAGAGAAAATTCGCAAAATCGGAAGGTTTGGAATTGTAAACTTTTTGTGAACGCAGAAAGGGCGGTGAGCTCATGTCCTTCAAGGATACTCAGTCGTACAAAGAACTTCAGTCTGACTGGCGCTGGATACACGAAATGGACCCGGAAGCTGCCGCCGCTGCAGACCAATGGGTGAAGGAGCATCCGGAGGAGTGGAAGGAGCTGGAGCATATGCTCTACTACAGCGAGGCGAACTTTCACAAGTGTGTAGCACCGGATACTCTGGAGGATTTGGATATAAAGCAGCCCCGATCTTACAATCCGGAAGCGTTCCTGCCGGAGGAAGTACGCAACGCAATTTACAACGACAGACGGTGGTTTGACCGAAGCAAGTATCTGCCTGAGGGTTCTGATGAAGATCCCTTCATGTATTTGGACACCCAAATCTATGACGCCCTGCATGCACTGACCGAACTGCAGAGGGAGATTTTGTTCCGCACGATCATCAATGGCGAGTCCACTGAATCCGTCGCACAGGACAAACAGTGTTCGTCCAGAAACATCCGGGATATCCGAACCCGTGCGCTTCGACAGATACGGGCCAAAATCAAAAGACGTGAAGGCTACGGCAGACCCGACGTTGTCATCATTATTTTGCTGTTTATGCTGCTTGTTGGTGTTCCGCTTGCTTGCTGGGGAGAACAGCTTTGGGCCGCATATCCCTGGCTGGAGTCTGTGGTTGCAGTGCTTAGCGCATTGGTTATGGCTGTCATGTTCCAAAATTCCCTTCACAGAGAAGCAGAAAGGCTGCTGCGCCAGCATTGGGCCAGCCTGAATGGGGCGCAGAGGAAAGAATCAAAACCTCCGGCTAATCCGAAGGTTTGACCAGGCCCTATAAGGGCCTATTACGGGCGAAGCCCCTTAAGGGGCACTGAATTTTATTTCGCTTGCATTTTCTGCCCTACAGCCCGTAAACGGGCGATTTATGTTCTACTTGTGGCTCGCTTCGCTCGATGCTTAAAGCTTTTACGGGGTGCCTCCACTGGCAGAGCCAGTGGTTTCCATATTCAATAACAAAAAGGAGTGAGACGCCATAAGTCTCACTCCTTTTTGATTAGTTGAATAACGACATCAAGATTTGCCTTATGGAAGAATCACTTGGAACCTCTCGCACACCATAGCCAACTATCGTTCCATTCGCATGCTTTCTCATATGAGGCAGTACGAATTCAGTATAGAGATCTGTAGCAAACGTGTAGTCTCCTCGACTCATGAGATGCTTACGGAGATAGCTATTCATTATACCTACTGCGTAATCAGCCAACTGAATTCCTGCGCTTTGAGAGCTACATTCTGTCAGCACACCGTGATACACATTTTCGTATTTCACAAAGTCACCTTCGACCATCATCCGATGACAGGTATCTTTGAGCTGTTTGACTTTATCCTGATTTAGCTCATCCATAATCACTGTGGCAAAGCCGTCGGGACGGGTATCCATCTGGATACGCTGAAATGCCTCTTGCATGTGAAATTTCAGCACCTCGTTCTCCGCCTGATAGCATGGCTGGGTATATACGCAGGTCACCGTGAATATGAACAGCAGAGAGGGCTTGTCCACCACACGGTTGAAGAACCGGCGATAGTACCCTTTGAGCTTGTCAGGAGTAAAGGATTTCAGAAAATCGACACGGTATTTTCCTTTTGAGATTTCCCACAAATCTGACCACTTGATTTCTTCGCCAACCGGGACACCATACTTAGTATTGAGCTCCTGAATCTCTTTTTGGAACACACGATAATCGCTGGCAGATAAACGGACATTTGCCCGTATGTAGAAGGGATGGCTGCGACGGAACGACTCAGATGGCCGCTTATTATATGCACCAGCTTCATCAGTAAAAATGTAGTATGCTTCGGCCACCAGCAACGCTCCTCTCTGTTTATGCGTTTTCCAGTCTAAACTGCTCCCATTCCGGTTGCATTTCTTTAAGTGCCTGGCTATTGCGAATTTCTTGTGCCAGTGCTTTTGCAGCCGTATCTGTTTCATTAGCAATATACGGTTCTCTCTGCTCTAAAACCTTGCCGTCAAATGTCCCTAAATGGCGATGGACATAGGTAGCAAAATCTTCAGCATCCTCATTGCTGTCAAACAGCAGAACAACATCCAACAGACGCCGCGTTGCATACTGGGCTTCGTTTCCATTGTCATTTCCAATATGATGTTCCAGAAACCGCAGCAATAAATACAGAAGATCAGAAGTCACATAGTACCTTAAGCAAATGTTTGGATCGCTATAGTGGCGAGATGGAATATACTTCGCTTCAGGGCAGGGCGCGGTCATTCTATGGCCATCGAGTTCGGTTATTTGACAAGAAAAGAGCTGCGTACTGTAATGATATATTTTCAGGACACCATACTGTGTTCTTGTGTCTGTTTGCAGGTGATGATAGAACGCCCGATGTCCTTCTTTGCCGATACCATGCTCGTCTTCCTCATATTCAACGGAAATCGTATATTGCGGAAACAGTTTGTGGTAATAACGCGAATCTTCCTCTGCCCATTCATCCGGTTTCCGCAGCAGAATTTTGACCTGCTCCAGTGGTGTTTGCAACAAGCCGAAACGCTTCTTCCAAAGATACTCCACATCACGAATATCCGCACTCTTGTCAATGGGCGTATTGTTATCCATCACTCGGGTGTAGATATGGAACGCCTGTACCGTTTTCCCCTTCTTTGGAGGATCCGGCTTGTACTTTTTGTCCGTGTAACTCTCGATCAGATAGTAAGGAACATCGGTTGAGTTTTTGATAATAAACACGTCTACTTCGTGACCTTCCAACCGAATTGTGCGCACTTCTACTCGAGGGCGTATTTGTCCTGCAAACTCTTTTTGACTTAGAAAGTCAACTATGTTCTGTTGATTTCTTCGGTGAGGGTCATTCTCGACACCCATAATTTCAAATGTCTTATCACGAACACCCAGAATCAAATAGGTATCTCGGTCTGCCCGGTTGTTCGCAAGGCAAATGATATCATGCAGCAAAGCAGCCCTATCCTCGTGGTAGCATTCTTTGAAATCCCACCAATCATCCTCCCGCCCAGTGCAAATCAATGATTCTACTAATTCAGTTAAATCTTCGTCATAGTTCAACATCGAAGCACCCCATTTATAAAACGCAAATCAACCCACAAAGTGGTTGCTATAGGATCTAACTAATTCTCCACGGCGATAGTACTCGATATGGATTTCCTTCTGCCTATAGTTGATTTCATAATATACGCCCAATACATACCGGCACACATGCTCTGGCAAATTATGATCCCACGCCCACACATCATCAAACGAATCTTTCGTAAGGGCAATAAGCCGTTCACGGTCTTTTTGTTTCTCCGCTGACGGAGCATTGGATTTTTTCATTTCAATGGCGATTAGGTTGTCTTGGTCTACATTCTCACCTCTGCTGTGAAGGATTAAATCACAATTTATGGGGATTATTTCTTCTTGCTGCCCTCGGATGGTTTTTCGAATGGTCTTGATACCACCCGCATTTCTGTTATACTCCACATCCGTGTAATATCCCGAATAAGAATCATCTTCCTTGATGATATCGTGGATATGTAGCATCAGCACACCACACAATGTCCGTTCAGCGACCTCGGTTCTAAATAAGCTATGTTCGCCCTGCAAGAACGCAAGGTTTGCTTCTTCAAACAGAGAAACCAGTTCGTCATAAGTTTTCATTACGTTCCCTCTATTTGAGACTTCAGCGAATCAAATTTTTTCTTTCGATCTATATGCTCCAATCGCATGAACGCAAGCAAACACATCTGATAGACCTCGTCATACCAATACTCCAACTGTTCATCTGATAGGTCGCCAACAGGTTTTTTATACTTTGTTCCCAATTGGTCTATATTGTTATGGCGTATATGAAAGTTATTGAATGTATAGAATAAGTCGCTGGAAAATGTTTTATCAATTCTTTCGAGGTTTGTTCTCTGCGGTTCGAGCAAATTCGCAAGATCAAGCAAAGTCGTTTTCTTTTCAGCCAGATTACCTTTCATCGAATAATGGTTATAGGAAATCAGCCTATACGACAAGCTCTCTGGAATAAATTCACCTTCAGCAACAGCTATTGCAGCAGGGTCTTTCTCCACAAAAATAGTAAGGTCATTCTGCTTCGCCTGCATATATCCGATTTTTTCAATCACCTGGCTAATTTGCTGTAGATAGAATTGAACATCAATAAGTTTTGTTGGCATATTCCCATATCCATAAGGATAACTCAGGGGAACACATTGGTATGCTATAAGTAGGTTTTCAATATATTCGCACAACGAAATTAAATGGTCAATATTGAAATTAGTCGGATCTTTTTCAAAATGAAATCCATGCAAATCATTAAATTCATCTAACGAAAGACATGTCCCTCTAAAGCAAAAAGCGATAAAATATGTGCTGAGCTCATCATAAACGGATATCCGGTTTGTGTTTGACACAGGAATGCTACGATCATATAACATTCCATAAAGTTTTTGATATTCTACCTTAATATCTATCTTTGCATCTTTTAAAATCTGCGCAAAATTTTGTCTCATGGATCCACCTGCTTTCATGCCACCGTAGCTTGTCCGTTCATGAGCACGGGGAGAAGCCAATCACGGAGCTTTGTGAGTTCACAGTTTTCTTTGTACAGCGCCTTTTGCTTTTCCATAATAGGTGCGTATAGTTCAACAAAAGCACGCATTGTCTTTTCATCCGGAATTGCCAGTTCAAATGATGCACTAACATCGGGCTGTATGCGCTTCCTGCTACCAGTGGATGCTGTTGCTTTCCCCACCATATGTGCATAGAAAGCTTCAGAGTTCAGCACAGCATAACAGAATGGACGAGTCCACGCAGTTCTGGGACGATACACAATAAATTCTGTGGAACAGATTGCATTTTCTGTATCACAATACGGATCCCAAAGGCGCTTGAAATGCGGATTCAGTTTCGATGTCAGAATACACTCTGGATCTACCACATATTTTCCACTTTCAATTGTGCCTGCTTCTTCATAAGCGGGATTATGATTAGCATCAAAAGCAGGAATACTGTAGTGCTCCATTAGTGCATTCCCCAGCTTTTGAGGATTGACAGAGGTGTTCTCAATTTTCATCAAACTGCTGATTGTTCCAGGAGTCCACCCCTTCGGAATCTCCCGCTTGAGCTGGTCATTCCAGACCATTTCGCCCCCGGAGGAACGATAGGGCTTGCCCTCTGCGTTCGGGAAATCAAACTGTGTAAACCAGTAGTCGTATAGTGTCTTTGCCATGGCTTCCAGTTCGGTGCAAATACGAGTATTTGTATCAATTTTCTCGTCAATAGTCCCCAGCACCCCGACAACTTTATCTTGATAACTTTTAGGCGGAACTTTGAAATCGAGATGAGAAAGATAGTCGATGTTGATATTGTCCTGGATGCTTCCAGTAACGGAATTTTGGATTGAGTTTCGGATATAAGTAAATACATAGTGCATGAATTTTTCTGACGATTCCGATGGAAATGCAGAAAATCCAACTACGCTATCTGGAAAGCACATGGGGTATCCAAGAATGGCAGTTTCTGCTATATTTGCAGCAATCGTAATACATAGCGTCCCTGCATCCCACAGTTTACTTTGTGCCAAACCGAACTCGCCGTATTCCTGTTCATGACTGGTGATGTATAGATTGGCAGCCTTCACCTCACCCGTTTGAATCAAGGGATAGCCGCCGCCCTCATACAACCGTTCATCATCTCGCGGTCTATGTTTTGATTTACCCCTTGCAAATGTGCCAAGTTCAGAAAGCTTTTTGGTGTTCCAGTGCGAGTTATATCTTGTTTCGTTATATATCATACGATAACCCCGCCAAAGCACGATCAATAGCATCATCGAGAGCATTTGATTTATCAGCCAATTCTCTCAATGTTTTCCTATATTGATCTATTTTTTCAATGAATTCTTCATGAGAAATCTCTGCGTACTCAATAGTTGCCTCAAAATACTGTCCAGGAGAAATGGAAAACTTTTTCGCCTTTATATCTGCATAGCTAACTGTCACACTAAAACCAGCTTCAGATTTTCTTTCGTTAAAGGTATCGACAATTCGTATTATTTCGTCATCGCCCAAAACCGTACGTTGATTCTTGCCATCCACTTTTTCCTTTGTTCCAAGATTAGAGGCATCCATCAAGAGTACACTCCCTTCTGTGTTTTCACGGTCAACAAACAAGATGGATACATTTGTGCCAGTGGTAGCAAAGATGTTAGAGGGCATAGAAATCACACCGCGAAGCATCTTTTCTTTTACCAAATACTCTCGGATCTTTTTTGCAATTCCCGATTTGGTCAAAAAACCTGTCGGAACAACAATCGCTGCTTTTCCCTTGGGGGCAAGTGAGTATAAAATGTGCTGGATAAACAGCAGATAGACTGCCATTTTTTCTATGTCCTTTTTGGGAATACTCGGCACTCCTGCGAAAAAACGCTTCTTGTGATTATCTCCTGCCAATGTATCCCTACTGTCAGAGAAGTCCATGTTAAAAGGCGGATTGCTGACAATATAGTCAAACGTGGCAAGCCCGTCGCCTTTGGCGTTTTTGTGATAAGGCCGCAACAAAGTATCGTCATGTACGACATTGGGCAGCGAGTGGACGAGATTATTGAGAATCAGGTTCAAGCGCAGGAACTCGTTGGACTTCTGGGAGATGTCCTGGGTATAGATGGTGCAGTTGCTTTCGCCGATTTCGTGGGCCAATGCCAGCACCAGTGTGCCCGAGCCTGCGGCTGGGTCATACACCGTCACATTCTTTGCGCCGTTAGGTACCATGATTTTCGCAATGATGTTGGCGATAGAATGTGGCGTATAGTATTCGGCGTACTTACCGAAATCCTTATTGTAGTCCTTGATCAGATACTCGAATATTTGAGCAAAGAAATCGTACTTCTGCTCAAACACACTATCGAAGCTGCATTCAGCAATCTTGTCGATGATAGCACGGCAGAAATCGTCCTTCTTCTCAGCCTCAATCACATGCTGGGAGATACCGCTGAACAAGCGCATCTTGGACTGGCCGCCAGTCCGGACAGAAAAGATGTCGATGTTGTATGTAGCAATATCCAGCAGTGTATCATCAAAGACCATATGAAAATTTTCTTCATTCTTACGGTTGAACAGGTAAGAGATAAAATGAGTCTGCTTCAGTTTTGCAGTATCCGGGTCAAAACCAAGCAGGAACAGTTCATAGTCATCATCGGTCATCTGGGCGAGTTGCTTTTCGGCATCTGCCGGGGACAGCTTTGCCAGCGCAGGCTCTACTCGCTTCGCTTCGAAAAGGAACTTGTCGTTGAGGAACTTGTAAAGGAAAACCTCAGTGATGATCTTGTACTCGCTGGAGGCATTGCCCAAACCAAAATTGGTACATACGGCCTTCAGACTATCGATCATCTGCTTGGTTTGTAGAGTAATATTGGAATCCATTATGATGCAAAATTCCTTTCCGTAAAGTATTCGTTGGAAATACAGGTGCCGATATACTTAATCTGCGCAGCAGAGTATTTCAGATGCTGGGCATCAAGCTCCTGCTTAATCATCGGGAACATGCCCTGCATGAAGTAAGGCTCATTGTCCATCAAGTGACTATTGGAAAGCACTTGGGAATCCACCCGGTGCTTCAGGTGCGTAAGGACTTGATGCAGTACGACATCCCCAGCAATAGGAGGCGGCGTTTCACGCAGGCGTTTATGGGTACGCATGAATTTCACATCGCCATCGTATTTAGCCGCCAACATCTGGTCAGCAAGATTCTTTTGCTCGGCCAGTTTACGGATGCGCTCCAAGGCTTCGATATCCGCTGTCATTTCGTCAGCGGTCAATTCCTCGATATTCTTCTTAGCCAGCAAACGCTGCAATTCTTCCAGTAGTGTGACGTACTCAGGATCTTTTGGGTCGAGCGTATGCAGAACGGCCTTGCGGGTCCGATTGAGGGTATCCTGATATTTATCAGCAATCACCAGTTCTTTCTCGGAAACCTTGCGGAAATGGAACTCAATTTCGTCCATAGCAAGGTTCAGAATAGCGCTCATATCCTGGGCTTCTTCAAGGAGTTTCTTCTGGTTAATAAGCGCAATCCTATTGCAGACCTCGCTATAAAGGGCACTGATGTTGTTCAGGTCAAATTGGTCAGCCAGTTCGTCATAGCCGAACAGTTTTGCAACATTGAACAATTCTTTATACAGTTCCAATGCACGGCGGAGCTGTATGAGATCCTGTTTATCGTCTATGGCAGAAATCTGCTGTGAGAACACCTCCGCATTTCCAGTATCATACAGGAACAGTACGTCCTTAATGTCCTGCAAGTCTGCTTCAATTGTCTCCGGGGATTTGAAGATGTTATCATACTGCTTGAACTCATCGCCCAGTTCGGCCTGAAGCTCATCGAAATATGCTTTATTGGTCTTATCAAATTCCGCACGGATATCCGCAAAATCGACCACATAACCGTATCGATAATTCTTGTAGGGCCGGTTAACCCGGGTCAAGGCCTGTAACAGATTGTGGTCTTTGATCACACGTCCCAAGTAGAGTTTCTTCAGCCGAGGAGCATCAAAGCCGGTCAGCAACATGTTGTAGACCACGAGGAAGGCAATCGTGCCTTTTTTGAAGGCATCTATGTTGTCTTTTCGGGTCTCTTTGTCGTCTGCATCATGCAAAATCAATGCCGCAGAATAGGGATAGGATTTTAACTCTTCAAAAATCGCACGCGCCTGCTCGGAAGAATCGCAGACGATCATACCACCGATGGATTCATCGTTCATGGCGATACGGCTCTTGCGGAAATCGTCCGTAATATACTCGACCAAGGCAGAAACATATTTCGGATGCGCGTACATCTCTTTCTTATCGAGAGAGCCTTTGAGCATCTCAATTTCTTCCAATGCTTTTTGCAGCTTTTTCTTATAGGTAGTTTCAATGCCTTCGCGAATCAACTTGAGAGTATATCCATCAGCAATAGAGCGATTGTAGTAATATTTGTGGATATAATTACCGAACACAGACTTGGAATCATATTTTTTGCCTGCAATCGGCTTTCCGTCATCATCGTAAATCGTACCAATCAGTGGCGTGCCAGTCAATGCGATCATAACCGCTTCTCGGTCGGAGGAAAGTAGATTGGCCAGGAAGGATCCGGTAGGTTTATAGCTGCGGTGGGCTTCATCCAAGAAATAGATGCGCTGTACATTTACTGCATAGTCGGACTGTTTCGCAATGGATTCCTTGGAGAACTTCTGAATATTGACCACCGTGATCGTAGGTTTTCCGGTGTTGTTGACTGTTCCGGTGGAATGGATGTTTTTGATGAAGTCATCCTTGGAATTGACTTCCTCTACATGAAGTCCACGAGCACGGAACTCATTGGCTGCCTGTGTCAATAGGTCAAGACGATCTACGATGAAATAGAATTTTGCAATCGTTCCATGCTTCTGATAGTAGTCAGTCAGATAACGGACATTGTAATAGGCAAGCGCTGTTTTACCACTGCCCTGGGTATGCCAAATGATACCGTTTTTTACCCCGGCATTCAATTTGTTTTCGATTGCTTTAGTAGCAAAGAACTGTGGATACCGCATCAGATGTTTTTCCAGATGGGTGATACCATTTTCATCTGTCCGTTCTACATAAGCGATTGCATATTTCAAGAAAGTTAGAATACGCTCAAACGAAAAAAGCGAAGTGATAATTCTATTGGTAGGCGAAACTGGGGAACTATTTGTTACATACTCCGGGCTATACTTGATGCTACTCAGATTGTTATCGGTCAGAATGAAATTTTCAACCGCCTCATCCTTCTCTGGCACGGAAGTCAAGAGCTTTTCGTCTTCCTCTCGGAAATGACTAAAAAACAGCTTCTCATAGCTGATGGTGGAGTAGAATGCTCCTTCCAGAGGGATGGCTTCGGTGTCATCATATTCGCTATTATTGGAGAACACCATGATCTGAGTCAAGTTGATAAACCGTCTAAACTTCTTATTCTTAACCCGCATCAACATGCGATCATATTCGGCCTTGATGCCGCCCTTGTTGTTAGGCTTTTTTACTTCGATAAAAGCCAAAGGAATACCATTGATAAGTGGAGTGATATCAGGGCGAAATTCATCAGAACCATTCTTGCAAGTCATCTCTGTGACCACATGATAAGAGTTGACTGTCCCTCCGAAATCTTCAAAATCAATCAGTTTCAAGCCGTTGTATCCATTGATGAGAACTGAATAAAACTCCCTGCCCAAATCATCGTTTTCCAGCATTGCTTTCAAAGCATTGACAATTTTCTGGACATCTGTGGTAGTCAAGGAAGTAGCATTGATCCGATTGATTGCATCACAAAGAACATCGACCAAAATGTTGGTATCGTCGTCGATGACTCCTTCATATTTTCTCAGAGAGATGTATTTATATCCCAGACGAGTGAAATGCACCAATGCAGGAATTTTGACTCGAGAGTTTTCATTGTGCGGCATTGTGCAATCCTCCTTTGTGGCAGAATTAGTTTTTCCCTTATGATTTCAACTTATAAATGCGGTTTCGATTGCCGCCCTCTGTAACAATCGTTCCCTCAACGATCATCTCGCTGAGTATCTGTCTTGCTCTTGCGTCTTTAACGCCGAGCATATCGGAAATATCTGAGCATTTTGCAGAAGTATGATCTGTAAGATATTCAAGGATGGCGATTTTTTGTGAGGCGGTTTTTGTACCTTTATCGCCATTCTTTATCGCTACTTTTTTATCGCTACTTTCTTTTTTGAGTAGCGATAATGATAGAATAATTCTGTCCGGTTCAGAGAGCTCCACGATAACTGGCTCTTTCCACCCCTGCTCACGCCAGACACGGAATATATTCGGAATACCACTTCCAGCACGCTCACCGATATCGATTAGATTGAACATCTTCAGCATAGTTCCGTTGCGAGGGTCGGATACGCCGCCGCTTTTCGCAGCGTCGACCTCAATGCGGAAACCGCCGGGATTGGCCATGGTGATGGAATCACGCTTTTTGATGATGACCAAGCCCTGTCTGCCATAATAGTCAGCATGAACCAGGCAGTTCGCCAACGCTTCACGCAGAGCTTTATGCACATTGGTATCATCCACTCTGGTGCCGCCCTCCATCTTGAATGGTACCTTGATGTCCTGAATCACCTTGTTGTAGACCCGGAAATAGAAGTCGTACACATTGCCGCTCCAGTCGCCGGAGGATGAGATGATGCGGTCAGTCCAGCGAGTGTCGGCATCGTACTGTTCCTGATAGTCCAGGAAATAGGCATTAAATTCCCGCACGATGTCGTATTCGTTGCCGAACATGAGAAGACCTGCGGAGGTGGGATGCTTTTTCCCATCAGAGCCGATACCGACAGCACCCAGCTTCAAGAGGAAATCTTCATCCTCAAGAGCCTCCCAAATATGACCGGGACGGGACAAACGCATCCTTTGGCGGTAACTGCGGACGCTCTCTTTGTTGAATACGGTCATATCCATTTCATTTAGCACAAACATGTCCTGAGTTTTCGCGGAAGCGTCGCGCACCATGGCCTGATATTCTTCCTTGGTGCAGCGGTAGTCGCCCTCACCATTTCGGCGGTAGGTGCAGAGCGGATTGCCGTCTACATAGACCGGCTTGTAGGAGCGTTCTGCACGGGGTACATTGATGACCACGATATGGTTGCCGTCCACCTCCTGAACAAACACATCCTTGGAGGACAGAACATTCACACTGGTCTTATTGGGGTTATTGGCGATGTCCCAGAACTCCTTGATGAGTCTGTCCGGATCGGGCAGATCTACCGTGTGCAAGGATTTGTCTGCCCATTCTTCTACTCCCAGCAGGATAATACCGCCGTGGGTATTGGCAAAGGCGGAATAGGTTTCCCAAATGCTCTTGGGAAGCCCGCCGAGGGCTTTCTTTGCCTCAATACGGTTGTTCTCCCGATACTGCTCGATTTTGGGAAAGTCAATCATGGTTTTCCTCCTTTACGAGCTCTATGATATCGCAGAAGTCGCAATCCAGCACAGTGCAGATCTTCGTCAGAATCTCTGTGCTGACATGCTGGTTCTTGCCCAGCTTGGCAAGGGCGGTTGTAGACATACCGGTAGCCAGACGCAGATCCTTCTTTTTCATGTTTTTATCGATCAGGAGCTTCCACAGCTTGTTATAACAAATCGTCATTGTAACACCTCATCCCCGGAGTATACACTGATACAGGTTAATTCTAACACAGCAGCTTCAGTTTGTCTATTGAGAATCCAATTTTCAGATTCGTGATGTCCTTTCCGGACGAGAGATTTCGAATTATAAACTGGCAAAGGGTAACCGCAGGAATGCTTTTTTTGCTCCCCTGCGGTTATTTCATTGTTTATGCGGCGCAATTTTTGAGGTCAGCCCATGATGCCGATTTTATTGCCGTTCTCGTACATATCCTCGGCGTACTCGACATGGTTGGGGCCTTCACTTCGTATCCAGCCGAAGCCGGGGACATAGACCATATCCGCCAATCCGTTATCGTTGCTTATTGGCTCCGGTGCCGATTCAGACTGCGTAGGATGTACCGGGGTGGGATCTGTCTGCGTAGGAGGTGCAGATTTCTGTTCTGCCACGGGTTCATCTTCTATTTCAGGTGCAGGGACGGGTAGCTCCTCAGTGGTTGTTTCCGTGGCTGATTTAGTTTCCGGCATTTCCGACTCTTGCTTTTCTGTGATTGCTGGCAATATTAGTTCTTCCGGCTCCGGAAGTGTCGGCCGTGGAGTGGTCATGTTGGCCGTTTCGCTCGGTGTGGGTGTTTTCTCGACCTTTTCAGTCTGTGGCCACACAGCGGCACACAGGGCGAGACAGGCGGTGATTGCAGTGGCAATGATGATTCTTTTTTTCATTTTGTTTCCTCCTCTTTGGATATAAAATGATTGAGTTCTGTGGACAACTCACCTTTTGCGGAATAGCTATCAGAATTTCAGAAGAGTATCCAGAACATTTGCTGCCTGCTGAAGCTCGCTCTGAGTGGCTTTGTTTGGTATATCTTCATCCTTTTGCACCTTGTGTGGCAGATAAGGTTCATAGTTCTGCCGGGTTATCGACGGCCGGTAATGTCCCAGCATCTGCGCCAGTTCCTTGGCTTCCATTCCGTTCCGCAGAGATAGAACGGCGCAGGTGTGCCGGAGATCTGTGAATCGAATGTGGTCAAGCCCCGCTTCCTTGATGATCTCATTATGCATCCGACGTACCATCTGCGGCGAGTATGGCCTCTGCGTGGCCGGATGCATGAACACCAGCGGACTGTTTGGATGCTTGGTGTGTTCCGTGATCAGGAGGTCGACCACCTCCGGTATAAGAGTTATAGTTCTTGTCTGATTGCCGTACTCCACCAGCTCTCGCCGTTCCACGGCACGTTTTTCTGCGATGGTCAGCGTCCGGCTTTCGATATCAAGGTCGCTCCATTTCAGGGCGATTAGCTCGCCTTGGCGTAGGCCTGTCGTCAGCGCCAGCATGAACATTGGGAGGTAGCCCAGCCGCTCGGCGGCATCCAGATAGTCCTCCATTTCCAGAGGCGTCATGATATTCGCTTTCACCGTTGTTGACTTGCAGTAGCGGAATGCCTTAGCGGGATTCTCTGTCAGGAGACCGTCCCGTATGGCTTGATCCAAGCATTGCTGAAGCAGGCGGTGGATGTGCCGCATGGTTTCTTCGCCCAGGCCAGGGTTGCCGGGTCGATGATTGCCGAAGCGCCGCCGTTCCTCCAGAAATTCTCCGACCATCTCCAATGTCAATTCAGAGAGCGGTATATCTCCCAGGCCAGGGATAATATGGTTCTTAAATACATAGTTGTGTGCCGCATAGGTAGTCGGCCTGCTCTGATGCTTGTCATAGGTTTCCTGCCAGAAGCTGATGTATTCCTGAAGTGTCATATTCCCACCTCCATGCACTGACGCTGTAAGTCTCGAAAGGCCACCCATGGGAGCCTGGCCTCCTTGAGTATTTTCTTGTGTAAGTAGTAGAACTCGTGGAGCTTGTACGGCGCTTCGGTTTTTGGATTGAGAAACACATAGGACGAAGCTGTTTCCGGTATCCGCTTCAGGAGATGTCCAGCTTTGTCATTGAGTGTCAGCAGACGCTGTCCCCTGAGGATGTACCTGTAGCGGATATGAAAATCGGCCCACGACAAGGTGATCAGTTCACATTGCCGCAGGCCGCTTGATAGTCCTGTATAGATGATGGGAAGTACGCCATGCTGCTCCGCTGTGTTGAGGTAACGCTGAAGCTGCCCCAATCGCAGAGGGGCTGTTTTGTATTCCTCTGCTTTGGGTTCCTGGCAGAGCCGCACCGGGTTGTAGGGAATGAGCTGGTCCTGTGCCGCTTCGTCCATGCACCGGCGCAGGAGCAGATGGATGCACCAGACGCTTCTGGCGCCGAGTCCCTGGCTTCGCAGGCTGTTGTAGAAATCAGTGATTGTCTGCTTTGTCAGGCCAGAGAGCGCCACACTTCCGATGCTGGGGATGATGTGGCTGTAGATCAGATTGCGGTACCCGCCCTCGGTGTTGCCGTTCCACTTGCTGCGGTTGCTGTTGAACCACTGGCTGCACCATTGCCCAACCGTCAGGTTGTTTTCTTTCTGCATATTATCGCCTCCTTTTTGGCAAACGAACAATATCACAGAAAGCAGGAAATAGCTACTGGAAAGAATGGAATATTCGCGGAATCAAACTATTCCGAATAATGTCGCTATTGTTCGGAATAATACAGTTGATTTTATGCGGAATAGTGGTTATAATATTCTTGACGAACTGCAATGGAGGTGTTCCAATATGACGATCAAAGAAGCGGCTGCCGCCTGGGGGATTACCGAACGACGGGCCAATGCGCTCTGCAAAGCCGGACGCATTTCCGGCGCATATAAGGATGGCAGGCAGTGGTTTATCCCGGACGGTACTCATAAGCCGATGGATAAGCGCAGCCGCCGAAGTGCTGTGAAGCCCGCAGTGTCATCCGCACGCAAGCCCTTGCCTATTGGTGTGTCTGATTACCGGGACGCCTGCAAAAACTACTACTATGTAGACAAGACTTTAATGATCAAAGAGTTTCTGGACGAGCGCCCCAAAGTATCCCTATTTACCCGCCCCAGACGCTTTGGCAAAACGTTGAACATGGATATGCTCCGCACTTTCTTCGAAAAGACGACCGAGGACACTTCCGTTTACTTCAGAGATAAGAAAATCTGGTCCTGCGGAGAATCCTATCTTGCTCACCATAGAAAGTACCCTGTGATCTTCCTGTCCTTCAAGGATGTTAAATACACCTCTTGGGAAGAAACCTATCAGACGCTCCAAAAGCTGATCGCGCAGGAATTCCGCCGTCACGATGAATTGGCCTCCAGTTCTGCGCTCAGTGATTACGAAAAAGAGGAGTATTCCCTTCTTGCAACAGAAGCCGCTGACGAAGTAGAATATCAAATGTCCCTGCGGACACTGACGCTGCTCCTCCATAAGCACCACAATGTTGCACCTATCGTCATCATTGACGAATATGATACGCCCATTCAGCAGGGCCATGTGATCGGTTTTTACAACACGATCATCGGATTCATGCGAAACCTGTTCTCCGGCGGTCTGAAGGACAATCCGCATCTGAGCTATGGTTTCCTGACCGGCATCCTGCGTGTTGCAAAGGAAAGTATCTTCAGTGGCCTGAACAACCTGAAAATCAACTCTATCCTGGACGAACGTTATAGCGAGTATTTTGGTTTCACCTCGGACGAAGTTCGTGAGATGGCGGAATACTACAGCGCATCTGGTAAGTATCAGGAGCTCTGCGATTGGTATGATGGTTATCTTTTCGGCAATACCGAGATTTTTAATCCCTGGTCTGTTATTGGATACTTCAATAATAACTGCCGTCCCAAAGCGTTCTGGCAGTCTACCGGAAGCAATGACATCATCCGCGAGGTGCTGGCTTCTGCAACGCCGGATATTATGGAGCGTCTGGAACTGTTGATGAAGGGCGAATCCTTCGTTACGCACATCGACACTGGCGTCATTTATCCGCAGATCCAGAATGATCCGTCCTCTGTTTACAGCTTCCTGCTGGTGGCAGGTTATTTGAAGGCTGTGAGCTGCGACCAGTCTTACGGCGAGGATTATATGTGCGAAGTGGCTCTGCCCAACAAAGAGATTTCTTTCGTCTACAGCAAGGAGATTCTCTCTCAGCTTGAGAATATTATTCCTCGTTCCGTTGCTATTGCTATTCAGGAAGCTATCTACAAGGTAGATAGCGACTCACTGCAAAAAACTTTGGAGAAGTTTCTGCTCCAAACAATTAGTTTCCACGATGCTGCCGACGAAACATTTTACCATGGTCTGATATTGGGTATGTGCGCTGTGATGGACAACAGTTATCGCATTACCTCCAATCGCGAAGCTGGTGATGGACGATTTGATATTCAGCTGCTTCCTTTGAATAAGCGGCTGCCTGGTATTCTGATTGAATTAAAGGCGGGGAAAGACCGCTCTGAAACACAGCTTGAAGACCTTGCTAATGTTGCCTTGCAACAGATTAACGACCGTGCATACAGCGTTGATTTGCAGGCAATGAATGTTACGTCAATTATAAAACTCGGCATTGCATTCTCAGGCAAAAGAACACGTATTGCTACCGAAAGGCAAAACATCGAATAAACATCTTCGCTCAGCAGGCTGGCTATCATCCAAGTCAGCCTGCTGTTTCTTTGTCGTCGGGTCTATTTCATTGTTTATGCGGCGCAGTTTCTGAGCTGCTCTCTGCGGCAAAAGCACCCGCTGTTGGAGGTAATCCCGGTCGGAAGCACTTTTAATATACAGAATCCAATCCCACACAAATCCCAAAAGACGAAAGCGGTGGCTGAAATAAACAGGCCAAAAGAGTTCCAAAGAGGAACTGTTGGAGCAGCAGAAAGCGCCAAAGAGTGCGACTCAGTTCTGCCTGAAGGTTCAGACATAGGTTTGGGACCATCAGGCCGGGAGTTCGAGTCTCCCATCTCGGACCACTTTACTTGGAAAAACCGCCTTTTGAGGCGGTTTTTCTGCGTTAAGAGTTTGTTTTCAGAACACACTTGGCCACATTCCAATTGCGGCCAGAGAGGTAAAACAGCAGCTGCGACCTCGGCGTAAAAACAATGTAAACTCAAATGCGCTCTTGCACATATTCAGATTGAAAAAGCGGTTGAAATCGGGTATAATTTGTCTGCAGACTCAATGTCTGTAAAGAGCGTGTGGCAAGATTTTGTACTTGTGTTTCGCAAGTGTTGACTAAACTGGGTGGCACATTAGCGTATTGCCCTTTCTTTCCATGATGTTAACTGTGTTAACTCATGTTGACTGATCCTTTCGCACAATGAGTTGCCACACGCTCTCCCTTTGGGGAGGGTCCTATGAAAAAATTCTGTGATATTCAATCAAGAAATGAGTTGGCTGACTATTTGGGTATCCCACGCAGTAAGCTAACGCACATTCTTTATGTCAAAAAACCAGATAGTTATTACACCACCTTTGAAATTCCAAAACGTAATGGTGACACTCGTGCCATCTGCGCTCCTTCTGGTGATTTGAAAGTCCTGCAGAAAAAACTCTCAAATATTCTGTGCCTTTTCCAAAGAAACATTTGGGATGAGAATGGTATTAAACCCAATATTTCTCATGGGTTTGAGAAAGAAAAAAGTATTATTACCAATGCAAAAATTCATCGCAATAAGCGTTATGTCCTAAACTTAGACTTGGCAAGTTTTTTTGATAGTTTCCACTTTGGTCGCATTCAGGGCTATTTTGAAAAAAATAATCACTTCAAACTGCCTCACGATGTTGCTGTTATCCTCGCACAATTGACCTGCTACCAAGGCCGTTTACCGCAGGGTGCTCCCAGTTCTCCAATCATCACAAATTTAATCTGCCAGTCTCTTGACGCCCACCTTTTAAAGGCGGCCAAGAAATATAAGCTGGATTACACCAGATATGCTGATGATTTGACTTTCTCTACCAACGACAGGCACTTTGTTGAAAATCAGAAGAAATTCTTAGCAGAAGCCATCGTTGCAATAACAAAGGCTGGTTTCTCTATCAACGAAAAGAAAACCCGGCTTCAATTTAGGGATTCACGCCAAGAAGTCACGGGGCTAATTGTGAACAAAAAGCTAAATGTCAATCACTCCTATGTGCGTAAAACGAGAGCGATGGCGCATCAGCTCTACTCGACTGGTGAGTATCTTATCGATGGTGTGCCAGGATCAATCAAGCAACTCGAAGGGCGCTTTTCTTTTATCGATCAACTGGATCACTACAATAATATTCTTGATCCACAGGAAATTAAGCATGACGCTTTCAATCTAAATGGCCGCGAGAAACAGTACCAAGCATTTATTTTTTATAAATATCTTTTCGCCAATGACACCCCTGTTATTGTAACAGAAGGAAAAACTGATATACGGTATATAAAAGCCGCTCTGAAGAACCTTTATAACAAGTATCCACGGCTCATACAAAAAGATGCTGAAGGTAAATTCGTCTACAAGTTCTCGTTCTTCAGACGAACAAAAAGGTGGAAGTATTTCTTCGGAATCAGCTTAGACGGTGCCGATGCTATGAGAATTCTATATCGCTATCATATTGGTAGCAACAAACGAATTCCTCCTTATCTCAGTTACTTCCAGAAGTTAAGTGGTCACGAGCAGCATAATCCTGTCATACTTCTGTATGACAATGAATCCAAGAGTGAGAGACCATTAAAAAAATTCTTAGGTGAGGATGTGCATGCCACCGTAGATCAAAAAGCAGAACTCAAAGCGAAGCTGCATATGCGCTTGATCACGAGCAGCAAGTTATTTGTGGTTACGCCACCTCTTATAGGCGATAAAGAAGAGTGCGAAATAGAAGATTTGTTTTCCGATGAGCTGCTGAGTCTCAATTTAGAAGGAAAAACCTTCTGCCACAAAGATAAATTCGACAGCAACAAATACTTTGGCAAAGAAATCTTCTCACAATATGTTTATGAAAACTACCGGACGATTGACTTCTCAAGATTTATTCCACTTCTTGATGTAATTGATATGATAATTGCACAAGCTGAATCCCATGAACAATAAAATATGCCAACAGAGTTTTGCGCTCTGTCGGCATATTTTTATCCTACCTTTTCGAACGGTGGTTATCTATTCCCCAGCATCGCCACCATCATCCCATAATGTTTCTTCACCGTATTCCGTGCCAGGCCGGTTCGCTTGGCGAGGGTGGAGAACTCCGTGATCTCCGGGTGGAGGCGCATGTAGTCCCACAGCTTGCACTGTTTTTTTGTCAGCTTTTCCGGCGGAGCGATGCCCGCAAGTTGCTCCTTGAGATTTTTGCGTTCCTCGTTCATCTCCGCGATCAGTGCTTTCAGCTTTTCCTCGCACTCCTCGCGGGTGTGGGCGTAGACGTTGCGGGAATGCTGTGTCCCGTCCGGCCACACGGGAGAATAGCGCCCCTCAAACAAGTGGTCATTGATCTCCGTGACGCATCCGGTGCCTGGTTTCCTTTTCTTCCCCACATAGGGCTGGAAGTCCACGATGCCTTTCCGCTCCGGCCCCGTTTCTTCCTGCGGTTCTGCCTTGCCAATGCTCCGGTCAATGCTGGCGGCAGCAGCGCGCTGCATATCACCGGTGATGTGGGTGTAGATGTCCAGCGTTGTCACCGCCGACACATGGCCCAGCATGGCGGAGAGGGTTTTCACATCCATGCCGTTTTCCAGCGCCAGCGTTGCGAAG
>ENA-OZKX01000155-OZKX01000155.1-human-gut-metagenome-genome-assembly--contig:-NODE-155-length-33915-cov-9.359008_pt1 | contig 33915 bp, 30 predicted proteins | sample MGYA00244831_ERZ653774 | MGnify/ENA primary metagenome ERZ653774 (study PRJEB26926, sample SAMN06165314) | human gut metagenome | biome: ENVO:00009003; feature: ENVO:2100002; material: ENVO:00002003...
ATGATTCCACCACCAATAGACCACCACATATTTGCCATCTCCTTTATCAAATATAAATTTACCGAATAACCTTTTCAAACCGAAACATTCCGTCCGGAAACTGCTCGTCCTGCTTTTCAGCATTCATTTCCGGATCATTGGGGTCTTGGTGATATTTGTTAAAGAACTCTACGATGTGAAAACCACATCTGTTCACATAAAAATGGATATTCCGCTGCTCGAAATAGGGCGTTACAGTTTCCCAAACTTTCACTTCTGGATGTAACTTCTCAACTTCGCACCATGCAGCATACCCGATGCCTTTGCCATGAACTGATGGCGCAACGAAAAGAAGATCAAGGTCGCCTTTTTCACCCTCGACTTTAATCACAACACCGCCTACTTTTTTGCCATCAAGTACAATGCGGTAAGCTTCACCATCGTCAATGGACTGCTCAATCATTTCTCGTGATATAATCTGTCCATCTTCCTCGGACGTCCTTGTTTTCCAGTATTTTCAGGAGGTAATAAAGGTTCAATGCGAAGCCATTCTTAATCAGTCAACTCATATCGTCTCAACATAGTGAACACCCCTTTTTCTTTATTTTATCATGAAAAAGGGAAATAAAACATGCGTTTTGTGCAATTTTTATTTTTCAGACACGCTCTAGTTCATTACATATTACTTGCTATCCCTGATACCTTATTCTTTCTACCAGCGTTTCCTTTTTCAGATTACTGCTTAAAACACAGGAAAGCACAATTTGTAGAATACCAACCAGAAGAATCATAACAAGAATCGGGATAAGAGGAACGTGATAAACGTTCATTCCAAAAATCCCATTATGCTTCGCATAGGAAAACAGTGCATAGCCAAGGGGCAGACCGGCAGCAAGTGCGACGCAGATGGTGCCAACCGTAAAAATCAAGCCCTGTATTTGTAAGCTCAGATTCAACTGCTTATTGGTCATGCCTACCGCTTGCAGCACACCGTATTCCTGCTTCTTCGTGGTGATATTGATGATCATGGTGTTTGCCAGATTCATAAACCCAATGAGACCGACAATTGCCATGAACAGATAGCAGCCAAGCTTCATCATACGGCTTGCGTATTCTGCAGATTGTAACTGTGCATGATAGGTATCCATTTTTATATGCGAAGCATTAGAAATCAAAGTATTCAGACTCTGTTCCACAGATGTAACATCTTTTTTAGCACAATCCACCCACAGGTATCCATAAGATGTCCCTTTCGGATTTACAGAGCGGTATACTTCTTCCGGAATGACCAGATAAGTGTCCGCGCTTACAAAGGAGCCTGCGATTTTTCCATGATAGGTATAGGTTCCGCTTCCGTTATCAAAGTTGAATGTAATCGGTGCACCCGCAGAATACCCGTCAGCTTCCATCCACTTGGACCAGCCAAAGAAAACATCCCCGTTTTTGACAGCCTGTGCATAGTCCATGGAACCGATATCGCCATCCCCGCGCATCATTTCAAAATCCTCTTGATTTACGATTGCAACCGGAAATTTTGTTCCGTTCAGATCTGCAGAGACGATTTCTCTCGTCAGTACATCCGTTACACCGGGGATGGATTTGATTTCTTTAATCAAAGAATCATTCAGTGGGTTGTTCTGTAGGATTGTGTCCAGATTATTCTCCGAATAGGCTTCATCATAATTCTGGGAATAATCCAGCTGCAACTCAAATTGTCCATGGTTGATTGCAATCCGCGCCTCGTGCTCCGTGTCAATATTCCCAACATAATTAGAGATAATTACAAACAATACACAGGAAAGCCCCATGGTAAGAATCGTAGCAATGGTTCTTTTCGGATTGCCTGTCACATTTGCCATTGCCATGGAGAAAACGGTGACATCTTTTCTGCCTTTTCGTCTGCCCTGTTTTTGCGTTTTGGAGCCGCCAAGATACCGTGTCGCTTCGATGGGTGAAATCCGGGAAACAATTTTCATGGGTTTGCGCAGAGCCAAAACGACCGTAAGAAACGATACAAAAATGCAGATGAGCATAATTGTCAGTGAAAACAGAGGCACCTGATGGTTCTTGATTCCGGACGATACCAGATTTCCCTGCTCCACCAGCCAGTTGAAGCTGACTTTTGCAATCAGGAAACCAAACAGCAGCCCCAGCGGTATCGAAGGAACCGCCAGAAGAATGCCCTCACGAAAGATCAACTGCTTCATCTGCTTTCTGGTTGCACCCAGCGCCTTGATTTTTCCGTACTCCTGAACCTTCTGGGCGATCCCGACCTGGAAGATATTATAAATGACCACAACGGAAAACAGCACGATTCCGAGGATCAGGGTTCCACAAACCACAATCATTTCATAGCTCGGCTGCAATACCCACTGCAGGTAGAGGTCATTGATGATCACGTTTTTCTGGTCAATGCCGCAGGAATCCGCGATTTCTTTTATAACAGGCGCAACATTATTCATAGATACATTTGCAGAATCGCTCAAGGTAAAATAGATATTATATTGCCTGTCACCCTCCGCAACACGCTCATTATAAAAATCCTGCGAACCGAATACAACATAGGAAGCCTCGATGGTATATTCATCCCGGTCATATAAAATCCCGCTGACAGTAAATTCCACCGGTGCGTATTCCGACTGCATGCCGGAACGGTACTCCAATGTTACGGTGTCTCCGACCTTTACATCATGGTATCCCACTGCATCAAAGAAAGCGCGTCCTGCGGCAATTTCCTGCGCCTTTTCCGGATAGGTACCTTCCTTCAACACATATTCCTGATTATAGGGAAGCATTTTCCTGACCGTTTCATCCGCGCTGACAAAGCCGCCATTTTCATTTCCTTTCAGGATGCCCTCCGTACACATGATGCCGATATCAGATATCTCAGCTCTGCGTTCCACTTCTTTTAATTGCGTACCATCTGCGGCGATAAACAGGCCGTAGTTGCTTCCGTATGAGCTTGCAGCCTGATCCTTCTGTAAGAGGATCAGTCCATTTCCAATTGTACTGATAATGACCAGAAGCATGGTAGTCAGGCAAATCGCCGTCATAATGAGGACACTTCTTGTCCGATTTCTTTTGTCGTTGCTGAATGCAATTTTGCTGATCGTCCTCAATTGAAATCCACCACCTGTCCATCCTCGATGACTAAAATACGGTCAGCAACCTGCGCGATCTCATCATCATGGGTAATCATTACAATCGTCTGTCCATATTTTTTTGCGCTCATTTTCAGCAGCGCGATCACCTCGTCACTTGTCTTGGAATCAAGATTTCCGGTTGGCTCGTCCGCAAACAAAATCTCCGGTCTGTTTACCAAGGCTCTTGCAATCGCAACGCGCTGCTGCTGTCCTCCGGAGAGGGTATTTGGAAGATTATGAATCCGGTGTTCAAGACCCAGTGTGGTGATAATATCATTGACATAAGCTTTATCCACTTTTTTTCCGTCAAGCCCCAACGGAAGAACGATATTTTCCCACACATTGATGGAGGATACCAGATTGAATGCCTGAAATACAAATCCGATCTTTCTTCTCCGGAAAACGGCAAGCTGATCCTCCTTCATGGAATACAGGTTCTTGTCAGACAAGATCACGCTGCCGCTGGTTGGTGTATCCAGCCCGCCCAGCATATGCAGCAGGGTACTTTTTCCGGAGCCGGATTTTCCGACAATGGCGACAAATTCTCCCTGTTGAATCTGGATATTCACATGATTGACGGCTTTGACCTGATTTTCCCCCGTCCCATAAAATTTGCAAAGCTGATTCGTTTCTAATATCACGCCCACTCCAATGGCCTCCTTTTTTTATTTACCAGCATTGTATCAAAGAAACCTTTCATTTCACTTTCAAAAAGAGAGCAGAAGTCTTACAGATTTGAAAGACTTCTGCTCATCATCTCTATGAAAGTCCTTTCTCCGGCAGCTGAATCAAAAAGGTACTTCCTTTTCTGACTTTGCCGGAGGCTACCGTGATTGTCCCACCATGCTGCTCAATAATCTGTCTGGACAGATACAGACCGATGCCAGTTCCGCTCTTTTCGCGGACTTCCGGCGCAGTCCCTCTGTAAAACCGCTGGAATATTTTATGGTATTCACTCTGCGGGATTCCGATTCCCTGATCCTCGATCTCAATTCTCACAAAGCCGGTTCTTTTTTGTAGACGGATCGTGATTTTTGAATGTTCTGGGCTGTATTTGATGGCATTGTCCAAAACGTTAATGATTGCTTCTCCAAGCCAACGTTTATCCTGCATGAGTGCACAATGCTCCAGTGATTCGTTGCAGTCGAAAATAAGTTCTATCCCTTTCTCCTCTGCCTTTGGATACGTTCGGTTTACTGCGGAGATGATCGTATCCATAATGGGAAGTGTTTTCTGATCAAGCTGAATCAAACCTGTCTCCAGTTTGGATATTTCCAGCAGAGACTGCAACAATGTTTCCAATCCGTCCAATGCACTCCGGCAGCGGATGCGAAATTCCTGTTGCTCCGTCTCACTCAGATTGTTCCGCAGCAATATGCTAAAGCAGGTATCCAAGGCTGCAACCGGGGTTTTCAGCTGATGGGAAATGTCGGATACCATTTCCTTTGTGCTTTCCTTCTCCGCTCTGGCTTCCTCTTGCAGCAGCTGGATATGATGTCCGATTGCTTCAAGCTGAAATTTCAGTCTTTCCTGCCCGACAGGATCTTCTGTGTCCGGCACTGCCTCAAAGTGATTTTCCCGAAATGCAATCAGGATTTGCTCTAGCTGCTCCAATCGTTTCCGACTTTCTTTCGCCTCAGCTTTCTTCCGGTAAAACAGGAACGTTAGCAAAGACAGACATAGCACTGCACTTGTACAGCCGGTTATCATGATATTCTGCCGGAAGCGCACATAAAACGAAGTCCCTTTGTTTTCCCAGTACCCGTATTGCTCTAATAATTGCTTACCTTGTTCATTGGCTTGATGGTCGTTTCCTTTCAGCCATCCTGCGGCAACATCCATGCCGGTGGTCTCTGCGCCCGCCGCAACTTCTGTCAGGATATCCATTTTACATTGATAATCCTGATAATATAAATAGGTGGTAAAGCAGTTCAATACCGCAAAAAAGAGTAGAACCGGCAGCACCAGTGACAAGGCATCAACCCACTTTTTACGATGTCGTTTCGTCACTGACTTACCTCCTGATTCCATATATACCCAAGCCCGCGGATGTTTTTAATATAGACCGGAGCCGCCGGATCCTCTTCGATTTTCTCCCGAAGCCTTCTGATGTTCACAGCTACCGTATTTTCATCCATAAAATCACCATCCAGATCAAACACGTTTTCTAACAGCTGTGTTTTTGAAAGAATCTGTTTCGGGTTTTGAAGAAAAAAGGACAGCATTTTCAGTTCATTCTTCGTAAGGCTTATTTCTCTTTCCTTTACGAACGCCCTCATCTCTCCGGGGATAAACACGATATCCTTTGAATGAATTTTTGGAGTTCCGGGTTCATTCTTTCTGCGGCGGAAATGAGCCTCGATTTTCAGAAGAAGTACGGAAAGGCTGAACGGTTTCGTCATATAATCGTCCGCACCGGCTTCATATCCCATGACCTGATCTGTCTCCTGATCCAACGCGGTAAGACAGATAATATATACATTTTGACAATTCCGCATCCATCTGACAAGCTCTAATCCGTTTCCATCCGGAAGATTCACATCACAAATGGCAACATCCACATTATTATCACTTGCAATTCTTTTCGCTTTTTTCACTGATTCTGCTGAAAAAACCTCATATCCGGATTTTTTCAGTGAAAAAGTGATTCCACGATTCAAGTTTTCATCGTCCTCAACCACAAGGATATTTGGCATAATTCAAACCGCCCTTCCGTCTTAGCTATATATGTTAAACGTTACATCAAATACTGCAAATGTGCCAGCTTCACGTTTTGCTGTTTGACCATACGATACTTTTGTCGTCCATTCATACACCTCCTTGCACATTGAAAGGGCCCTTCACTTATCTACTCAGGAAAAATTGAAAAAGGTTGCATATTGGGCACAATTCAATCATGAACCTCGTTCAAATTTGCGGGTTTAACTTGAAACATAATAAGCCATAAGACGACTCTTCGCAACCTATAATATAATAAAGTAGCGAGATAACCAGCGTTGCCTCCGTTATTTGCGGGGTTTCCGGGGGAGCGCGTTAGCGGCAAGCACGGCAACTGCTTTCCAATAAATCGGTTGTTTATTAACCCGAGCAGACGCAGATGTTGGGGTAGAACAAGGATCACTGTTCATAGAAACTCAGTAGCGTAAATAAGGGGGCCACAGCACCACATAGCCCCTGCCGCCTGTGGCGGCGTTGGCGCAAGCATCGCATTTTGATGTCAAAATACTGCTTGCTGGGGAAATTCCCAGTCCCCCATGCCGCCTGCGGGCGGGAACTTCTCGGCAGCATTGCCGGAAAGTGAGTGCAAAAACCAGGTTCGGCTCATTGCCAAACCCAATCACAGCGGACTGCCCTAAAGCGCTTCAGACAACATTGTCAAAAGCGGTAGACGCTGAAAACCGGGTTCGGTGAATTCACCGAACCCGGTCAGACTTTTTGACAAGGTTGTCTGAAAGTAAGGGTTGGCAATCTTGCCAACCCTTACTTTACCAGATCGTCTCCCGCACCGCTCGAATCAGCGTCACCACCCATGACAGCGCCGCAAGACCCACCAGCACAAGGAAAATGCCGTCCGCCAGAGCGGTATGGACCAGATACCACGGGCGGAATACTGTGATAACCAATGCCCCGTACAGCAGCGGTACGGACAGCCGTAACACCTGCGCCAGACGGATAACCCCTCCCAACAGCGCCAGCCCCAATGATAAAACAGCATACATCATGTTCCGAGCCTCCTTCTTCGATTTGCGGTATGTTACCATCGGCAGACAGACTTTACAAGGGTCTGTCTGCCGATTTTTTTCACCTTGGGTGTCAATAAGACACCCTTGACTGGACGGCGAGGGTGTCTATTGCACACCCTTGACCTTAAAGATTTTGCAGGAGTTTTTGATTCCGGGGTATTCACCACGCTGTTTTTTCGGGAGGGGTAGTGAGGGGGTATCTGAAAAAACAGAAAACCGCTTTCGGCAACATTGTCGAAAGCGGTCTGGAGGTAGCTTATGAGCAAACAGACACATCGGACCTGCGTCCGCATGAGTGTTGAAGAATACAGCCGGCTCATGGAACGAAGCAAGGCGGCAGGGCTGCCCGCCAACGCATGGCTCATGGAGCAGCTCGCCGGCAATCGTCCCATCATCAGTCGGAACGGCGTCATGTCGGACTTTCTTCGCCTGCTCAATCAGAAGGGGCGGGAAATCAACACCGTGGCTCGTGCCTTCAATAGCGGATATGGCACGGCAGAGGGGCTCCGGCAAGCGCTCGACTGTTTGAAGGACATTGCCCAGGCAGCATACGAGATCAGGAAGGAGGGATTCACCCGTGCGCCGTAAGCGCAAAAAGCCGCTTCCCAGAGGGAAACTGCGGGACAACAGCAAAAGCATCTCTGTCCGGATGACAGAGGAACAATTTCAAAGGCTGGAACGCTATCGGGAACTGACCCGCCTGCCGGTCACCACCTATTTCCGCAAGCTCATTGCAGAGAGCGAGATCGTGGAAAGACCCAGCCGGATCAGGTTTCGGCTCCACGAGGAAGTCAACAAGATCGACTCCAATATCCGCCAGATTCTGCGGAATCCCCGCGCAAAGGAACTGGACCGGGAGGCGGCGGACAGAATCCGTTTCCTGCTGGAACACATTCTCGAACAGGCCTACCACATAAACGCCCATCATGATCTGAGCCACAAGGACGGGCAGTAAACACCCGCCCGTTCGCCCCGTGCCGCCCTGTGCGGCGTTCTTCCGCAATGGGCAGCGTCCCTGCCCATCCCCTCCGGCAGAGGCCTCCACAGGCGGCGTGTGGGCAAACTCAGTAAACAATCGAAAAAGGGGAGCCTATGGAGCAAAAAGCCAATATTACCATCGACAATCATCATATCACCGTGGAGCGGATGCAGACAGCCTGCGGGCGGGAGATTCGAGTCCTCTCCGTGTTTCCCCGGCATGGCAGCGAAACCGTGGAGGACAAGCTGAAAGCCCTGGCAGAACTGGACTTTCAGCAGGGAAAGCTGTGTGCGTAAAGTGCTGGACAATTCAAACCGTTCGGGGTATTGTGGTGTCGCAATGCTCTGAACGGTTTGACAAAGAAAAGGAGGACTGTATGAATCAGTCAAACCAAATCAGGAAAACCGCTCTTTACTGCCGTCTCAGCCAGGACGATGGGATAGAGGGCGATTCGAACTCGATCCAGAATCAAAAAGCCATTTTACAGAAGTTCGCGGAAGATCACCATTTCCCCAGCCCCTGCTTCTATGTGGATGACGGTTTTTCGGGAGGAACCTTCCAAAGACCGGCGTTCCAGCAGATGATCTCAGACATGGAAAACGGTGAGATCGGGATCATTGTGACCAAAGATCTCAGTCGCCTCGGTAGAAATCAGCTCCACACGGGGCTCTACATCGAGGAACGATTCCCCATGTTCGGCGTCCGCTACATCGCCATCAATGACAATGTGGATACCGACAGCAGCGAGAGCAACGACCTTATGCCGTTCAAGAATTTGTTCAACGAGTGGTTTATTCGGGACACCAGCCGGAAGATCCGTGCGGTGCTGAAGGCCAAAGCGGAACGGGGCGAACGGCTGGGGTCCAGAGCGCCTTACGGCTACCGAAAGGCCCCGGACACGAAGAAGTTGATAGTGGATGAGGAGGCGGCAGCCATCGTCCGCAGGATCTTTGCCATGTGCGCCAGCGGCAGTGGCCCCAGCCAAATTGCCCGCATTCTCAAGAAAGAGCAGATCCTGACGCCCACCATGTACGCCTACACCAGGTACGGTATCACGCACACCTGTCTGGATACAGCACATCCGTATAACTGGTCAGACAGCGCCATTGCCAATCTGCTGGAGAACGAGATCTATCTGGGCAATACCGTCAACATGAAGCACAGCAGCAGATCCTACAAGGACAAGCGGCGGGTCGAACATCCAAGAGAGGAATGCATGGTCTTTGAGAACACCCATCCCGCCCTCATTACGCGGGAGGTCTGGGATATCGTACAGAGAGTCCGGAAGAACAAGCGCCGTCTGACCAAGATGGAAGAACAGAACAAGTATTCCGGCCTTGTGTTCTGCGCCGACTGCGGCTCCAACATGGTGCTGCACCGGGCGCATACCATGTCCGCCAGCTACAATCACTTTACCTGTCGCACCTACAAGAAGGATGGCGAAGCCTGTACGGGCCACTACATCCGGGAGTGTGTTCTGGACGAGATCGTACTGGAGGACCTGCGCCGGGTGACGAGCGCGGCGCGGGAACATCCGGAAAAGTTCGCCGCCTACATTGGCAGCAAGCAGTCCATCGAGCTTCAGCGGGAGATCCGCAGGCAGGAGAAAGAACTGGCAGCCATGCGGAAGCGGAAAGCGGAACTGGATGCGATCTTCAAAAAGCTGTATGAGGACAGTGTGCTGGGCCGCATCACAACAGAGCAGTTCCAGATGCTCTCCGGCAGCTACACGGAAGAACAGAACCTCATCACTGTCGGTATTCCACAGAAAGAGAATGAGATCCAGCGCCTGCGGGAAACTGTGAGCGGGACGGACAGCTTCCTTGACAAGGCGAAGCGGTACACAGACATTACGGAACTGACGCCGGAACTGCTGCGGCTGTTTATTGAGAAGATCGTGGTTCACGAAAAAGAGATAAAGTGGTCTAAACACGCGCCCCAGACCGTGGAGATCTACTACAACGGCATTGGCTATGTCGGCAGTGGTCAGCAGGACACAGAAGAAGCACTGGAAGCACCGCAAACCCAGGACAAAGCGGAACCCCGGCAGGCATCGTAAACACGATGACCTGCCGGGGTATCCCAGGAATCACTTGTTACCCCTGTGAGGGGAGAACAAAGGCTGCTCTTCTTTTTTATCTCTGTGTCAATCCGCTGAGGCGATGTGGCTGGCGATGCGCTGCATGATCATGTCGAGCGCGACCAAGTTGTGCCCGCCCTCGAGCACGATGATGTCGGCGTATTTGCGGCTGGGCTCGACGAACTGCTCGTGCATGGGCTTGACGGTCGTTAAGTACTGCGTGATGACGCTCTCGAGCGTGCGGCCGCGGTCGCGCACATCGCGCAGCGCACGGCGCAGGATGCGCACGTCGGCGTCGGTCTCGACGAAGATCTTGATATCGAGCATTTCGCGCAGGCGCGGATCCTGGAAGATAAGGATGCCCTCGACGATGACGACCTTGCTCGGCTGAATGAGCTCGGTCTCCTCCGTGCGCTGGTGGTCTGCGTAGGAATAGACGGGGCAGCGGATGGCCTTGCCCGCCTTGAGTTCCTTGAGCTGCTCGACCATGAGGTCGGTCTCAAAGGCGTCGGGATGGTCGTAGTTCTGCTTGCAGCGCTCTTCGAAGGGCCTGTCCTGATATTTATAATAGCTGTCGTGATGGACGACGCTGATATCGTCGCCGAAGTGCTGCTTTAAGTGCTCGGTGAGCGTCGTTTTGCCCGAGCCGGTACCGCCCGCAATGCCAATGAAGATGGTATTCATCGCGCATCCTCCGTGTGTCGTATTTTCTCTTATTATAGGGGCGGCACGCGGGAAAAGCAAGGGCACGGCGGACGGCGCGGCAAAATTTTGCGCCTTACGGTTGACGCGGCGCGAAAAAGAAAGTATTATGTAAAGGAACGGCGCGCTGTCCGCGCCGGAGCGAGCAATTACTTGTGAAAAAAGAAAGGAGCGGCGCTATGGATCTTGTCAAATGTCCGCGCTGCGGTGAAGAATATTCCCCCAGCTATCGCAGATGTCCCTTCTGTGAGGAGGGAGACCATCCCCGTAAGATCAGCAAGCACAGCGGCGCGGGAAAGGGCGGCCGCCGTGTTTCCGATAAAAAGCAGACGCATTCCGCCCGCGGCGCAATGGCCGCGGTGCTTGTGGTCGTGCTGCTGCTTCTGAGTTGGTCGCTCTTCGGCGACAAGATCGTCGCCAAGCTGGGGCCTGCCGACAACGGCGATACCCCCGGCGTGCAGGATGATGTCAGCACGCCCGACGACGGCAATACGGACGCAAGCGACCCGAACGCCGGCGAAGAGCCGAACGTGACTGACCCGACGGGCGACGGCACGGTTCCTGCCGATCCCGGCACCACCACGACTCCCGCCACCCCGACGGTGGATGCCTCGGCGCTGAGCATCAAGACGAACGTCGGCACGACGCTGCCTAAGGACGTGAGCGGCAACTTCGACTGCACGATCAAGGCGAGCGAGAGCATCCGCCTGAGCGTTTCCGGCACGGACGCTGCCGCTGCCTGGGCGGTGGCGGATGCAAGCGTTCTGTCCATTTCGGCAGACGGCACCATCTCGCCCATCAAGGCAGGCACCACGACCGTGACGGCCACGGTCGGCGGCGCGGTGCTGACGATCACGGTACGCATCAAGTAAAGAAAAAAGAACGACCGGGGGGTCGTTCTTTTTTTGCGCAAATGGGTCGGCTTTCCTTGCAAGGCCTGTCTGCCTGTGCTACAATTACCTTGAATCCGTATATGCAGGGGTAAGACAACATGACGACCCGCGATTTCCAGACCAGAAAACCACTTTCCATCCTCCTTTCGTACTTCAAGCCGCACCGCGGCCTGTTTATTTTGGACCTTGTCTGCGCGACCATTGTTGCGCTCATCGACCTCGCCTTTCCGCTTGTGACACGCCGGTCGATGTACGATCTTTTGCCCAACCAGCAGTATCAGACGTTTTTTCTCGTGATGGCGGCGATGATGGCGGCCTTCCTTGTGCGCGCGCTTTTGTACTATGTCATCGCCTATTGGGGCCACACCTTCGGCATTCTGGTGGAGGCCGATATCCGGCGTGACCTCTTTACCCATGTGCAGGAGCTGGACGTCAGCTTTTTTGACCACAACCGCACGGGCCAGCTCATGAGCAGGCTGACGAGCGACCTCTTCGAGATCACGGAGCTCGCTCACCACGGGCCGGAGGACCTGCTCATCTCTACGCTTACCATCCTCGGCGCGCTCGGCATCATGGCCTCCATCGAGTGGCGGCTGACGCTCGTCGTGGCGTGCATCCTGCCGGTATTCCTGCTTGCGATCATGTCCCGCCGCCGCAGGATGGGCGCGGCCTCGCGCAACGAAAAGCAGAAGACTGCCGCCATCAATGTCGGCATCGAGTCCTCGCTTTCCGGCGTCCGCACGGCGCGCGCCTTTGCCAACGAATCGGCGGAGATCGACAAGTTCAATGCCGCAAATGAGGAATTCAAGGTCTCCAAGCGCGCTTTCCACCATGAGATGGGCGTCTTCAACGCGACGATGGAGTTTTTTATGACGCTGCTCTCCGCCGCCGTCATCACGGTGGGCGGCTATCTCATCATGCGCGGCGAGATGAACTATATCGACCTCATCACCTTCTCGCTCTATATCACGACCTTCATCAGCCCCGTGCGGAAGCTTGCGAACTTCTCCGAAATTTTTGCGCGCGGCTTTGCCGGCGTGGAGCGCTTTGTCGCGCTGATGCGCGTTGAGCCAAAGCTCAAGGATGCGCCGGATGCAAGCGAACTGAAAAGCTGCCGCGGCGAGATCGACGTCGACCATGTGAGCTTTACCTACGATGCCGAGGAGACCGACGGCGTGCTGCATGACGTGAGCGTGCACATCGCCCCGGGCGAGGCGGTGGCCATCGTGGGTCCCAGCGGCGGCGGCAAATCGACGCTCTGCCAGCTCATTCCCCGCTTTTACGAGGTGAGCGACGGCGCCATCCGCGTTGACAGGACCGACGTGCGCGCCCTCACGCAGGCCTCGCTGCACCGCGCCATCGGCATCGTGCAGCAGGATGTGTTCCTCTTTGCCGATACCGTGCGCGAAAACATCCGCTACGGCCGTCCCGACGCGACGGACGAGGAGATCGTCGAGGCGGCGAAGCGCGCGGAGATCTACGACGATATCATGGCCATGCCGCAGGGGTTTGACACCTACGTCGGCGAGCGCGGCACGATGCTCTCCGGCGGGCAGAAGCAGCGCGTGTCCATCGCGCGCATCTTCCTCAAAAACCCGCCCATCCTCATCCTGGACGAGGCGACGAGCGCGCTCGACAGCGTGACGGAAGTCAGGATCCAGCACGCCTTCGACGAGCTCTCGCGCGGGCGCACGACGCTTATCATCGCGCACCGCCTCTCGACCATCCGCTCGGCGGACCGCATCCTCGTCATCGAGGACGGCCGCATTGCCGAGCAGGGCACGCACGAGGAGCTGCTGACCAAAAACGGCGAATATGCCGCCCTTTGGCACACGCAGAACGGAGCGGCATGATGGACAGACGACAGCTTTTGGACCGCGCCGCGCAAAGCGGCGAGGAGCGCATCCTGCTGGCGCACATCCTCGATAAATGCGAGCAGAGCCGGCAGCGCAACATCCCCGCGGCGACGGATTTTTTGAGCCCTGCCGAGCAGCGCGCGGCGCAGGACCTGCTGCACGCCGCCGCCATTCACGACGGCTATGCCTTCCGCGGCGGCTATGACCGCGCGGAGCGGCGGATGCTCCTCTTTCTTCCGGACTGGCAGGAGGAGGCCGACGAGGGCGAGTACATGACGGCGCTTCGCTGCACGTACCGGAAAGAAGACACGCTGACGCACCGTGACTTTTTGGGCTCGCTGATGGCACAGGGCATCACGCGCGAAAAGCTCGGCGATATTCTGGTGTCGGAGGGATCGACGGACCTGATCGTCTCGCGCGACATCGCGCCGTATCTGCTGCAAAATGTGACGGGCGCGGGGCGGGTAAAGCTTTCGGTCAGCGAGATCGAGCTTTCTGACCTGAATATCCCCGCGCTCAAGGTCAAGGATATCCGCGACACGGTATCGACGCTGCGGCTCGACGCGGTGGCGGCGAGCGGCTTTTCGATGAGCCGGGGCAAGGCGCAGGAGCTCATCTCATCCGGGCGCGTGCAGCTCAACCACCGCGAAACGCTCAAGGCCGACGCACCCGTCGCGCAGGGGGATGTGATCTCTGCCCGCGGACTGGGGAAATTCGAGGTCGCCGAGGTCGGCGGCCTGAGCAAAAAAGGAAGAACGGCGCTTTTGCTGCGCCGATACCTGTAAGGAGAAGAAGCATATGACGATGGATGAAAAGATCGCGCGCATCAACGCGCTGGCGCACAAGGCCAAGGCCGAGGGCCTGACCAACGAGGAAAAGGAGGAGCAGGCGCGCCTGCGCCGCGACTATATCGACTCGGTGAAGGCAAACCTCAGATCCCAGCTCAATACGCTCTATGTGCTGGATGAAAAGACGGGCAAAAAGACGAAGATCGTCGACTTTGAACGCGAGCGCGCCGCGAGAGCGGGCAAGAAAAAGGAGAAGAACTGATGAGCAAGGATTTTGAATACGATCCCGAGACCGGCTCGTTCCGCTTTGATGAGGGCGGCGCATCCAAAAAGAAGGACAACGTGGATATCGGCGGCTGGATCCTGATTGCGGCGCTGTTTATGATCTGGTGGCCGCTGGGCTTGATTGCGCTGCTTTCGAAGCTTTCCGACAAGCCGAAAAAGACGAGCGCGCCGAAGGGCGGTATGCGCACGTCCACAAGTCCGAACGCGAATGTCACCTCCCGCAGCAAAGCGGAAAAAACCGTGGTAAAAACAGCGAAGCAGATGAACCGCGCGCCGAAGACTTCCGACAAGACCGCGCGCACGCTGATGATCATCGGCGGCATCATCGCCGTGGCCGTCGGCAGCGGATTGATTTCGGATATCGGCGAGATCATCGGCTACGGCTGGTATTCCTACATGGCGGAGGATATCCTCTCCGAGTGCGGCTTCCTTGCCGGCGGTATCGCGATGTTCGCCGCCGGGCAGCGGATGAAGCGCCGCAGCGCGCGTATCGCCCGCTACCTTGCCGTGATGGGCAAGCGCAGCCACATTGCCGTGGATGAGCTCTGCACCGTGACGGGGAAGAGCCGCAAGAAGGTCGAGGGCGACCTTAACTATATGGTCGAAAAGGGACTGCTCGGCACGGGCGCGTACTTAGACAGCGGCCGCGGCATTTTCTTCCGCAGCGCCGACGCCTTTGCCGACTACGCAAACGAGACGGTGAAAAAGGAAAACGTCACGCCCAAGGAGGCGAACGAGGGCTATGCGGGCGCGCTGCGCGCCATCCGCTCGGCCAACGACCGCATCGCCGACCCCGTGCTGAGCGAGAAGATCGACCACCTGGAGACTGTCGCGGGCAAGATCTTCCGCGAGGTGGAGGAGCATCCGGAAAAGCAGCAGCAGGCCGCGACGTTCCTCAATTACTACCTGCCCACGACGCTCAAGCTGCTTGACAGCTACGCCAAGTTTGAAGAGGCGGGCATCGAGGGCGAGAATCTCTCCCGCGCGCAGGAGCGCATCGAAGAGACGATGGACGCGCTCATCAAGGGTTTTGACAAGCAGCTCGACGACCTGTATCGCAACGAGGCAATGGATATCGACAGCGATATCCGCGTGATGGAGAATATGCTCCGCCGCGACACGGCGAGCGTAGCGGACGATTTCGGTCTTGGCGGCGCGGCGGTCCAGCGCGCGCCGGACGAGGAATAAGACGGCGGAACTCGACCGGGTACACGGCCCCCACTGTGCTATGGTAGGAAAAAGCAAAGGAGATGCGCATGAAGGAGACGGACACACGATTTGACGCGGCGGCCTTTTTCGGCGGCACGAGCTGCGAGGCCTACCGCTATCTCGGCGCGCACTGCACGCGCCGGGAGGGGGAGGACGGCTATGTCTTCCGCGTCTGGGCGCCGAACGCTGCGCGTGTTTCCGTTGTGGGCGATTTCTGCGGCTGGGACGCGGGCGCGTATCCGATGGCACGCAATGCGTTCGGCCTGTGGGAGCGCTTTATCCCCGGCTTGCAGAGGTTCGACGCCTATAAATACGCCGTGAGCTCCGCGCAGGGGAAAACGGTGCTCAAGGCAGACCCCTACGCCCTCCACGCAGAGACCCGTCCGGGCACGGCCAGTAAGCTCTACGATCTGCCGGACTATCGCTGGGGGGACGGAGCGTGGCGCGCGGGCCGCGCCTCCGCGCCCATCGACCGCTCGCCGCTCAATATTTACGAGGTTCATCTCGGCTCGTGGAAAAAACGCGAAAACGGCGATTTTTACGACTACCGTTCGCTCGCGCGCGAGCTGGCGGACTATGTTTTGAACCTCGGTTACAACTGCGTCGAGCTCATGCCCGTGACCGAGTATCCGCTCGACGATTCCTGGGGCTACCAGTGCACCGGCTATTTTGCCGCAACCTCGCGCTACGGTACGCCCGAGGACTTCATGTATTTTGTCGACCGCCTGCACCAAAAGGGCGTCTCCGTTATTCTGGATTGGGTGCCATCGCACTTCTGCAAGGACGCGCACGGCCTCATCGACTTTGACGGCACACCCTGCTACGAGTACGCCGACCCCAATAAGCGCGAGCACGCGGGCTGGGGCACGCGCGTATTCGACTACGGCCGCGGCGAGGTGCGCAGCTTCCTGCTTTCCTCTGCGGCCTTCTGGCTGCGGGAGTTTCATCTGGACGGCCTGCGTGTGGACGCGGTGGCGTCGATGCTGTACCTTGACTACGGCCGAGAAAACGGCTGCTGGACGCCGAACAGAAACGGCGGGCGCGAGAATTTAGAGGCCATCGACTTTCTGCGCACGCTGAACGATACAGTGCATCGGATCGCCCCGCACGCGCTGATGATCGCCGAGGAGTCGACCGCGTGGCCGCTCGTGACGCGCCCGCCGCGGGACGGCGGACTCGGCTTTGACCTCAAGTGGAACATGGGCTGGATGAACGACATGTGCCACTATTTGAAGCTTGACCCCTGGTTCCGACAGTTCCATCACAAGGACATCACGTTTTCGCTGATGTACGCCTTTTCGGAGAATTTTGTCCTGCCCATCTCGCACGACGAGGTCGTGCACATGAAGGGCTCGCTTCGCGGCAAGATGCCGGGCGACGACCGGCAGCAGCTTGCGGGCGTGCGCGCGTTCACGGCGTATCTGCTTGCCCATCCGGGGAAAAAGCTCACCTTCATGGGCGCGGAGCTGGGGCAGTGGCATGAGTGGGATTTTGCCTCTCAGCTCGACTGGTACCTGCTCGAAAACGAAAAAAACCGGCAGCTCCATCGCTTTTTTAAGGATATCAACGCTTTTTACTTATCGCAAAGCCCCCTGTGGGACATCGACTTTTCGTGGGAGGGCTTTGAATGGCTCGTCGCCGACGACAACCACAACAATGTCGTCGTCTTTGTTCGTCGCGACCGGACAGGGCGCGAGCTGATCGCGGCCGTCAACTTTTCGCCCGTCGGTCAGGGGGAGTACCGCTTCGGCGTGCCGCCGAAAAAGACGTACCGCGAGGTGTTCAGCACCGACTTGCCGGAATACGGCGGCACGGGCGACTGGCGCAACGAAAAATCTATCGAGGTCCTGCCCATTCCCTCGCACGGGCGGGAACAGTCCCTTTGCGTGAAGCTCCCGCCGCTTGGCGCGGCGTTCTTCGCGGGCGAGGGCGAATGGGGAAGCAGAGAAAAAACGACCGAGCCGTCCGGGGTGTGACCGGACGAGAAAAACAAGGAGGAGAGAAACAGCGTGAAAAAAGAATGTATCGCCATGCTGCTTGCCGGCGGGCAGGGCAGCAGACTCTATGTGCTCACAGAGAACATGGCAAAGCCCGCTGTGCCGTTCGGCGGCAAGTTCCGCATCATCGATTTTCCGCTCTCGAACTGTGCCAATGCCGGCATCGACACCGTCGGCGTGCTGACGCAGTACCGCCCGCTGGAGCTCAACCGCTATATCGGCTCGGGCCAGCCGTGGGACCTTGACCGCGCGGACGGCGGCGTACATATCCTGCCGCCGTATCAGAGCGCGAACGGTGCCTCGTGGTACAAGGGAACGGCGAATGCCATCTTCCAGAATATCGGCTTTGTGGATATGTACGACCCCGAGTATGTGCTCATCCTCTCGGGTGACCATATCTACAAGATGAACTACGACAAGATGATCGCCCACCACAAAAAGACGGGGGCGGACTGCACCATCTCCGTGATGGAGGTGCCCTGGGAGGATGCGCCGCGCTTTGGTATTATGAACGTGGACGAAAACGACACGATCACAGAATTTGAGGAAAAGCCCGCGCACCCGAAGAGCAATCTTGCCTCGATGGGCATTTATGTCTTCACGTGGAAGAAGCTGCGCGCCTATCTCATCGAGGACGAGAGCGACGAGACGAGCAGCAACGACTTTGGCAAGAACATCATCCCCGCGATGCTCAAAAACGGGGAGAAAATGGCGGCGTACCGCTTCTCCGGCTACTGGAAGGACGTCGGCACGCTCGACTCGCTGTGGGATGCGAACATGGATATGCTCGCCACCGGCAGCGGGCTGGATCTTCTGGAAAAGGACTGGCCGATCTACGGCCGCTCTGTCTCCGCGCCGCCGGCATACCTTGGGAAAAACGCGCACGTGGAGCACAGCGTTGTTGCGCGCGGCTGCACGGTCGAGGGCAAGGCGGAAAACTCCGTCCTCTCCGAGCGCTGCACGGTCGAGGAGGGGGCGAGCGTCCAGTATTCTCTCCTGATGCCCGGTGCGGTCGTCAAAAAGGACGCGCGCGTTGCTTATGCCATCATCGGCGAGAACGGTGTCGTCGGCGAGCACGCCTTTGTCGGCGCGCCGCCCGAGGCGGTGCCGCCGGAGCAGTGGGGCATCACGGTGCTCGGCCCCGGCGCGGCCGTGGCGGAGGATTATGTGCTGCCCGCCAACCGGATGCGCAGCGCGGACGGAAAGGAGACGGTACGATGAACGGCCTGCACGGTATTATCTTTGCCTATGAAAAGTCGCCCGGCCTTCGTGAGCTGACGGAGGAGCGTATGCCGGGCTCCGTGCCGTTCGGCGGGCGCTACCGCGCGATCGACTTCATGCTCTCGAATATGCACAACGCGGGCATCACGGATGTAGGCGTCGTGCTGCACGGCAACTATCAGAGTCTCATCGACCATATCGGCAACGGCAAGACCTGGGATATGGCGCGCAAGAACGGGGGACTCAAGCTCCTGCCGCCCTTTGCCGACGAGCGCAAGTACCGCGGCGAAGCCTTCCGCGGCAAGCTCGACGCGCTCTCGGGCGTGCGGTCGTATTTGCAGGGCATCCGGCAGAAATATGTTGTCCTGTCCGACAGCGACCTCATCATCAACCTGCCGCTCCAGCGCGTGCTGGACGCGCATATCGAAAGCGGCGCGGACATCACCTGCGTCTGCACGGCGAACGGCGCATTCGTGGAGAACGCGACCTACTTCACGCTCGACGAGGCGGGCAGGGTGAGCGAGACGCGCTGCGCGCCGCATACGGCGTCGGGCTACCGCAGCCTTGAAATCTACCTTCTGAAGCGGGACCTTCTTTTGGAGCTTGTGGAGGAGTGCGCCGCACAGGAAAAATACAGCTTCCGCCGCGATGTGCTCTGTGCCATGGGCGGAAAGAGACTCGATCTGCGCGCGTTTGTGTGGGACGGCTATGCCGCGCAGCTCAGATCGGTGCAGGAGTATTACGAGCGCAGCATGGAGCTTCTGGACCCTGCCATCCGCGCGGAACTCTTCTGCCCCGAGCGGCCCATCCTTGCAAAGGAAGACGATGAGGCCGCGTCCTACATCGCGCCGGAGACGCGCTGCGTGGATTCCCTCATCGCCGACGGCTGCCAGATCGAAGGCGAGGTGGAGGGGAGCATCCTCTTTCCGGGCGTCAGGGTCGGAAAGGGAAGCTGCGTGAAGAACTGCATCCTCTTTAAGAACGCAGCGGTGGAGGAGAACGTGACGCTCAGGTGTGTCATCGCGGATAAAAACGTCCGTCTCCGCCGCGGCGGTACGCTCATCGGTCACGAGAGCTACCCGCTCGTCGTGAGCAAGAACAGCGTGGTTTGATCTGACGCAGGAGAAAGGAGAGCCTCAGCGTGAACATTCTGTATGTGACGAGCGAAGCAGTGCCCTTTTGCAAGACCGGCGGCCTTGCGGACGTTGCGGGCAGCCTGCCGCCCTCACTCGCGGCGAACGGCGACCGTGTGAGCGTCATTCTGCCGCTCTATGAAACGGTGAAGGACAAGTGGGGCGATCGGCTGCACTTTGAAAAGTGGACGTTTGTGCGCCTTGCGTGGCGCAGCGTTTACTGTGGCCTTTTTTCTGTCGAGCGGGAGGGCGTCACGTGGTATTTTGTCGACAACGAGAGCTACTTCCGCCGCAGCGACCTCTACGGCTACTATGACGACGGCGAGCGCTTCGCCTTTTTCTCCCGCGCGGTGACGGAGCTTTTGCGATCGCTGCCGGAGAAGCCGGATGTTGTCCACTGCAACGACTGGCAGTCCGCCCTTGTGCCGGTCTACATCCGCGACGAGGCCGTGCGAAACGACTTTTACAAGAGTATCCGCACCGTCATCACGGTGCATAATATCGAGTATCAGGGGCGCTACGGCCGCGAAACGGTCGAGGACCTCTTCGGCCTGGACCGCGGCTGGTTTGACGGCGGCACGATCGAGTTCGGCGGGGACGTGAACCTCCTGAAGGGGGGCATCGTTACGGCGGACGCCGTGACCGCCGTGAGCCCGACCTACGCGCAGGAGCTCAAATGCGCCTACTTTGCCCACGGACTGGAAAACGTGATGCGCATGAGCGAGGGGAAGCTCCACGGGGTGCTCAACGGCATCGACATGAAGCGCTACGATCCGGCACACGACGAAAGCCTTGCCGCGCCCTACAGCGCGGACGACCTTACGGGCAAGAGGCAGGACAAGGCGGCGCTGCAAAAGCTCCTTGGGCTGAAGGAAGCGCCCGGCACGCCCATTCTCGCCATGGTCACGCGCCTTGTCTCGCATAAGGGACTCGACCTTGTCTGCGAGACGCTCGACACCGTCATGGAAAAGGATGTGCAGTTCGTTGTGCTCGGCAAGGGTGATGCGAAGTACGAGACCTTTTTCGAGTATGCCCGCGCGCGCTACGGCGCTCGCATGGCGGTGCACCTCGGCTATTCCGAGGAGCTTGCCATGCAGATCTATGCGGGCGCGGACCTCTTCCTCATGCCCTCGAAGAGCGAGCCGTGCGGCCTTTCGCAGATGATCGCGATGCGCTATGGCACGGTGCCGATCGTGCGCGAGACCGGCGGGCTCAAGGATACCGTCCGGGCCTACGAAGCATGGAACAGCGCGGGCAACGGCTTTACCTTTGCCAACTACAACGCGGGCGATATGTGCCATGTCGTCTGTCAGGCCATCGACCTTTACCACAACAACAGGGACGTCTATGCCCTGCTTCAAAAGCGCGGCATGACCGCGGACTTCAGTTGGAAGCGCTCGGCGCAGGCGTACCGCGATATCTATTCCTCCATTTGCCGGTAACAGAAAAGGAAATTGCATTTATGACCATTGACTCCGTGAAAAACATGAAAGAAGCGCTGTGCGAGAAGCTGAAGGTCGGCTTCGGCAGCACGGTGGAAGAGGCGAGCGACGAGCAGATGCTGCGCGCAAGCGCCCTCGTCCTGCGCGACGTGATGGCTGAGCGCGGCGTGGACAGCGCGCGCCGCAGCCGCGAGCAGCACAAGAGAAGGGTGCATTACCTCTCGATGGAGTTTCTCATGGGCAGGAGCCTGATGAAGAACGCCTTTAATTTAGGCGTCGGCGAGATCCTGACCGAAGCGCTCGACGAGCTCGGCTTCCGTGCATCGGATATCTTTGAGAGCGAACCCGACGCGGGGCTCGGCAACGGCGGCCTCGGCCGCCTCGCCGCCTGCTATCTCGACTCCATGACGACGCTCGACATCCCCGCCGCGGGCTACTCCATCTGCTATGAGCTGGGTATCTTCCGCCAGCGCATCGTCGACGGCCAGCAGGTCGAGCTGCCGGACAACTGGAAGGACCTTGGCGGCGCGTGGCTGCTGCCGAAGCCGCAGGAGACGGAGACCGTGCGCTTTGGCGGCACGATCCGCCAGTTCTGGGACGGCGGGCGGCTCCACGTCGTGCCGGAGGGCGCAACCGAGGTGCTGGCCATCCCCTGCGACATGGAGATCGCGGGCTACGGTACGGACAATGTGAACACGCTACGGCTCTGGGATGCCAAGTCCCCCGTGCCGCTCGATATGTCGCTCTTTTCGCAGGGCGAATACCTGCGTGCGCAGGAGCAGCACGCGATGGCCGAGACCATCGCAAAGGTCCTCTACCCCGAGGACAACCACCCCGAGGGTAAGAGCCTGCGCTTAAAGCAGCAGTACTTCTTCGTCTCCGCGACGGTGCAGTCCATCGTGCGCAAGCACATCGAGGTCTATGGCACGGCGGCGAACTTCCATGAAAAGAATGTCATCCAGATCAACGATACACACCCTGCGCTCGTCATTCCCGAGCTCATGCGCATCCTGATGGACGACGCGGGGCTTGACTGGGATACGGCGTGGAACATTACGACGCACTCCGTCGCTTACACGAACCACACGGTGCTTTCCGAGGCGCTGGAGCGCTGGCCGCAGGAGCTGATGCAGTCGCTTCTGCCGCGCATCTGGACGATTTTGACGGAGATCGCGCGCCGCTATCAGGAAAAAATCGAGAATTACTACCACGACCCCGCCACAACGCGTGAGCTGGCCATCATCTGGGACGGTCAGGTCCGCATGGCGAACCTGTGCATCGCCGGCGGCATGGCCGTCAACGGCGTGAGCGCCCTGCACTCCGACATTCTGCGCAACGATGTCTTTAAGTACCAGTGCGCCATGGAGCCGGAAAAGTTCAAAAACGTCACCAACGGCATTGACCACCGCCGCTGGCTCGCGCAGATCAACCCGCGGCTCGACGAGCTGGTGCGCGCGCTCACGGGCGGGGACGCGTACCTGCTGCACCCCGAGGCGCTCAAAAAGCTGGAAGCCTACGCGCACGACACCGCCGCGCTCAACCGTCTCGGCGAGATCAAGCGCGCCAACAAGCTAGACTTTGCCGCCTACGTCAAAAAGACGCAGGGCATCGTGCTCAATACCGATGCGATCTTCGATGTGCAGGTCAAGCGCCTGCACGAGTATAAGCGCCAGCTTTTGAACGCGATGCACATCCTCTATCTCTATCAGCAGCTCCAGAACGACCCGAACCGCGCCATGCAGCCGCGCGTGTTCCTGTTCGGCGCGAAGGCCGCGCCCGGCTACGCTGTTGCCAAGCGCATCATCCGCCTCATCAACTCCCTTGCCGCCGAGATCAACGCCGACCCCATCTGCCGCGATAAGCTGCAAGTAGTGTTCCTTGAGAACTACCGCGTGTCGCTCGCCGAGCACCTGATGCCCGCGAGCGAGGTGAGCCAGCAGATCTCCACCGCCGGCAAGGAAGCGAGCGGCACGGGCAACATGAAGTTCATGATGAACGGCGCGCTGACCGTCGGCACGCTCGACGGCGCGAACGTCGAGATGCACGAGGTGCTCGGCGATGAGAATATGTTCCTCTTCGGCCTGCACGCCGACGAGGTCGTGCGCCTCAAGCGCGAGGGCTACGCCCCGCAGAAGCTCTACGCGCGCGACGAGAGCCTGCGCTGCGTGATCGACAAGCTCAAGCAGGGCTTTTCCGACGGCAGCACTTACGAGGACCTTGCCTCGCGGCTTTTGATGAACGATGAATATATGCTGCTTCAGGATTTTGCCTCCTACTGCGCCGCCGAGCAGCGCATGGCCGAGGCCTACTCCGCGCGCGAGGAGTGGAACCGCAAATCGCTTTACAACATCGCCCGCAGCGGCATCTTCGCCGCCGACCGCGCCGTTAAGCAATACGCCGACACAATCTGGCACGTGGAGCACAAGTAAAAATACTTAAAAGGAGGAACAGCAAAGCTGTCCCTCCTTTTTTTGAGCATTTCACGTCTGCGGATGCGAAAAACGGAACTTTTTCGCGGAGTTTACGTCTATTATCAATAGAACAACAAAAGGAGAACTTTGCCATGAAGAAGTTGTTTCCCCTTGCCCTTGTGTGTTTGATGCTCTTTTCGCTCTCGGCCTGCGGGCGGGAACCGAAGGAAGAGGTGAGTGACGAAAAGCCTGTGATTTATCTTTATCCCGAGCAGGAGACCGATGTGCGCGTGACGCTCGACCTTGCGGGTGAGCTGACGTGTGCCTATCCCGCCTACAACGACGGCTGGAGCGTCCGTGCCGCGCCCGACGGCACGCTGACGGATGAAAACGGCCAGACCTATCGCTATCTCTACTGGGAGGGCACCTCTGCCGCGGACTACGATTTTCCGCCGGCTTCTGCGTTGCGGGCGGGGAGACCGCCGCCTTCCTCGAGGATGCGCTGGCGCGGCTGGGTCTTACCCGCGCGGAGGCAAATGAGTTTATCATCTACTGGCTGCCGCAGATGCAGGACAATACCTACAACCTCATCGCATTCCAGCAGGACGTTTACACGGATTCGGCAAAGCTCACGGTCGATCCCGCACCGGAGACGCTCCTGCGCGTCTTTATGGCCTGGCAGCCGTCGGAGCAGTTTGTCGACCTGCCCGCGCAGGAGCTTTCCGCGCCGGAGCGCGTAGGCTTCACAGTCGTTGAATGGGGCGGCTGCGCCGTGCAGTAGCGCGTGTTTTCCCATATTGACAGCCATGATATAATCATCCATGACTGAAAATATGAGAAAACAGAGGAAAACGCTATGGAATTGACACAGGGCGTGCGCTTTGACGCTCTCGGCCTGACCGAGGAGGTCCAGCGCGCACTGAAAAAGAAGAATATTGAAGAGAGCACCCCCGTGCAGGCGGGCTGCATCCCGCCGATGCGCGAGTGGAAGGACGTGATCGCCAAGGCGCCCACCGGAACGGGCAAGACCTTTGCCTTCGGTATCCCCATCATCGAGCACATCGAGCCGGGCAGCGAGGAGACCGAGGCCGTTATTTTAGCGCCCACGCGCGAGCTCGCCATGCAGATCACGGCGGAGCTGCGCGACCTTTGCGTCTATCTTCCGGGCGTGCGCATCGTGTGTCTGTACGGCGGCGCGCCCATCGGCAAGCAGATCGACGCGCTCAAAAAGCACCCACAGATCGTCGTCGCGACCCCCGGCCGCCTGAGCGACCACATGAAGCGCCGCACCGTCAAGCTCGACAACGTCAAGACCGTGGTGCTCGACGAGGCCGACCGGATGCTCGACATGGGCTTCATCCACGACGTGACGCGCATTTTGGATAAGCTCAAGAGCCGCCGCAACCTCGGTATGTTCTCCGCGACCATCTCGCGCGAGGTCATGGACATCAGCTGGATGTACCAGCGCGACCCCGAGGAGATCACCGTGCAGGCCAAGGAGGAGAATAAGCCCGATATCGCGCAGTACCGCATCGACGTGGGCCAGAACGACAAGGCGCACGTCATGGCGCAGATCATCCGCGCCGAGGGCCATGAGCGAGTGATGGCCTTCTGCAACACGAAGGGCATGGCCGAGCGGCTCAAGGCGTTCCTCATGATGGAGGGTCTGGATGTGGACTGCATCCACGGCGATATCCCGCAGAAAAAGCGCGAGGCTGTCATGGCGCGCTTCCGGCGCGGCGAGCTGCCGGTCTTTGTTGCGACCGACGTGGCCGCGCGCGGCATCGACGTGGACGATGTGGACGCGGTGTTCAACTACGACGTGCCGCAGGAGAACGAGTATTACGTTCACCGCATCGGCCGCACGGGTCGCGCCAAGCGCCGCGGCGTGGCGTATACGCTGGTGTCGGACTATCCCTCCGGGATGCGGCTGGACAGCATCGTGAAGCTCACGGGCAATGAGATCAAAAAGGCGCAGCTGGATGAAAATGGGAAATTAGTCGAAGACTGACGCGGGCCTGATCCCCCCGCGCCGTGCAGAAAATGAGGAAAAAGGAGCGGTTCTCTTTTGTAAGAGAGAACCGCTTCTTTTTTGGCCTCTGCCGCCCGTCTGCGCGCGGGAAACGGACGCAATTTGGTAACAAATTGTAACTTTTATTCTGCCTGCCTTTACAAGCCGGCTTTTTTTCGATATAATCGCCTGTATTGACAGAATAAAGATGCGGCCCCGCGCCGCATTTGGACAGCAGGAGAGCCTATGAATCAGATGAAACGGTCGTTATGCGCGCTGCTCAGCGCGCTGATGCTGCTTGCTATGCTGGCGGGCTGCGGCAAAAAGCAGGAAACGGACGAGCCCTTCGTGCTCGGTGTCAGCGTCTGCGGCGCGATCGACTCGCTCGACCCCGCGATGAACACCGACACGGATGCCGACAGCATTTTTTACGCGCTCTACGAAAACCTGATGCGCATGAGCGACGACGGCAGCGGCGAAGCGGTGCTCGGCAACGGCGTGGCGAAGGAATATACGGAGGAGACCAATTACGACGGCACCGTGACTTACCGCTTCACGCTGCGCTCGTCTGCCCGCTGGTCGGATGGGCAGAAGGTCACGGCGGACGACTTTGTTTACGCATGGCAGCGCCTTGCCGACCCCGCGGCGGCCTCGCCCAACCATTCGCTCATGAGCGTGGTGGCGGGCTATGACGAGGTGCGCGAGACGGGAGATAAGACGAAGCTGCAGGTCTCGGCCGAGGATGAATCGACCTTTGTCGTCACGCTGAGCGCGCCGTGCGCGTACTTTATTGAGGGCATCTGCACATCGGTCGCCGCGATGCCGCTGCGCCGCGACCTTGCCGAGAGCACGAAGTTCGACACGGTGAATGTTGTGAGCAACGGCGCCTACTGCGTGAGCGGCTGGAGCAAGAGCAGCGAGCTGACCGCGGCGCGAAACGAGGAATACTATGAATCGAGGCTCGTCGGCCCCGATACGCTGCGCTTTGTCTTCGCGCAGGACAGCCGGCAGGCGTGGCAGCTCTACGAAAACGGCGAGATCGACTACATTGCCCACCTGCCCGACGAGGTCATCGAGGAGCTCTCGCAGCAGGACGGCTGGTCGGCCAGAGCCATCCTTGCGACGGCCTGTGTGCTTTACAACAACGAGACGGACCTCTTTTCCAACGAGCATATCCGCAAGGCCTTTGACCTTGCCATCGACCGCACCGCCGCAACCGCCGCCGCGGGCGCGGAGAATACCCCCGCGACGGGCCTTGTGCCCCACGGCATCCCCGATTCCGGCGAGACGGAGGACGATTACCGCACCACCGGCGGCGAGCTGTGCGCCGTTGACCAGGAGACGCTTGCCGAGCGGCAGAGCGAGGCGCAGCAGGAGCTCACCTTTGCGGGCTATTACAGCACGGCGATGTTCCCGCCGGTCGAGCTTTTATACGTCAGCGGCACGGAGAACGACGCGGTCGCCGCTGCGCTGCAGCAGATGTGGTCGGCAACACTCGGGGTGAACGTGATGCTGCGCGGCGTGACGCAGACGGAATATGACAGCCGCATGGAAGAGGGCAATTACGAGCTTGCACTGCAGAAGGTCATCGCGCTCTATGACGACGCGATGAGCTTTCTCGACCGCTGGTGCAGCGAGGATGAGCAGAATCTGATCAGCTATGAGAACGGCACCTACGATGTGCTGATGGGCGTTGCCAAGGAGTCTGAAAACCTGGTGGCGCGCACGGCCTTCCTACACGATGCCGAGACCATGCTGCTCAGCGAGACGGCGCTCTCACCCGTGTACTTCGACGGCACGGCCTCGCTTCTGCGCGAGGGGCTGCGCGGCGTATACAGCGACGGTCTGGGCAACAACTACTTTACCGGCGTCCGCGCTGGCACGGAATAAAAATAAACAGAAAAAATGACGGACCGGCGGCCTTTTGGAGGCTTGCCGGTCCGTTTTTCAGCGCTTCTTTCCGAGGTGCATTTTCCCAAAATGTACACAAAATACAACCATTTTGCCAAAAAAGGATTTTGGTTGTTCGGATTTTTTGTGCTTGGTTGGTTACAAATCCGGAGCGGGCTTTTATAATGACGGCATAAAGGGAAGACATCCTAAGCTCATTCAAACAATGCATAAAGGAGAATAAGAATATGGGAAATCTTGATGGAAAAATCGCAATTGTTACCGGCGCCGCCCAGGGCATCGGCTTTGGCTGCGCAAAGGTCCTGGCCCAGCACGGTGCGACCGTCGTCCTCGTTGACCTGACGGACGCTGTTGCGGCCTCCGCCGAAGAGCTGAAGAAGGCCGGACTGAAGACCGACTACCGCAAGTGCGACGTCAGCAACCTCGAGCAGGTCCAGCAGATGGTCGACGACGTGGTCAAGACCTACGGCAAGATCGACATTCTGCACAACAACGCCGGCGTCAACCGCCGCGTCAAGTTCGAGGACATGGACACGAAGACCCGTGACTTCATCATCGGCGTCAACATCCTGGGCGTGTGGAACGTGGCGAGAGCCGTGTGGCCCTATATGCTCAAGGCGAACTACGGCCGCATCATCAACACCTCCTCCGTCACCGGCGTGAAGGTCGTTGACGAAGGCCAGAGCACCTACGCGCTGACCAAGGGCGCTGTCCTCGGCTTCACCAAGGCGCTCGCCTATGAAGGCGGCCCCCACGGTATCACCGTCAACGCCGTTCTTCCCGGCTGGGTCCGCACCCCGAAGGTCGAGCAGGTCTGCCGTGACAGCCGTCCGGAGGACCCCGAGAGCGCGATGCGCGACATGGCCGCATTCATCCCCCTCAAGCGCCTGTGCAACATCGATGAGATCGGCGATCTGGTCGCGTTCCTCGCTTCCGACGATTCCAAGTACATCACCGGCACCGAGCAGGTGATCGACGGCGGCAGCACCCTTCCCGAGACCTTCGATATCCTCCACGCCTAAGCATGGACATTGAGCTGCTGTTTCAAACGCTGCTGAAACTCTATGTGATGCTGCTGCTCGGCTTTGTGCTGGCAAAGGTACACATACTGGACGAGCACTCAAACCGCAGTCTCTCTCAAATGGTCGTTTCGGTGACCTATCCGCTCATGCTGCTCTACTCGATGGCGGGACAGCCGGGGGAGCGCAGCACGGCGCTCATTGTCCTTGGCGGCGGATTCGTCTTTTACCTCGTGATGATCGCGGTCGCAAAGATCGCCGCGCGGCTCCTTCGCGTGCCGGAGGAAAAGCGCAGAGAATTTGAATGCCTGATGGTCTTCGGCAATACCGGCTTTGTCGGTGCGCCGCTTGCGCAGTCGTTTTACGGCAACGCGGCGTTTTACGAGATCACGCTGCTGAACTTTGCCTACTACTTCCTGTATAATACCTATGCAGTGAAGCTTCTCTCCCCTCCGGGGGAGAGAAGGGGCTTTTCCCTCCGTGATCTGATGACGCCGGGCTTCCTCATGACGCTTTTGTCCATCATCCTTTACCTGCTGCGCTACGACGCGCCCGCGGTCGTGAAGGATATCATGTACATGGTCGGCAGCATGACGGTGCCGCTTTCGATGATCATTCTCGGCTCGTCGCTCGCCTCGTACTCGTTCCGCGAGTCGTTCCGCGACCCGTGGGTGTACGTTTACTCGGCGGCGAAGCTCCTTTTGATGCCGGCAATCATCTTCGCGCTGTGCAGAGTGCTTCCCATCGGGACGTACTACAGCGGTCTCACCGTCATCAGCGCGGCTGTGCCGGCAGGGTCGATGATATTGATGCTTGCCCTGCAGATGAAGCGCGACAGCAGCTTTATCAGCCGCGGCATCTTTGTCTCAACGCTTCTCTCGGCGCTCACGCTGCCGATTATCGCGATCTTCTTTCTCTGAGAAGAGCTTTCATTGAGCAACCAACAATACTACAACAGGAGGCACACAGATATGCAGTATCCTTACATTCCGAACAGCAATGAAGCTGTCCGCAAAGAGATGCTGGATTTTATCGGGGCCAAGAGCGTGGAGGACATCTATTCCTTCATTCCCGACGAAGTCCGCATGAAAAAGCCGCTTGACATTCCCGCTCCCTTCACTACCGAGCAGGAGCTGAGCAAGCACATGAACTCCATCCTCGCTGAGGATTCCACCTGCGAAGAGAACATCAGCTTCCTCGGCGCGGGCTGCTATGACCACTATGTTCCCGCCATCTGCGACGAGATCAACGGCCGCAGCGAGTTCCTCACCGCTTACAGCGGCGATACCTACGCCGACCACGGCAAGTGCCAGGCGTTCTTCGAGTTCTCCAGCATGATGGGCGAGCTGCTCGACCTCGACGTCATCAGCTTCCCGACCTACGACGGCGGCCAGGCCGCTTCCACGGCGCTGATGATGTCCCGCCGTATCAACGGCCGCAGCAAGGCGCTCGTGCCCGAGAACATGAATCCCAATCTGCTCTCCCAGATGACCTGCTACTGCGAAGGAATGCAGCTCATCGGCGTCAAGGCCAAGGAGAACGGCCAGATGGACCTCGAGGACCTCAAGGCCAAGCTCGATTCCGACGTTGCCGCCGTCTTCATCCAGAACCCCTGCTTCCTCGGCTTCTTTGAAGAGCAGGGCAAGGAGATCGGCGAGCTGGCGCACTCCGTCGGCGCGGAATATGTCGTTTACGCCGATCCTTCCTCCCTCGGTATCACCGAGCCGCCCGCCGATTACGGCGCGGACATTTCCTGCGGCGAGATCCAGCCCCTCGGCATCCACATGAGCTTCGGCGCCGGTCTCGGCGGCTATCTTGCCACCCGCCAGGAAGAAAAGTACGTGATGAACTATCCGCATCACCTGCATAACATCTTCAAGAACTCCAAGGGTCAGTTCGGTTATTCCCGCGCCCTGCCCGAGCGCACGAGCTACTATGTCCGCGATAAGGGCGTTGAGTACCTCGGCACCTGCGTAGGCCTGTGGACCGTTACCGCCGCCGTGTACCTTGCCCTGATGGGCCCCGAGGGTATGCGTGAGCTGGGCGAAAACATCCTCTACAAGAGCAACTACGCGCAGAAGAAGCTCGCCGGTCTCAAGGGCGTGACGATGCCGTATGCCGGCAGCCACAGCTTCATGGAGTTCGTGCTGAACTTCGACGGCACGGGCAAGACCGTTGCCGAGATCAATAAGGCGCTGCTTGCCAAGCACATCTTCGGCGGCTATGATCTCAGCCGCGAGATGCCGCAGCTCGGCCAGTCCATGCTGGTCTGCGTCACCGAAAAGACCGCGCTGAGCGATATCGACAAGCTGGCCGATGCGCTCGCTGAGATCCTGTAAGGGAGGGGGAAGAAACCATGTCTGAACTGAAGAAGAGAAATTTCCACGAAGCACAGTGGGACGAATCCATCATCTATGAGCAGAGCGTGCCCGGCAGCCGCGGCGTGCTGGTGCCCGACGTGTCTGAGGAGGCCTCCAAGGTCACCGGCGACGTCTCCGAGCTCATGCCCGCATCCCTCAAGCGCAAGCAGAAGCCCGACCTGCCGGAGCTTGCACAGCCCCAGGTGCTGCGTCACTTCCTGCGCCTGTCCCAGGAGACCATCGGTCAGGACCTGAACGTCGATATCGGCCTGGGCACCTGCACGATGAAGTACAGCCCCAAGATCAACGAGCAGTTCGTCCGCTCCCACAAGTTCACCGAGATGCACCCCTATCAGGACGATGAGACCAGCCAGGGCGTGCTGAAGCTCATCTATGATTTCGAGCAGATCATGAAGGAGATCTCCGGTCTCGACGCTGTCTCCTTCCAGCCCGGCGGCGGCGGCCAGGGCATTTATGCCAACGCAGCCGTCCTGAAGAAGTATTTCCGTGACCGCGGCGAGGAGAATCAGCGCACCCAGATCATCACCACGATCCTCTCCCACCCCATCGACTCCGCCGCTCCTGCCACCAAGGGCTTTGAGGTCATCAGCCTCTATCCCGAGGCCAACGGTTATCCCAGCATCGAGGCGCTGAAGGCTGCCGTGAGCGAGAAGACCGCCGGTATCTTCATCACAAACCCCGAGGACACGGGCGTGTTCAACCCCATCATCCGCGAGTTTGTCGATGTTGTGCATGAGGCGGGCGGCCTGTGCGTCTGCGATATGGCGGACTACAACGGTCTGTTTGGCATCGTGCGCGCCAAGGAGCTCGGCGCTGACCTGTGCCACTTCAACCTGCACAAGGCCTTCTCCTCTCCCCATGGCTGCATGGGCCCCGGCTGCGCGGCGCAGTGCGTGAGCGCAGAGCTTGAAAAGTATCTGCCCCGTCCCCGCGTCCGTTTCGACGGCAAGAAGTACTACACCGATTACGACGGCGAGTATTCCATCGGCAAGGTCCGTCAGTTCCACGGCTCTCTCGCTGCGGTCCTGCGCGCCTACGCGTGGATCATGAGCCTCGGCAGAGACGGTCTGAAGACCGTGGCCGAGACCGCCATTCTGAACAACAACTACATGATGAAGCGTATGCTCACCGAGGTCAAGGGCGTTTCGATGTCCTGGGCTGAGGAGGCTCCCAACCGCCTCGAGCAGGTGCGCTACAGCTTCGAAAAGCTCTACAAGGATACCGGCGTGAGCGCCGAGGACGTCAACCGTCACCTGCTCGACTTCGGCTTCCAGCGCTTCTTCGCGAGCCATCACCCGCTTATCGTGCCCGAGCCGTTCACGCCGGAGCCGACCGAGTCCTACTCCAAGGCGGATATCGACGAGTATGTCGACGCGCTCGTGCAGATCAGCAACGAGGCGTACACCACGCCCGAGGTCGTGCTCAACGCGCCGTATGCCGGCCCCATCTCCAAGCTGGAGAACGATCACATCAAGGATTGGCGCGAGCTGTGCGTGACCTGGCGCGCCTACAAGAAGCAGAATGGCCTCGCCTGAGATCGTGAAGCTTGGCCTCATCGTCAACCCCATCGCGGGTATGGGCGGTAAGGTCGCGCTCAAGGGCACCGACGGGCAGGCTGTGCTGGCCATGGCGCGCGAAAAGGGCGCCGTACCCGAAGCAAACAGCAAGGCGGAGCGCGCGCTTCGCCTGCTGATGCCCCACCGCGAGCAGATCATGATCTACACCGCCTCCGGCGACATGGGCGAGAGCCTGTGCCGGAAGCTGGAGCTCCCCTATACAGTGGTTCATACGCAGTCTCTTCATGAGACGTCTCCTCTCGACACGATGGCTGCGGCGAAGAATATCGCCGCAGCCTCCGTTGTCCTTCTGCTCTTTGCGGGCGGCGACGGTACGGCCCGCAACATCTGCGAGGCCATCGGCGAGAGCGTGCCAGTGCTCGGCATCCCGGCGGGTGTCAAGATCCAGTCTGCCGTGTTTGCGCTCGACCCTGAGTCCGCGGGTATGGTCGCCGCAACGATCGCCCAGGGCACGAAGATGACGAGCTCGCAGCGCGAGGTCGTCGATCTCGACGAGGACGCGTACCGCACGGGCCATGTTTCCGCCAAGCTCTATGGCGTGATGCGCGTGCCCGATCAGCCGGAGCGCCTGCAGTCGATGAAGCAGAGCGGCTTTTCGACCGAGGCCGACCAGATGAACGTCATCGCGGCGTATCTCGAAGAGCATATGGAGCCGGGCGTTTACTATGCCGTCGGCTCCGGGTCCTCCGCCAAGTGCATCTCGCAGCGCCTCGGCATCGACTATGAGCTGCTGGGCGTGGATGTGGTGAAGGACGGAAAGCTCGTCGCGAAAGACGTGACCGAGCAGCAGCTCTGGGAGTATGCCAGGGACGGCAGGATGAAGATCATCGTTTCGCCCATCGGCGGTCAGGGCTTTGTGTTTGGCCGCGGCAACCACCAGTTCAGCGCCCGCATCCTGAAGGCCGTGGGGAAGAAGAACATCCAGATCATCTCCCCGGAGGCAAAGCTGCTTTCCATTCACGACCACACCCTGCACATCGACTGCGGCGACGCCGCCGTCAACGAGTCGCTCCACGGCTACTACAGTGTGCTGTGCGGATACGGGTATTTCTCGCAGCTGTGCTGCAAGTAAGAGCATTTTAGTTGTTGTAAAAGTGAAATAGCCAAAGGGGGTATTCTCTTTCCGAAGAGAATACCCCCTTTGAAACCCCCAGA
>ENA-OZKX01000165-OZKX01000165.1-human-gut-metagenome-genome-assembly--contig:-NODE-165-length-33221-cov-8.367605_pt1 | contig 33221 bp, 21 predicted proteins | sample MGYA00244831_ERZ653774 | MGnify/ENA primary metagenome ERZ653774 (study PRJEB26926, sample SAMN06165314) | human gut metagenome | biome: ENVO:00009003; feature: ENVO:2100002; material: ENVO:00002003...
CGAGATTTCTGCCTGTCTCGTGGGCTCGGAGATGTGTATAAGAGACAGTCGTGAAGGTCGGCGATTACAAGGCCGGCGGCGTGACTGAGCATTACTGGGCCGTCTTCGAATCCGAGACCGACGAGGGCTTCGCCAACAGCGAGAAGTCCAATATCATGAATGTCGGCGTGTTCTCCAAGGCCATCACGTGGCCGCTGGACACTAAGAACGCGGACACTCTGACAATCACGGAAGCGACGGGCTCCATGACCGCAGGGAAGACCTACAAGCTGACGGTCAACATTACCAAGATTCTCGGCCTTGAGACTGTCACTCCGGACAACGCCCCCAAGCTCGGCGAGGACTACGCCATCGTCTGGCAGTATAAGAATACCGTCACAGGTGATTGGGCCGATATGTCGGCAGAGATCACCGATACCAACGAGTATCAGGTCACGCCGGAATACGCCGGACATGAGTACCGCGCAAAGATCGTTCCCATCGGTGACCTCTATACCAAGGCGGCAAAGTTCGACGAAAATGGTATTGTCAACAACGAATACGACAAATTCCTCTACACCAATACGGTAGGGAGCGTCCTTCAGGCCACCGCCACCACGCTGACGATCACCGACGCGGAGACCGAGGCGAACAACGTCTTCATCAATGGCTCGAAGCCGTTCGCTACACTGCCCGGCTTTGATTCCAACGGCTCTCACCTCGCGCAGTTCGAGGGCCAGACCGTCACGCTGACGGCCAAGGTCACCAAGGACGGCGGCACCGGCGTTGAGACCGGCAAGGTTTCCTTCTATCGTCTGATCAGTGAGAATAATTGGGAACTGATTTCTACTGTGGACGTTCAGACCGCGGGCGATAACACCGGCGTTGCCAGCACCACCTATACGATGGGCGCGTATGACAGCACTTCCGCCGGTGCAAGCGCTACCACCAACAAGGAGACCTTCAAGGCGGTCTACGTCGCGAACGAAACCTATGCAACGTCCACAACCGACGGCAATGCGGACGTCTACATCAAGTCCGCAAAGCTCATGACCCCGGTCATCGAGTCTGAGCTGGAAGGCACAAATGGCGCGAAGGCCACCACCTACAGTAAAGACCTGACCGGCCTGCTGGCGGGCGTGCAGCACACCTTCAAGCTGCGTCAGGATGCTGACCAGACGGCGAAAGACTACTCCGTGGTCGCGCTCGACGGCCGTACGGTTGAGGCAAAGAACTACGACATCGAGTGGCAGTATAAGACCGGCGACAACTTCGTCAAGGCCAACAATGAGAGCACGCAGGCGGCCTATACCACCACGACCACCAAGGTCGACGACCGCTACCGCGTCAAGCTGACCGGTAAGGGCGTGTTCGCGGGCAGCGAGGCGACCTCGAAGGATGCCGTCATCGGCACCAAGCAGGACGTCACCGTGACTGTCAAGGCCCTCGATGCCATCGAGTCGACTGCTGCGACCGACGTCTATCAGCTCAATGAGATCACCCTGACCGCGACGGTAGCCGCAGCCAACGACAAGCCTACCATGCAGCCCACCGGCACTGTGACCTTCTACTATCTGGAAGAGGGCGCAACGAACAAGTGGATTGAGCTCGGCACCTCCACGCTGACTAAGGACGCGCAGAGCACGCAGGGTGAGATGATCGCAACGATCCAGACCACCAAGCTCCCGGTCGCAAAGACGACCTATACGAGCCTGACATCCAAGATCACGGCTGTCTACTCCGGCGATGATACCTTCCAGCAAAACCAGGCCTTTACAAAGGGCGCCGCATCGACGGAGGATCTTGTTTTCGGCGAGATTGCAAAGGTCGGTGACAACACGACGAACAATGTCGAAGTCACGGTCCGCTCCTCCGTGGTGAAGGGCTGCGCCGACGCGAACAAGGCGGTGACGACTCTTAGCGATACCGGCATCCACATCAGCGCAGATGGCCTGGCCGCGCATGAAGGCCTGGTTACGCTGAAGCTGGACGAGGTTTACACGCTCGACGCGAAGGAAGCCTATTCCAAGCTGCTGGCCGGTACAGATTACACCGTGCAGTGGCAGATCCTGAGCGGCGCGAGCGCTCACAACAACGGCGGCGACTATAGCAGCGCCGACGCATGGGTCAACATCGACGGCGCGACCGGCACAACCTACACGCTGACGACGGTTGAGCAGGATGCAGCGTATCGTGCGGTCATCACCGTGGCGAACGAGCCGATCACCAAGGGCTCCTTCACGAAGATCAGGCAGGACGCCACCGATGATCTCCTGAACGGCCATAAGCAGTACTATTCCAACGTGCTCTGCGCGGCGGATGGCCAGACCACCATTGACGTGCTGATCGACACCAACGGCCGCGGCACGAACAAGGAGGGCATCACCGAGGGCGAGACCGTCAACGTCAACGTCTTCCTCTCCGGCGCGACGCAGGCCACCCCGATCGCCGACGTTACCGTCAAGATCGAAAACGACACGGCGAAGGGTAATAATGAAACCTATAGCACGACGCTGACCGGCAGCACGGTCAACGGCTGGAACGTCTTCCCGTGGAATACCGTCGGCGTTGCCCCGGGCTTCTACAAGGTGACGGTCAGCTCGAAGTCCAACACCGGCTACGCAGACGAAACTGTCACGCGCAGCCTGATCGTCCGCGAGAGCAGCTATACCATCCCCCCGTCCAACACCACCGTGACCTACAACGGCCGCACGCAGGGCCTGACGGTCGCGCTCAATGGCTTCGGCTTCAATGGCACGGGCATCAATGAGGCCGCGAACAAGTCCTGGACCGTGAAGTACTACGACAAGGATAACAACCTGGTCGAGCCGACACAGGCCGGTACCTACAGGGCCGTAATCACGCTGCCCGCTTCCGCCTACTGGACGGAGCAGACTAAGACAGTCGACTTCACCATTGAAAAGCGCAGCGTCTCCATTGCGGACGCCATCGCGCAGGCCAAGGTCTACGACGGCACCACCGATGTCAACATCGTTGAGGTCATGCTGAACGACGCCGAGACCGAGCAGGGCACCACCGGCTGGCTGAAGTCCGGTGAGAACACCGGTATCATCAACGGCGACAGCATCTACGCTGTGGCGACCGAGGCGAAGCTCAGCAGCGCGAATGCCGGTGACAACAGCTTCACCATCTCCGCGATCGACCTTCTCGGCGATGACGCGAACAACTACGTGTGGGATAAAGCCTCGTACACGGAAAACATCTACGTCAGCCGCAGCCAGGTTTACGGCGTTTCCTCGACCGATGTGACGCTCAAGGCAGGCGAGAAGCTCCCGGCGGACGCGGTCTACATGATCGATCAGGCCGGCAACAAGATCACAAGCTACGATGTGCTCTACTATCTGCACACCGACACGGAGATCAAAAAGGTCGACAATACCAATGAAAAGGGTCTCTACACCGTGATCGTCCGCCCGAAGCAGGACAACTACAAGAGCGGCGTCACGCTGAAGGTCACTGTTGGTGAGACGGCGACTAACCTGACTGAGGCCGCCACGCCGAAGCCCAGCACGCTGATCTACCTCAGTGACACGGCCACCAAATATAATCCTGCTGGCAATGCGCCCGTCACCGCGAAGAACGCGCAGGGGAATGCTGTGAAGGTCGAATATCAGACCGGCACGACCTGGAGCGAGACGGTCCCGAGCAACGCGGGCCGCTATCTGGTAAAGGCGACCGATACCAACACGGGCGATGTGGCCTACGGCATCTACACCATCACCAAGGCACACCCGAGCATTGACGTCACCCCGGCTACCGGCCTGACCTACAACTCCATGCCGCTGAACGGTTACACGACGCTGACCGGTGTTGAGGGCAAGGATGCAAGCAAGGACTATTACATCACCTACGCGGGCGATGTGGCCATCGGCTACAACACCCCGGTGGACGGCAATGTTGACGAGCAGGCGCCGGTCGATGCCGGTGCGTACACCGTCACGCTGCACGTGAACGAGACCGCGAACTACACCTCGCACGAGATCTCCAAGAGCTTCACCATCGAAAAGAAGCCTCTGACCATCGAGGCCAAAAAGGTCGGCACATGGCAGTATGGCTCCATGCCGGGCTTCTACGCGAGCTACGAAGGCCTTGCGGGTGATGTGAACGACAGCACACCGGATACCTCTCTGCGTGACGTGCAGATCGCGCCGGAGCTGCTCTTCAACCCGACGAGCGACAACCAGTCCAACTATTCCAACGATGCGCTCGATCAGGTCGGCAAGATCATCATCCGTCCGGTCGACGCACTCTCGAAGAACTACAAGCTGTCGCTGGTCGACGGCGAATTCACGAAGAATGAGATGGACCCGCAGCCGACGCTCTCCATCCTCGGCCTGCCGCAGAACGGCAAGAGCAAGGCCGTCACCGTCTACTACGGCGACGAGATCCAGCTCTCGGCCTACGGTAACTATCTGGCACGCAGAAATACGTCCAGCTTCCTAAAGTGGGAGATCACCAATTCGACTCTGACAAATGGCAGCGTTTCGATCGACGAGAACAATATTCTCCATGTGAACGGCGTCGGCACCTTCACCGTCAAGCTGACCCGCGGCACCGCGCGGCAGGCAATCACGACGGAGATCACCGTCACTGCCATCCAGAAGGAAGCGAAGATCGCACTCAAGAATGTTGACAAGGTCTACACCGGCGCTTCGCAGACCTACGCCTACGAAGGCAATGTGACCGTGCACGACGAGCTGTATCAGCCGATCGGCAACTTTGTGGATTCGAAACTCACGCGCACGAATACCGCTCGCACCGACGTCGGCACGCAGATCACGACCGCAAAGGTCACCGGCGCTTGGGCTTATCAGTCCGAGACCTACGGCGGCAAGTTCACCATCAACGACAAGGAAGCCTCGGTCGCGCCGGGCGAACAGTCCACGGTTTACGGCACGCCCGAAACCTTCGACACGAATCCGAAGTACACTGTGACCAATGAGGTCAACTCTGTCGCGGCAGTATCTGGTGTGAACGTTGCGTCCCAGACCGACGCGTACAACCGTCTCGACGTCCATGACGGCTATGAGATCCTCGTGGCCGGCACGGAGAACATGAACTACAACGTCAAGTACACCACCGACGAGACGGCAGAGGATTCCGCGGTCACGACCTATCAGGATGTTGTGTTCACCTCTAAGACGGACAAGTATCTCAACGATGCCACCATCTATGGTGAAACACCGAACGTTCTCGACTGGACGCTTGTGAATGTCATTGGCACAACGCGCGACAGCGTGGACTACGCCGATAATCTGGCGGACTTTGACCTCCCGGACACCTTCGTCGAGCAGGATAAGGACGACTGCACCGGCAACAAGGTGACCTACAAGGCCGCCAACCGCACGACGGAAATCTCCGGCAGCACTGTCGAGTACAATCAGGCTGCGTTGACTGGTCCCAGAACTTCTACGGATACGGCCACGGACGAGAACTACACGCTGAAGTTCAACACCGTCGAAAACTCCGGCAAGGCACTGTTGGCAAACAACTACAAGCTGACAAATGTCAAGACCGGCAACAGCGCGACCACGACGAATGCGCTCACGGCAAATTCGAAGGGCTTCATCCCGGCCGCCGGCGAGAGCAACGACGTGTCCGGTGAAAACTTCGTCGAAGGCTCCGCGAACATCGCGCAGCGCCCGATCAAGCTGGAAAAGGCTGTCACGGATGCTCAGCTCTATTGGAGACTCCCGCAGTCCCAGCTCTACACCGCGCTGGTCAACGTTCTCAAGGCAGAGGAAAACAGCGTTGGCCGCGGCCTTGCCAAGGGCCACACGATCGAGGACCTCGATCTGAGCTTCACGATCGGTAGTACACCGGTGGACAAGAACGACGATCAGCCGATGACCGGCTTAACCGTCGGTACGCAAACTGTGACCGTCACCGTCGGCGATACCAACTACAAGCTGGAAGGGTCCAACACGTTCGAGGTCGACTTCCAGACCATGCGCATCCGTGCGACCTACTACAACAAGACCTTCACCGGCTTCGATGTCCGCATCGAGAAGATCGACGCCGCCGGAAACTCGGTCGGTCCGCTGGATTCCACCAAGGGTCTGACCTTCAAGGTCCTGAAGCAGACAAACGGCGTGCTCGACACCGAGACGGATTACGCCGCAAACAAGAGCTTCACCTTCGTCAGCAAGGACGGCACCTACGGCTACTTCCATGGCAGCTATAGCCAGCTCCCGCTGCTCGGCAACGGTGAACTGTACGTCTTCCAGATGTACGAATACGGTGTACCTCTTGAAAGAAAGTAACCCGGCTGTGGAAAAGGAGAATCGACTATGAAACACACATTCCGATACATTCTTGCGCTTGTGCTGACGATTTGTCTCTTTGCCGCGCTCGGCACCTCCGCATTAGCTGCCAATGAGACCGGCTCGGGCAGCGAACAGTATGATGACACCATGGGCAACCCCTCCACTCCTTCGAGTGGAGGGATCCCGAGCTACCGCGTCATCGTGGATGACGCGCAGAAGGATCAGATCAAGCCCGACCGCAGCAGCGCTTCGGCCGGCACGACCGTGACCATCAAGGTCACCGAAGGCGTCAGCGTGGACGACATTCAGGTCGTCGGCAAGGACGGCAAGACCGTCGAGCTGACCAAGGTCAACGACACGACCTACACCTTCAAGATGCCCGCCTGCGACGTGAACGTCAGCGGCGCGGTGATCGACCTCCGCCTGAATACGACGGACCACTTCGCCTACATTCAGGGCTATCCCGACGGGACCTTCCAGCCCGACGGCAGCCTGACCCGCGCGGAGGCCGCGACCATCTTCTACCGTCTGCTGCTCGACACGAGCATGACGAAGAGCGTCAGCTTCTCCGACGTGAGATCCGGCAGCTGGTATGAGACCGCTGTGAAGACGCTCGCCTCCAAGGGCGTGCTCACCGGCTATCCCAACGGCACGTTCCAGCCGAACGCCTCCGTCACCCGCGCGGAGTTCTGCGCGATGGCGTCCCGCTTCTTCGCGCTGGAAGAGGGCACGGTGAAGTTCACCGACGTTCCCGAGACCTTCTGGGGCTACAAGTACATCGCGTCGGTCGTCGCCAAGGGCTGGCTGGCTGACAGCGAGGTCGCCTACAACCCCAACGGCGCGATCAGCCGTGCCGAGGTCGTGAGCATCGTCAACCGGATGCTCGGCCGCAGCGCGGACGCGGCGTTCCTGGCCAAGGGCGCCGACGGGCTCAAGTCCTTCACCGACGTTAAGACGGGCGATGCCTGCTATCTCGACGTCATGGAGGCCGCCAACGGTCACGACTACAGGACCGGCAGCACCGGCGAGACCTGGACGGGTCTCAAATAAGTCCACCCCATCGTTTCGAGCGGCGGTCCGACGGACCGCCGCTCTCCTTTTTCCCGCTCCCCGGAACGCGGTTTTATCAAATCCGATGCGGTGATAAAATTTTTGACAGTTTTTCGGGCGGTGATAAGTTTCTTATCACCGCACGCTTTCTGCTGATTGTTCTTTTCTAAAAAGCGCGGTATGCTTTCACCATCGAAAGGAAAACATACCACTGATCCCCAAGGTTGAATGTGTTTCGCGGATCGGTGGTTTCGCAGACAGTTTGAAAGGAGAAATTGATTATGTATTATTCCAGCGGTAACTATGAAGCGTTTGCCCGTCCCAAGAAGCCCGAAGGCGTTGACAGCAAGTCCGCCTACATCGTCGGCAGCGGCCTTGCCGCGCTGACGGCCGCCTGCTATCTCGTGCGCGACGGCCAGATGAAGGGTGAGCACATCCACGTGCTTGAAAAGGGCAATCTCCCCGGCGGCGCGTGCGACGGCTACAAGTTCGAAAATCTCGGCTACGTGATGCGCGGCGGCCGCGAGATGGACAACCATTTCGAGGTCATGTGGGACCTGTTTCGCTCCATCCCCTCCATCGAGACCGAGGGCGTGAGCGTACTCGACGAGTACTACTGGCTCAACAAGGAAGACCCCAACTACTCCCTCTGCCGCGCAACGGAAAAGCGCGGTCAGGACGCGCACACCGACGGCAAGTTCTCCATCTCCGACAAGGGCGCCATGGAGATCATGAAGCTCTTCTTCACCCCCAACGAGCAGTTACAGGACAAGAAGATCACCGACTTCTTCGATGACGAGGTCCTCAATTCCAACTTCTGGCTCTACTGGCGCACGATGTTCGCCTTTGAAAACTGGCACAGCGCGCTTGAGATGAAGCTCTATATCCAGCGCTATATCCACCACATCGGCGGTCTTCCCGACTTCACGGCGCTTCGCTTTACGAAGTACAACCAGTATGAGTCCATGATCCTCCCGATGGTCAAGTACCTCGAGAGCCACAACGTCCAGTTCCACTACGGCGTGCAGGTCGCAAACGTCGAATTTGACTGCTCCGACCCCGCCCACAAGCTCGCAAAGCGCATCGACGTCATCCGCGACGGCAAGAAGGAGGCCATCGACCTCACGGAAAACGACCTCGTCTTCATCACCAACGGCGGCTGCGTCGAAAACTCCTCCATGGGCAGCCAGAACGAGCCCGCCGCGTACAACACCGAGCTCAAAGAGGGCGGCGGCTGGGATATGTGGCGCAAGATCGCCGCGCAGGACCCGTCCTTCGGCCATCCCGACAAGTTCTGCCATGACCCCGAGCAGACCAACTGGATGAGCGCGACCGTCGAGACGCTCGACCAGAAGATCATCCCCTATATCAAGAATATCTGCAAGCGCGACCCGTTCACCGGCCATGTCGTCACCGGCGGCATCGTCACCGTGAAGGATTCCTCGTGGCTCATGAGCTGGACGATCAACCGCCAGCCGCAGTTCCGCGACCAGCCCAAGGACCACTGCCTCGTCTGGGTCTACTCCCTGTTTACCGACAAGCCCGGCGACTATATCAAGAAGCCCATGCGTGACTGCACCGGCAAGGAGATCTGCATGGAGTGGCTCTACCACATCGGCGTGCCCGAGGATCAGATCGAAGACCTCGCCGCGAACAGCGCCAACACCGTGCCCGTCATGATGCCGTATATCGATGCGTTCTTCATGCCGCGCGCCTACGGCGACCGCCCCAAGGTCGTGCCCGACGGCAGCGTGAACTTCGCCTTCCTCGGCCAGTTTGCCGAAACCCCGCGCGACACCATTTTCACCACCGAGTATTCCATGCGCACGGGCATGGAATCCGTCTACACCCTGCTGAACGTCGACCGCGGCGTGCCCGAGGTCTGGGGCAGCGTGTATGATGTGCGCGATCTTCTGAACGCGACCGTCAAGCTGCGCGACGGCAAGAAGGCCACCGACATGGACATGGGCTTTATGGAAAAGATGGCTGTCAAAAAGGCCCTCGGCAAGATCGAAGGCACCGACATCGAAAAGCTCCTCAAGGCTTACAACGTCATCTGAGCCATCGCAGCTCGTAAAAAGTCGATACAGCAAGGAAGGGCGGGAGCTGATGCTCCCGCCCTTCCCTTTTTTGCGCTCATCGCACCGTGTGCATCAGGTCGCTCAGCGCGCCGTCCACGGCGGTACCCATCTGCTGCATGGTCCTGCCCACGCAGGTCTTCATGGCGTTGCGCTTTTCCGCGACCATCATGCCGGTGACTGCGCCGGCGACCACGCCGGCTGCCATTCCGCGCCAGAATGCGCTCTCACACATTTGATCTCCCTCCCTTTGCTCACGCGCTTATTCTGTCCGCGCGGAGAAAAGCGATACACGGCAAATTTTGCCGCGCCGATTTTTCGGGCAAATCGCCCTTGCTGAAAGCCGTCTTTCGTCCTATAATGATTTTGAATGATCAAAAACATGAAGGAGAACGATATGACCACGATCTATCTCATCCGCCACGCCGAGGCCGAGGGCAACCGCTATCGCCGCGCGCACGGCTGGTACAACAGCACCATCACCGACCGCGGCTACCGCCAGATCGCCGCGCTTACCAAGCGCTTTGCCGACACGAAATTCGACGCCGTTTATTCGAGCGACCGTTTTCGCACGATGATCACGGCGCTTTCCATCTATAAAACGCACGGCCTGCCGCTGCGTACCGTCCGCGCGCTGCGCGAGATCGACGTGGGCTATTGGGAGGATACCCCCTGGGCGGAGCTTGAGCGCATCGACCCCGAGCAGCTCGCCAATTTCAGCAACGATTCGCAGAAGTGGCACGTCGACGGCTGCGAGAGCTTCGCCGAGGTGCGCGAGCGGATGCGCAAGGCGCTCACGGACATCGCCGAGGCGCACCCGAACGGCACGGTCGCCGTCTTTTCCCACGGCATGGCCATGCGCATCATCGTCGGCACGCTTCAGGGCATGACGCTGCACGAGATCGACAAGACCGGTCACGCGGAAAATACCGCCGTTGCCAAGCTCGAATACGAAAACGGCGTGTTCCGCGTCGTTTTCCGCGATGACGCCTCGCACCTCGGCGACGACATTGCGACCATCCGCCGCCAGCCGTGGGTCAACGATCCGAAGGGCTTTGAGGGCGGCATCTACTACCGCGCATCGGGCGAAGCGGGGCATTTCGACGTGATGCACGGCGAGGAGATCATCGGCGCGGTCAGCGTGGAAAGCTGCCGCGGCGGTGTGGGTACGATCGGCGAATTCTGGCTTGAAAACGATGCGCAGAAGCGCGGCCTTGGCGAAAAGCTCGTCGGCCAGGCACTGTCCTATGCCCGCGCACACGGCTGCTCCATCCTCTCCACCGGACGCATCCCCAGGAGCAACGCCGTCGCGCTGCACTGCGCGGAAAAGTGGGGCTTCCACCCCGTTCAGGAGGACGCGGAAAGCGTCACATTTGAGAAGAATTTTGAATACGATGAGGAATCCTGCTGGAAGAGATTGCAGGAAGTGATCGAAAAATGAAGAAAAAGAAGATCGAAAAGGCCTTTCTGCCCGTCTCGAAGGACGAGATGGTCGAGCGCGGCTGGTACTACTATGACTTCCTTGTTGTCACGGCGGACGCCTACATCGACCACCCGAGCTTCGGCACGACCATCATCGCGCGCGTGCTGGAGCACGAGGGCTACCGCGTGGCGATGCTCGCCCAACCCGACTGGCACAGCGCCGACGCCTTCCGCGCAATGGGACGCCCGCGCTACGGCGTGATGATCGGCGGCGGCAACATCGACTCGATGGTGGCGCACTACACGGCGGCGAAAAAGCACCGCAATCAGGACCTCTACTCCCCCGGCGGCAAAATGGGCCTGCGGCCCGACCGCCCGACGATCGTGTACGCCAACCGCTGCCGCGAGGCATGGGGCGACATTCCCATCATCGTCGGCGGACTGGAGGCGAGCCTGCGCCGCTTTGCGCACTACGACTACTGGGACGATAAGGTCCGCCGCGCGCTCATCTTCGACGCGCAGGCCGACCTGCTCGTTTACGGCATGGGCGAATACGCCACACGCGAGATCGCGCGCCGGCTCTCCAAGGGTGAAAAGGTTGATACCTTGACAGATATTCGCGGCACGGCGTTTGTGACGCGCACGCCCGAAGTCTGCGCCTATGAGCACGTCGACTGCCCGTCATATGAAGAGGTGTGCGGGGACAAGCACGCCTACGCGCTCGCGACAAAGCTTGAATACGAGGAACACGACCCCATTCGCGGCAAAGCGCTCTGGCAGGCGCACGGGCGTGACACGCTCGTCGTCAATCCACCCGCGATGCCGCTTTCGCGTGAGGAGCTCGACGAGGTCGCGGAGCTGCCCTATATGCGCGAGGTTCACCCGATGTACGACGCGCTCGGCGGCGTCGCCGCCATCGAGGAGGTGCGCTTCTCCGTGGCGCACAACCGCGGATGCTTCGGCGGATGCAACTTCTGCTCGCTGGCGTTCCATCAGGGGCGCATGATCACCTCGCGCTCGATCGAATCCTGCGTGCGCGAGGTCGAGGACTTCACCCACGACCCGAAGTTCAAGGGCTACGTCCACGACGTCGGCGGCCCGAGCGCGAACTTCCGCCACCCGTCGTGCGCCGACCAGCTCAAGCGCGGGATGTGCCGCAGCAAAAACTGCCTTGCCCCCTACCCCTGCAAGAATCTCGACCCCGACCACTCGGAATATGTCGAGCTGCTGCGAAGACTTCGCGCGATCCCCGGCGTGAAGAAGGTCTTCGTCCGCTCGGGCATCCGCTACGACTACCTGCTGGAGGACAAGGGCAGCCCCTTTTTGTCGGAGCTCGTCAAGTATCATATCTCCGGCCAGCTCAAGGTCGCGCCCGAGCACTGCGTGGCGGGCGTGCTCGACTACATGGGAAAGCCGCACTTCGACGTGTTTGAAAAATTCTGGGACAAGTACCGCTCCGTGAACGAGAAAAACGGGCGCGAGCAGTATCTCGTGCCCTACCTCATGTCGTCCCACCCCGGCTGCACGCTCGAAGACGCCGTGCAGCTCGCGGAATTTCTGCACTCCACGGGTCACAAGCCCGAGCAGGTGCAGGACTTCTACCCCACGCCCGGCACGCTCTCGACCTGCATGTACTACACCGGCATCGACCCGCGCGATATGACACCTGTCTTCGCCGAGACGACGCCGCACGGCAAGGAATTGCAGCGCGCGCTGCTCCAGTGGTTCCGCCCCGACAAGAAAAAGCTCGTCATCGAGGCGCTCAAAAAGGCGGGACGCGAGGACCTCATCGGCTACGGGCCGAAGTGCCTCGTGCGTCCCTACGGCGACAGCCGCGCGCCGCAGCACGGCGGCAAAAGCGCCGCGCCGAAGGGCGCAAAACCCGCGGCGAAAGCCGCCGAAAAGCCGAAGAGCTTCAAGCGCAAGGCGGGCTGGGCCAAGCCCAAGCGCAAATAAAAAAAGCGGGGCGATGCCCCGCTTTTTTACTGCTCCTCTGTTTCGCGCGCCGCGCGCTGTTCGTCGAACAGCGCCTTGACGGACGGCGCGTTTTTCGTCAGGCGCTTGATGCTCAGATCCTCGGCCTTGCTGTTGGCAAGGCGCAGGTTGTTCTCCGACGAGAGCAGCGCGTCCTTGATCTTCTGCAAATGCGTGATGGTCTTGTCGATCTCGTCGACGGCGGTGCGGAATTTCTCGCTCGCGATGCGGTAGTTGCGGCCAAAGCCCTCCTTGAAGGCGTTCATGTTCTCCTCAAAGTGCAGGATATCGAGCTGCTGGTTTTTCACGATCTCCAGCTCGCGGCGGTATTGCAGCGAGTGCAGCGCCGCGTTGCGCAGCAGCGTGATGATGGGGATGAAAAACTGCGGCCGCACGACGTACATCTTCTCGTACCGGTACGACACATCCACGATGCCGTTGTTGTACAGCTCGTTGTCGATCTCCAGCAGCGACACCAGCACCGCGTACTCGCAGTGCTTTTCGCGGCGGTCCTTGTCCAGCTCCTTGAAAAAATCTTCATTTTTGTGCTTCGTCGCGGTCGCGTCGGCCTCATTTTTCATCTCGAACATAATGGAAATAAATTCAGTGCCGCTCTCGTCCGATTCGCGGAAAATGAAGTCCCCCTTGCTGCCCGTGCGCGCGTCGTTGTCCTTTTCAAAGTACGCCGTCGGGAAGGCCGTCATGCGCAGCGTGTTGAACTGCGTCAGGCAGTGCTGCTCCAGACTCTCGCCGATCATCTTCGTCGACTGGCGGGCCTTGAAGTCCTTGTAATACTCGATCTGCTCGTCCTTGCTTTTGAGCTTTTCCTCGTACTGCTCCTGCAGGGACTTCTCCTTCAGGCGGCTTTCGGTCTCGCGCGCGGCCAGCTCGTTCTCGAGCGTCAGAATGCGCTTCTCCCCCTCGGACAGCGCCTGTGCCTGGCGCTGCACGGCCTCGGCCACGGCGAGCTTTTTCTCCGTCTCGCTGCTCTCCAGCCGCTCGCGCAGGCGCTCGGCCTCGCGCGCGCTCTGCGCGAGCGCTTCGTCCTTGTCGCGCAGGGTCTTCTGATACGCCTGCTCCTGCCGCAGGCGCGCAAGGTCCAGCTCGCTCTCCTGCCGGGCGAGCAGCTCCTGCTCGCGGCGGCGCAGCTCCTTGTCGAATTCGCTGTCGCGCACCTGGCGGGCCAGCTGCGCATAGCCCGTCTCGTCCACCTGAAATACCTCCCCGCAGTGGGGGCAGCGGAGCTCCTGCATGGTCTTTTCCTCCCCGGTTTTTCGGTCTTTTCCCGCTTTTTCGCGATAATGATACCATATTCCCCGCAAACAGGCAACCGTTGTCTATTTTTATTAGCTAAAAGGTTTGAAAAAGGCGGTTTTGGGGGTTGCTTTTGCCAAATCTCCGTGGTATGATGCGGATATATCCGGTGGGGAAAGCGGTCGCCTTCCGCCGGGAAGAAAATAGCTGGCAAACCTGCCGAAAGGCAGGGACGCAAAGCCAAATGGGTCTAATGCCCGTCTCCTGCGGGAGCGTGTTATGACAGCCGGTTGCATTTTTCGCGTACTGCTGTCCCCCGTTTGCTTTGCGGGGGGCATTTTTTTGTAGACCAACCGCGGGGAGCCGCGGAAAACGATAGAAATAAGAGGAGGACTTCAAATGAAGAGAAAATTGTGTTCCGTATTGTTGGCGCTGTGCATGGTGCTGACGCTTCTGCCGGTGTCGGCCATGGCGGAAGGCGGAGCGGAAGCGGGCGAATCTGCGCCGGCGGAAGTGCCTGCTGCGAGTAACGTCGCCAAGATTGGCGATCAGGAGTATGCGACGCTGGCTGATGCTGTTGACGCGGTTCAGACGGACAAGACTGAAACTGAGATTGTTTTGTTGAAAGACTATATTGGAAGTGGTATTAAAGTAGTTGCGGGCAAGAATATCGTATTCAATTTAAATGGCAATACTTATACCGTCAATAAGCCGACTGTTGGGTCTCCCAACACTGAAACGAATGGTTTTCAGTTATTGAAAGATTCCAAGGTCACATTTAAGAACGGCACTCTTAACAGTGTAACCGGAGCGGATAGCCTGCCAAATGGCGGTATTTTGATTCAGAATTACTGTGACCTTACGCTGGAGAATGTGACACTGGATACCAGTGCGAACAGCAATATTAGCTATGTTATCAGCAATAACTTTGGTTCTTTGACCGCTAAGGGTAATACTGTCATCAAGGCTGCTGATGGAAAAGTCGCATTCGACCTGTGGTATGGCATGAACCGCGATGGACTCTATGATGATGGCGTGTCCGTGACTTTTGGAACCGATTTCACCGGCTCTGTGACCGGAAAGGTTGAGTATGGTGCACATAGTCGCGTTACTTCTGAGGATTGGATGAACAAAGCAAAACTCACTATTGCCAACGGTAACTTTGACACTACATTTGTAGACAGCAATCCCAGAGAAGGCATTGCGCCTAAGAATTTCAACATCTCCATCTCCGGCGGTACCTTCTCCGACCTGAGCGCGCTGGATTATCTGGCTGATGGTGCCAAAGTTACCGTCAAGCTGGCGGCTGAGACCACGAAGGATGTCACCATCCCCGCAGGTGCAAATGTTACCCTTGACCTGAATGGCTACAAGCTGACCAATGTCAGCGGCCACACCATTACCAATAACGGCAACCTGACTGTTACCGGCAACGGCACGGTTGATAACATCACTCATGCTAAGGCTGCGCTCTATAACAACACTGGTGCGACCGCCACTCTGAATGGCGGTACGTTTACCCGCAGTGCAGAAACGGGTACTGCAAACCCCAATTCTGCAAATGGTAACTCCTGGTACACCGTAAAGAACTACGGCACTCTGACGATCAACAACGGTGTTACTGTCGAAAACAAGGGTAGTTTCTCCAGCGCTGTTGTCAACGGCTGGTACGATGCTTCCAAGATTGGAACCAGCAGTGAGCCTGCTCATAACGCTGATGCCGTTTTGACCATCAACGGCGGTAGCATCAGCGGTGGCAAGATCACTGTCAAGAATGATGACTATGGCGTTTTGAACATCACTGGCGGTACGTTTACTCAGCCTTTGGACGGTCTTTACTGCATCTATAATGCCAATGTCACTGCTATTAGCGGCGGCAACGTCAACGGCTCCGTCGGCAATTATAACGGTGCCATCACTGAAGCCAATCAATGTAAGTTTGCTATCTCCGGCGGTACTTACACCTCCGATCCCTCCGCGTATGTTGCTTCCGGCGCTATCGCCCGCAAGGACGGCGATACCAAGTTCGTCGTCGTTGAAAAGGCCAACCTGACTGCTGGCGTGTATACGAGCGACCCCTCGAGCGCTCTCGCTCCCGGCTATGTCTCCTACAAGAACAGCGATAACAGCACCTACACCGTCTATTACCCCGTTCCCGTGACGCCGGGCAACACCTCCTCCACCACGACCACGAACCCCGACGGCTCCACCACGACCACCACGACCGATAAGACCACCGGCACCGTGACCGAGACCACGAAGAACACCGACGGCTCCACCACCACGGTCGAGACCAGGAAGGACGGCTCCGTGACCGAGACGAACAAGACCGCGGGCGGCTCTGTCGGCACGGTCAAGACCGACGCGAACGGCAACAGCGAGATCAGCGCCAGCATCTCCGCCGCCGACGTCAGCGCCGCCGCGAAGAAGAACGAGCCTGTCGCCGCGCCCGTGAGCGTCGCGCCCGCCGCGTCCTCTGCGGCCGCGCCCGTCATCAAGCTCAGCGTTCCCGCGAGCGCCGGCGAGGTCTCCGTCGTCATCCCCGTGACCAACGCCCAGCAGGGCACCGTGGCCATCAAGGTCAACCCCGACGGCACGGAGGAGATCATCAAGACCTCCGTCGTCACCAAGGACGGTCTGGTCCTCGGCGTCAAGGGCAGCATGCAGATCAAGGTCATCAACAACAGCAAGAACTTTGCCGATACCGTCGGCCACTGGGCTGCGTCCGATGTGGACTTTGTCTCCGCCCGTGAGCTGTTCACCGGCACCGCCCCGCAGACCTTCTCCCCCGAGGCCGCCACGACGCGCGGCATGGTCGTCACGGTCCTCGCCCGTCTTGCCGGTGAGAGCACCGACGGCGGCGCGAACTGGTACGACAAGGGCTGTGCGTGGGCCGTCACCAACGGCGTGTCCGACGGCACCGACCCGAACGGCACCGTGACCCGCGAGCAGCTCGCCGCGATGCTGTACCGCTACTTCGGCTCCCCGGCCGTGAGCGGCAGCCTGAGCTTCGCGGATGCGTCCTCCGTGAGCGAGTACGCCCACGACGCGATGCAGTGGTGCGTGAACAACGGCATCATCAACGGCATGGACGGCCTGCTGAACCCGCAGGGTCAGGCCACCCGCGCGCAGGTGTCCGCGATGTTCGCCCGCTACATCCATCTGGCGGCCACCAAGTAAAAATCAAGCAGCGCAATGCGCCCCCGGCCGAAAGGCAGGGGGCGCATTTTTTATCCCATGGAAACAGCAAAATTCTCCCCTCCGCGATGCGAAGGGGAGAATTTTTACATCTGTACGGTGTGCGCGTCCGGCAGATCGAGCGCTTCGTGCGCGGCGAGCAGGACGATCTTCTTCTCCGCCGCGCGCAGGATGCACGAAAGCGCGATATCGCGATTTCCCGCGTCGAGTCCCGTAAAGGGCTCGTCGAGCGCGAGCGCATCGCAGGGCGCGAGCAGCGCCCGCGCAAGCGCCAGACGGCGCTTCATGCCGCCCGAGAAGTCGCGCACGCGCTTGCTGCCGACAGCGCCGAGGCCAAGCGCTTCGAGCAGCGCCGCCGCTTTTTTTCCGTCATACGCCGCGCCGAGCGCGAAGCGGAGGTTTCCCGCAGCGTCCAGGTGCTCGAGCAGGCGGTCCTCCTGAAAGACCGCCGCCCAGCGGAGGTCCTTCGGTGCGGACGTGCCGCTGTCCGCCCGCTCCAGCCCCAGCAGGATGCGCAGCAGCGTCGTTTTGCCGATGCCGGAGTCGCCGACGATGCGCGTCAATCCCACGGGCGCGGTAAAGGACAGGCCGTCCAGCACCGGCCGGCCGTCATAGGACTTTTTGAGATCTGTTACGACAAGCTCCATTACGCCCCCACCCTTTCCGCCAGCCTATCCACCGCAAGGAGGAACAGCTTCTCAAAGCCGACCGACAGCAGCACGATGACTGCCGTCCACGCGAAGAGGTCCGGCGTCTGGAAGTACACCTTCGCCGTGTAGAGCCGTTCGCCAATGGTGCCGCCGCTCAGACCGATGACCTCCGCCGCCGTGCCCGCCTTCCAGCACAGGCCCAGCGCCACACTGACCGCCGAGCGGAAGTACGGCAGCACCTGCGGCAGGTAAATGCCGCGCAGCGTGCGCGAAAACGGCACGCGAAAGACCCGCGCCATCTCCAGAAGCGGTGCATCCGCACGGCGCACCCCCTCCAGAACATTCAGATACACCGGCGGGAAGACCATCAGCGCGGAGATGAAGAACGCAAGGCTGCGGCTCGGCAGCCACACGAGCGCAAGGATGATGAACGATGCGACCGGTACGGCCTTGATGACCGCGACGAGCGGCGCAAGCAGCTCCTCCACGCGGGAAAAGCGTGCTGAAAGCGCCGCGAGCACGACCGCGAGCGCACACGAGAGCAGAAAGCCGCCTAAAATATGCGCGGCCGAAGCGAGCACCGCCCGCCAGAACGCCGCCGTCCCTGCAAGCATGAAGAACCGTTCGAGCGCAGAGAGAGGGGATGCGAGCAGCAGCGCGCCATGCGGATAGAGCGCGCGCAGTGCCATTGCCGCACCCTGCCAGATAAGCAGCCAGAAAACGACCGCCCACACGCGTATTTTCTGCGGTTTTCGCTTCACACCTTCCCCTCCCCTCTAAACGGTCAGCGGCGGGACAGCGCCCGCCGCTGAAAGATCATGCGAAATAGAAGCTGTTGTCCGGCATCTCACCGCCGACGGCGGCGGGAGACGCATTGTAGAGCACCTCTAAATAACCGGGCAGCGCCTCAAGAAGGTCTGCCCCCGTCAGGCAGACGATGTTGCAGTAGGGCAGCGCCTTTTCCGCGACGGCAGCGTCCACGATGCCGTACTCGCCGATGAGCGCGGCGGCGTCCGCGGTATTGGTATTCACCCAGTCAACGCTCGCGGCGTATTCCTTCAGGAATTCATTCACGGCCGCGGGATTTTCCTCCACGACCTCGCGGCGGGCGACGATCACGCCCGTGATGAGGCCCGAACCGTTATCGAGCGCGTCCCATTCGGCGTTCAGGTCGAGCGCCATACGCAGCCCCTCGATCTTGCTCTGCGCCACGGTGACAAACGGCTGCGGCAGCAGCGCGATGGTCGCCTGGCCGGAAGCCAGCGCCGCAACGCACTCGCTGTGCTCGCTCTTCCAGTCGATCGTCACGTCGCTGTCGGGGTCGATGCCGTTCTCGCTCAGAAGGTAGCGCAGGGCGTATTCGGGCGTGGAGCCCTTGCCCGCGGCCACGATGGTCTGGCCCTTGAGATCGGCGATGGACTGCACGCTCTCGCCGTTCTCCACGATGTAGAGCACGCCGAGCGTGTTGACGGCCAGCACCCCGACCGCGCCCTCGGTCTTGCCATAGAGCACGGCGGCGAGGTTTGCGGGCACGCAGGCCATGTCGAGCTCGCCCTTGATGAGCGCGGGCGTCACCTCATCGGCAGAGCCCGCAAGGGTGAAGGTATAGTCATTGCCGCTCGTCTCGCCGCTCTCGCTGTCCTTCATCAGCTTGACAAGGCCCATGGCCGTGGGGCCTTTGAGCGCGGCGATGGAGTAGCTCGCAGGGGTAAATTCGCTCTGTTCGGTCTGCTGCTCGGCCTGCGCGCCGTCCGGCGTTTCCTCCGCCTTCTGCCCGCAGGCCGCGAGCGAAAAGACGAGCGTGAGCGTCAGGCACAGAGTCAAAATGCTTTTGAGGTTCTTTTTCATTGGTTTCCTTCCTTTCCGATGCTGCGTTCGGGGGCGTAGACGGTCTTCGCCGTGATGCCGTCGAGCCGGCCGAGCTTGCCCGAGAGCGCCGAGATCACATCGCCCGGCGCGTCGAGCGCCACGCTGATGATGTTCACGCCCTTTTCGCGGTACGGCACACCCATGCGCCCAATGATGTACTGCCCGTATTGATGCAGCAGCTCGTTAAGCGGCTGAACGGAGCTTCCCTCGCGGACGATGACCGCCAGCACAGCAACACGCGTTTCCATATGCGTCCCCTCCTGAAAAAATAGAGCATCCCTCCTGCCGCTTGGCAGAAGGGATGGAAATAACAATGTCCGGACCCGGCTCGCGCCGCGTCCCGTTCCCCCTCTTCTTCAGGCTCGGAGCGTGTCCTTGCCGCCAGAACGGTAAGATGAATTTTGCTGTCCGCCGGTCAGAGCGTATCTTTCCGGGAACAGCGTGATGATACCATGTTTTTTTTCATTCGTCAAACGGCATTTTTGCTGTTTTCCCGTGCGCTTCATCGAAAAACGCAGAAAGCGCGCAGATCACCGTGGACAATTTCTCGCTCTTGCGGTAACATCAATGGGTAACAAAAACAGAAACGGGAGCTTTCATGGATAAATACAGCATCTTAAAACAGTATTACGGGCACACCGCGTTTCGCGCGGGACAGGAGGCGCTTATCGACGCCATCCTCTCCGGGCGCGACGCGCTTTGCGTCATGCCGACGGGCGGCGGCAAGTCACTCTGCTATCAGATCCCCGCGCTGCTCCTGCCGGGCATCACGCTCGTCATCTCGCCGCTCATCTCGCTGATGAAGGATCAGGTCGCAGCGCTCAAAAGCGCGGGCGTCCCCGCCGCGTACATCAACAGCTCGCTGACTCCCGAGCAGATCCGGACGGTCTACGCCCGCACGCGCAAGGGCGCCTACAAGCTCATCTATGTCGCACCCGAGCGGCTGGAGACGAGCAGCTTTCTCTCGCTGATGCAGGAGATGGACGTATCGTTCCTTGCGGTGGATGAGGCGCACTGCATTTCGCAGTGGGGACAGGACTTCCGCCCGAGCTACCTCGGCATTGTCGACTTTGTCAACGCCCTGCCGCGCAGACCCGTCGTCGCAGCCTACACCGCCACGGCGACAAAGCAGGTGCAGTCCGACATCCTGCGGCTTTTGCAGCTGGAAGACCCCTACCGCATCGTGACCGGCTTTGACCGCCCGAATCTCTATTTTGACGTTCGCCGCCCCAAAAACAAGTCCTCCACCCTTGCCGCGCTCATCGACGAGCGGCGGGACAAGAGCGGCATCATATACTGCGCGACGCGCGCGGCGGTCGAGCGCGTATGCGAGAGCCTATGTGACCGCGGCATCGCCGCCACGCGCTACCACGCGGGTCTCTCGGATGAGGAACGGCGGCAGAATCAGGACGATTTTCAGTTCGACCGCAAGACCGTCATGGTCGCGACAAACGCCTTCGGCATGGGCATCGACAAGTCGAACGTCAGCTTCGTCATTCATTATAATATGCCAAAGAGCCTCGAGGCCTACTATCAGGAAGCAGGGCGTGCCGGACGTGACGGCGAAAACGCCGACTGCATTCTCCTCTTTGCCCCGGCCGACGTGGAGACCGCACGTTTTCTCATCGAAAACGGCGGAGCCGACCAGCTCTCGGAGGAGGACGCCGCACTTGTGCGCAAGCGCGACTACGAGCGCCTGCGGGCCATGACGGGTTACTGCAAATCCGTCGACTGTCTGCGCGGCAGGCTGCTCGACTACTTCGGCCAGATGCATCCCGCGAGCTGCGGCAACTGCTCGAACTGTAAAGCAACTTACCGGACCGAGGACATCACGCGTTCGGCGCAGATGATCCTATCCTGCGTCATGCGCATCCGTGAGCGGCTCGGCTATTATGTCGGCAAAACGCTCATCATTCAGGTGCTGCGCGGCAGCCGCGAGCAGCGGCTGCTGTCGCTCGGCCTTGCAAGCCTGTCGACCTACGGGCTGATGGACAAGACATCGCCGAGCGTTATCGAGCGTTACGTCGAATATCTCGAATCTGCGGGGTATCTGGAGCTCGAAGCGCGCTATTCGACGCTCAGACCCACCAAAAAAGCATCCGCCGTGCTCTTTGACGGCGAGAGCGTACTGATGCGCAGGCGAATCGAGGCGCAGACAGAGAAGAAGCGCCTGCGCGGTGCATTTTCGGACGAGTTCGAGGAAAGCAGCCTTTACGCGGCGCTTCGCGCCCAACGCGCGGAGCTCGCAAAACGCGAGAGCGTGCCGGCCTACGTCATCTTTTCCAACGCAACGCTCACCGACATGGTGGAAAAGGCCCCGCGCTCGATGGAGGAGCTGCTCGAGGTCTCGGGCGTGGGCGCAAAGAAGGCCGCGCGCTATGGCGAGGCCTTCTTGCGGGTGATCCGGGAATATGAACAGGAGCACGCCTGAAGGTAAGCCTGCTCCCGCGCCGTTTCTCTGCCCCCGGCAGGGGGATGGAGGTACTTCTATCGTCCCGCGGTCATCGGGAGGACGGCAGCGCGGCGGTGTCCTTTTTGATGTGCGCCGCGGCGTAGAATGCCGTTACGAGCTCCGTGACGGGCATGGCAAGCCAGATCGAATCCGCGCCCGCGATGAGCGGCAGCATCAGGATAAGAACGCCGCTGATGACGAGCCCGCGCGCCACCGACACCACAAAGGCTGCCCTCGGCCGCAGAATTGCCTGGAAGTAATAGGTCGAGAAGATATTGAACGGCAGCAGCAAAAACGAGACGGCGTACGTGCGGATGATGGCGGGTGCCATCGCCAAAATTTCCTCTGTCGGGCTCATGAAGATGCGGATGTAGAGGTTGGGACACGCCTCGCTCAGCGCCGTCCAGAAGAGGGCGAAAAAGGCCGTCGTCCACAGGGCGCAGCACAGCGTCTCGCGGATGCGCGAGGCTTTGCCCGCGCCGTAATTCGTCGAAATGATGGGCTGCGCGGCCTGACCGACGCTGTACGCGCAGCACTGGACAAAGGTGCTCACGTTGATGATGGGGCCATAGATGGCGAGCGCATTGGAGCCAAGGTACTTCATGATCTGGCGGTTAAAGAGCACTGTCAGAATGCCCATCGCCACGTCGATGAAAAAGCTCGAAAAGCCCGTAACGGTGATTTTCCCCAGCTTTTGCAGCAGCGCGCGCGGACACACGAGGCGCAGCGTGTTTCGCTTACTCAGAAAATGCGTCAGCATCACAAGGAAGGATATCGCCGAGCCGATGGCCGTGGCAAGTCCCGCGCCGTAAACGCCCATATCGCACGGGAAGACGAAAAACCAGTCGCCGAACACATTGAAAATGCCGCCCGACAGCACAGCGATCGTCGCAAGCGCGGGCGTGCCGTCGTTGCGCAGAAACGCTGCGAGCATCTGATTGAAAAGAAACAGCGGGAACACGGCCTTGACCGGCGTCATATACCGCTGCGCGAGGACAAGGAGCGTCTCCTCCGCGCCGAAAAATGTCAAAAGCGGGCGCTCAAAGAGAAGCAGGCCGATCCACGCAAGGGCCGCCAGAAGCACCGAGCCGATGACCGAGGCGGTGAAATACCGGTTGTCCTCGCCGTCGCCGTTCATGCCGCTGCCGCGCTTTGTGCTGAAGATGACACTGCCGCCGATGCCCATAAGAAGGCCGAGGCTGTAGATGATGTTCCAGACGGGCGCGACCACGGCCAGCGCCGCCGTGCCGTCGTGTCCCTGATACTGCCCCACCATCGCCATATCGACGATGCCGTAGATGCTGGAGATCAGGGCACTGCCGAACGCCGCCGACAGGTATTTCAAATAAAGTGAGCGGATCTTTCCGGTCAAAAGGTCCATATCGCAATCCCTCCTAAAAACAAAAAAACGGACAAGGAACAGGCATTCCAGCCTGCGCCTTATCCGGCTGTTGTTTCCGTGAACAACGCGCCCTCCGAGCGAGCAAAAGGGATGATAACACAAGAAAAAACGAATGTCAAGCCTCGCCTGACATTCGTTTTTTGTTCATTTTACTGATAATCGCTCACAAGGAACAGCGGCTTGATGACCACGACCTCGTCGTATTCCTCCTGCTCGACCTGCACATCGGCGGTAAGCGCCTTGAGATCGGACTTGAGCACGTCCATCGCCTCCGCAATGCTCTGGGCGCGGCCCTCGCGCAGGATGCGGATCATGCGCCTTGCCACGATGGGATGCGCATAGCGCGCGGGCAGCGGGAAATCCTCGGGCAGGATGTTTTCCATCGCATCGACCGCCTGCGTCCACGCGCGCTCGACCGCGCTGCGGTTGTTTTTCGCCGTGGGCAGCACGTGCGCGCCGGAGAAGAAGAACACTGCCGCAAAGCCGAAGAGCGCAAAGTACACGCCGAAATCGCCGCCGCTGCGCCAGGAGATGATGCCATAGATGAGCGATGCCGTGCCCGCCAGCACGATGGCCAGCGCCACCCAGCGGTAGGCGGGATTGGTGCGCTCATTGACGCGCTTGGCCTTGGCCGCGAGCGCGAGCGTCTTGGTCATTTCGGGGTAGCCGGAGAGGAAGGTCTCCGCCTGCTCGAGCGTTTCGCGGGCAGAGAGCGCCTGCGGTGAAAGCTCCTTGCAATAGCGCTTGGCCTCCTGCTCCGCTTTGGCCTGCAAGCGCTGCTCGCCGCCTACGCTGAGCGTCGGGATCTCGGGATGCGCAGCACTGATACAGGCGAGCATCTCGTCCACGTCCTCCTCGCGCTTGAAGGTGCACTGCTTTTCCTGCCCGTTGTCATACTGCACAACGAGATAGGGGATCGAGCCGAACACGCCCTGCCCGGAAAAGCCGCCTTTGCTCAGCGCCACGCGCTTGAAGACGCGCTGCACCGAGGAAAGCGCGACATAGCAGCGCCGGTCGATCAGGAAGCTATTGAGATACAGCGCCTTTTCCCCCACGCCGCAGGGTCCGAAGCGCTTGCAGGACTTTTTGTCCGCAGCGAGCTCGCTTGCTTCAATGCTCGTCTCGCCAAGGCGCACGGGTGCAAACATCATAACGGTACCTCCCGAAATTTGAAAAAAGCGGTGGGAGAGCATTCTCCCACCGCTCTACGATTGGTTTACTTGTGCAGCGTCTCGTAGTGAGGCTCGGTGTGGCGCTTCTTGATGGTGTACAGGAAGATGCCAAGGAACAGCGCCGCAGCGATGATGCCGATGGGGTAAGCGACAGCGGTGTTGTAAACGGTAGCACCGTCGGCCGTTTTGCTGTTGAGGAATTGGCCGAGGCACTCATTGCCCAGCAGGAAGTAGGTAACGGACACAGCGCTCATGAAGGTTGCGGGAACGGCGGTGATCCAGTAGTTCTTCTTGTCATAGAAGAGGTACATGGAAGCGGCCCACAGAACGATCATGGCGAGGGTCTGGTTGGTCCAGCTGAAGTAACGCCAGATGATGGTGTAGTCGATCTTGCCGAGGGCGTTGCCGATGCCGAGGACGGCGCCGACGCCGAGAACGGGCACGCAGAGGATCAGACGGTTCTTCCAGCTCTTCTGCTCCATATGGAACCAGTCAGCCAGAACAAGACGTGCGGAACGGAACGCGGTATCGCCGGAGGTGATGGGGCAGGCGATAACGCCGAGCATGGCAAGCGCGATGCCCACGCCGCCCATGGTCTTGGAGCAGACATCGTAAACAGCGGTGGAACCGCCGCCGCCGAGGGCCAGAAGCTCCTCGCCGGTGTAGATCGCACAGCCGGCAGCAGCCCAGATCAGGGCGATGATGCCTTCAGAGACCATCGCGCCGTAGAAGACGAAGTGGCCCTGCTTCTCGCTCTTCATGCAGCGAGCCATCAGGGGGCTCTGCGTGGCGTGGAAGCCGGAAATGGCACCGCAGGCAACGGTGATGAACATGAAGCTCCAGATCGGAGTGCCCTGCGGGTGGAGGTTGGCGAAGTTGTTCCAGATCTCGGGGATCTCATAGCCCTTGGTGAAGATACCAAGAGCCACGCCGAGCGCCATGATGATCAGGCAGATACCGAACAGGGGGTAGATCTTACCGATAATCTTGTCGATGGACAGGAACGTTGCGATGAAGTAGTAGACCAGAATCAGAACCAGCCAGAACAGCTTGCTGGACACGATGCCGGTGCTGCCGCCGTTGGTGAACAGCAGCTGGATGAGGCCGGCGGGGCCGACAGCGAACACGGTGCCGACCATCACGAGCAGCACCACGCTGAACACGCGCATGACGTTCTTCATTGCGCCGCCGAGGTAGATGCCGGAGATCTCGGAGATGGACGCGCCTTCGTTACGCTCGCTCATCATACCGGAGAAATAGTCGTGGACTGCACCGGCAAAGATGGTACCGAAGGTAATCCACAGGAAGACCACGGGGCCCCACAGAGCGCCGCTCAGAGCGCCAAAGATCGGGCCGAGACCGGCAATGTTCAGAAGCTGGATCATAAACAGCTTCCACTGAGGCAGGACCATGTAGTCCACACCGTCGTTGATCTTCACAGCCGGCGTTTCACGGTCATCGGGGCCGAAAGTCTTTTCGACGACTTTGCCGTAAACGAAGTAGCCGCCGATCAGCAACGCGAGACAGATCAAGAAGCTAAACATTTTCTTCTCCTCCTATTTTTTGACATGGTGTGACAGCAAATTTGTCATACAACTTGCTTTCGCCAAATATATTAATTTTTTGGGAGAAAAAGTCAATGGTCAAAATGAACAAATTTTTAACGAATGTTTATTCATTTCACGCGATTACTCATTCATCATTATTCATGAACGACGTCTTCGATCGCGTTCAATAATTCGTCATAGCTTTCAAACGCCGGAAGATGCGGGTATTCCCGCTTGATCTGCTCGGTCGTGCGGAAGAGAAAACCGGCCTTGGATGCCTCGATCATTTCAAGGTCGTTGTAGCTGTCGCCGCTGGCGATGGTTTCAAAGCCGATGGACTGCAAGCCGCGCACGGTCGTAAGCTTGGAATGCTCGCAGCGCATCTTCACGCCGCAGATAAAGCCGTCGGCATCCACCGCAAGAGAGTTGCAGAAAATGGTCGGCCAGCCGAGTTTTTTCATCAGCGGTTGTGCAAATTCCTCAAAGGTATCGCTCAGAATGATGGCCTGCGTCTCGCTGCGGAGCTTGTCGAGGAATTCCTTTGCCCCCGGCAGCGGGTCGATGCGCGCGATCGTCTGCTGAATTTCCTTCAGTCCCAGGCCGTGCTCGCGAAGCACGCCCATGCGCCATTTCATCAGCTTATCGTAGTCCGGCTCGTCGCGCGTCGTGCGCGTCAGCTCGGGGATGCCGCTCTCGCGGGCGAATTCGATCCAGATCTCGGGGACGAGCACGCCCTCCATATCAAGGCAGGTAATATACATGATTATTCTCCTCTATCACTTTTTCGCAGCGGCCTTGCCGAGCACATAATCGAGCATTTCGTCCCGCTCGATGACGTCGCGGTGGCGCACCGCGCGCTCGCGCAGCGTGGCAAGATTCTTTGGCACGGGCACGCCCGTCACATCGTGGAGCTGCTCCATCACGTCGAATTCGTCGCCCTTCGCCTGCTCGCCGATGCCCTCGAGCACGGCGGCAGGGAACTTGTAGGGAGAGGCGGTGGAGAGCACGACGACAGCGTTGTGCGCGGGGTTTTCCTTCTTATACTGCTGGGCAACATCCCAGGCGACCGCCGTGTGCGTATCGCAGAGGTAATGCTCCTCCTTCCAGACCTTGCCGATGGCGGCCTTCGCAGCCTCATCATCACAGCAGCCGGCCCAGAAGAGCTCATGCAGCTTTTCAAGCATCTCCGCGGGCACCTCGTAAGCACCCTCCTCGCTGAGGCTCTTCATCAGGCCCGCGACGAGCTTGTCGTCGCCGGAGAGCAGGTACAGCAGTCTCTCCAGATTGCTGGAGACGAGAATATCCATCGAGGGGGAAACGGTCTTGTAGAACGGGCGGCGGCGGTCGTAGCGGCCCGTGCGCAGAAAGTCGGTCAGCACGTTGTTGGCGTTGGAGGCGCACACGAGCTTGCCGACGGGAAGGCCCATCTCCTTGGCAAAGTAGCCGGCGAGGATATCGCCGAAGTTGCCGGTCGGCACGACGAAGTCGACCTTATCGCCCGTCCGGATGCGGCCCGCCTTGACAAGATCGGCATACGATCTGTAATAGTATACGACCTGCGGGGCGAGGCGGCCGATATTGATGGAGTTGGCAGAGGACAGGCTCACGCCCTTCCCCTTGAGCAAACCCTCGCGGCCGACAGATGCGAAAATGTTCTTCACGCCCGTCTGCGCATCGTCAAAATTGCCGCGCACCGCGCACACGCAGACGTTTTCGCCCGCCTGCGTCGCCATCTGCGCCTGCTGCACGGCGCTCACGCCGCCGTAGGGATAGAAGACAATGATCCGCGTGCCCGGCACGTTGCAGAAGCCCTCCATCGCGGCCTTGCCGGTATCGCCGGAGGTCGCGGTGAGGATCATGATCTCGTCGGTGAAGCCGCACTTGCCCTTTGCCGCCGTCATCAGGCGCGGCAGCATCGAAAGCGCTACATCCTTAAAGGCACTCGTCGGCCCGCGGAACAGCTCGAGGATGTGGTCCTCGCCGACGGGAACGGTCGGTGTGAGGTGGTCCGTCTCGAATTTGCCGGCATAGCCGTCATGGACTAGCTTTGTCATCTCCTCTTCGGAGAAGTCCGGCAGGAGCTTGGAGAGGATCCTTGCGGACATGGCGAAGGTATCAAGGTCCAGCACTTCACGGTAGTCGAAGCGGGCCTCGTCAAAAGACGGCATGGTGTAAAGGCCGCCGTCGGGCGCAAGGCCGTTCAGCACAGCCTGCGCGCTGCCGGCCTTCAGGTTTTTATCACGGGTGCTCTGGTACTGCATGGATGCTTCCTCCTGTATCCCACGGGAAAAGTTTTTTGGTTTTCCCTATTGTATTTTCACAAACGCTATGTTATATTGTTCCCATCAAAAAGTCAAGTGTTTTTGCCAGAAAGACATTTTTGTGAAAGCTAACAGTTTCGTCCGCACTTGACGGAGTATCCAAACAAGAAAGAAGGTCATTTTCCGTGAATATCGCACTGCTGGGCTTCGGCACGGTCGGCTCCCACTTTTATAAATTATGTGAAGGGCGCACAGACCTGCACGTTTCCGCCGTGCTCTCCCGCCGTCCGCGGCCGGAGCTCACCTGCTCCGTGACCGCAGACTACGACGAGATCGTGCGCGACCCCTCTATTGATATTGTAGTAGAGGTCATGGGCGGCATCGAGCCGGCATACAGCTATCTCTGCGCAGCCATGCGTGCGGGCAAGCACGTCGTCACCGCGAACAAGCAGCTCATGTGCGCCCACTTCGACGAGCTGACGAGCCTTGCCAAAGAGCAGGGCGTGGCGCTGCGCTGCACCGCCGCCGCGGGCGGCGGCATCCCCTGGCTCACGTCTCTTTCCCGCGCCGCCGCGCTCGATGAGATCACTGCGGTCGAGGGCATCCTGAACGGCACGACGAACTATATGCTCTCCGCCATGACGAATTCCGGCGCGGACTATGCGCCCGCCCTCCGCAAGGCACAGGAGCTCGGCTACGCCGAGGCAGACCCCACCGCCGATGTCGAGGGGCTGGACGCGCGGCGCAAGCTCGTCCTCTCCGCCGACCTTGCCTTCGGCGTGAACATCAGAGAAGAGGACATCCCCTGTGTCGGTATCTCGTCCATCACGGCGGCGGACATTGCCAGGGCGAAGGACAAGGGGCTTACCTACAAGCTCATTGCCCGCGCGGAAAAGTCCGGCGGCGCCGTGGCCGCGTTCGTCTGCCCGACGCTCTTCCCCTCCTCTGCGCCCGAAGCGCACACCGACGGCACCGGCAACCTCGTTACGCTCTACGCCGCGCGCTTTGGCAAGCAGAGCTTTTCCGGTGCGGGCGCGGGCGGCTATCCCACCGGCTCGAACGTCCTGCGCGACTGCCTCGACATTGCCGGCGGCTGCCGCAGCTTCTACTCTGACTCCTTTGTCCCCCGCCCCGTGCATCTTTCGGGCGCGCAGGGCAAGTGGCTCTTCCGCTGCATGGGCGAGACCTTCGTCCGCGAATGCAGCGCACGCGAGGCGTTCGACGCCTATGAATCTTACCGAAAGGACGACCCGCACGCGCTCCTTGCGCGCTACGCGGTCGATGAGGACTAATTCCCATGCTCAAAGTTTTGAAATTCGGCGGCTCCTCGCTCGCCGACGCTCACCAGTTCGCCAAAGTGAAGTCCATCGTGGACGCCGACCCCGCCCGCCGCGTGGTCATCGTCTCCGCGCCGGGCAAGCGCTTCTCCGGCGACCACAAGATCACCGATCTGCTCTATCTCTGCGCCGCACACATTAAGTATGGCGTTTCGTGCGAGGATATCTTCGCCATGATCCGCGACCGCTACAACGAGATCATCTCGGAGTGCGGCTTAAAGCTCTCGCTCGACAAGGAATTTGACGAGCTGTGGCGCAAGATGCAAAGCGGCATCAGCAAGGATGAGCTTGCCTCGCGCGGCGAATACTTCTCCGCGCGGCTGATGGCGGAGTTCCTCGGCTTCGAGTTTCTGGACGCGGCGCTGTGGGTCAAGTTCAAGTTCGACGGCAGCGTTGATCAGGACGCCTCCTATGCGGCGCTGCACGCCGCCGCCGACGGACGCAGAGTCGTCATCCCCGGCTTTTACGGCGTGATGCCGGACGGCCACATCAAGACCTTCTCCCGCGGCGGCAGCGATATCACCGGCGCGCTCGCGGCGGCGGCACTCGGCGCGGACGTATATGAAAACTGGACGGACGTCTCCGGCATCCTGATGGCTGACCCCCGCATCGTCGACGATCCCGAGCCCATCCGCCGCGTGACCTACAGCGAGCTGCGCGAGCTGAGCTACATCGGCGCGCAGGTCCTGCACGAGGGTACGATCTTTCCCGTACGCGAGAAGAACATCCCGCTCAACATCCGCAACACCAACGCCCCCGACCATCCGGGCACGATGATCCTGGAATCCATCGGCGACGAGCCGGAGGAAGGCGGCTTCATCACCGGCATCGCCGGCAAGAAGGGATTCTCCATCATCACCATCGCCAAGACCGGTATGTCGAGCGAGCCGGGCTCCCTCGTCAAAATTCTCAATGTGCTTGCCAAGCATGAGGTCAATGTCGAGTACCTCCCGTCCGGCATCGACAATGTCTCGCTCGTCGTCTCGTCCGACAAGGTGTCCCGCTCGCTCTACGAAATGCTGGGCGAGCTGCAAAAGGAAGTGCAGCCGAATAAGATAACCGTAACGGAGCATATCGCCATCGTCGCCGCCGTCGGCCGCAAGATGGCGTACCGTCCCGGCGTTTCCGGTAAGATTTTCGCCAAGCTCGGCGAAAACGGCGTGAACATCCGCATGATCACACAGGGCCCCGAGGAGCTCAACATCATCGTGGGCGTGGAAGAAAAAGATTTCGAACAGGCCATCCGTGTCCTGTATAACAGCTTTGTAAAGGAGAATGTAGTGTAATGAAACAGGTCAATGTCGGTATTCTCGGCGCAACGGGCGCCGTCGGTCAGGAAATGATCAAAATCCTCGAAGAGCGCAATTTCCCCGTTGCCTCCCTTCGTCCCATCGCGAGCGCCAGAAGCGCGGGCGGCAAGGTTTTGTTCCGCGGGCAGGAATGTACCATCGTTGAAGCGTCCGACGACGCGTTCGAGGGGCTTGATATCGTCCTCGGCGCGGCGGAGAACGATATCGCCGAGCGCTTTGCCCCCTCGATCGTCAAGGCGGGCGCGGTGTTTGTCGATAACTCGAGCGCGTTCCGTCTCGACCCCAATGTGCCCCTCGTCATCCCCGAGATCAACCCCGAGGACGTGAAGTGGCACAAGGGCATCATCTCCAACCCCAACTGCACCACCATCGTCACGCTCGTGGCCATCAACGCGCTGGCCAAGGAGAGCCCCATCGAAACGATCATCGCCTCGTCCTATCAGGCCGTCAGCGGCGCGGGCAAGGGCGGCATCGACGAGCTCAACAACGAGGTCAAGGCACTTGCCGAGGGCAAGCACCTCGAGCCCAAGGTCTTCCAGTATCAGATCGCCTATAACATCATCCCCCAGATCGGCGGCGAGGCCTTCGAGGGCTACACCAGCGAGGAGATGAAGATGCAGAACGAGGGCCGCAAGATCCTCCACCTGCCCGAGATGAAGGTCAGCTGCACCTGCGCGCGCGTGCCGGTCGTGCGCAGCCACAGCGTGTCCGTCGTGCTGCGCACGAAGGAGAAGATCAGCGTCGAGCGTGCCAAGGAGCTCATTGCGAACGCCCCGGGCTGCAAGCTCGTCGACGACCTGAAGAACAAGGTCTACCCCATGCCGCTCGACACGTCCGATCAGGACATCGTCTATGTCGGCCGCATCCGCGAGGATCTGACCGACGAGCGCGGTCTCAACCTCTGGTGCTGCGGTGACCAGGTCCGCAAGGGCGCTGCCACCAACACCATCCAGATCGCCGAGCTGCTGCTGAAGTAATTTTTCTTTTTCCGTTATTCCCGATGACATATCCCTCATTTCGTGCTATACTGCCCGTCAGTAAGCAGGAAGTGAGGGATTTGTTTCTATGATCAAACGCTCCGCCGGCATTCTGCTGCCGCTCTCGTCGCTGCCCTCGCCCCACGGCATCGGCACGATGGGCAGGGCAGCCTATGAATTTGCCGATTTTCTCGCCGCCGCAGGCCAGAAGTACTGGCAGCTCCTGCCGCTCGGCCCGACGAGCTACGGCGACTCGCCGTATCAGAGCTTTTCCTCGTTTGCGGGCAACCCGTATTTCATCGACCTCGACCTCCTCGCTGCGGACGGTCTTCTGACACGCGAAGAGGCCGACGCCTGCAATCACGGCGGCGACCCCCGCCGCGTCGACTACGGCAGGCTCTATGAAAGCCGTTTTCCGCTCCTCGAAAAGGCCAAGGCGCGCGGCTATACGCGCGACCGCGAAGCGATCGAGGCCTTTGCGCGGGAAAACGAGGCCTGGCTGCCCGATTACGCGCTCTTCATGGCGCTCAAGCGCCGCTTCGGTATGAAGCCGTGGACGGAATGGGATGACGAGGACATTCGCTGCCGCAAAAGCCGGGAGGTCCTCGAGCGCTGCCGCACCGAGCTGCGCGAGGATGTGGAACTTTTCACATACATTCAGTTTCTCTTTTTTCGCCAGTGGGATGCGCTCAAAGCGTATATCCACTCGCTCGGCATCCGCATCATCGGCGACCTGCCCATCTATGTGGCAATGGACTCTGCCGACGTGTGGGCAGAACCCGAAATGTTCCAGCTCGACGAGCACAACGTGCCCATCGAGGTCTCCGGCGTGCCGCCCGACTACTTCAGCAAGGATGGCCAGCTCTGGGGCAATCCGCTCTACGATTACGACGCGATGGCCCGCGACGGCTATGGCTGGTGGATCCGGCGCGTCGGCGGGGCGCAGAAGCTCTTCGACGTGCTGCGCATCGACCATTTCCGCGGCTTGGCAAGCTATTGGGC
>ENA-OZKX01000169-OZKX01000169.1-human-gut-metagenome-genome-assembly--contig:-NODE-169-length-32857-cov-8.077343_pt1 | contig 32857 bp, 25 predicted proteins | sample MGYA00244831_ERZ653774 | MGnify/ENA primary metagenome ERZ653774 (study PRJEB26926, sample SAMN06165314) | human gut metagenome | biome: ENVO:00009003; feature: ENVO:2100002; material: ENVO:00002003...
CTCGACTAGTCGTCGGCAGCGTCAGATGTGTATAAGAGACAGCGCGATACTGCTTACATATAAATATAGCAAATTCGCTGGCGCTTGAAAAGGGCGGAATATTTGACAAAGATGATGCGCCCCATGGCATTGAGCGTGGCGAGAATGGCAAATTAACCGGCTGTATGCAGGAGCGTGAGGCCGCCGTGCTGATCAATACCATCACAGACGGCGTCGACCTGAGCGACGAGGAGCTCAAGGACGCCGTGGTCGAGGCACTGCACCGTGCCAATTCCTACGGCATTACGAGCGTTCACCCCATTCAGGGAAAGCTCTGCAATCTCTTCGAGCAGACGAGCCTTTATCAGGACCTGCGCGATGACGGCCGGCTGACGGCCCGCATTTATATCGGCGACGACGAGATGCCCGGCTGCAATATCCGCACGGGCCTTGGCGACGAGATGGTCAAGTACGGCTTCTACAAGATCTACACAGACGGCTCGCTCGGCGGGCGCACGGCGCTCATGACGCAGCCCTATGCCGACGATCCGGGCAATACCGGCGCCTGTCACTACAGCCAGGAGGAGCTCGACAAAATGGTCAAGGAGGCCTATGACCGCCGCTTGCAGACGGCCGTGCACGCCATCGGCGACAAGGCCTGTGAGATGACGCTGCTCGCGCTCAAGCGCGCGCATGACGCAGATCCCCGCCCCTGGGACGAGGTCCGCTTCCGCCTGACGCACTGCTCGCTCATCAACGACAGGATCATCGCGCTGCTGTGCGAGATGCCGATGCTCATCGATATGCAGCCCGGCTATGTGTCCACCAATATCCACTGGAGCGACGATCGCGTGGGCGAACGCGCGCCGTACCTCTTCGCGTGGAAAACGCTCATGGGGCTCGGCCAGAGGCTCTGCGGATCGTCCGATCTGCCGTGCGAAAATCTGAATCCCCTCGTCGGCGTTTATGCCGTGGAGACGCGCAGCGGCTATGACGGGTATCTGCCCGAGGGCTGGCAGCCGCAGGAGCGTCTGACGCGCTATGAGGCAGTGAGCCTTTACACGAAGAATCCCGCCTATGCCTCGTTTGAAGAGGACCTCAAGGGCACCATCGAGGTCGGCAAGCTTGCCGATTTTGCCGTATTCGACCGCGATATTTTTGCCGTTCCCGCGCCCGAGCTTTTGCAGGCGCAGGTCGAGCGCACGGTCCTTGGCGGAAAAGAAGTCTACATGAAAAAGTAACGATACAGAAAAATAAGGAGGCAGTTTTCCATGATGATCCAGGACAAGTTCATCTCCCTTGAAGGGAAGGTAGCCATCATCACCGGCGCAGGTCAGGGCATCGGCCTTGCCATCGCCCAGCTCTACGCCAAGTATGGCGCGGCAGTCGCGATGGTCGATGTGAGCGATAAGTGCGCGGAAGAGGCCGGCAAGATCCGCGAGCTCGGCGCCGAGGCGCAGGCATTCAAGTGCGACGTGACGAGCGAGGACGACGTGAAGAAGACCGTCGAGGCGGTGATGCAGGCCTTTGGCCACATTGATATCCTCGTCAACAACGCGGGCATCATCGTGCGCAAGACCGTGCTCGATACCACCGTGGAGGAGTGGGACCGCTGCATGGACATCGGTCTCAAGGGTACCTTCCTCTTCTCCAAGCACGTCGTTCCCATCATGATCAAGGAGGGCGGCGGCGTGATCGTCAACACCGCCTCCGGCGCGGCGCTCAAGGGCGTGCCCGACGCGGCCCCGTACAATGCCGTCAAGGGCGGCGTGGCGGCGCTCACGCGCGGCATGGCCGTGGACTTCGGCAAGTACAACATCCGCGTCAACTGTGTCTGCCCCGGCGATATCCTCACCCCCATGCTCATCTCCGAGGGCCTGCAGACCGGCAAGATCACGACCGGTGACCCGAAGACGCCCGAGGAGCAGGCCGCGTTCGACGCGTTCATCGCCTCCTGCGGCGACTATCGCCCGCTTCAGCGCATCGGCACGGCGGAGCAGATCGCCTATACCTTCCTCTTCCTTGCCAGCGACATGAGCTATTACGCCACAGGTGGCAGCTTTGTCGTGGATGGCGGCCGGTGCAGCTAAGCCAACCAAATCTTGTTATCCTCTCTCTAAAATTTCCCTCATAAATGGAGAAAACCAGCCTGTACAGGCTGGTTTTCTCATTTTCTTAACGAAGTGTGAAGCCGTTGGAGCGAGCCTGCAAATCCTTTTTATTGACTTGGCTGACAAAAAAAGGTATGATACTCGGGAGAAGCTGATAAGTATGTTGAAAAGGAGTGAACGGAAGTGCAGGGACAGAAGCAGAAGATGGTGACGATCGACTGGAAGCCAAACCGCGAGTCCAAAGAGCCGATCTATGCGCAGATCGTTTCCTATGTCAGCCGCCGTATCTCCTCCGGCGACTGGGGCAGCGGACAGACGCTGCCTTCCCAGCGCAAGCTTTCGGAGATCTTTGGCGTGAATCGCAGCACCATCGTCGAGGCGATGGATGAGCTGGCGTCCCTCGGACTCATCGAGAGCAGCTACGGCGGCGGAACGCGCATCGCCAGCGGCAGTTGGTCGCTGCTGATGCAGGACAAGGCACCCGACTGGCAGAGCTATATCCGCGGCGGCAGCTTCCGGCCGAATGTGCCAACGGTGCAGATGGTCAACCACCTCGAATTTGAAGAGGGCATCATCCGCATGAGTACGGGCGAGCTTTCGCCCGACCTGATGCAGACCGGTATCGCCAAGCAGGTGCTCGCAAATCTCTCGGTCGGCGACCGGGATCTTTTTATGAATTATCCCGACCCGCTGGGCCTTCCTAGCCTGCGCGAGGCGCTGCGCCGCCAACTGCAAAAGGTCGGCATCGACGTGCCGGCCTCCTGCATCCTGATCGTTTCGGGCGCATTGCAGGCATTGCAGCTCATCTCGACGGGCATCGTGCAGCCGGGGGCGAAGGTCTATGTGGAAACGCCCTCATATCTGAGCTCGCTGAACATTTTTCAGTCCGTCGGCGCGCGCCTTTGCAATATGCCGATGGATGAGGAGGGGCTGCTCCCCTGGATGTCGCGCGAGACGCAGAATGATTCCAACCACGCCCTGCTCTACACCATCCCGACCTTCCAGAATCCCACGGGCATCGTCATGCCGATGCCGCGGCGTAAAAAACTCCTGCAATACTGCAATGAGATGCACATTCCCATCATCGAGGACGACGTTTTCCGCGACCTGTGGCTCGACGCGCCGCCGCCCCCGCCCATCAAGTCGCTCGACGGCCACGGCAATGTCGTGTATATCAGCTCGCTGTCGAAATGCTTTGCGCCGGGGCTGCGCCTCGGCTGGCTCGTGGGGCCGGAGGCGGTCGTGCAGCGCCTTGCGGACGTGAAGATGCAGATGGACTACGGCGTGAGCGTGCTGACCCAGCAGGTCGCCGAAGAGCTGCTGCGCACGGGCCTTTATGAAAAGGGCGTGCAGAACATCCGCAGCCAACTCACCGAGCGGCGCGACTTTATGATCCGGCTGCTGGAGCGGTATTTCTCCGAGTTTGCCGAGTGGAGCGTCCCGAGCGGCAGCTTTTTCGTCTGGGTACGGCTCAAGAATCGCGTCTCGGCGGAAAAGCTCTTCAACCTCGCGCTGAAGGAAAAGCTCCTCATCATGCCGGGCGGCGTTTACGACCGCGGGCATTCCTCGTCCATCCGTCTGACGTACGGATATCTCTCCTATGAGGAGATGGAACATGGCGTGCGCACGCTGTCGGAGATCATCCGCAGGATATAAATGAAGATATGGACAGAAACGGTGCAGAAAATGTGCCGTTTCTGTTTTACTTTGGTATAAAATTTGAAAAATCGCTTGCATTTCCCGCGCGGACATACTACAATACAAGCCTTGGGCGGCTCTGTTCGCCCGTACTTTTTCTGTTGTGAGGGTATTACCATGACTGCGATTTTGAATCTGGCCGTCGCGCTGCTCGCAGGGCTGTTGATGACGCGTATTTTCAGCCGCTGGCATTTGCCCGATGTCACGGCGTTTCTCGTGACGGGCGTTCTGATCGGACCCTTCGTGCTGGGCAGGCTCGGCATTCCGGGCCTCGGCTTTGCAAGCTACGACCAGGTCGAGGCGCTGAGCATGATCTCCGATGTGGCGATGGGCTTTATCGCCTTTTCCATCGGCAATGAATTCCGCCTGAGCCAGCTCAAAAAGACCGGCAAGCAGGCGATGGTCATCGGCGTTTTACAGGCGCTGGCTGCGCTGGCCTTTGTCGACGTTGCGCTCGTGATCTTCCACTTCCTGCGCCCCGACGTGCTGTCCGTCCCTGCGGTCATCACACTCGGCGCGATCGCCACGGCCACCGCACCTGCGACGACGCTGATGGTCGTGCGCCAGTACAAGGCCAAGGGCGAACTGACGGATCTGCTGCTGCCGATCGTCGCGCTCGACGACGCGGTGGGTCTCATCGCATTTGCCGTATCCTTCGGTATTGCCCGTGCAATGGACAGCGCACAGTTCAGCGTTGCGAGCATCCTGCTCTCTCCGCTCATCGAGATCGTCGGCTCGCTGCTGCTCGGCGCGATCGCGGGCTTTGTCCTCACAAAGCTTGAAACGATGTTCCGCTCGAACTCCAACCGTCTGTCGCTGAGCATTGCCTTCATCTTTATGATGGTCGGCCTTTCGGCGGTGGAGTTTACTGTCGCAGGGACGGATTGCGGCTTTTCTCCGCTGCTCGTGTGCATGATGCTCGGCACGGTGTTCTGCAACATCTGCCCCCTGTCCGACGATCTCATGGATCGCGCGGACAAGTGGAGCACGCCGATGCTCGCGGTGTTCTTTGTCATCAGCGGCGCGAACCTGCGCCTGAGCGTCTTCACGCAGGGCGTGCTCGTGCTCATCGGCGTTGTGTACATCATCGCGCGCTCGGCCGGCAAGTATTGCGGCGCGCGCTGGTCGGCCAAGGCGGTGGGCTGCGATCACACGGTGCAGAAGTACCTCGGCATCATGCTGCTGCCGCAGGAGGGTGTGGCGCTCGGTATGTGCGTGAGTGCGCAGGCGCTCGGCGCGGACGGTGAGCTGATCCGCAACATCATCCTCTTCTCCGTGCTCGTCTATGAGCTGGTTGGCCCGGTGGCGACGAAGGAATCCCTCAAGGCGGCCGGCGCGATCACCGAAAAGCCCAGGGAAGTCCTCGAGCGCCGCGAGCGCAAGCTCGCCGAGGCCGAGCCCAAGGAGCTTCTCGAGCGCCGCAAGGAGCGCGCGGGCAGAAAATGATCGAAACAAAGGGAGACGGCTGCGGCCGTCTCCCTTTTCAATGGGAACTTTTTGTGAATTTGTGCGTCTAAAGAGAAAAGGGCCTTGACCGCAGCGGGCGAATTTTGTAAAATAAAGCTGAACAATTCCGAGAAGGCTTGTTAAAGGAGGAACGGAACATGGAAGGTCGTCGGGTCAGCCGCAAGCCGCGGCGCAATCCGCTTTATATGCTGTTTATGTCGCTTCTGGCGCTCACGGTCGTGCTGCTCGTCACCGTGTTCGTGCTGAATATGAAGCTGCGCTCCGCGCGGCGCGACCTTGCCGACGCGCAGACGAAGATCGAGCAGCTGCAAAAGGGCAGCTCACAGAGCAGTGATCTGCTGGACGACAGCGGGACCGGCACAGAAGGCAGCACCGGGGATGGCAGCACCGCCGGCGATACGCAGACGAATGTCTCGGGCGGCGATGTCATCGATTGGCTGGACCTCACGGGCCACGACGAGGTCGCGGTCAAGCCCTCCTCCGTTTACGATAAGTATTACATCTACTACACCACCGGCGGCGTGAATCTGCGCAGCGGCCCTGGCACGAGTTATGACAAGATCACGACCGTTTCCCTCGGCACCGAGGTGCAGGCGGCTGCCAAGCAGGACGGGTGGACGTTCGTCGCCGTGGGAGGACAATTCGGCTGGATCAATTCCGATTACCTTGTCACCACACGTCCCGCGTCATAACAGGATAAAGCGAAAGGAGCAGGCCAGAGGCCTGCTCCTTTTTTGCGCCCGGCTATTTTCCGCAGCCGCCCTTATCCCGGAGCGAGCACGCACCCTTGAAGCCGCAGGCGTTGCAGTGGTTGTTCGGATCGGAGACCACGCTGCCGCTCAAAAAGCCCAGCGCCGCCGCCTCCGCCCGGCCCGAGGCACCGGGGAAGAGCATCACGCCCGCCGTGCCGACGGCGATGCGCTCTTCGGCGCTCACCTCGCCCGCGATGAGTGCGTCGATGCCATACTGCTCGAGCAGCTCGAGCGCGCTGTCAAGGCCCGCTTTCTCCATCGGCACGAGGAACTGGCGCATGATGCGGCCATGGTCGTCCTCATAAAAGTGGAACGCCTCCGCTTCCCCGAGCGGGGAGAAGACCTCGTCGCCGCGGACAGGTATCGCAATACGCATGAGTCACGCCTCCTTGTGTTTTTCTCCAGTATAGCCGCTCGGACGGGAAAAGCAAGCGCTGCGGCAGAAAATTTACAAACGAAGAACGCTGCCCGCGCCTTGCGCGGACAGCGTTCTTCAAAAAGAGAGATGAGAGAAAAGCGAAATCAGTCCACCGGGCAGATCCAGCCGAACGGGTCGGGCTTCGTGCCCCACTGGATGCCGGTCAGCTCGTCGTAGAGCTTCTGCGACAGAGCGCCGATCTTGTTGTCGTTGACCTTGTAGTCGCGCTCGCCCCAGCACAGCTCGCCGATCGGGGAGATGACGGCGGCGGTGCCGATGCACCACGCCTCTTCGAGCGTGCCGCTCTCCGCAGCGTCGAACAGCTCGTCCACGCTCAGCAGGCGCTCCTCGACGGGCACGCCCCAGCTCTTTAAGAGCTCGATGGCGGACTTGCGCGTCACGCCGCGCAGGATGGAGCCAGTCAGCGCGGGGGTGACGACGGTGCCATTGATCTTGAACATGACGTTCATGCCGCCGCCTTCTTCGACGTACTTGCGCTCCACGCCGTCGAGCCACAGGACTTGAGAGAAGCCCTTTTCGATGGCGCGGTCGCCCGCGCGGTTGGCCGCGCCGTAGTTGCCGCCGCACTTGGCCTCGCCCGTGCCGCCGCGCACCGCGCGGACGTCCTCGGTCTCGACCATGATGGGGACGGGCTGTAAGCCGTTTTTGAAGTAGCTGCCGGAGGGGGAGAGGATGATAGCAAACGTGGCCTCATGCACGCCGTGCAGGGCAAGCGTCGGGTCAGTGCCGTACAGGAACGGACGGATGTAGAGAGACGTGCCGGGATCGCTCGGAACCCAGGCCTCGTCGACCTTGACGACGGTCTTGATGGCCTGGAGCGCGTCATCGGGGTCGAGCTGGGGCAGACCCAGACGCTCGCAGGAGCGGTTCAGGCGGGCGACGTTCTCCCAGGGGCGGAAGAGCTGCACGCCGCCGTCGGGACGGCGATAGGCCTTCATGCCCTCGAAAACCTCGGTGCCGTAGTGCAGGACGCTTGCCGCCGGAGACATAGTGATGGGGCCGTAGGGCACGACGCGCGCGTCGTGCCAGCCCTTGTCGGTGCTGTAGTCCATCAGGAACATATGGTCGGTGAACACGGTGCCGAAGCCGAGCTGATCGGACGGGGGCAGCGTGCCGGGATGCGTGGTCTTGGTGATCGAAATATTCATAAGGATGACCTCCTGTCGATACAGTTTGCCTTAGATTTCCTTGAGATGCTCCATGTTGTGGCGGATGCCCTCGCAGCAGGCGTGGAAGGTGGCCTTTTCATCTGTGGTCAGTGGCAGCTCGACGACCTGCTCAACGCCGTTTTCGCCGATGACGCAGGGAACGCCCGCAAACAGGCCCTCCTCGCCGTACTCGCCGCACAGCTCCATGCTGGCCGGGAGAATGACCTTTTCGTCGTGCAGCACGGCGTAGGCCATGCGCGCGGCGGTGGTGGCAATGCCGTACTCGGTGCAGAACTTGCCGGAGAACGTGACCCAGCCGCCGTTGATGGATTCCTTCTGCAGTGCGTCGCGGTCAAAGCGGAAGCGCTCATCGCTCTCCGCCCACACGTCCAGCGGCACGCCCTTGAAGCTGACGCAGGACCAGGGAGCAAACTGCTGGTTGCCGTGCTCGCCCATCATGTAGCAGGTGATGGACTTGTGGTCAAGCCCGGTCTGGCGCGCCAGCGCGCTCAGCAGGCGGGAGGTGTCGAGGCCCGTGCCGGTGCCGAAGACGCGGCCGCGGGGAAGGCCCAGATGCAGCGCCAGCTCGCGCGTGACGATATCGCAGGGGTTGGTGATGTTAATGAGCACGCCGTCAAAGCCGCTTGCCTTGATCTTTTCGGCATAGCCGCGCACAGCGGGGATGGTGAAGTCCATCTCGGTCACGCGGTCGTGCGTGCCGCGCAGCAGATCGATCTTGCCGACGCTGTTGACGATGACGTCACACACGCCGAGGTCGGAGAAGTCGCCGCCGCGCACCGTCACGCGGTGGGGCATATAGGCGACCGCGTCGCGCAGGTCCTGCACCTCGCTTGCGAGCTTTTGCTCGTTCTGGTCGACGAGCACCAGCTCGTCCGCGATGCCCTGGATCGCCAGAGCGTAAGCCACGTGTGCGCCGACGTGACCCATACCGACCACGCCCAGAACTCTTTTCTTTGCCATAAGAATACTTCCTTTCTCAAAACGGTGTGCCCGTATAGTAAACTGATTGTTTGTGCGGCTCTTACGCGCCGAAGTTGGGGAAGAGCACGCAGGTATAAAGCATGGCGAGGACCATGTACAAAACAAGGATGATGGCGAAGGCCTTGAAGGTCTTCTTCATGACTTCGCTCTCGCTGCCGACCTGGTCGACCGTCGCGCAGGCGGCGACCGTGTTGTTCGGGCAGATCAGGTTGCCGAGCGAAGCGCCTGCATTCTGACCGGCGAAGATGGTGATGGGGTTCATGCCGAGCGAGGCCGCAGCGTCGATGTGCATCTGGGCGAACATGATGTTGGAGCCAAGGCCCGTGCCGGTGATGAACGCGCCGCTCGAGCCGATGAGAACGGCAGCCGCGGGATAGAAGCGGCCGACGACGGCGGCGATGTCAGAGGCAAGGAGGTTCATCATGCCCGTGGAGGAGGACTGCATGATGTAGGCGACGATGAGCAGGCTGCCCATCGTGACGAGGACCGGCAGCACGCCGCTCGCGGTGCGCTTGCAGACATCCTTGTAGGTCTTGAAGTTCACACCCAGCGTGAGCGCGCCGAGGATGCCGCACACAAGGATGACAAGGTCGACCCAGAAGATATAGCCGAAGGTGCACATGATGGCAAAGCCGTTTTCCACAACGGCGGGGAAGCCATAGCGGATGAGGGGGAGCAGCACGAGCATGTAGACGTAAGGCGACATAGCCTTGAAGGAGCTGTACCTGCGCTGATGCGCGGCGCTTTCGTTGCGGAATTCCTCCGGCGTCTTCACGCCGACGAGCTTGACATACGCAACGGAGAGAAGGATGGAGATGAGGCCGGTGCCCATGGACGTGACCTCCGCGCCGACATAGTTGGAGAGGAGGAACATCGTCAGGCACGTGCTCACGCCTGCGAAGGTGAGATAGGGAAGGATGCCCTTGTAGCCCTTTTTGCCAAATGCCATGCCGACCATGATGAACGGGATGACGAGCACGCCGAACATATGGAAGCGGCCGGCCATCGCAGCGTTCTGCGCGACGGTGGCAAGACCGGCATCGACAAGCGCCGCGCCGCCGTTGATGGTCGTGAGGCCCGCGCCGCCGAACGAGGCGGGCGTCGCATCGCCGAGCAGCGCGATGGCAATGGCGGTGGTGGGGTTAAAGCCGAGGGCGACAAGGAACGGGGCGGCGATGGCGGCGGGAGCGCCCGCGCCCGCTGCACCCTCGAGGAAGATCGGCAGCATCATGCCGATGATGACGACCTGCACGCGGCGGTCGTCGCTGATCTGCGCAATGGTGGCTTTCACATCCTCGATGGCGCCGGTCTCGCGCAGCAGGTTCAGAATGGTGAACGCGCCGAAGACCATCAGCACGATCTTGAGGCCTTCCTTAATGCCCTTCCAGACCAGAGGGTCGAGCACCTTGATGTTTTCGGCAAAGGTAAGACCGTCGAGGTTAAAATAGGTGAAGGCGAGGAAAAGCGTCCATAAGAGTGCAATGGGGGAGACCGTTTTCGCGGATTTTTTGAAGCCCAGGATGCCGACGAGCACGACGACGATCGGGCTGAGCGCCATGAGGAAGTTTAAGAAGTCCATTGGAGTTGATCTCTCTTTCTGAAAAAATGTGGAATGGGGGTGTGATCTATTTCCGCTTTTTTCGCCGGCCGAACGAGAAAAAGTGAAAAAGCTAAGAGGAAGAGGCTCCGTCGAATCGACGGAGCCTCTTTCTGCAATATCAGTCTCTATCTCGTGCGGAGAATCGGGAGAGAAGTGAAGGACGCGTCGTGATCCGGACGGTCTGTTCAGTTTTGATGCTTACCAGTACTGCCAAAGGCAGAATAATAAGAAGGGACGCCAGCAGAATAATGCTGGCGTCCGAAATAATCATCATGCTGTTTTCAGTGCAGGGGAAAGCGGCACAGGCGGCCTGTGCGAAGCGGGATGCAGCGGTGTTGGCAAAAAACTGAGTCATCTTGGCTTTCTCCTTTCCTGAAGATGGGTGAAGTGTAGCACATATTTTTTCTGCCTGCAAGGGGGAAAACGACTGATTATGCAAAATCGGTCGAGTACACAAAAATCGGAAATACCCAGTTTCCGGCATTGTTAAAAAGATATAACGGTTTCTCATGAAAACCAAATGTTATTTTGCTGCAGTTTTCGCATAGGGACTTCCCGTGCTGCCATAGGATGGGTAAAAACGGGAGGAATGCCCCATGTTTTCTGTTGCCCTGATGCTGCTGACCCATGCGATGCTGCTCTCGCTGCACCTGTCGAACGGCTCGTTTCCCAAACCCCTTTCCGCCAAGGAGGAGCGCGACTGTGTCGCGCGGATGCTGGAGGGGGATATGGACGCGCGCAATACGCTCATCGAGCACAATCTGCGCCTCGTAGCCCACATCGTCAAAAAGTACTACACACAGTCCGAGGAGCAGGATGACCTTGTCTCCGTCGGCACGATCGGCCTGATCAAGGGCGTTTCAAGCTACCGCCCCGAAAAGGGCACAAGACTCGCAACCTACGCCGCAAAGTGCATTGAAAATGAAATCCTAATGTACTTCCGCAGCCGGAAAAAATTGCAGGGCGAGGTGTCGCTCAACGATTCGCTTGACTCCGATGCCGACGGCGAATCGCTTTACCTCATGGATGTCGTCGGTGTTGAGGATACGATGTACCTCGACATTCAGGACCGCGATGATTGCCTGCGTGTGCGAAAGCTCGTACATGAGTGCCTGACGGAGCGGGAAGAAGAGGTGATCACCTCGCGCTACGGTCTCGGCGGCAAAATGCCCCGCACGCAGCGTGAGGTAGCCAAAAAGCTTGGGATCTCAAGAAGCTATGTCTCCCGCATCGAAAAGAGGGCGCTGCAAAAGCTGGAGGAAGCTCTTGGCGGGCGGAGCTGAACATAAAAAACGCGGGGCGCAGATATCTGCGCCCCGCGGCCCGCCCCGCGGCCCGCTCTGGGGAGAGCGGATGGGAATCAGCAAATTTACAAAATGGTGCCGCCGCCGAGCACTGTGTCGCCGTCGTAGAGCACGACGGCCTGCCCCGGCGTGATGGCACGCTGCGGTTCGTCAAAGACGAGATGCACGCGCCCGTCCCCGAGCACCGTGACGGTCGCCGCCTGCTCGCGCTGGTGGTAGCGCACGCGCGCGCTTGCGCGCAGCTCGCGCGGCGGAACGTCGTAGGCGATCCAGTTGAAGTCGTTCGCCGTCAGCTCGCGGGAGAAGAGGGACTCGTTTCCGCTCAGCACCACGCGATTGGACGCCGCGTCGATCTGCTTGACGTACAGCGGTGCGTCCGCCGCAATGCCGAGACCCTTGCGCTGGCCGACGGTGTAGTGCACGATACCCTTGTGCCGGCCGAGCACATGGCCGTCTTCGTCGACAAAGTCACCCGCGGGGCAGTCGTGCCCTGTGAAGCGCGCGATGAAGCCCGCGTAGTCGCCGTCCGGCACGAAGCAGATATCCTGGCTGTCCGGCTTGTCCGCGTTGTAAAAGCCTTGCTCCTCTGCGATGCGGCGTGTCTCGCTCTTGTGCATCGCGCCGAGCGGCAGGCGTGTGTGCGCGAGCTGCTCCTGTGTAAGCGAGTAGAGCACGTAGCTCTGGTCCTTGCTCTCGTCGAGCGATTTTTTAAGGAGCCAGCGGCCGTTTTCCTGTTCGATGCGCGCGTAGTGACCGGTCACGATGGCGTCGCAGCCCAAAATGCGGGCGCGCTCGTAGAGCCGCTCGAACTTCAGATAGCGGTTGCAGTCGATGCAGGGGTTTGGCGTGGCGCCGCGCTCGTAGGCGGCAATGAAGCGGTCGATGACCTGCCCCTTGAAGTCATCCGAAAAGTTGAAGACATAGTAGGGAATGCCGAGGCGGAAGGCGACCGAGCGCGCATCCTCCACGTCCTCGAGCGAGCAGCAGGTCTTCGTGCGCTTGACGCCGATATCCTCGTTGTGAAAGAGCTTCATCGTCGCGCCGATGCACTGGCAGCCCTGTTCCTTCATCAGAAATGCGGCGACGCTCGAGTCCACACCGCCGCTCATTGCGATCAGTACCTTATCCATCATGCCGCACGGTGCTTTCTGCGGTCTGCGGCAGCGCTGCGCGGGGATGGACGGGCGGTATTTCTGGTATCATAAAGAGCCATTGACTGCTCCTCCTAATGTGCATTTATAAACGGAACGGCTTTTTGCCGCCTGCGAGATCTCGCCACATTGGGGGCGACCCGCGGAGATACTGCACGGTCTCGGGTACGGCCTCGAGAATGCGGTTGACGTCCTCGTCGGTATTTTGCGCGCACAGGCTCAGACGCAGCGAGCCGCGGGCCAGCTCGCGCGTCCGCCCGATGGCCAGCAGCACGTGGCTGGGGTCGAGCGAGCCGGAGGTGCAAGCGCTGCCGGACGAGGTGCAGATGCCCTTCGCGTCGAGCAGCAGAAGCAGGCTCTCGCCCTCGACGCCCTCGAAGCAGAAGCTCGCATTGCCGGGCAGACGGTTCACGGGATTGCCGTTGAGTGCACTGTGCGGGATTTGGGAAAGGCCGCGGATCAGCCGGTCGCGCAGGGCGCTGACCGTTTTCGCGTTTTCGTCCATGTGCGCGCAGGCGTCTTCAAGGGCGGCGGCCATGCCCATGATGGCGGGGAGATTCTCCGTGCCGGCGCGCTTGCCGCGCTCCTGCGCGCCGCCTTCGATGAGACTTGTCAGGGAAACGCCCTGGCGGGCGTACAGCACGCCGATGCCCTTCGGACCGTGGAACTTGTGCGCGGAGAGCGAGAGCATATCGATGTTCTGCGCCTTTACGTCGATGGGGATGTGCCCCGCCGCCTGCACAGCGTCGGTGTGGAACGGCACGCCTGCCTCGCGGCAGACGGCACCGATCTCGCCGACGGGCAGGATGGAGCCGATCTCGTTGTTGGCGTACATAACGGTCACGAGGCACGTGTCCTCGCGGAGAGCGTTTTTTACCTGCTGCGCCGTCACGGTGCCGATGGGACCGACGGGGAGCAGCTCGACCTCAAAGCCCTCGTTCTCGAGCCTTTGGAGCATATGCAGCACGGCATGATGCTCGAACGCGGTCGAAAGAATATGCTTTTTGCCCTTGCGCTCGCCGAGACGCGCGGCGGAGAGAAGGGCCTGATTGTCGGCCTCGCTGCCGCCGGAGGTGAAATAGATCTCGCGCGGGGCGGCGTTCAGGCATCCCGCGATGCGCTCGCGCGCGCTGAGCAGCGCTGCGGCCGCCTGCTGGCCGATGGAATGCAGGCTTGAGGGGTTGCCGTAGATCGTTTCCATATAGGGGAGCATGGCGCCGATGGCAGCGCGGCTCATCCGGGTCGTTGCGGCGTTGTCCGCGTAAACGGTGGTCATGGAAGGACTCCTTTGACGGGAATAAAATCCTATCTAATCAGTATGTTGATATATGATACACAGAAAATCATACTTTGTCAATGGGCTTTGCAAAATGCCGTGCCGCTTGACGGCGCGGGGGTTTTGTGATATCCTGTCGCAGCAAACTGAATAGGACTTGGGGTGCCGCCGGGAGGCGGCCGAACAGGGAAGCGGGGTGTAAATCCCCAGCGGAGCCGCCGCCGTGATGGAAGAGCCCGTTTTCGATATGCCACTGGAGTATTCCGGGAAGGCGAAAACGGACGGGGAAGCCTGAGCCGGAAGACCTGCCCCAAGTGCCGTACAAAGCGCCGCGGACCTTCGGCTAAAAAGTACATTCCTCAGCAGGGCGGAGCTTCTCCGGCCTGCCGGTCTCTTCTTTCTTTGTATGGCTTGCCAAAACAAAAAAGGAGAGATTTTTTCATGGAGAAAAAGAACAACAAGAAGGGGCTCATCGCCCTCGCCGTGGTCCTCGTGCTGGCCGTTGCCGCGCTCATCGTCTGGCAGGTGAACAAGCCCGAGCCGCAGAAGGGCAGCAAGGAAATCACCATCAATGTCGACCACCTGAACGGCGACGACACGTCCTACACCATCTACACCGACGCCGAATATCTGAGCGGCGCGCTCGAGCAGGAAAACCTGATCGAGGGCACTGAGAGCGAGTACGGCCTCTATGTCACGACCGTGGACGGCGAGACCGCCGATGACAGCAAGCAGGAGTGGTGGGGCTACAGCGTCAACGGCGCGTTCGCTGAGCTTGGCGTGGACAGCCAGCCCGTCGCGGATGGCGATGTGTACGACTTCGCCCTGAATGTCGGCTGGTAAGACCTCGCGCCTGACCGTCCGCGAGATCGCGGAGCTGTCGCTCCTCTGCGCGCTGATGGTTGCGGGAAAGGAGAGTCTGCGCATCGTCCCTAACGTCCACCCCGTCACGCTGCTGCTGCTTCTGGCGACCGCGGTGTACGGTGTCAAGGCGCTCTATCCTGCCTTCGGCTTTGCCCTGCTGGAGATCGCGCTCTACGGCGCGGGCATATGGAACCTGATGTACCTCTATGTCTGGCCGCTCGCCGTGCTGGTCGCGCTGCCGTTCCGACAGAGCCGCAGCCGCGCGCTGTGGGCCGCCATTGCGGGGCTGCATGGGCTGTGCTTCGGCGCGCTGTGCGCCATCCCGTATTTCTTTATCGGCGGGTGGCAGATGGCCTTTTCGTGGTGGCTCTCGGGCATTCCGTATGACGTTATCCACTGTGTGTCCAATACGGTGCTGACCTTCGTGCTGCTGCCGCCGCTGCGGACGCTGCTCGAAACGCTCAAAGCCCGCCAGACCGGAAAATAGCATAAAAAAGGAAAGGACCGCTCTCAAAAAAGAGTGGTCCTTCCCTTACGCAGAAAACGAAAATGCCCCGCGGCGGAATCTCCGCTGCGGGGCTTATGTCTTCCGGATGAAATTATTTTGCGGACGCGACGGTGAGGGAGTCGCTCTGCTGGCTGTAGGTCAGCGGGGAGACGCAGCCTGCAAGGTCGGCGGCGTTCAGCACGCGCTCGGTCACGGCGTAGGTGAGGTCGATCTGATACCACTTGCCGTCCACATTGACCTTGTTCCAGGCGTGATAGCTCTTGCCGGCGTAGCCCTTGGTGAGCGAGCAGGGGATATTCTGGCTGCGGCACATCGCGGCGAAGAGGGAAGCGAGGTCATAGCAGATGCCCTTATTGCTGTCGAGCGTTGCGGCGGTGTCGGGGATGTACTTGCTGACCTTGCCGGAGGTGATGTCGTTTGCGAGCTTGGTATCGTAGGTGTAGTGACCGGCGATGTAGTTGTAGATGGCGGTGACCTTCTCGGCGTCGGTCTTTGCGTCCTTGCAGAGCTCGGCGGCCTTCTTACTTACGGCATCGCCGGAGGTGAACTGCACGTCGGCGGTCGCGATGAGGTAAGGCGCGTACTCGTTTTCGATCTTGGCGTTCACGGTCTTGCTGCTCACCACGCGGTAGGTCTTACCGGAGAGATTTTCGCACACGGTGATGGTATAGGTGCCATCGCCCTGATCGAGGGCGAACGCAACGTCCTTACCGCTCGGGCAGTTCTTATAGGCGACCTTGCCGCCCTGATACTGCACACCGACCTTCAGCTTGGCGCCGGAGGTGTAGTTGACGGTGACGAAGCCGTACCTGGCGTTGGACGTGTCGATGGCCGTGCCATTGGCGGCGCTGGCGTTCATCACGCCGAGCATGGAAACTAAAGTGAGCGCTGCGACAAGCGCGCAGACATAACGAAGCAGCCGCTTCATACGGCGGATCTCCTTTCGGTAGCTGGCTGCCAGCCCTGTTTCCAGGGGGGAGGCCCTTTAGCTTTGCGTCGCCGGTTTTCACCGGGTTTGCCATTATCGCTTGAGATGCGGTCAAAGCGGCTACATCTACTCTTTTTACGCGCTTATCATATGCCTCCGTTCGACATTTGTCAACAGATAATTTAGCGGTTTCTTTATTTTTGAAAAAATTGGAATTTTGTCAATACCGACGCAGAACGCGTTCAAAATTCGTTCATATTTAGCGGAAACGCCACTTGCCAATTGCGGCGCCGCGTAGTATGCTCGTAAAAATCGCAAACGCGGGCCTCAAAATGGGGCAGGCGGGCGCGGGAAAAGAAAGGATACGACACATGAAAGTAAGGAAAGAGAAAACACTGGCAACGAAAATGGCCATCTCCCTGGTTGCGGGACTGACGGCCGGTCTCCTGTTTTTGTTCCTCCGCGAGCATTTGAATTCCTCCGGACAGGAAGCGGTGTGGGCGACCATCAATAATCTTTTATTCCAGGATATCACCGCTGCCGGAGCGAGCAGCGCGCTTGGCCTTTTCTATCTGGCGGGTCAGATGTTCATTCGTTCCCTCCAGCTCGTCATCGTGCCGATGGTGTTTACTTCCATTACGTTAGCAATAGGACAGATCTCCGATACCAGTACACTTGGCAGAATTTCCTTCAAGTGTATCAAGGGTTTCCTGATCTGTTCTTTTTTTGCGCTCCTGCTCGCCTGCGTCTGCGGCATCGTCTTCTATAACATGGGCGTGTTCCACATCGCCGTCGATGGGCTGGAGAGCGTTTCCGGTTCGACGGGCTCCAATCCGCTGCTCGTTGTGCTGAACGTCATCCCCTCGAACATTGCCTCGACGTTTTCGAGCAACACGGCAGTGCTCGCCGTCGTCTTCCTCGCCATCGCGCTGGGCCTTTGCATGAAGACGCTCGGCGAGGAGAAGACTGCCACGCTTCGCAAGCTCATTCAGGAACTCAACGACGTGGTCATCGTCTTCCTCAACTTCGTGGTCAGCAAGTTCGGCCCCGTTGCCATCTTCATGCTGCTCACGCGCACCTTTGCCTCCTACGGTGTCGAGCACCTCAAGCCCGCCGTCGCCTATGTCATCCTCACGGTCGTGCTGCTGCTCATCTTCCTCATCGTCGGCTACCCTGCCTTTATCGCGGTCTTCGCGCACCTGAATCCCTTCAAGTTTGCCAAAAAGATCACGCGCGTCGCGGTCTTCGGCTTCTCCACCTCCTCGAGCGCGGCCACGCTCCCGCTCAACGTCAAGACCACGGTCGAGGAGCTCGGCGTGGATGAGAAGATCGCCTCCTTCGTTCTGCCGCTCGGCATGACCATCAACATGAACGGCACGGCCATCATGCAGGTCATCGCGACGCTCTTCATCGCCGGCTGCGCAGGCTACAGCATCAGCTTTACCCAGCTCGTCGTCATCGCGCTGCTCGCGCTCATCGCCTCTGCCGGTACGCCCGCGGCGCCCGGCTCCGGCGCGATCATCCTCTTCACCATCCTCTCCGGCCTTGGCTATGTGAACGACGCGGCTATGCTGGCCTACAGCCTGATCCTCGCGATCAACCGCCCCATCGAGATGCTCGTCACCGCCCTCAACGTCGTCGGCGACTCCGCCACGAGCATCTACGTCGCCAAGTCCGAGGGCGCGCTGAACGAGGACGTCTACAACGCGTAAGATCATTCAAAAAAGTGGTGTCACCACTTTTTTGAGAAAGTTTCGCTTCGCTTTGTGACTCGCGGGCTCGACACACGCTCCGCGCAGAGTGTTTTTTCTGACGCGCGTGTCGCCAGAAAAAACGATCCAGATCATTTGCCGCCTGCGGGCGGCAAAGTCTGCGATGCTTTTATAACGAAAGAGACGCGGCGAAAGCCGCGTCTCTCTTTATATAAATATAATGGGTATGGCGCGTTACACGCTCAGCCAGTCGTCGAGGACGAGCCCCTCGTTGTGCTTGGTGAGGAAGCCCACGCTCCACTCGCCGCCGAAGGCGATGAGCTTGCGGCCCTTGAAATCCTCGAGCACGCGGGAGCCCGAGCAGAGCATCAGGTCCTTCACATCGCACGGGCACTCGCGGATCAGCCGCAGATGCTCGTAGGGCAGGCCGCTCATGCGCAGGTCGACGCCGTACTCGTTTTTCATGCGGTATTCGAACACGTCGAATTGCAGCGTGCCGACCACGCCGACGACCACGTCCTCAAAGCCGCTGTCGGGCATTTTGAAGATCTGGATGGCGCCCTCCTGCGCGATCTGCTCCACGCCCTTGACGAACTGCTTGCGCTTCATCGTGTCCTTGGGCGAGACGAGCATGAAATGCTCGGGCTCGAACGTCGGAATGCCGGAGAAGCGAAACTTTTTGCCCGGTACGGTGATCGTGTCGCCGATGGAGAAGATGCCGGGGTCGAACACGCCGATGATGTCGCCCGCGTAGGCCTCGTCCACGATCTCGCGCTCGGCAGCCATCATCGTCTGCGGCTGCGAAAGGCGCATCTTGCGCCCGGACTGCATGTGGAAATACTCGCTGTCGCGCTCGAACTTGCCCGAGCAGATGCGCATGAAGGCAAGACGGTCGCGGTGCGCCTTATTCATGTTGGCCTGGATCTTGAAGACGAAGGCGGAAAAATCGGGGGAGTAAACGTCCACCTCGCCGGAGTCGCTCACGCGCGGCAGCGGCGGCGTGGTCATCTCCAAAAACGCGTTCAAAAACGGCTCAACGCCGAAGTTCGTCAGCGCGCTGCCGAAGAAGACGGGGGAGAGCTTGCCGTGGCGCACGGCGTCTAAGTCAAAATCACGGCCCGCGCCGAGCAGCTCGACCTCTTCGGCGAGCGTATCGCGGCGGGTCTGACCGATCAGGTCGACGAGCGCGGGATCATCAAGCTCGATTTCCGTGATGCCCGCCTTTTTGGCGTGGCCCTCGTCGGTGAAGTGCAGGATGCAGCGCTTATCGCGGTCGTACACACCGGCAAACTCCTTGCCGCAGCCGATCGGCCAGTTGACGGGGTAAGTGTCGATGCCCAGCTCACGCTCGACCTCTTCGCACAGCTCGAGCGGGTCGCGCGTTTCGCGGTCCATCTTGTTGATGAAGGTGAAAATGGGAATGTTGCGCAGGGCGCAGACCTTAAAGAGCTTGCGCGTCTGCGGCTCGACGCCCTTCGCGCCGTCGATGACCATCACGGCGCTGTCCGCCGCCATCAGCGTGCGGTAGGTGTCCTCGGAGAAGTCCTGATGGCCCGGGGTATCGAGAATGTTGATGCAGTAGCCGCCGTGCTGGAACTGCATGACCGACGAGGTGACCGAAATGCCGCGCTGCTTTTCGATCTCCATCCAGTCGGACTTGGCCGCCCGCTCGCGCTTGCCCTTGACTTCGCCCGCCTGCGCGATGGCTCCGCCGTAAAGCAGGAACTTTTCCGTCAGCGTGGTCTTACCGGCGTCCGGATGCGAAATGATCGCAAACGTCCTGCGGCGGGAGATCTCTTCCTGTAAAGTGGCCATGGCTTCCTCCTGAAAATTACGAATGTATCAAAAAGTTTATCACAGTGCCCCTCGATTTGCAACAAGTTCCTGCGAGAAAATGCGGATTTGCCCTTGACAAACGGGAAAATGTCTGTTATAGTACTTACTGTTCCGCGGGCGTAGCTCATCTGGTAGAGCGCCACCTTGCCAAGGTGGAGGTAGCGAGTTCGAGCCTCGTCGCCCGCTCCATAGTAAACAGGACATCCGATTTGGGTGTCCTGTTTTTTGTTAAATAGAAAGAACTCGCTGCCTCCACCCGCGCCTTTCTGCCGGGAATGCAAAAATGCACATTGCACTGCACACCCTCTTCATGCTATGATGAGACCATTATAGAGAAAGTGAGGACACTACCGATGATTCTTTCTGAAGCGATCCGATCCCTGATGGACCTGCAGGCGAAGCTTGCCGCCTACGGCCACGCCATGGGTCTGCTCTTTTACGACGGCGCGACCACCGCGCCCAAAGGCACGGCGGCGAACCGCGGCCAGACCATGAGCATTTTGAGCGAGGAGCATTATAAGCTCACGACCGGCGAGGAGACCGTCGCGCTGCTTGAATTCCTCGACGCGCACAAGGCGGAGCTCGACGAAAAGCAGCAGCGCATGGTGTTCCTGCTCATCAAAGATATCCGCAATATGCAGAAGATCCCGATGGACGAGTACGTCGCCTATCAGCAGCTTCTGGTCGAGGCGGACGACGTCTGGCACCGCGCCAAGGAGACGAGCGATTTTGCGCTCTTCGAGCCGGTGCTGGAGAAAATTTTCGAGACGAACATCCGCTTTGCGCACTACTGCGCGCCGGAGAAGGACCCCTATGACTACTGGCTCAGCGAGTATGAGGATGGGCTGACGATGGCGCAGTGCGACGAATTCTTCGCCACGCTGCGCGAGCACATCGTGCCGCTTCTCAAGAAGATCAAGGCGCAGCCGCAGCTCGACGACGCGATGCTGCACGGCAGCTTCCCCGAAGAGAAGCAGGCGCAGCTCTCCGATTACCTGATGCGCACAATGGGGCTCGACCTTGACCACGTCGGCCTCGCCACGACCGAGCATCCGTTCACGACGTCTCTCGGCTCTCACTTTGACGAGCGCATCACGACGCACTATTTGGAGGACAATTTCGCGTCCTCGATGTTCTCCGTCATCCACGAGGGCGGCCACGCCCTCTACGATACGGGCAGCGCGGACGAGCTTGCCTACACGGTGCTCGACGGCGGCGTCTCCATGGGCATCCACGAGAGCCAGAGCCGCTTTTATGAAAATCTGCTCGGCCGCTCGCGCGCCTTTACGGGCTTTGTGTTCCCGAAGCTCTGCGAGCTCTTCCCCGAGCTTGCGGGCCACACGGCGGAGGAATTCTACCGCGCCATCAATAAGGCCGAGCCGTCTCTCATCCGCACCGAGGCCGACGAGGTCACCTACAGCCTGCACGTCATGGTGCGCTACGAGCTGGAAAAGCGCGTGATGCACGGCGAGCTCAAGGTGCACGACTTGCCGGGCGAATGGAACAAGCTTTACAAGGAATACCTCGGCGTCGACGTGCCGGACGACAAACACGGCGTGCTACAGGACAGCCATTGGTCGGGCGGCAGCATCGGCTACTTCCCGTCCTATGCGCTCGGCAGCGCCTACGGCGCGCAGCTCCTGCGCAAGATGAAGGAGACCGTCGACGTGGACGAATGCCTCCGTAGCGGCAATTTTGCGCCCATCAACGCATGGAACCGCGAGCATATCTGGCAGTACGGCTGCCTGAAAAAGCCCGGCGCACTTCTGGAGCAGGCGCTTGGCGAGAAGTTCGACCCCACGGTCTACACGCGCTACCTTGAGGAAAAGTACGGCGAGCTCTACGGCCTGTAAGAAAAATACTGCAAAAGGGAGATATCCGAAAGGATATCTCCCTTTTTGTGCGCCGGACGCGGAAAGTATCTTGCATTGCTTCCGCATCTCGGATACAATGAGCGAAGAGAGCGGACGGAGGAGAGACCGCGCGTCCGCAATGAGAGATGGGGGAACAAAAAATGAATACTGCGCTGTATGAGACCTACGTTCAGATTTTGCATGAGGAGCTTGTACCCGCGATGGGCTGCACTGAGCCCATCGCCGTCGCCTACGCGGGTGCGCTTGCGCGCCAAACGCTCGGGACACTTCCCGAGCGCATCGAGCTGACCGTGAGCGGCAATATCATCAAAAACGTGAAGAGCGTCATCGTTCCGCACACGGGCGGGCGCAAGGGCCTTCCCGTCGCGGTCGCGGCGGGTGTACGCGTCGGCGACGCCGGCGCGCAGTTAGAGGTGCTGGCGAATGTGACGGAGGACCAGCTGCCGCTGCTGGACGAGTACCTTTCCGCGGCGGAGATCACGGTGAGCAAATCGCCGCTGCGCTGCCCATTCGACATTCAGGTGCGTGTTTTCGCAGGCGGGGACACGGCCTTCGTCCAGATCGTCGGCAGCCACACAAACGTCGTGCGCATCGAGAAAAACGGCGAAGTGCTGCTCAACAAGCCCTTTTCCGAGGAGGCGGCCCAGCCGCCCGAGAGCCGCAGGAGCCTGACGGTCGAGGACATCATCGCCTTTGCCGACGAGGTCGATTTAGACGACGTCCGCGCGCCCATCGCGCGCCAGATCGAATACAATACCGCCATCGCCGAGGCGGGGCTGACGGGGCAGTACGGCGCGGCCATCGGAAAGATCCTGCTGGATTCCTACGGCGACAGCGTGCAGAACCGCGCCAAGGCCTGGGCTGCCGCGGGCTCGGACGCGCGCATGAACGGCTGCGAAAAGCCTGTCGTCATCAACTCTGGCAGCGGCAATCAGGGCATGACGGCTTCGCTGCCCGTCATTGTCTACGCGCGCGAGCTGAAAGCGAGCGAGGAGCAGCTCTACCGCGCGCTCGTCGTGTCGAATCTTGTCACCATCCATCTGAAAACGGGCATCGGCAGCCTTTCCGCCTACTGCGGTGCGACCAGCGCGGGCGCAGGGGCCGGGGCCGGCATCTGCTATCTGTACGGCGGGCGCTATGATGAGATCGCCCACACGGTCGTCAACGCGCTCGCCATCAACTCCGGCATGCTCTGCGATGGGGCGAAGGCGAGCTGCGCGGCGAAGATCGCCTCGGCGGTCGAGGCGGGGCTGCTCGGCATGCAGATGTACCGGCACGACAGCCAGTTCTACGGCGGCGACGGCATCGTCGTCAAGGGCGTGGAGAACACCATCCGCGCCGTCAGCAGCATCGCGCGCGACGGCATGCGCGAGACCGACAACGAGATCATCCGCCTGATGATCGGGGAGGAAACTGTCAAATGAAGATACTTGTCACAGGCTTCACGCCGTTCGGCGGGGAGCAGATCAACCCCTCGTGGGAGGCGGCACGCCGGCTTCCCAACCGCATCGGGAGAGCAGAACTCATCAAGCATGAAATTCCGACGGAGTTTGACGCCTCCGGTGCTGCGCTGCACAAACTTTTGACGGAGCTGCGTCCCGACGCGGTGCTCTGCGTCGGCCAGTACGGCGGCGCAAATTGCATACGCGTCGAGCGCGTGGCCATCAACCTGCGCGACGCGCGTATCGCCGACAACGCGGGTAAGCAGCCGACGGACGAGCCGGTCGTGGCCGGGGGTCCGGACGCCTATTTTGCGACGATTCCCACGAGAAGGATCGTCGATGCGCTGCGCGAGCGCGATATCCCCGCCCGGCTTTCGTACTCCGCGGGCACATTTGTATGCAACGATCTCCTCTACTGCGCCCTGCACGAGAGCGCGCAGCGCTATCCCGCCCTGCGCTGCGGCTTTGTCCACGTGCCGTATCTGCCCGAGCAGACGAGGGACGGCAGCGCCCCGAGCATGAGCCTTGCGCTGATGGTCGAAGCGCTTACCAGCGCGGTGGGGGAGATCGCGGCGGAGAATGAACCGTGAATCATAAACGTAAGGCGTCATATCAGCATAGAAAAAAGAGCTATCTGACTTCATTTGAAATCAGATAGCTCTTTTCTTGTGAATAATGAAATTCTGCTGCCAAATCGTTGCCGCGAAGGGCATCAAGGCTCAAAAAGACCAGTGTTTACGGGCTTTTTTCAAGCTGTGAAATTATTCCCACTCCACCGTTGCGGGGGGTTTGCTGGTGATGTCGTAGACGATCCGGTTGATGCCCTTGACCTCGTTGACGATGCGGCCGCTGATCTTGTCGAGCAGCTCGTAGGGGATGCGCGCCCAGTCGGCGGTCATAAAGTCCTCGGTCGTTACCGCGCGCAGCGCGAGCACGCGGTCATAGCTGCGGCCATCACCCATGACGCCAACGGTGCGCGTATTGGTCAGCACGGCAAAATACTGATTCATCTTCTTATTTTCGCCCGCTTTTTCAAGCTCCTCGCGGTAGATCGCGTCGGCAAGACGCAGCGTGTCGGCCTTCTCCTTGGTGATCTCGCCCATGATGCGGATGGCAAGGCCGGGGCCGGGGAACGGCTGGCGGGAGACGAGGTATTCGGGCAGCCCCAGCTCGCGGCCGAGCTGACGGACCTCGTCCTTGAACAGCAGGCGCAGCGGCTCGATGATCTCCTTGAAATCGACATAGTCGGGCAGACCGCCGACGTTGTGGTGGCTCTTGATGACCGCGGCGTTGCCGAGGCCCGATTCGATCACGTCGGGGTAGATCGTGCCCTGGGCGAGGAAGTCGACTGCGCCGATCTTCTTCGACTCTTCCTCGAACACACGGATGAACTCCTCGCCGATGATCTTGCGCTTGCGCTCGGGGTCGGAGATGCCGGCGAGCTTGGCAAGGAAACGGCCCTCGGCGTTCACGCGGATAAAGTTGATGTCCCACTTCTTGAACGCTGCCTCGACCTCGTCGCCCTCGTTGAGGCGCATGAGACCGTGGTCGACAAAGACGCAGGTGAGCTGGGGACCGACGGCCTCGGCCAGCAGCGCCGCCACGACGGACGAGTCCACGCCGCCGGAGAGCGCCAGCAGCACGCGGCCGGAGCCGACCTTTTCACGCACGGCGGCGATGGCCGTGTTCTTATAGTCACCCATCGTCCAGTCGCCCGTCGCACCGCAGACCTCGTAGAGAAAGTTGCGGATCATCGCGGTGCCGAACTCCGTATGGTTGACCTCGGGATGGTACTGCACGCCGTAGAAGCCGCGCTTTTCGTCGCAGATGGCGACATTCGGGCAGGCGTCGGAATGCGCGACGAGGGAGAAGCCCTCGGGCACGACCTCCATGTAGTCGCCGTGGCTCATCCACGTCACGCTCTTTTCGGGAAGGCCCTTGAAGAGCTTGCAGCCCGTATCGAAGAACGTCTCGGTCTTGCCGTATTCGCGCGCGGTGGCGTCGCTCGCGGCAACGACCTTGCCGCCGAGGTGGTGCGCGATGAGCTGGCAGCCGTAGCAGATGCCGAGCACGGGCACGCCCGCGTCAAAGAGCGCGGGGTCGACGTGCGGCGCGTCCTCCAGATACACGCTGTTCGGGCCGCCGGTGAAGATGAAGCCGATGGGCTTCATCGCAAGAAGGTCCGCAAGCGGCGTGGTGTAGGGCTTGACCTCGCAGTAAACGCCGCATTCGCGCACGCGGCGCGCGATGAGCTGGTTGTACTGGCCGCCAAAGTCCAGTACGATGATGGTCTGATGGTTCATATTGAAATTCTCCTGCCGTATCCAATAATATGATAAAAGCATCATATCATAGCTTTTTCCATTTTACCAGCGATATTGTAAAAAAAGGTCGCGCGGTCAGCAGACCGCGCGACAAAACTGTCGAAAAAGCCTCGCAGAGTTTCGCGCCCGCAGGCGCGAAAGAAATTGTAATCAGCTTTTTCCGGCGGCGTGTACGTCGGAAAAAGCGCTTCGCGCGAAGCTTGTGTCGAATTGTCCGCTTTAGCGGACAACCGAGGCACAAAGCGCAGCGAATCCTTCTCGAAAGAGTGGCGGAGCCACTTTTTCGAGATAGGTCAGGAGATTGTGCGATCGAGGGAGGCTGCGACAAAGCCGCGGAACAGGGGGTGCGGCTTATTGGGTCGGCTCTTGAATTCGGGGTGGAACTGCGCGCCGACGAACCAGGGGTGGCTCTTCGATTCGACGATCTCCACGAGCGTGCCGTCGGGGGAGAGACCGGCGAGGCGCATGCCGGCGTCCGTGAAGTCGTCGCGGAAATCATTGTTGAACTCGTAGCGGTGGCGGTGGCGCTCCCAGATCTCGGGCGCGTCGTAGAGCGCGCGGGAGAGTGAGCCCTCTTCGAGCACGCAGGGATACTTGCCGAGGCGCATCGTGCCGCCCTTGGCCGTCACGCCGATCTGATCGGGCATGAGCGCGATAACGGGGTGCGCCGTCGTGGAGGAGAACTCCGCGCTCGTCGCGTCGTCCCAGCCGAGCACATGGCGCGCAAATTCGATGACCGCGATCTGCATACCGAGGCAGATGCCAAGGTATGGGATGCCGCGCTCACGCGCATACTGCGCGGCTAAGATCATGCCCTCGATGCCGCGGTCGCCAAAGCCGCCGGGGACTAAGATGCCGCTGCACCCGCAGAGCTTCTGCGCGATGTTGCCGCTCGTCAGTGTTTCCGAGTCGACCCACTGGATCTCGACGCTCGCGTCGCAGGCCGTGCCCGCGTGGAAGAGCGATTCCACAACGCTCAGATAAGCGTCGTGCAGGCCGACGTACTTGCCGACGAGCGCGATGCGCACGTGGCGGTGCACGCCGTAGATCTTATCGACCAGTGCGCGCCACTCGGTCATGTCGGGCTCGCCGCAGTCAAGGCCCAGCTTGCGGCACACCACGCGGCAGAGACCCTCGTGCTCGAGCAGCAGCGGCACCTCGTAGAGCGTGGATGCCGTCGCGTTCTGAATGACACAGTCGGGCTCCACGTTGCAGAACAGCGCGATCTTGCGGCGGATGTCGTCTGTGATGGGCGCATCCGTGCGCACGACGAGCACGTCCGGCTGGATGCCTTCGCTCAGAAGCTCCTTGACCGAGTGCTGCGTGGGCTTGCTCTTGAGCTCGCCGCTGCCGGGAATGGTCACGATGAGAGGCACGTGGATGAAGAGCACATTTTCGCGTCCGCGCTCGGCCGCCACCTGACGGATGGCCTCTAAAAACGGCTGGCTCTCAATGTCGCCGACCGTGCCGCCGATCTCCGAGATGGCAACGTCGGTCTCGCCGTCGTCCATGTCGTAGATGCGGCGCTTGATCTCATCGGTCACGTGCGGGATGATCTGCACCGTGCCGCCAAGATATCCGCCCTGGCGCTCGCGGTTCAAAACGCTCCAGAAGATCTTGCCCGAGGACACCGAGGACTTTTCATCCAGCGCCTCATCGACAAAGCGCTCGTAGTGGCCGAGATCAAGGTCGGTCTCCGCGCCGTCATCCGTGACGAAGACCTCACCGTGCTGATACGGACTCATCGTGCCGGGATCAACATTGAGATACGGGTCGAACTTCTGGTTTTTGACCTTCAGCCCGCACTGCTTCAGAAGCCGCCCGAGCGAAGCCGCGCAGATGCCCTTGCCCAGCCCCGACACGACGCCGCCGGTGACAAAAATGTATTTCATAAATGTTCGTCCTTCCCAAATTCAGAATACACAAAAATGCGGAATACCCACTCAAAAAGGACGCTCTTTCGAGCGTCCTTTTTGACTTTTACACGGAGAAGAGCAGCTCGCAGAAGGTCGGATACGGCCAATACTTGGACGCCGTCAGCACCTCCAGCTTGTCGATGGTCTTGCGCACGGCGACCGTGCGTTCTTCCACCTCGTCGTGGTAATAGTGCAGCAGCGTTTCCGGTTCGGCATCGTCCGAAACGGTCTCCAGGGCCGTCTTGAGCGCGATGGTCTCCTCGAGCAGCTGCTCGTTGAGCGAGCTGACGGCGTTGGCGAGCGAGGTCTCCACGTGGCAGGCGAGCTCCGGCGCGGCGGCGCGCTTGGCGGAGATGGTCGAGCACAGCGCCGCCTCATACTCCGACGCGGCGTTCAGGATGCCGTGCTGGACCATGTCGACGAGCGTCGCGGCCTCGATGCGGATGACCTTGCAGTACTTCTCAATATGAACTTCGTGGCGGGAGAAGATCTCCTCGCGGGAATACACGCCCTGACGGGTAAGCATTTCGATGTTTTTCGGCAGGATGTAGGCGGGCAGCGCCTCGGCGGTATTGCGCAGGTTGGCAAGGCCGCGCCTTTCGGCTTCGTGCACCCAGGCTTCCTCATAGCCGTTGCCGTTGAAGATGATGCGGCGGTGGGCGGAGAAGGTGTCACGGATGAGCTTGTGCAGCGCGGCGGTGAAGTCCGGCGCGTCCTTGAGCTGCTCGTAGAACTCGTCGAGCTCCTCGGCCATGATAGCGTTGAGGATGGTGGTCGGACCCGCGATGGACTGGCTGGAGCCCGGCATACGGAACTCGAACTTGTTGCCCGTGAAGGCGAGCGGCGAGGTGCGGTTACGGTCGGTCGTATCCTGCGGGATAGAGGGCAGCACATCCACGCCGATGCGCAGCGACTTGTGCTCGGGGGCGGTGTAGTCGTTTTCGGCAACGATGGCGTCGATGATGCCCTCAAGCTCCGTGCCGAGGAAGATGGAGATGATGGCCGGCGGCGCCTCCTGCGCACCCAGACGGTGGTCATTGCCCGCAAAGGCAACCGAGCAGCGCAGCAGCTCCTGATATTCGTCCACGCCCTTGATGAAGGCGGCGAGCATCAGCAGGAAGAGCGCGTTCTGGCTGGGGGTCTTGCCGGGAGAGAAGAGGTTCTTGCCCGTGTCGGTCGAGAGCGACCAGTTGACGTGCTTGCCCGAGCCGTTCACGCCCGCAAAGGGCTTTTCATGCAGCAGGCACACAAGGCCGTGGCGCTCGGCGACCTTTTTCATCGTCTCCATGACGAGCTGATTCTGGTCGCTCGCGGTGTTGGCGTCAATGTAAATGGGGGCCATCTCGTGCTGGCCGGGCGCGACCTCGTTGTGCTTGGTCTTGGAGAGCACGCCGAGCTTCCACAGCTCCTCGTCCAACTCCTGCATATAAGCGCCCACGCGCGGACGGAAGGCACCGAAGTAGTGGTCGTCCAGCTCCTGACCCTTGGGCGGCTTGGCGCCGAAGAGCGTGCGGCCGCACAGCTGCAGATCCATACGCTTTAAGTAGAGCTTGCGGTCGATAAGGAAATACTCCTGCTCCGCGCCGATCTGCGGCGTGACCTTTTCGGCGTCGTCGCCAAAGAGCTTCAGCACGCGCAGCGACGCGCGGTTGACCGCGGAGATGGAGCGCAGCAGCGGCGTCTTCTTATCGAGCGCCTGACCACTGTAGGAGCAGAATACCGTCGGGATGCAGAGGCTGCCGTCCTTGATAAAGGCGAACGCTGTGGGGTCCCAGGCGCTGTAGCCGCGGGCTTCAAACGTGGCGCGCAGGCCACCGTTGGGGAAGGAGGAGGCGTCGGGTTCGCCGCGCACCAACTCCTTGCCGGAAAAGTCCATCATCACGCGGCCGCCGCCGGCGTTGTTGATAAAGCTGTCGTGCTTTTCCGCCGTCACGCCGCTGAGGGGCTGAAACCAGTGCGTGAAGTGCGTGGCCCCATGCTCCAGCGCCCAGGTCTTCATCGCGTCGGCGATCTCATTTGCTGCGGAAAGGGGAAGAGGCTGCCCGCTCTTTAAGCAGCCGCGCCAAACGTCCATGGCGTTTTGCGGGACATACTGCTCCATTGTGCGTTCATTGAACACAAGCGAGCCAAAAAGCTCGGGAATGCGAGTCGCTTCACTCATGATCCAGACCTCCTGTTTCAAAATAAAAAATTCGATAAGTAATGATACTTCATCGGGGCGAGCAGCGTCAATACTTTGTTTTTCCAACTTTATCCGTGCTTTAGCGGGATGGAATGTGCGGGGTGAACGAAATTATGAAAGTCCGCCAACTTTTTCTTGCACGGGGAAAATGGCTGTGCTATAGTTAGCCTGAACCCGCCTTTCAAGGCGGCCTTTTTTTGCTCTCCACCGGCGGACCGATCGCGGGCGAGAGCATCGGATGAATGAGAAAGGGAGCGTGAGCGCCGCTTGCGGCGCTCACGCTCCCTTTTTGGCGCATTCTGCAATTACTTGATGGTCGAGCTGTCGTTCAGCACGCTCGCGCTGTAAAGGAACAGCACGTCCTGCGCGTTGAAGTCGATGAATTTGCCGAGCATCGTCGGGGAGAGATAGCGGATGTCGACGAGCGTGATCTCGCTGTACCCGCTTGCGAGCAGCGGGACGAGGCTCGCGGCGAAGGAGTCGCGGAACACGATCAGCCTCCGCTTGCCGGCAGCGTTCGGGTTTTCGATGCGCAGCAGCGACTTCGGACCTGAGAGAAAGATCTCGTACGGGTCGCTGCCGTCCGCCTTTTCGAGCGTGTAGATGGGGAGGTACACGCTGTTTTCGTAGTCGTACACACGGCAGGCGTCGAGCGTGTCGCTTGTCAGATATGTGAGCGCGTCGGGTGCGAGCGGCAGCGCTGACTGGCCGCGGTACACGCCGTAAAACGGCGTATCGAGCGTGACGGGCGTGAGGTCCGCCGAGATCTGCACGTCCATCGCGTCTGCGAGCAGCGAGGCGACGGGCAGGAGCGATTCCTGCCGCCAATGCGTATCGGTGCGGTAGTAGGAGGAGAGCGAGAGGGCGCTCGTCAGGTCGATATACTGCGCAAAGTCGGACTTTTCCTGCACCAGCGCGAAGAGGCTTTCGTAGTCCATCGCGGGATAGCCGTTTTCCGCGGCTAAAAAGTAATTCTTGTCGGGAATGACGGAGAGATAGACGTTTGCCCCCGTGTCCTTAAAATAGCTCTCATACACATAGCGGAAGCGGTCCGTCGCGTGGGCGACGGAGTCCTCGTTCACGGGGTAGTCGAGCTTTGCGGCGTAGCCGCCGGCGACATAGATGCCGTTGTTGTCCCTCTCCAAGAAGAGGTCGCGCACGGCAAGGGCCTTGAGCGTGCGGAATTCGTCGCGCAGCGGGAACTGGTCGAGCGTGTAGCTTTCAAAATTTGACTGAAAGCGCCCGGAAAGCACCTCCTCCGCATTCAGCGTCGGGAACTGCTTGAGCGCCCGGCGTTCGCTGACGGAGAGGGCGTCGTCCTCCTTCAGAATGCCCCACAGCGCGAATACGAGCACAAACAGCGCCGCAGCGCCGAGGGTGAGGAGGTCTTTGATCTTCTTATTCATATGGCCTCCTCCTTAGAAACGGAAATACAGAAACGGGTTGAACGACCCGTCCACTAAGAACGCCGTGCCCAGAGCCAGCACAGCGAGCACACAGAGCGGCTCGAGCGCGTTGAGCGCTGCTGCGCCCTTGGTTTCCCGCAGCCTTGTGAGGAGCTTTTTCGGCAGGGGAGTGGCGCAGAGGATGCCGAGCACAAGCAGCGGGCCGTAGCTTCTGAGAAGGTAGACGGCCTGCGTGCTGAGAAGCGGCAGACCGCCCGCACCGAACATCGCGCCGATGCGCGAGACCGCCTGCGCAGCGCTGTCCGCATCGAAGAGCACGAAGCCGAGCGTGACGAAAAAGAGCGTGTATACATGGCCGAGCGCACGGTGCTTTTCCAGTACCGGCAGCAGTACCGACTTTTCAAGGAGCAGCAGCACCGCAAACCAGAGGCTCCAGAGGACGAATGTCCACGCAGCCCCGTGCCACAGACCCGTCGCGAGCCAGACAATCAGAATGTTCAGAAGCTGGCGCGCCTTTCCCCTCCGGCTGCCGCCGAGGGGGATATAAAGGTAGTCGCGGAACCACGAGCCGAGCGAGATGTGCCATCTGCGCCAGAACTCCGTGATGCTCCCTGAAATATAGGGATAGTTGAAGTTTTCGGGGAAGCGGAAGCCCAAAATGCGTCCAAGGCCGATGGCCATGTCGCTGTAGCCCGAAAAGTCAAAGTAGACCTGAAGCAGAAACGCGAGCGCGTAGAGCCAGACAAACAGCACGCTCGCGTCCTGCGTCTGCTTGTAGGCGCTCGCCAGCGCGCCGAACTGATTGGCGAGCAGCACCTTTTTGGCAAAGCCGACCGTGAAGCGGCGCACGCCCTCCGCCGCGGCGGACACGCTGTGCGTACGGTCTTGAAGCTGCGCGGCGACATCGGAATACCGCACGATCGGCCCCGCGATGAGCTGGGGAAAGAGCGAAACATAGGCGGCAAGGTCGATGAAATTCCGCTGCGCCGCCGTTGTACCGCGATAGACGTCGATGACGTAGCTGAGCACCTGAAAGGTGTAGAAGCTGATGCCGATGGGCAGACTCAGCTTCAGAAGCGGCAGGGAAAGCCCCGTGACGGCGTTGACGCTCGCGAGGAAAAAGTCCGCGTATTTGAAGTAGCCGAGAAGCCCCAGGCTCACGAGGACTGAGAGCGTCAGAAGGACCTTCGCCGCCTTTTGCCCCCGATATTTTTCGATCAGCAACCCGAAAAGATAGCCCTGCACGATGGAGATGAGCATCAAAACGACATACCTCGGCTCGCCCCAGGCGTAGAAAAAGAGGCTTGCGAGCAGCAGCACCGCGTTTTTCAGCGACCGCGGCACCGCAAAATAGAGCAGCAGCGCCGCGGGCAGGAAATAGAAGAGAAAAGGAACGCTGGAAAAGAGCATGGACTTCTCCGCCTTTCCGAGAGTGAAGTTAGACGATGGCCTCGTCGCAGACGACGGACGCGCCGTCGAAGGCGGCGGTGAGCTTGTCGCGGAACTGGTCGACCAGATCCTCCGCGCCGAAGCAGGAGACCACATAGTCGCCATAGGTCACGATGACCAGCTTGTCGGGGAAGCCGCACATCCACTGGCGGGACATGATGTTGTCCTTGAGGTCGGAGACGACCTGATCCATATCGGACTTGTCGCTCAGGTGATAGGCGCCCGCGGTGAAGGTGTTGGCATTCATCATGTGTGTGAGAGAAGCGGCGTCGACAAGCTTGTCGGCATCAGCGGCGGGATAGCCGAGGGAGTAGTCAAGCGTGTCGCCGTCCGAAACGGAGAAGTTGCCGGGCGCATCCTCAGTCATGTTGGACTCGTCATAGTCGCCGCCTGCGGCGGGAAATTTTTCGTCGTCCGAATAGCTCGACCACACGGTGTTGAGCCTGTCTCTTATACACATCTCCGAGCCCACGAGACAGGCAGAAATCT
>ENA-OZKX01000170-OZKX01000170.1-human-gut-metagenome-genome-assembly--contig:-NODE-170-length-32626-cov-7.857603_pt1 | contig 32626 bp, 26 predicted proteins | sample MGYA00244831_ERZ653774 | MGnify/ENA primary metagenome ERZ653774 (study PRJEB26926, sample SAMN06165314) | human gut metagenome | biome: ENVO:00009003; feature: ENVO:2100002; material: ENVO:00002003...
AGAAGGAGTCGAACCAGATGATCGAGGAGTTCATGCTGCTGGCCAACCGCCGCGTCGCGGAGTTCTGCGGACACCGCATCTCGGAGAAGGGGCGCAAGGTCCCCCGCACGATGGTCTACCGCGTGCACGACTCGCCGAGCGAGGAGAAGCTCGACCGTTTCCGGCAGTTCATCCTCCGCTTCGGCCACGTCTTCAAGGCCTCGAAGGGGCGTGCCGTGGCCCGCGAGATGAACAAGCTCTTCAAGCAGATCAAGGGCACGACCGAGGAGAACGCCGTGACGACGATGGCCGTGCGCTCGATGGCCAAGGCCTACTACTCGACCGACAACATCGGCCACTACGGACTGGCCTTCGACAGCTACACGCACTTCACGTCGCCCATCCGCCGCTACCCCGACATGATGGTCCACCGGCTGCTGGCCCGCTACCTCGAGGGCGGCAAGTCGGCCGACAAGGAGACGCTCGAGGCGCTCTGCGCCCAGGCCTCCGAGCGCGAGATCGTCGCCGCGGAGGCCGAACGGGCCTCGATCAAGTACAAGATGGTCGAGTTCATGAAGGAGCGCATCGGGCAGGAGTTCGACGGCCACATCTCGGGACTGACCGAGTGGGGCGTCTACGTCGAGCTGGACGAGACCCACATTGAGGGCATGTCGTTCCTGCGCGACATCGAGGGCGACTTCTTCCAGTTCGACGAGGAGCAGTACGAGATCGTGGGCCGCTCGACGGGACGCCGCATGACGCTCGGCGACGCCGTGCGCGTGCGCGTCAAGCGGGCCGACCTGCAGAAGCGTCAGCTCGACTTCGAGCTGCTGCTGCCCGAGGGGGCCGCACGCCGCGCGGCATCGGCCGCCGGCAAGGGGACATCCGACCGCCGGAGCGACAAGGGCACAGCCACCCGCGGCGCCGGCAAGCGGTCCTCCGGACACAAGAGCTCCGCCGGGCGCCGCGCATCGCGCCGCCGGCACTGATCCCGCCCCGGCGGGGTCCAAGCGGGCACCCGCGCCATAACACACCGCAAAAGGTTCTGCAACCATCCGGTTGCGGGACCTTTTCCCATACGCTCCGACCGGAGGAAGGGGCATTGAGGACCGCACTTTCGCCCTGCCCTTCGCACCGCACACCCGGACCGGACAACACAGCACGAAAAAAAGGGAACCCCGCAAACGGGATTCCCTTTTTTCGCGTCGGACGACTCTTTAGAAGAGGTTTACACCGTCGAGCGTGGCGATCAGGAACGTGGCAGCGACCGACAGAATGGCGTAGAGCTCCGGGAAGGCGGCCAGAATCAGCGTCTTACCCATCACGTCGTGGCCGTTGCCGATGGCAGCGATACCGTTGGCGCAGATCTTCGCCTGGAAGATCGACGAAGCCAGGTTGACGATGCCGACCAGCAGACCGGCACCCAGAATGGCCGCACCCTGCGTCATCGTGGGGTTCGTCAGACCACCCTGTACAAGGAAGAAGCAGACGAAGCCGTAGAGACCCTGCGAACCCGGAAGGGCCGAGAGAATCATGTAGCTACCGAATGCACCGCTGTTCTTCTTCATGGCGCCTACCGATGCCATGCCGGCGATAGCGGTTCCGACGGACGATGCGATGCCCGCGAGGCCCACCATCAACGCTACGCCGATGTAAGCCATTACCAATGCAGTTGTTGTTTCCATAGTGTTTGAAAAGGATTTTGATTGTTATTTGATTTGATTTCTATTCGCCTGTCTGATCCATTTTGCGGATGGGGTCGAACGACCGCGTGGCCATCTCGAAGCCGGCGTTCTTGAAGAACTCCACGAAGGTGAGTCGCATCGGGTGGACGAACGACGAGATGGTCGACATGAAGAGGTTGATGCCGTGGCCGATGAGCAGGATCGGGATCATCACCAGCAGCCGCACGAAGATGTTCGCGCCCTCGGGCACGAAGCCCTCGGCCAGCGTGTTGAAGACCAGTGCCAGCACACCGCCCGAAAGTCCGATGGCAAACAGACGGATGTACGACAGCACGTCGCTCAACAGCCCCGTGATGTTGTTGTAGAGGTCCCACAGTCCGGCACCGACATTGATGAGCGGATTGCGCTTGACGTTGTTGAGCAGTAGCAACAGCACGAAGCCGATGCCCAGCGCCACGTAGAAGGCCACCGATCCGGCCGTGAAGCCCGGGATGGTGATCGAGGCCATCGGAAGCGCCACGCCCAGCACACACGTCAGAAGAATGACGAACCAGCCGATCTGGCCGAAGGCCTGCGCGATGCCGAAGCAGCGCGTCGTCGTCCAGATGTTGAGCGCCATGCCGAAGAGGATCTGCACCAGACCGATCACGAGCGAGATGATGAAGAACTTGCCCTGGAAGTCGAAGAAGGGAATCGAGGGGAAGTACTGCGCAAGGCTCAACCCGAAGAACGAGCCGCAGATGCCGCCGAAGACGATCGTCGCAATGGCGCAGAGCGTGGCGAACCATGCCGCACGGCGCATCATGCCCGGCTCGCGGAACTTGCGCAGCATCACCAGTCCGGCAGCCAGCAGCACGAGGCCGTAACCGGCATCGTTCAGACAGATGCCGAAGAAGAGCATGTAGAACGGCGCGAAGAAGGGCGTCAGGTCCAGCGTGCCGTACTTCGGACGCGCGTAGAGGTCGCCGATCATCTCGAAGATCCGCGCGAAGCGGTTGTTCTTCAGCTTGACGGGCGTATCGTCCTCGGGCGTCGGGTCGCTCTTGAGGTAGATCACGTTGGGATACTCCTCCAGCAGCGCATCCACGCGCGCCGAGGTCTCCGTCTCGGCCCAGCCTTCGAGCACGAGCAGCGTGCCGTCGGCAGCTCGCGCGGCCGACTCCTCGACACGCACTCCCTGCAGGCGTTCGCGCAGCGACGCCCCGTAGGCGGCCAGCAGCTTCTCCGAAGCCGCCACGCGCGAGAACTCGGCGTCGAGCGCCGCGAGCTTCGCACGGGCCTCCCCGATGCGACGTTCCACCTCGCGGATATCCATCGTCGGGGTCTTCATCTCCTGCGCATCGAACGACACCTCCTCGCCGGGAGCCGTCACCACGACGAACCACACGGTCGAATCGGCCCGGTTGATAACCTCGAGCGGGTACTGCGCGCGCCATTCGTCGGCATTCTTGTCAAAGATGTTCGCCTGCGTGAAGAAGCAGCGCACGACGACACCCCGTTCGGCGAGCGTCCGCAGCCGTCCGGCGTCGAACGCACCCCACGGGCGCAGCTCGTCGGCGGACTTTTCGAGACGGCCGATCTCGGCGCCGAGCGCCGCGGCTTCGTGCTGCGCGGCGGCATAGTGTTCGTAGGCCTCGGCACCCGAAGCGAACGGCGCAGCCTGCCCGTTGCAACGTGCAGCATCGGCACGGAACGTCTTGAGGAACTCCGCGGCCTTCGTCGTGCCCTCGATGTCGAGCAGCAGCTGACGGTCCTCGTCCGAGGGTTCCCAGCCCGTGGTCGTGATGTCCACGAGCCCGAGCTCACGCAGACGGTCGATGAAATCGCCGCTCTGCGCCGCATAGAGCACAAAGTCGTATTTCGACATTCTCGCTATCATAACATCGCGCCCTCCCCGGCGTGCTGCTGCTTGTTCTTGACGATCTTCTGCGAGGACTTCGAGAGGTTCTCCTCATCCTCCATGAAGCGCTTGATCTTGCGTATGGCGTCCTCGTACCCGGGTATCTGCACCTTTTCGTACAGGTTCACCTTCTGAGTGGTCTTGCGGCGCGCACGGTCCAGCAGCTCCATTCTGCGGTTGTAGACCTCGTATTCGAGGCCCAGCCGTGCCAGCCGCTTGAGAACATCCACCCCGTCGGCGAACCAGACGGGCGAGGAGAAGAGGTCGTAGGGTTTCTCCTCGAAGCGGACATCCTGCAGCACGGGCGTGCGTACTCCGGCGATCTTCTGCGTCGAAAGCTCGACGTCGGCGATGCGCAGGAGCCCGCTGTCGAACTCGCCCCACAGCGACACCATGTAGTCGTACTCGCCCTTCAGGGCATCGAGACGACGGCGGTAGTCCTGGGCCGAATCCTTCGCCTTCTTTACCTCGGAACGCAGGGCCGACTCCTTGCTCTTGATCGTAGGGAGTGCCTTTTGCCGCATTTTCAGCTGCTTGCCCAACTCGCCCAGCGAGGTCTTGTTGTATTGGAACTTGATTGCCATCGGTTAGGCCTCCTTCCAGTACTTCTTGATAAGCTCCTCCTTGATGGCGACCTCCTCCTTGGAGAAGTATTTCGAGAAGAGCGTCCACGCCGTGTCGAGCATCTGCGTGATGTCGATGTTCACGTCGATCGAAAGCAGCTTCTCCGAATAGTCGTGTGCGAAACGGATCGTGCGCTCGTCGTAGTCCGAGAGGTCGAAACCGTTTTCGAGTTTCGTCTTGGCATTGGCCGCGTCGGCGTACAGACGCACGCAGGCATTCATCACCTGCGGGTGGTCCTCACGTGTCTTCTTGCCGATGACCAGCTGCTTGAGTCGCGACAGCGAACGGAACGGGTCGACGATCACACGGCCCGTGTCGGTGTCGTTGCGCAGGTAGAGCTGGCCCTCGGTGATGTAACCCGTGTTGTCGGGCACGGCGTGCGTGATGTCGCCGCCCGAGAGCGTCGTCACGGCGATGATCGTGATCGATCCGCCGTTGGGCAGCTGCACGGCCTTCTCGTAGATCTTCGCCAGGTCCGAGTAGAGCGAACCGGGCATCGAGTCCTTCGAGGGGATCTGGTCCATACGGTTCGAGACGATGGCCAGGGCATCGGCGTAGAGCGTCATGTCCGTCAGCAGCACCAGCACCTTCTCGCCCTTGTCGACGGCGAAGTACTCGGCAGCCGTCAGCGCCATGTCGGGAACGAGCAGACGCTCGACGGGCGGGTTCTCCGTCGTGTTGACGAACGAGACGATGCGGTCGAGCGCTCCGGCGTTCTCGAAGACCGACTTGAAGTAGAGGAAGTCGTCGTTGGTCAGACCCATGCCGCCGAGGATGATCTTGTCGGCCTTGGCGCGCAGCGCCACGTTGGCCATCACGGCGTTGTAGGGCTGGTCGGGGTCGGCGAAGAAGGGGATCTTCTGGCCCGTCACGATCGTGTTGTTCAGGTCAATGCCAGCGATACCCGTGGCGATGAGCTCCGACGGCTGGATACGCTTGAAGGGGTTGACCGTCGGGCCGCCGATCTCGCGCTCCTCGCCCTCGACGATCTCACCGCCCTCGAGCGGCTCGCCGTAGGCGTTGAAGAAGCGGCCTGCGAGGTTGTCCGAGACGCGCAGCTTCGGCGGCTCGCCGTGGAAGATCACCTCCGAGGCGGTCGAAAGGCCCTCCGTACCGGCGAAGACCTGCAGCGTGACGTGCTCGCCCATGATTTTCACCACCTGCGCCAGCTTGCCGCCCACGGTGGCCAGTTCGTCGTTGCCGACGCCCTGCGCACGCAGCGTCACGGTCGCCTTGGTGATGTTGTCGATCTTGGTATATATCTTCTGAAAAGCTCGTGTTGTCATGGTCTATTTCGTTTTTTCACCCACATATTGTTCGATCTGCTTCAGGTAGCCGTTGAACTTCTCCGACTGCCACTCCGAATAGTTCATCTGGCGGAAGAGGTTGATCAGACCCTTGAAGAACTGCGAGCACTGCTCGAAATCGGAGAATCCGAAATCCTTGCGGCAGATGTCGAGCACCATCTTGTACATCATCTTCTGGCGCTCGATCGGGCAGTTGGCGTCGATCTCGTCGAAGGCGTCCTGCTGCAGGATCACGAAGTCGATGAGCTCCGACTTCCAGAAGCGCTCGTGGTACTCGACCGGCACGCCGTCGTCACCGAGGATGTTGATCTGGTCGTTGGCCTCCTTGCCGCGCTGGACGATCGTCTTGCCGGCATAGACCGCATCCACCCAGTCCTTCTCGATGTGCTCGTCGAGGAAGGCCCGGATCTCGGGATACTCCAGGTACTTCGAGTAGGACTCCAGCGGGTCGATGGCCGGGTAGCGCTTCGAGTCGGCACGTCCCTGCGAGAGGGCGTAGAAGCAGCGTGCGGCCTTCTTCGTCGACTCCGTGACGGGCTCCTTGAGGTTACCGCCCGCGGGCGAGACCGTACCGAGGAAGGTCACCGAACCCGTCTCTCCGTTGTAGAGCTTCACCAGGCCGGCGCGCGAGTAGAAGTTCGAGATGATGGCCGAGAGGTCCATCGGGAAGGCGTCCTGACCGGGCAGCTCCTCCAGACGGTTCGACATCTCGCGCAGCGCCTGTGCCCAGCGCGACGTCGAGTCGGCCATGACGAGCACCTTCAGGCCCATCGAACGGTAGTACTCGCCGATGGTCATGCCCGTGTAGACCGACGCCTCACGCGCCGCAACGGGCATGTTCGACGTGTTGCAGATGATGATCGTGCGCTCCATGAGCGTGTGGCCCGTGTTGGGGTCGATCAGCTCGGGGAACTCCTTGAAGATCTCGACCACCTCGTTGGCACGTTCGCCGCAGGCCACCATGATGATGACGTCGGCATCGGCCTGCTTCGAGATGGCGTGCTGAAGCACCGTCTTGCCGGCACCGAACGGCCCCGGGATGAAGCCCGTACCGCCCTCGGCCATCGGGTTGAAGGTGTCGATGGCGCGCACGCCCGTCTCCATGACGCGCGAGGGGCGCGGCTTCTCCGTGTAGCAGCGGATGGCCTGCTTGACGGGCCACTTCTGCACCATCGTGATCTCGTGGTCGACGCCGTCGGCATCGGTCACCACGGCCATCGTGTCGGTCACCTTGTACTTGCCGGCCGGAGCCACGCTCTTGACCGTATACGCCCCCGTCATCGTGAAGGGGACCATGATCTTGTGGGCGATCCACTTCTCCTGCACCTCGCCCAGCCACGACGCCGCCGAGACGCGGTCGCCGGCCTTGGCCAGCGGCTTGAACTCCCACTCGGCCGCAAAGTCGATCGGCTCGGTCACCGAACCGCGCGCAATGAAGAGACCCTCCATCTTCTCGAGGTCGTTCTGCAGACCGTCGTAGTTGCGCGACAGCAGACCCGGCGCCAGCGTCACCTCGAGCATGTGACCCTCGAACTCGACCCGGTCACCGATCTTCAGACCGCGGGTGCTGTCAAAAACCTGGACATAGGCGTCGTCGCCCATGACCTTGATGACCTCGGCCATCATTCTGGTATTCCCCGCGTACACGTAGCAGATCTCGTTCTGGCCCACGGCGCCGTCGGCCTTGACGATGACGATGTTGGAGATGATACCGTTTACTCGTCCTGTTGTTTTCATCGTATGTGTTTGTTGTATTATTCCTGTTCAATGAACTTGCGACCGTCGAGCCCGGCGACGAGCCGGTCGAACATCTCCCGGCCGCGCGCGGCGTCGAGCCGCATCCAGCGGGCCACGATGTTGATCCGCACCAGGTAGGAGAGGATCGCGGCGATGTCGAAATAGTCGAACGTCGCCAGCTCCAGGGACTCGTTCCAGCGGATCAGGTCGATCTTGTGCTCCTTCTCCACGAGGTTGGCCTCGTCGTTCACCGCGGCGATCACGGCGTCGATGTAGGGCAGCTCGCCCCGCAGTCCGAAGTCGGCGGCCGAGCTGCGCTGCAGCTGATCGACGACATCGCCTCCGCCGACGGTCACCTCCTCGACCGGACGCCCGGCGGCACGCGCCGTGACGGCGGCCGCGACGTTGCGCAGCGTGCGGTCGAAGGCCGACCACGCACGCAGGAAGCGGCAGCCCTGCTTCTCACAGACGGCGTAGTAGGCGCCGAAGAGCGCCTTCTCGAAACGCTGCGCCGTGTCGATCTCGGCGGCCTCCTCGCCTTCGGGATCGGCATAGGCGCGCAGCACCTGCTGCACGGCGTCGGGCAGCCGGCGGGGCGAGCGCAGCTCCTCGGCCAGCTCGTCGGGCGTGAGGTTGCCCAGCCCTTCGCTGACCGTGCGTCCGGCGTGCAGCGCCGCAAGGTGCTCGCAGTCATAGTAGGTGTAGAGCAGCCGCACCTGACGGGCATCGGCCCGGCTCACCCCCTCGAGGATCTCGGAGACGATGGCCCGGGCGTCGAACCCCTTGGCGTCGGCTTCGAGCGTATACTCCCGAAGTCCGGCCACCAGGCAGTAATAGTTGCTACCGAACATGCCCGCTACGCCTTAAAGAGCATTTCGGAGACCTTCTCGCGGAGGTATTCGCCCAGCAGCGCCTCGACGTCGGCATCCGAGAACGAGATGTAGTAACCGCCGTCCTTGGCGCCCACGCGGAATCCGCTCTTCACATCCTTCGAGTAACCCACCTCGACGCCTGCGGCGAGCAGTTCAGCGGCGCACTTCGTGAAGGCGGCGTCGAGCTTCGCACGCTCGGCCTCGGGCAGCAGGGCCTTGAGCTCGACCTTGCCCGAATCGGCACCGTTCCAGTTGCGGGCCACGGCCACGAGCATCTCCTTGATGAAGGCGGGGTCCACGACGGCCTCCTGCACGCCCTTCGCCGTCGCCTTGGCGACGATCAGCGAGGCGATCTCGGTCTTGATTTTGGCCACGGCCTGCTTGCCGGCCAGCGTGATCTCGGTCATGGTGTTCTTTTCGACATCCTCGGCCTTCACCTGTGCCTTGCGGACGATCTCGTCGGCCTGGGCACGCGCCTCGGCAAGGATCTTCCCGGCTTCGGTACGGGCCTCGGCCACCAGCCGGTCGGCCTCGGCGCGCCCTTTTTCGAGCCCCTCGTCGTAGAGTTTCTGGGTCAACTGTTGAAGTTTGTTTTCCATAGCGTTATGATGGTTTTAATTATCGTTTTCAATTTGCGCACACAAATATATAAAAGATTCTTCAAGAATCGGGGACTGAACTAACAAATTATTCCGCTTTTGACAAAACAAAACACACGCAGCGAAACTCCGGACACGAAACGGACGGCCCTTGAGCCGTCCGTTTCCCCCAAAAAACCGTGTCTAACCCCCGGAGTAAACCCCGGGACGTTGTCGATGTGACCACATATCACATGCTACACGCGCAAATGTAATAAAAAAATTACTCCCCTTTTCGTTTTTTCAGTAAACATTTTTACTATTTCGGCATTTCAGACTACGCAATCGGCAAAAAAGGACAATCGCAGATCATCCATGAGAATGGAAACCTCATCCGGTCCTCGGGCCCAAATACGGCAGGGCGTCTCCGGAGGCCGGAGAAAGCCTCAGCAAGTAAATCATTTTACTTTCGATGCCAGGTTAAATAATTTTATTAAATTTGTAGCAGGTAACAAACTAAACATTTTAATCAAACCAAAATCCGACATGAAGATGCTGAAACTTCTCGTCCCGACGCTCCTGCTGCTCTGCACGGCAGGCTGCCGCCGAGACGACGATGCGGCCGTCCGGGCACTGGCCCGCCGCATCATCCCGGAGCAGGAGGCCCGCTTCCGCTTTGAACACCTCGCCGACACGGGCGACTCGACCGACCGCTTCGAGCTCGAATCGCGCGGCGGACGGATCATCATCCGCGGCAACAACTCCAACTCGATTGCCGTGGGGCTGAACCACTACCTGAAGAACTACTGCCTGACGACCGTTTCATGGTCGGACTGCAATCCGGTCGAGATGCCGGCCGTGCTGCCCAAGATCGAGGGCACGGTGCGCGGCACGGCCCGCGTAAAGGATCGTTTCTTCCTGAACTACTGCACCTTCGGGTACTCGATGCCGTGGTGGGGCTGGAAGGAGTGGGAGCGCTTCATCGACTGGATGGCGCTTCAGGGCGTCACCATGCCGCTGGCCATCACCGGACAGGAGGCCGTCTGGCAGCACGTCTGGACCCGTCTCGGACTGACCGACGAGGAGGTGCGCGCCTACTTCACCGGCCCGGCCCACCTGCCCTGGCACCGCATGTCGAACATCGACCGCTGGCAGGGTCCCCTGCCGCAGGAGTGGATCGACGGACAGGCCGAGCTGCAGCAGCGCATCGTGGCCCACGAACGCGAACTGGACATGACGCCCGTGCTGCCGGCCTTCGCCGGACACGTCCCGCAGGAGCTCCAAAGGCTCTATCCCGAAGCGCACATCACGCGCGTGAGCTACTGGGGCGGCTTCGCCGACGAGTACCGGTGCAGCTTCCTCGATCCGATGGACCCGCTCTTCGACAAGATTCAGCGCGCCTTCCTCGAGGAGCAGACGCGCCTCTTCGGCACGGATCACATCTACGGCGCCGACCCCTTCAACGAGATCGACGCCCCGACGTGGGACCCCGAGACGCTCGGCGGCATGTCGCGCCACATCTACGAGTCGATGGCGGCCGTCGACCCCGAGGCCGTCTGGCTGCAGATGGGCTGGCTCTTCTACGCCGACCCGACGCACTGGACCCAGGAGAACATCCGCGCCTTTCTGCGCTCCGTGCCGCAGGACCGGCTGCTGATGCTCGACTACTTCTGCGAATTTACCGAGATCTGGAAACAGACCGAGCGCTTCTACGGGCAGCCCTACCTGTGGTGCTACCTGGGTAACTTCGGCAGCAACACGATGCTGGCGGGCAACTTCCGCACGGTCGCCGAACGCATGGAGGAGGCCTTTTCAGAGGGCGGCGACAACCTGCGCGGCGTCGGCTCGACGCTCGAAGGGTTCGGCGTCAACCAGCCCATGTACGAGTTCGTGCTCGACAAGGCGTGGGAGACGGGCCTGAGTGACAACGAGTGGATCGACCGTCTGGCCGACCGCCGCACGGGGCACCGCGACGCCACGGCCCGCGCATTGTGGCGCACGCTCTGCGACAGCGTCTACACACTGCCGTCACAGACCGGACACTCGACGCTGACCAACGCCCATCCCTCACTCGAAGGGAACTGGCACTGGACGACCAAACCGACCGTCGGCTACCGTTTCAGCACGCTGTGGCATCTTTGGGAGCAGCTGCTCACGGTGGAGAGCGACCGCGACACCTACCGCTTCGACGTGGTCAACATCGGCCGGCAGGTGCTGGGCGACAGCTTCCTGACCCTGCGTGACCGCTTCACCGAGGCCTACAAACGGCACGACCTGCCGGCGATGGAGCACGAGGCGGCGCTCATGCGCGAGGTGCTGGCCGACCTGGACCGCCTGACAGCCTGCCACGCAGAGTTCTCGCTCGGCCGCTGGCTCGATGCGGCCCGCAGCTTCGGCAGCGACGAAGCCTCGAAGAGGTACTACGAGACCAACGCCCGGACGCTCATCTCAGTCTGGGGCGACAGCTACCACCTGACCGACTACGCCAACCGCACGTGGGCCGGCATGGTCTCGACCTACTACGCCCCGCGCTGGGAGCTCTTCATCGAGCGTGTGACCGAAGCCGCCCGTGCCGGACGCCCCTTCGACCAGAAGGCCTTCGACCGCGAAATCCGCGACTTCGAGTGCCGCTGGGCCGACGCCTCCTCTCCGCTGGCGCTGCCCGCGGAGGGCGACGCCCTGGCAACGGCGCGCGAGCTGGCCGTCAAATACAAACCGCTCTTCGACTCCCTGCCGTAGCCTGCAAGCTCCATACCTATATATAAATAGGTCGCCGCTATCACACGAAATGCCCCGGAATCCGACGGACTCCGGGGCGTTTCATATTAGCAGCCCGTGCAGGGTGGTACGTCCGGCGCAGCGCATTCAGGGCAGCGCATTCAGGGTGGCGCGGTCCGGGCAGCGCGGTCTGGGCAGCGCGGTCCGGGCGGCACGGTCTGGGTGGCGCGTCCGGCGCAGCGCATTCAGAGCAGCCCGAGCGACTTGCTGCGCGCCAGCAGGCAGGCCCCCATGACCCCGGCCCGCTCGCCGAGCGTCGAGAGCTTGATCTGCGTATCCTTGTTGACGAGCATGAGCGAATACTTGTTCACGGCGTTGCGCACCGGGAGCATCAGGTACTCCTTCGCCACGGAGAGCGTGCCGCCGATGACGATCATCTCGGGGTTGAACATGTTGATCAGTCCCGCGATGGCCTTGCCCAGCGTGTGGCCCACCGAATCGAGCACCTCGATGGCCAGCACATCCTCCTTGAGCAGGGCGTCGAGAATGTCGTTGAGCGTGATCTCCACCCCCTTCTTGAACTTCTCCGAGAGCATCGACACGCGCCCCTGCCGGAGCTTCTCGAGGAAGATGCGGTGCAGGGCCGAGCCCGAAGCGCCCGTCTCGAGGCACCCGCGCTTGCCGCAGCGGCAGATGATCTCGTTGTCGAGCAGCGGGAAGTGTCCGAACTCCCCCGAAAAGCCCGACTTGCCGTAGAAGATCTTGCCGTCGATAATCATGCCCAGACCCAGACCCCAGCTGGCGTTGATGTAAAGCATCGTCTGCTCGTTGTGCGCATCGCCGTACATGTATTCGCCGTAGGTCGCCGCGCGCGTGTCGTTCTCGATGTAGACCGTCGTGCCGAGCCGCTCCTCAAGCAGCATCGTGAGCGGCTGCTCCTCGACGAAGAAGTAGCTGTAGCTGTATCCCGTCTGCGAATTCACCCGGCCCGAGATGTTCACCCCGATGGCCAGCACCTTGTCGCGCGTGATCTTGTGCGAGCGGACGAAGTTCAGGATCACCTCGCAGAGCTTGTCCAGCGAGTGGGGGTCGTTGTCCATCTGGAACGCCACGGTCGTCTCGTCGATGAGCTGTCCCTTGAAGTTGATCGCCGCCATCACCACCGAGTCCTTGCGGATGTCCACGCCGATGAAGTAGCCCGCATAGGGGTTCAGCCCGTAGATGTTGGGGCGCCGGCCCCCGGCCGTCCCCTGCTCGCCGAAATTGTGGACGAACCCCTCGTCGATCAGTTCGCCGATCAGTTTGGTCACCGTCGGCACGCTCAGATTCACGGCCTTGCTCAGGTCCGTGATGCTCGAATCGCCGCACAGAATATACTGACAGATGATCTGCTGCTTCAGAATCGCATTCTTGTTGCCCTCCGTGGCCAGTTTGAGAAACGAATTGGTCATGATCGAATTTTTTGCTGCATATACATAGATATGTAAAGATAAAAATAAATCGCGAATCGCGCAAACGGAACAAATAAAATAAGACAATTTCGGCCCAATAATGAAAATTCTTTTTTTCGGGCTTCGTTCCGAAGCAATCCTTTATGAAAGAAACGGACCGGTCCGCTGAAAGAAATCGCCTGTCGTTTTGTCAAAAGGAGACTTTTTTACACAAAACACCATTCTAATAAATTTTATTATTATAAATCCCGGTGATAATAATTTTACCACCGCCTATGTTTATCGGAAGCTTCCGATTTTACACAAACGGGAATCAAAATCGAATATATTATACCATGCAGGTCCCAGGGACCTTCCCGGACGAGATCAGCCACGACATTCCGCACCGGAACTGGGGCAAAAAGGAGTGGGACGCCGACTTCGGATACATGCGCCGGGCCGGCATCGAACACGTCATCCTTATCCGGTGCGCTACCGGCCCGACATCGTCGTCATCAAGCCCGGGTCCAACGACTTCAGCACGGTCATCCTGCCGGGCGTCACCAACTGGAACAGCGACATGGGCGCCAACTACCACCCCAACCACCACGGGCACCGCAAGCTGGCCATGTCGGTGATTCCCTATATCGCGACGATCACCGGATGGGAATTACCCGACACGAGTGTCGAATAATCTCGGGGATTTTGCGTATCTTTGCGTGAATCATAACCACGCAACCTGCTTACAGAACCCGAAAATGAACCACACGAAAACCGAACCGTCCGTGCGCCGCTCGCCGCTCACGTGGGTCCCGACCGTCTATTTCGCCATGGGACTGCCGTTCATCATCGTCAACATGGTCTCGACGCTGATGTTCCGCGGCCTGGGCATCGACGACGCGCGCATCGCCCTGTGGACCTCGCTCATCATCCTCCCGTGGTCGCTCAAGCCCATCTGGAGCCCCCTGATGGAGATGTTCCGCACCAAGAAGTTCTGGGTCGTCACGACGCAGCTCGTCTCCGGCCTGGCGCTGGCCATGGTGGCGCTGTCGCTCTCGCTGCCCAACTTCTTCCCCTACGCCATCGCGCTGATGGCCGTCGTCGCCTTCAGCGGCTCGACGCACGACATCGCCACCGACGGCGTCTACATCACCGAGCTGTCGAAGACCCAGCAGGCCCAGTTCATCGGCTGGCAGGGCGCCTTCTACAACATCGCCAAGGTCTTCGCCATGGGCGGTCTGGTCTACGTGGCCGGCGCGCTGAAGGAGCGCGTGGGCGTCGTCGAGGCCTGGATGATCGTCATGGCGCTGTGCGGCGCGCTGCTCTTCCTGCTGGGACTCTACCACCTGCGCATGCTCCCCTCGGGCGGCGAGGCCACGGCCCACGCCGGAAGCGTCGGCGAGGCCATGCGCGAGACGGCCGAGGTCTTCCGCAGCTTCTTCGTCAAGAAGTACATCTGGATCTACATCGCCTTCATCGCCTTCTACCGCTTCGCCGAGGGCCTCGTCATCAAGATCGTGCCGCTGTTCCTCAACGCCCCGGTCGCCGACCAGGGCCTGGGTCTCACCGAGCAGCAGATCGGCCTCTACTACGGCACGTTCGGCGTCATCGCCTTCGTCGTGGGGTCGATCCTCGGCGGCTACTTCATCGCCTGGATCAAGCTGCGCCGCGCGCTGCTGCCGCTGATCTTCATCTTCAACATCCCGTTCGTCGTCTACGCCCTGCTGGCGTGGTTCCAGCCCGTCTCGAGCGTGCTGATCTGCGGCGGTATCGTCTTTGAATACTTCAGCTACGGATTCGGATTCGTCGGCCTGACGCTCTTCATCATGCAGCAGGTGGCACCCGGACGCCACAAGATGGCCCACTACGCCTTCGGCTCGTCGCTGGCCAACCTCGGCGTGATGCTCCCGGGCATGGTGAGCGGCTGGCTGTGCGAGCGCGTCGGCGGATACCACTACTTCTTCCTCTGGTCGCTGCTGGCCACACTGCCGATCTTCCTGATCGCCTGGCGCATCCCCTTCTCCTATCCCGACACCGAGGAGGAGCATGCGGACGAGGAGGCCGTGGACAAGGAGCTTCTTAACGATTAAATCACCAATCCCTCATACCATGAACACCTCACTGAAAGGAAAACTCCGCATGCTGGCCGCCGCACTCTGCCTTGCGACGACGGCCGCCGCCCAGGCACCCGACGACTGGGCCAACTTCGCCCGCTTCGAGCAGGAGAACGCCGCGCAGACCACCGCGCCGCGGGCCGTGCTGATGGGCAACTCGATCACCGAGGGGTGGATCGGCAAACATCCCGACTTCTTCGCCCGCAACGGCTTCGTGAGCCGCGCCATCAGCGGACAGACCACCTCGCAGATGCTCGTGCGCTTCCGCGCCGACGTCATCGAGCTGCACCCGAAGATCGTGGTGATCTGCGGCGGCACGAACGACCTGGCCCGGAATACGGGCTACATCTCGCCGGAGCATATTCTGGACAACATCCAGTCGATGGTCGACCTGGCCCGCGCCAACGGCATCCGGCCGATCCTCTGCTCGATCCACCCCACGGGCGACTATCCGTGGCGTCCGGGGATCGAACCGGCGCAGAAGATCATCCGGCTCAACGCCGCGATCCGCGCCTACGCCGAGCAGGAGGGCATCCCCTACGTGGACTACCACACCCCGATGGCTGCCGGGGACGGCTCGATGATCGCCGCCTACACCAACGACGGTGTACACCCGAACGAGGCGGGCTACGAGGTCATGGAGCGGATTCTGCCGCCCGTGGTCGACCGGCTCGAGGCGGAGATCGACCGCACCGCAGCCCAGGCGAAATAACAGGAGAGACACCCCGGCAGGCGCTGCGGCGCCGATGGCCGGCAGAGACGAAAAACGGGACCCGACGGGGTCCCGTTTTTTTTGTGGTCCGACCGGCCGGGGCAGGAGGCGAAAAGGCCGCGGCCCCGGCAAGCAGGCCGCCGGGGTCAGGTGCGCCAGAAGAGCCGGCGGCGCGTGAAGGCCGAGGTCAGCAGCATGGCCAGCAGGGTGATGACGACGCCCCGGGCGATACCCGCACCGCAGCCGCCCGCACCCCAGATCCAGGGCATCGAGAAGCCCCACTGCTCCTCGATAAAGAGCAGCGGCACGACGACATAGCCCGCCGCCGTATAGGCAATCATCGGATTCTCGCCGCAGCGGACCAGCAGCCCTGCCCGGCTGTGCAGCGACTCGAAGAGAAGCGTGGCCAACAGCAGCACGTGCGAAGCCATGCCCGCCGTCACGAAGAAGTAGCTTACGGTGGCGGGATCCTTCTTGATGCCCCCTTCGAGCGGCTCGAAGACCAGCCCGAGCAGCAGCCAGAAAAGACCCGTCGCAAAGAGCGCCGAGAGGAGCTCCTGCAGCGCGGTGCGGGGGCGGCGCAGCAGCCAGGCGGCCGCTCCGCCCGCAAGCAGCGTCAGCAGCAGGTTCGCCGTCAGCGCCCGGACATACAGTCCCCAAAGATTCACCGCAAGGAGCAGGAGAACCAACGCCCCGGCAAGACGGAAACGCCCGGGCAGCGGCTCCGCATCGTGCGAAGCGGCTGCCGGCCGTGCGCCCTTGCCATCGGCCGGGGACGGCACGGCTGCTGCCGCCGGGGCGGAAAGCGAGGCGGAAGAAGCGGCGGCAGAAACAGCGGCAGAAACGGCGGCAGCCGAACCGGCCCGGGCAATCCGGACGGCCGAATCTGCCGAAACGGCCGCCCCGGTCGGGGCAGCCTGTCCGTCCGGAAGCAGCATGGCGGCTGCCGGCGTGCAGGTGACGGAGCTGACGAAGTGCGGCGCGACCGCAGCCGTGACGGAGAGATCGGTCGAAGCCGTCGGCGCCGCAGTGCCCTTGCGCGCGAGCCTGCGGGCGATCAGCTCGCCGGCCACGCTGCCCGGCAGCACGATGCAGAGGTATTGCAGGAACTCCGTATGGTAGAGCCAGGGGGCGAACGTGGCGTTCCACACCTCTGCGGTCCACGATCCGGGCACGGCGGCCGAGAGCTTCAGCGCCACGAGCAGCGCCACGAGGCCCATGCGCAGCCCCGACGTGCGGCGCGTCAGCCACCAGAGGAACGACCCGGCCACGACGACATTGGCAAGAATCAGGATGATGATGTCCGAGCGGTACAGGTTCACGTCGACCCCCAATGCCCGGTAGAGCACGAGCAGGAGCAGCAGCGCCGCGATGCCGCAGCCGTTGAGCAGCGTGTTGAACCGCTTGCTCCGGTTCCGCAGGCGGATGAACATGGCGAAGAAGGCCCCCCAGACGACCAGCGTCAGCAGCGAGGCCGCCACGGGGCGCTGCAGCGCCTCATGAAGCGTCCAGAGGTTCGTGTTCCCCAGCACGATGGCGAAGAAGGCCAGCAGCAGGCCCCGCCGGAGGATCGTCCAGGCGACCTGCACGGCCGCTGCGCCCCGGTCAAGGCGCCGTCCGATCGAGAAGGGGAAGGCAGCCCCCATCGAGAAGAGGAAGAACGGGAAGACCAGATCGACCCACGTGATGCCCGGGACCGAGGGGTCGAAGGCGAACGACGGGGGCGGCAGCTGGGCATGAAAAAGCCACGCGGGCAGATCGGGATTGCGCGAGATGTATCCGGAGAGGACCATCCCCACGATGGCCAGACCCCGCAGCAGGTCCACGGCCAAGGCTCGCTCTTTCATTCGGAAAGCAGTTTTCGGATTCGTAAATCAATTTTCTGTCACCTACCGCAAATTTAAGCAAAATTATTTTCACACCGCATCAAAATAAGAAAATTTACGATCATACGCCTGTTTCGGGGACAAAAAAGCGGCCCCCGGAGCCGAAACTCCGAAGGCCGCACGGGGAAACCTCCCTCCCGGAACGGATCACTGCTGGTGCTGGGGGCGCAGCAGGTCCTGGACGACCTTGACGGGCGAGAAGGTCGTGATGGGCACATCGACGAAGACCGTGTTCCAGCGGGCCATCGCGCCGTTCCACAGTCCGGGCAGCTCCTGGGCGCGCAGCTCGCGGCCGCCCGACGACTTCGACGAGATGAAGCCCGTCGAGGGATCGGTATAGCGTCGCAGGTCGAACTTGCCGCCCTGCGACGTGCGCACGCCGCAGACGAGGTCGACGGGGTTGAAGTGCGTGGCCGACTTCATCAGCGGCATGTCGTCGGGCGAGATCTGGCTCGACTCGGCGATCTGCAGCGACTCCGTGCCGTCGGGGTTGGCCACCCAGAAGGGGCCGCCGCCCGGCTCGCCCTCGTTGCGGACCATGCCGCAAACGCGGATCGGGCGGTCGAGCACCGCACGCAGCAGCGCAGCATCATACGCGGCGGGCAGCTTCACGCAGAGTCGCTGCTCGACGAATGCGGCCACCTCGGCCAGGTCGGCAGTGCCCGCCTCCAGCGCCCGCAGGTGGGCGAAGGCCTGCTCCTGCAGTTCGAGCAGCAGCCCGGCCAGCACCTTCTTGTAGCGGATCGTGTCGCCGCGGCGCGCGTCGGTCGTCACGTTGTCGATGTTCTTGATGAAGATGATGTCGGCGTCGATCTCGTTCAGGTTCTCGATCAGCGCGCCGTGGCCCGCGGGACGGAACAGCAGGCTGCCGTCCTCCTGACGGAAGGGTGTGTTGTCGGGATTCACGGCGATCGTGTCGGTCGAGGGCTTCTGCACGGAGAACGAGATCTCGTAACGGATGCCGAAGCGCTTTTCGTAGAGGGGGACCTTCTCGGCGAGCAGGCTCTCGAAGCCGGCACGGTGCTCGGGCGAGACGGTGAAGTGGATGCGGGCCACGCCGTCGGTCGAGGCGTAGGCCGCCCCCTCGACCAGGTGCTCCTCGACGGCCTTACGGGCGCCGTCCGGATAGGCGTGGAAGGTCACCAGCCCCTTGGGCTTCTGTCCATAGTTGAGTCCTTGCTTGACGATGCAGCTCACGACGGTCCGATCGTCGGCACCCTCCGGCAGCACGGCTTTCAGTTCGGGCCAGAAGGCGAAGCGCTCGATGTTTTCGAGCAGCGTGTCGATGCCCTTGCCGCGCTTGCCCTCGTTGACGAACTCGAACAACTCCTTGAACATGCGCGTGGCGGCACCCGACGCCGGAACGAACTTCACGACCGAGAGGCCGTGCGCAGCCTGCTCGTAACGGGCCTGCGCCGCATTGGCCGCCGCGGCGTCCACGACGACGACCCCGTCGCCGGGCGAGGCGGCACGCACCACCTTCAGGAAGGGAAAGCCGCGGCGGAAATTTTCGATCTGGCGCTCCACGGCCTCGCGCGTCAGGCCGTGTTGCTCGATTTGATGCAAGTCTTTTTCGGTAAACATAGGTTTGTGGTATTTTAGGGTTTCTGTCGTTCGGGCGATTATCTTATCAAAGTTAGTAAATAAATTCGTAACTTTGCACATCATGATCCGAGAATTTCACCACATCGACCTGCGCGACCGCAACAGTTTCGGCGTCGCGCAGCACGCCCGGCGGCTCGTCGAGTTTGAAACGGCCGACGACCTGCGTGCGATCTTCGCCGCGGGGGTGCCCGACCGCTGGACGGTCCTCTCCGGCGGCAACAACATCCTCTTCACGCAGGACTACGACGGCGTGCTGCTCACGCCCGTGGCCCGCGGCATCGAGCTGCTGGCCGACGAGGGCGACGAGGTGCGCCTGCGCGTCGAGGCGGGGGTCGAGTGGGACGATCTGGTTGCCTGGGCCGTCGAGCGCGGTCTGTGGGGCATCGAGAACCTCTCGCTCATCCCCGGCAAGGCGGGCGCCGCTCCCGTGCAGAACATCGGCGCCTACGGCTGCGAGGCCAGCGATGCGATCCGCCGCGTGGAGATGTTCTGCGTCGGGACGGGCAACCGGCTCACGCTCGATGCCGCGCACTGCGCCTTCGGCTACCGCGAGAGCGTCTTCAAGCACGAGCTGCGCGGGAAGGTCGTCATCACGGCCATCGAGATCGCCCTGCACCGCACGCCGCGCCCGCGGCTGGGCTACGGCGACGTCGAACGCGAGGTCGAGGCACGCGGCGGCGCCACGCTGCGCAACATCCGCGAGGCAATCTGCGCCATCCGCCGCGCGAAGCTCCCCGATCCGAAGGTGCTGGGCAACGCCGGCAGCTTCTTCAAGAACCCCGTCGTGGAGCAGGCCGTGGCCGACCGCCTGCGGGCCGAGTTCCCCGACATGCCGCTCTACCCCGCCGCCGGACAGGCCGACAGGGCGAAACTCGCCGCCGGGTGGCTTATCGACCGCGCCGGGATGAAGGGCTACCGCGAGGGCTGCGTCGGCGTGCACGAGCGGCAGGCCCTCGTGCTGGTGAACTTCGGCGGCGCCACGGGCGGCGAGGTGCTGGCCCTGGCCCGCAAGGTGCAGCAGCGCGTCCGCGAGCGCTTCGGCGTGGAGATCGACACCGAGGTCAACATCCTCTGACGACCGCCCGGCATGCCCCGCGGCACCCGGACAGCCCCTGCCGGAGCCCCTGCGCCGGAGACCCGGGCGGCAATCGGGACGACCTCCGGGCAACAATCCGGAGAGTTCCCGGACAGCGGCCCGCACCGCAGACGACACAGCAAACAATGATACCTGTCAAGATATGCCCCTACTCGAATCCTTCCAACGCTACATCGCCGAAAACGACCTGGCGACGCACGACGACCGCATCCTGCTGACCGTCTCGGGCGGCGTCGACTCGATGGTCATGCTCTCGCTCTTCACGCGCAGCGGCTACCGGGTGGGCGTGGCCCACTGCAACTTCCAGCTGCGCGGCGCCGAGAGCGACGAGGACGAAGAGCTCGTTGCCCGGGAGGCGGCCCGCTGCGGCGTGCCCTGCTACAACCGCCGCTTCGACACCGCGGGCGAGATGGAGCGCACGGGCGAGTCGATGGAGATGGCGGCCCGGCGGCTGCGCTATGCCTGGTTCGACGCATTGAGCCGCGAAGAGGGATATACGGTCATCGCCATCGCCCACCACATCGACGACTCGATCGAGACCTTCTTCATCAACCTGCTGCGCGGCACCGGGCTGCGCGGACTGACCGGCATCTCGACGCAGGTCGGCAAGGTCATCCGCCCGCTGATGTTCGCCTCGCGCAAGGAGATTCTCGAATACGCCGCACAGAACCGCATCCCCTTCCGCGAGGACTCCTCGAACCGCTCGACGAAGTACCTGCGCAACAAGATCCGCCTGGGACTCATCCCCCGCATCCGCGAGATCAACCCCAAGTTCACGGAGCTCATGCGCAAGAACATCGGCCGCCTGACCGACGCCCAGCTCTTCATCGACCACGGCATCGAGCGCATCCGCCGCGAAGCCGTGACCTCACAGGGTGATACGGACACGATCCGCGTCGACCGCATCGACCCGGCCTTCCCGCGGGAGTTCGTCATCTACGAACTGCTCAACTCCGCCTACGGATTCAAGGGCGACGTCATCGACGCGCTGTGCCACGCCCTGAACCACGACGCCACGGGACGCCGCTTCTACGCCCGCGACCGCATGGCCACAATCGACCGCGGGGCGATCATCGTCACGCCGATCGCCCCCGACGACGAATGCCGCACGACGGTCGAGCGCGGCGCCGTGCGCAGCTACTGCGGCAATGCGGTACTCTACTACGAATACTGCGACATCGACGACATCCAGACCTTCGGCACCCCCGAGCAGGTCGCACAGGTCGATGCCGACAAACTCCGCTTCCCGCTCACGCTGCGCCGCTGGCGCGAGGGCGACTGGTTCATCCCCTTCGGCATGACGGGCCGCAAGAAGGTCAGCGACTTTCTGATCGACGCCAAGGTTCCGCTGCCCGAGAAGCAGCGGCAGTTCGTGCTGCTGTCGGGCGACGACATCGTCTGGCTCGTCGGACGGAGAATCGACGACCGCTTCCGCCTCACGGCCGAGACCGAAAACGTACTGCGCATCACGCGCGAGATCGTCTGATTATGGCTAAAAGCGCTGTCAAATTCAGGGACACGGTCGCCGCATACGACCGCATCGCCGGCGAGATCCGCGCGGGGCGCTTCGCCCCGGTCTACCTGCTCATGGGCGAGGAGAGCTACTTCATCGACCGCCTCGCGGAGCAGCTCGCCGCCTCGATTCTCGACGAGGCCGAGCGCGCCTTCAACCAGATTGTCGTCTACGGCAAGGACTCCGATGCCGGGCAGGTCATCAACCTCTGCCGCCAGCTGCCGATGATGGGCCGCTACGAAGTGGTCATCCTCAAGGAGGCGCAGCAGCTGCGCAACATCGAGAAGCTCTCGCTCTACACGCAGAAGCCCTCGCCGACGACCATCCTCGTCATCTGCCACAAGGAGAAGAACGTCGACAAGCGCTCGGCCCTCTACAAGGGGTGCGCGGCCAACGGCACGGTCTTCGAGTCGGTGCGGCCGCGCGACTACGAGATCGCCGCATGGCTCCAGCAGTTCGTCCGGCAACAGGGCTTCACGATCGACCAGAAGGCGCTGTCGATGCTGACGGACCACCTCGGCACCGACATCGCGCGCATCGACAACGAGCTGCACAAGCTCACCGTCTCGCTGCCCGAGGGGACGAAGCGCATCACCGACGCCGACATCGAGGCCAACATCGGCATCTCCAAGGAGTTCAACAACTTCGAGCTGTGCCGCGCCGTCATTACGCGCGACATGCAGCGCGCGCTGCTGATCGCCGACCACTTCGCCCGCAACCCCCGGGAGAACCCCCTGCTGCTGACGATCATGGCGCTCTTCGGCCAATTCCGCGACCTGTTCGTGGTCAACTACCTGCGCTGGCTCGCGCGCCACAAGGGCAAGCCCTTCCCGCAGGATGCGGAGCTCATGGGCATCCTGCGCAAGAACAACACCTACGTGCTGAACGAGATCAAGCAGCAGGCCGCGCTGTGGGACAACCGCAAGGTCTTCCAGGTGCTGGGGCTGCTGCGCGAATACGACGCCAAGAGCAAGGGGCTCAATGCGGGCGGCGCGCCCGACGGCGAGCTGCTGCGCGAACTGCTGCTGAAAATCTTCCTGCTGTGAGTCTTCCGGCGCCATACCAGATTGTGCACCTGGCACGGGGCCGGGCACGCAACCTCGCGGCCCACGCCGCCCTGCTCGACGCTGCCTCGCGCTGTCTCTTCGGGCGCGGCTATACGCCCGACCTGCCGCGCCTGGCGGAGCGGCTCGCCGCCGTTGCCGCGGCGGAACACTATCCGGCTGCCGTCTCGGGCTTCGTGCGCATCGAGCTCACGCCGGAGGGCGACGAGCGGCTCACCGCGGCCGGCGTCTCGCTCTACGACGGCTATGCGCTGCGCAGCGTGATGCCCGACGCCGTCACCCTGCACTACGACCTGCCCCTCACGGAGGCCCCCACGACGGCCCGCGAGGCGGTAGAGGAGCTTGCCGCCGCGGTTGCACGCCGCCGCGGAGCCGCCCTCGCCGTGCGGGTGGGGGCCGACGGCACGCTCCGCTCGGCCGACAACGCCCCGCTGTTCGGCATCCTCGGCAAGCGGCTCATCCCGGCACCGGCGTTTCCGGCCGTCGAGCGGGAGCTCGTGCTGCGCGTGGCGCCGCAGGCCGGGCTGAAGATCGCGGACGAGCGGCTCGACCTCGCGCTGCTGCCGCGGCTCGACGAACTCTTCTACGCCGACCACCGGGGCATCACGTCACTGGGCCACTGCGACAGCCTGCCGCTCATGTCGCTGCTCGCCGAGCGCCTGGCCGCGGCCATCGAGGCGCTGTTTCCGAAAATGTAGAAACCGCACGGCCCGGCGCCTGCCTATCTTTCGGGCAACCAACACCCGAAAGCCATGAACAAAGCCCTGTTGATCTACGCCCTGCTCGCGACGGCGCTGCTTGCCGCCGGAGTGCGCCTGATGAAAAACTACCGCGACGAGAACCGGCGCCTCGTCCAGAACCAGACGGCCCTGGCCGCCGAGAGCGACCTCATCCGCTCGGAACTCGACGCCCGGAGCGTCGAGACGCAGGCCCTGCGGCTGCGCGTGGCCGAATTCGAGCAGCTGCGCGCCGACGACGCCCGTCGCATCGCCGAGGCGGGCATCCGCATGCGGCGGCTCGAGGCGGCGGCCAAAACCGTCGGACAGACCACCCTCGAGACGCGCGCGCCGCTGCGCGACACGGTCTTCATCCGCCTGCGCGACACGCTCGTCGTGCGCGACACGGTGCGGCTCTTCCGCTGGCGCGACACGTGGGTGAGCGTCGAGGGGCGCATCGAGGAGGATTCGGTGAGCTGCCGCGTCGAGAGCGTCGACACGCTCCGCCAGATCGTCTACCGCATTCCGCGGCGCTTCCTCTTCATCCGCTGGGGCACGAAGGCCCTGCGGCAGCGCATCGTCTCGACAAACCCCCACACGCGGATCGTCGCCGCGGAGTATGTGCGCATCGAAAAGTAGCACCCGCGCGGATGCAATCGGAGCGCCCGGAGAACGGCAAAACGGAGGCTCTGCGGTCGGAACCGTACAATATCGGGCGAATGTTGCTCTATATTGACTTTTTTTTCTACCTTTGCCCGTAATGAAACGCACAGCCATCTTCCCGGGGTCGTTCGATCCCTTCACGCGCGGCCATGCGGCGCTGGTCGACGAGGCGCTCAACCTCTTCGACCGGGTCGTCATCGGCATCGGCAACAACACCCTCAAGCAGGGGATGCTCACCGTGGAGAACCGCAAACGCCTCATAGACGACATCTACGCCGGCAACGAGCGCGTCGAGGCCCGCATCTACACGGGGCTGACGGGCGAATTCGCCGGGCAGGTGGGGGCCTGCGCCATCATCCGCGGCGTGCGGAACACCACCGACTTCGAGTACGAGCGCACGATGGAGGCGACGAACCACCGCATCTATCCCGAAATCACCACCGTGATGCTCTTCACCCCGGCCCCCGTGGCCGACATCTCGTCGTCGACCGTGCGCGAGGTGCTCTCGTTCGGCCGCACCGTGGAGGAGTTCCTTCCCGAAGGCATCGATATCAACAACTATTTATAAACAACGCCCAGCAACACGTCATGATGGAATTTACAGCCGAAATGATCGCCGGATTTCTCGGCGGCGAGGTCGTCGGCGACAAGAACGCCAAGGTACACACCGTCTCCTCGATCGAAGGGGGCAAGGCCGGATCGCTGGCCTACCTGACCAATCCCAAATACGAACCCTACCTCTACACCACCGGCGCGTCGATCGTGCTCGTCGACCGCGCGTTCACCCCGTCGCATCCCGTCGCGGCGACGCTCGTGCGCGTCGATGACGCCGCAGCGTGCGTCGTGCGCCTGCTGGCCATGTACGAGGCCGCCAAGCCCCGCCGCAAGGGGATCAGCGAGCGCGCCTCCGTCGCGTCGGACGCCAGCGTGGGCGAGGAGTGCTACATCGGCGACTTCGCGGTCGTCGAGGAGGGGGCCCGCATCGGCCGCGGATGCCAGATCTACCCGCAGGTCTACGTCGGCCGCGGCGTCGTGATCGGCGACGGCACGACGCTCTATCCCGGCGTGAAGATCTACGAGGGGTGCGTCGTCGGCAGCCGCTGCATCCTGCACGCCGGAGCCGTGATCGGCGCCGACGGATTCGGATTCATGCCCAATGCCGAAGGGGGCTTCGACAAGATTCCGCAGCTGGGCAACGTCCTGATCGAGGACGACGTCGAGATCGGCGCCAACACCTGCATCGACCGCGCCAAGACCGACTCGACGATCATCCGCCGGGGCGTGAAGCTCGACAACCTGATCCAGATCGGCCACAACGTCGAGATCGGCGCCAACACCGTCTCGTCGGCTCAGACCGGCATCGCCGGGACGTCGCGCGTGGGCAGCAACTGCTTCCTCGCCGGGCAGGTCGGCGTCGCCGACCACGTGACGATCGGCAACCGCGTGAAGGTCGGCTCGAAGAGCGGCATCGACAAGGATGTGCCCGACGGCGAGATCCGCCTGGGCTACCCCGCGCTGCCGGGCATGCAGTACCACCGCGCCGCGGCCGTCTTCAAGGTGCTGCCCGAGCTGGCACGCCAGGTCCGCGAACTGGAAAAGGAGATCGAAACACTCAAAAAACAATAACAACATGAAGAAAATTCTGACTCTCGCCGCTGCGGCCGCCCTGCTGGCCTCCTGCGGCAACAAGAACGGATACGTCATCGAGGGCACGATCGAGGGCCTCGACGGCATGGTCTACCTGCTCGACGAGGAGCGCACGCCCGTCGACTCGGCCACGGTCGAGAACGGCACCTTCCGCCTCACCGGCACGGCCGACAAGCCGGCCATCATGACGCTGTGCGACGCGCCGGACGAGACGGCCACCTTCTATGCGGGCCTCTTCATCGAGCCGGGCACGATCACCGTGGCCGACGATGCGGAGAACCCCATGCGCAAACGCGTGACGGGCACCCCGGCCAACGATGCCAACGCCGCCCTGACTGCCGCCTCGGCCGCGCTGATCGACGAGGTCCGCAATCCGGAGACCACCGACGAGCGCCGCGCCGCCATCGAAAAGGAGTACGAAGAGCTCATCCGCTCAACCTACGAAGCCAACATCACCAACTACTTCGGCGCCCTGATCCTCGCCCAGCAGCTCTCCTACGAGCTTTCGGGACAGGAACTGCTCGACGAAATCGCCCGCTTCTCGCCCGAGCTGCAGCAGACCGGGATCCTCACCGAGCTCAAGCAGAGCGCCGAGCAGAAGGCCAAGACCGACATCGGCCAGCCCTACATCGACTTCGAGCAGCCCGACGCCGACGGCAAGAGCATCTCGCTGAAGTCCGTCGTCGAGAACCCAGCGAACAAATATGTCCTGCTCGACTTCTGGGCCTCGTGGTGCGGCCCCTGCATGGGTGAGGTCCCCCACCTGAAGAAGACCTACGACGAGTTCCACAAAAAGGGATTCGAGATCTTCGGCGTCTCGCTCGACCGCGACCGCGACAAGTGGCTCGACGCCGTCAAGCAGAACGACATGAACTGGATTCACGTCAGCTCGCTCGACGCCTTCGGCAACGCGGCCGCCGAGGCCTATGCCGTACAGGCCATCCCGACGAACCTGCTGATCGACGCCGAGGGCAAGATCGTCGCCAAGAACCTCCGCGGCGAGGAGCTCTACGAGAAGATCGCCGAGCTGCTGAAATAGTCCGCACGCAAACAACGCATCGACGCCCCTTCGGTTCCGGTTCGCCGTCCGGAGGGGCGTTTTCCGATTCCCCGTCGACACGATGACCGACCAGGAGACATACCGCATCATGGGCATCGACCCCGGCACGAACTACATGGGTTACGGCGTGCTGGAGGTCGCAGGACGCCGCGTGCGCTCGGTCGTGCTGGGCGACATCGACCTGCACAAGCTCGCGGACCCCTATGCCAAGCTGCGCTACATCTTCGAGCGGGTCGGGGCCCTGATCGACGAGTACCACCCGCGCGAGGTGGCGCTCGAATCGCCCTTCTTCGGCGAGAACGTGCAGTCGATGCTCAAGCTCGGGCGGGCGCAGGGCGTGGCGATGGCCGCCGCGTTGAGCCGCGGGCTGCAGGTCTTCGAGTACGCCCCGACGCGCATCAAGCAGAACATCACGGGCCGCGGCTCGGCCGCCAAGGAGCAGGTCGCGGCGATCGTCTGCCGCACGCTCGGCGTCGACCGCCCGCTGCGGCGCCTCGATGCCACGGACGGCATGGCCGTGGCGCTCTGCCACTACTACACGACCTCGAGCCCGCTCCAGGCGGTCCTCGGGCCGGAGCGCGTCAAGGGGCTCGGCGGCGGCAAGAAGGCAGCCTCGCGCAAGGGGTCGCAGAGCTGGGAACACTTTCTGCGCGAACACCCCGACCGGGAGATCAAGTAACCGCAGCCAGAAGCGGCCCGGTCTGCGTCCGGACCGTTAGCGAACGGGCCGAACGAACAATCCGCCCCCGAACGTCCCCGCCCGGAGAGCCTCCAAACGTCTCGAACGACCCCGCCAAGAAAGCCTCCGAACATGCCAAACGCCCTCTCTCCGAACGTTCCGAACGCCCCCGACAGGAGAGCCTCCAAACGTCTCGAACGACCCTGACAGGAGAGTCTCCGAACATACCAAACGCCCCCTCTCCGAACGTCCCGAACGACCCCGCCCGGAGTGGGTCCCGAATATTCCGAAGCGCTCCCGTCCGGTCCCCGGGCGTGCCCCGAACCGCTTTTACGGAGCTTTCGGACCGCTGCGGAGTATTTCCGGACCGTTTTTTCGTCCGGCCCCACGGCACGGACAGGGAAACCCGGTAGGGCACCTGACGCAACCGCCGGCAGGAGACCCGATGCAACCGGCTGATATTGCAGAATATATAACGCGACGGTTGCCGGGAGGATATTTTTTATTAAAAAATCTTCGGAATTTATTTGCGTGATTCGGATTTTTGCCGTACATTTGCACTCGCAATAAAGGAAAGGCGCCGTAGCTTAATTGAATAGAGCATCTGACTACGGATCAGAAGGTTACAGGTTTGAGTCCTGTCGGCGTCACAAGGAAAGAGGGTCTGAAAAGGCTCTCTTTCTTGCGTTTAGGGAGGTTGCCCATCCGTGCGGCAACCTTTTTTTGTCTTGCAAGCAGGACGCAGCCACCAATCGGCAACAGAAGAGCAGGTCGGAGACGACTGCCAGCAATCCCATGTTACAACGAACAAAATTTCAAATCCAGACGATTGATTGTTGGATAAAAACTTTGTTTTGGCGAAATTTGTGTAGCAATACCCCAAAAAGAGTGTGGAGTATCAAAAACATTTCCTAACTTTGTGAGGTCATTCCATACGAATGGCAACATATTGATTTAGTGAAAGTGTTTCGCTAATCCTTGACAGTAAAATTTGGCGATTTTATCAGAGAACAAGGACAGGCAATACAAACACTCATCACCGTACATAGGCATATATCGTCCTGATATATACTATTCGGTGTGGGGTATTGTTTATTTGTTCTCGGGCCACGCCAAATGCCTACTGTCAGATAAACGAACAACTCCACACTTTCTTTTTGCACATAACCCACCGCAGCAGGAGTTGATACGGTACAAAATGCAATTATTATGGATCGAAAACTACAAGATCTATTACCAGCCATAAAAGAAAGGCTGGAGCAACCGGACATCAGAGCCTTCAAGATCGGAAAATCAAAGGATGCAAGACGTCGGTTTTCTGAATATGAAGAGCCTTTCCATTATTTAGGAATTATTGCAAAAGGCAATGCCGATGCAATCAATCAAGCAGAATGTGACTTGATAAATTATTTCAAAGGAAACGCCAAATGTACGAATGAAAACGCAGGTGGCGGCGGATATGAGGATGCAACTGAATTATACATAGTTGCCCGTAAAAATGGCGCTGACCACCGTGAGCATCTTCTTGATCCAACCCCATTATTTGGTTTCAAAACACTTACAATCTAATTATGAAAAAGTTACTGTTAGCAGCCATTCTCTTTGCGGCTGCCATATCCGGCTCCTGCTCCAAAGACGACGGGGACAACGGGAACTCCCCGGCTCTACCGTCATTGCCCAACCCGAATGACGTATGTTCCTGCATGACCAATGCTGCATTTATGAAATACTGCTACGAAAACTTCGACCTGAATGGAGACGGGGCCATCTCCAAGACCGAAGCAGCGGCAGTAGTCAGCATCGGCTTTTCATTGTCTGCCGTTGGAGATAATCCCGCACCTCTTACCGGTATTGAATATTTCTCAAACATACAAAGTATCAGTATCGCACTCGACTGGATTGGCGGTGGATACGCACAGATCAAATCCAAAATAGACATAGATTTGAGATATAATCAAAAACTCCAGTACATAAAATTAAATTTACCCCCATCCGACGGAGGAGAAATCAGCGTCTACTTACCGGAAACTTATGAAGGAAACAAGCTTTCAGATATAGGTCTGACGTACTGCAGTCGAATATATGGAAAACATGCAAGCAGCGATCATCGTTGTTGGATAGTTGACGGAAAACTGACGGATGCCGCATCGTATGGTTTAACCACATATACTATTCCCGACAATGTTACCTCTATTGAGGATTGGGCTTTTTCATATTGCAAAAGTTTGGAAAGCGTAACGATCCCCAAAAATGTTGCCTCTATTGGAAATGAAGCTTTTTCACATGGCTCTCGCAACGGCTTAACCCTCTATTGCAAACCGACAACTCCGCCAAAATTAATATCTGATTTTTCCTACACATATATAGCTAAAATCTATGTTCCCCACTCGGCGGTTGATGCTTATAAGAATGCCTACGGTTGGAACGAATATGCCAACAAAATCGAGGGATACGATTTTTAATCCGCAACTCCCAAAAACAACAAGGGCAGGAAGGTCGATACCCTCCTGCCCTTGTTTTATTTGGCCCGGTGGCTTCGGACGGCTGGTCCCGGACGTCAGCCCGCAAGGCGTATGCCGCAACTCCGCGCGCAGCGTCCGACGGCCCCGCCGCTACTCCAGAAAGTGGTTCTGCTCGTTGCAGGTCTCGGCGAACTCGCGTAGCGCGCGCAGGTGGTGGCGGATCATCTCCGCGACGCCCTCCTCGTCCTGCTCGCGCACGAGGCGCAGCAGCTCGCGGTGTTCGTAGAAGACCTCCTCCTGCGGCACGGTGCAGACGCGGTAGCGCTGGTAGTAGCGCAGCACGTCGGGCGTGATAACCAGCAGCAGCGACGCGATCACGGGGTTGTGGGCCCCGCGCGCCAGCGCCTGGTGGTAGGCAAAGTCCTTCGAGACGCGCTCGTCGGTGTAGAACTTCTCCTCGCACTCGCGCAGCGCCGCCTCGATCGTCCGCAGGTCCTCCTCCGTGCGGTTGCGGGCGCACAGGCGCGCGGCCTCTATTTCGAGCAGCACGCGCACGTGCACGAGCGACGCGAAGTCGTAGCGCTCGATCTGCAGCGCATCGGTAATCATCCGTTCGAGCACCTGCATCTTCTCCTGGGCCACGACCGTGCCGCTCTGCGGAAAGGTCTGCACGATGCCGTAAAACTCGAGTTTCTGGAACGCCGCACGCACATGCGCACGCCCCACACCGAGTTGCTCGGCCAGCTTCCGCTCGGCCGGCAGCCGCTCCCCGGGATGCAGACGGCCCGAGTAAAGCTCCTCCTTGATATACTTCAGGACGGAATCGACCTGATTGTTGTTCGGCGATTGCATTTTCATCTTCACTTCGAATGGAAATGCAAAGTTCGTAAAAAAAACCAGCCCGACCAAAATATTCCGCATCGTTTTGCAATTTTCATTTTTCAGAAAAGAACCCCGAAATATGCGCAATTTTTAATTTCAGGAATCCCGAACTAATAAATCGACAGAAAATATTGCATTTCAATTAAAAATTCATAATTTTGTAGAACCAGCCTAATACCGCTACCAATATGTCAAGACGAGAACTGCTACTCGGAGACGAAGCCCTCGCGCTGGGGGCCCTCCACGCCGGACTGTCGGGCGTCTACGCCTACCCGGGCACGCCCTCCACGGAAATCACGGAGTACATTCAGGGACACCCGCTTGCGGCCGAACGCGGCATTCACTGCACGTGGTCGACCAACGAGAAGACCGCCATGGAGGAGGCGCTCGGCATGTCGTTCGCCGGCAAGCGCGCCCTGGTCTGCATGAAGCATGTCGGCATGAACGTCGCCGCCGACGCCTTCGTCAACTCGGCGATGACCGGCGCCAACGGCGGTCTGGTCGTCGTGGCGGCCGACGACCCCTCGATGCACTCCTCGCAGAACGAACAGGACTCGCGCTTCTACGGCAAATTCTCGCTGATCCCCGTCTTCGAGCCCTCGACGCAGCAGGAGACCTACGACATGGTCCGCGCGGCGTTCGACCTCTCGGAGCGGTTCCGCATTCCGGTGCTGATGCGCCTGACCACCCGCATGGCCCACTCGCGCGCCGTGGTCGAGACGGCCGACCTGCGCGAAACGAATCCGCTCGCCTGCCCGGCCGACACACGCCAGTGGGTGCTCATGCCCGGCAACTCGCGCGTGCGCTACAAGCGGCTCATCGAGGACTACGCCGCCCTCGAGACGGAGGCCGAAACGAGCCCCTTCAACCGCTACACCGACGGCAAGGACCGCTCGACAGGCATCATCGCTTGCGGCATTGCCTGGAACTACCTCATGGAGAACTGCCCCGACGGCTGTCCGCATCCCGTGCTCAAGGTTTCGCAATACCCGCTGCCGGGGGCTCTCGTCCGCCGCATGGCCGCCGAGTGCGGCTCGCTGCTCGTCATCGAGGAGGGCCAGCCCTTCGTCGAGGAGGCCATCCGCGGCATCCTGCCCACGCCGGTCGCCGTGCGCGGCCGTCTGACGGGCGACCTGCCCCGCACGGGCGAGCTGACGCCCGACAGCGTGCGCGCCGCGCTGGGCCTTGCGCCCCATGCAGCACACGCCGCCAGCCAGATCATCGTGCCGCGTCCGCCCGCCCTCTGCCAGGGCTGCGGCCACCGCGACATGTACACCGCACTGACGGAGGTCATCCGCGAGGAGTACCCCGCCGGCCGCGTCTTCAGCGACATCGGCTGCTACACGCTCGGCTGGCTCGCGCCGTTCCACGCCATCGACACCTGCGTCGACATGGGCGCCTCGATCACCATGGCCAAGGGGGCCGCGGATGCGGGACAGCACCCCGCCGTGGCCGTCATCGGCGACTCGACCTTCACCCATTCGGGCATGACGGGGCTGCTCGACGCCGTGAACGAGGGGGCCAACATCACCGTCATCATCTCGGACAACCTCACCACGGGCATGACCGGCGGTCAGGACTCGGCCGGCACGGGCCGTCTGGAGTCGATCTGCGCCGGCATCGGCGTCGACCCGGCACACATCCGCGTCTGTCTCTTATACACATCTCCGAGCCCACGAGACAGGCAGAAATCTCGT
>ENA-OZKX01000171-OZKX01000171.1-human-gut-metagenome-genome-assembly--contig:-NODE-171-length-32595-cov-8.630055_pt1 | contig 32595 bp, 26 predicted proteins | sample MGYA00244831_ERZ653774 | MGnify/ENA primary metagenome ERZ653774 (study PRJEB26926, sample SAMN06165314) | human gut metagenome | biome: ENVO:00009003; feature: ENVO:2100002; material: ENVO:00002003...
GGCGACGGCGAGGTCGACCTCGGCCAGCTCCGCGTTGTGGCGGGCGAGGGCAACGGCGTCGGGGTCGATGTCGCCGCCCCAGATCTCGTACTTGCCGTGGAATTCCTTGTCCATCGCCTCGTCGGCCGCGTCGAGCCAGATGTCGCGCTCAAGAGAGGCCCAGTGCTGGGCGGCAAAGCTGCGGTTCAGACCCGGCGCACGGTTGCGTGCAATGAGCGCGGCTTCGATGGCGATGGTGCCGCTGCCGCAGAAGGGGTCGCAGAACGGGTCGCGCCCTGAGTAATGCGAGAGCTTGACCATCGCGGCGGCGAGCGTCTCTTTGAGCGGCGCCGCCACGCCGTGGGCGCGGTAGCCGCGCTTGTAAAGCCCCTCGCCCGAGGTATCAAGTCCCACTGTGACCTCGTCTTTCATGATGGAAAAGCGCACCTGATAGCGCCGCCCTGTTTCGGGCAGCTGCGCGAGGCCGTAGGCCGCGCTCAGCCGGTCGACGACCGCCTTTTTGACGATCGACTGGCAGGCGGGCACGGAGTGGAGCGTCGAGTTGATGGAATAGCCCACGACGGGGAACTCACCCTCGCGCGGGATCCAGTCCTCCCAGTGTACCGCGCGCACGCCCTGAAAGAGCGATTCAAAATCCGTCGCGCGGAACCTGTGCAGCACCAGAATGACGCGCGCGCCGCAGCGCAGGTTGATGTTGAGCCGCGCGATGTCGCGCGCTTCGCCGCGGCAGAGGACGCGCCCGTTCTCCACGCGCACATCCGAAAGGCCGAGCTTTTTTACTTCATCGCCCACGGGACTCTCAAGCCCCAGCAGGCAGGGAATGACAAATTCCAGCATAATAACGCTCCCGAAAAAATGATTTGCCCTTAGTATAGCGGATGGGAACAAAAAAGGCAATCGCCGCGTCAAAATAAGCGTGGCAAAGCGTTGGAGTGTGTGGTACAATAGGAAAAACAGCGCGGAAAGCGCGCTGTCACATGGATGTAACATCAAACTTGCGCGAAATTTTCCGAAAAAATACGGAATGCAACACTAAAGTTGCTGGAAATGGACGCGCGGTTTTGCTATCTTATCCTCAGACAGAGAAACGGAGGGAACGCAATGGCATTTGGCGAGCGGCTCCAGGAGGTCCGCAAACGCAGCGGGCTGACGCAGGAGGAATTTGCCGAACAGCTTCAGGTCTCGCGCCAGTCGGTCTCGCGCTGGGAATCCGGCCGGGGCTACCCTGAGATGGAGAAGATCATCTTCATCTGCAACCGCTACGGCGTAACGATGGACGAGCTGTTCAAAGAAGAAGTCCCCACCCCTGGCGAGCCGCCGGTCGAAGCCCCGCTGCTGTCCGCGCGCACGCTCGGCAGCGAGTTGTCAAACCTGTACGCGAATCTGTCGCCCTACAACAAAAGCATCGGGATCATGCTGCTGACCGTCATCGCGATGATCGGTCCGGCATACGTCTACTGTATGCGCAGTTTGAAAGGAGGAGCAGATGAAATGATGACCATTATCTGGATCGCCGCCATCATCATCTTCGGCATTGCCGAGGCGGCGACGGCGGGGCTGGTGTCGATCTGGTTCGTCGTGGGCGCGGTGGCCGCGCTGGTGGCGACGGAGCTGGGCGCGGCGCTGTGGCTGCAATTCGCGGTATTTCTGGTCGTATCCATTCTGGCGCTCATCGCAACAAGGCCCCTTGCGCGCAAGATGCTGGATAAGACCATCGTGCCCACGAACGCCGACCGCGTGCTGCACCACGAGGCGAAGGTGACCGAAACGGTGGACAATGAGAACGCCACCGGCGCTGTGTACATCGACGGCAAGACCTGGACGGCGCGCAGCGAAGACGGCAATATCATCCCCAAGGGGAAAATGGCAAGGATCGTTCGCATGGAGGGTGTCAAGCTCTACGTGCGCGAGAGTAAAGAGACCGAGAGAAGAGAGTAAACCCAAACTACACAACATTTTAGGAGGAAAAGAACTATGGAATGGATCGGCTATATCGGTATCGGCATTTTAGTGCTGCTGGTGCTTCTGGTGCTCGTTACGAACATTCAGATCGTGCAGCAGTCGCGAGCCTACGTCGTTGAGCGCCTCGGCGCTTACAGCGCGACCTGGGGCGTGGGCCTGCACTTCAAAATTCCGTTTTTCGAGCGCGTTGTGAAGAAGGTCAGCCTCAAAGAGCAGGTGGCCGACTTCGATCCCCAGCCCGTCATCACGAAGGATAACGTCACGATGCAGATCGACACGGTCATCTACTTCCAGATCACTGACCCCAAGCTCTACACCTATGGTGTCGAGCACCCGATGAACGCCATCGAGAACCTGACGGCGACGACGCTGCGTAACATCATCGGCGAGATGGAGCTCGACCAGTCGCTCACGAGCCGCGATGTCATCAACGCCAAGATGCGCTCTATCCTCGATGAGGCCACCGACCCGTGGGGCATCAAGGTCAACCGCGTGGAGCTCAAGAACATCCTGCCGCCGCGTGAGATCCAGAACGCAATGGAAAAGCAGATGAAGGCCGAGCGCGAACGCCGCGAGTCCATCCTGCAGGCCGAGGGCCAGAAGCAGTCTCAGATCCTCGTGGCAGAGGGCGAAAAGCAGTCCACCATCCTGCGCGCGGACGCCGAAAAGCAGGCGGCCATCCTCAAGGCCGAGGCCGAGCGTCAGGCCGCCATCCTCAAGGCCGAGGGTGAAGCGCAGGCCATCCTGAACGTGCAGCAGGCACTTGCCGACTCCATCAAGATGCTCAACGAGGCCAACCCCAACGAGCAGGTCATCAAGATCAAGGCGCTCGAATCGTTCGAAAAAGCCGCCGACGGTCAGGCGACGAAGATCATCGTCCCGAGCGAGATTCAGAGCCTCGCCGGTCTCGCCGCGAGCTTTAAGGGTCTGCTGGAAGACGAGAAGAAGTGATTTCGAAGAAGAGGCAAAGCCTCTTCTTCGAGAAGATTTCGCTGCGTTCTGTGCCTCGGTTGGCCGCTGTAAGCGGCCAATTCGACACGCACTTCGCGCAAAGTGTTTTTCGCTGCGTACACGCCGCGGCGAAAAACAAATCAAAATCATTTGCCGTCTGCGGACGGCAAAGCCTGCGGCGCAGTATCATGCAGCAAGAGGGCCGTTCCTATGTGGGAACGGCCCTCTTTTTATTCTCTGTGGAAAACCTTAGAACGCGATCTTCTCGCGCAGGAAGTCCTTGACCTGATCGATGGGGATACGGACCTGATCCATGCTGTCGCGCTCGCGGATGGTGACGCAGTGGTCGGCCGCGATGCCGTTGGCCTCGTCGCCGACGGTGTCGAAGTCGAACGTGATGCAGTACGGCGTGCCGATCTCGTCCTCGCGGCGGTAGCGCTTGCCGATCGAGCCGGTCTCGTCGTAGTCGACCATGAATTCCTTGGAAAGCTCGTTGTAGAGCTCCATCGCGGGACCGGCGAGCACGTCCTTCTTGGAAAGCGGCAGGATCGCAGCCTTGAAGGGGGCGAGTGCGGGGTGGAAGTGCAGCACGACGCGCACGTCGTCGTTGCCCTTCTTGTCCTGGCCGACGACCTCTTCATCGTAAGCGTCGCACAGGACCGCGAGCACGCTGCGCTCCACGCCGAGCGACGGCTCGATGACGTAGGGGACGTATTCGACCATGTCCTTGCCCTCGCCCTCGCGATAGACCATCTTCACGCCGCTGGTGTTCTGATGCTGTGTGAGGTCGTAGTCCGTGCGGTCGGCAACGCCCCAGAGCTCGCCCCAGCCGAACGGGAAGAGGAACTCGAAGTCCGTCGTTGCCTTGGAGTAGAAGCACAGTTCCTCGGGATCGTGGTCGCGCAGGCGGAGGTTCTCGTCCTTGAGGCCGATGGAGAGCAGCCAGTTGTGGCAGAACGTGCGCCAGTAGTTGAACCACTCAAGGTCGGTGCCCGGCTTGCAGAAGAACTCGAGCTCCATCTGCTCGAACTCGCGCACGCGGAAGATGAAGTTGCCCGGCGTGATCTCGTTGCGGAAGGACTTGCCGATCTGGCCGATGCCGAACGGGAGCTTTTTGCGCGTGGTGCGCTGGACGTTATTGAAGTTGACGAAGATGCCCTGCGCGGTCTCGGGGCGGAGGTAGACGGTGTTCTTTGCGTCCTCGGTCACGCCCTGGAACGTCTTGAACATGAGGTTAAACTGACGGATATCGGTGAAGTTGTGCTTGCCGCAGGTGGGGCAGGGGATGTTGTGCTCTTCGACAAAGTCCTTCATCTCCTGCTGGGAGAAGGCGTCGATGGGCTTGGGCAGCTCAAAGCCGGTCTCGGCGCACCAGTCCTCAATGACCTTGTCGGCGCGGAAGCGCTCGTGGCACTCGCGGCAGTCCATCAGAGGGTCGGAGAAGCCGCCGAGGTGACCGCTCGCCACCCAGGTCTGCGGGTTCATCAGGATGGCGGCGTCAAGGCCGACGTTGTAGGGGTTCTCCTGCACGAACTTCTTCCACCAGGCGTTCTTGATGTTCTTTTTGAGCTCGGCGCCGAGGGGACCGTAGTCCCAGGTGTTGGCAAGGCCGCCGTAGATCTCGCTGCCGGGGAAGACAAAGCCGCGGTTTTTGCACAGCGCGACGATCTTTTCCATCGTCTTTTCGGTGTTTTTCATGGTGAATTTCTCCTTTCGATGTCTGGCTCAGGAGATAAAAAACGCCCTGAGCCTATGAATAGTAGGCTCAGGGCGAACAAAGTATTTGTCCGTGGTTCCACCTGAATTCCCCGCTGGATGCGGGGCACTTCGTTCCCTTGTAACGGAGGGCCCGGCGCGGCATTTCCGCCGCACAGCTCAAAAGCGCCGCCTTTCTTCTTCCGCGGGGACTTGCACCATCCGTCCCCTCTCTGAAAGCGGTGAGGAAGAAACGCTTCTTTTTCTCAGCTTTTTCTTGTTTTTCAGAATACCATGCGCAGCGTCGCTTGTCAAGCGCGGGGAAATACTTTGCGCAGCGGGGCGGCACTTGTCCGTTGCGTTTTCGGCGGGAAAATGCTATACTTTTCTATTATTCTATTTTTGCCCGATCGAAAGGTGGAACCTTTTCTATGCGATTTTTCCATTCTCTGCTGCGTCCGGAGGAAAACGCCGGGCGCGCCATGCGCTGTGTGCACCGCGTGTGGGTCTTTCTGTGGCTCACGGTCTTTGGCCTCGGCATAGGCCTTCTGTCGCTCTATCTCACGGCAAATTCCTACGCGGGCATCGACGCGCAGGCGCTCTGGGCGTCCTACATGAAGCTGCCGCTGCTCGTTGTGATGAATCTGCTGCTGCCGCTGCTCGTCGTGTACCTCGGCTTTTTCCTCTTCGCGCGGCCCTGGGCGGCGTATCTGCTCTCAGCGGTGCCGTTCCTCGGCCTGGCGCTCGCGAGCTACTATAAGATCCAGTTGCGCGGCGACCCGGTGCTGGCGAGCGATCTGCGCCTCATCCGTACGGCAGGCGGCATCATGGGCAACTACACCTTTGAGCTGACGGAGCCTGTCAAGCTCGTGATCGCGGGCTTTGCGGGGATGCTCGTTCTTTCCCTCGTGCTGCTGCGCAGGGAGCGCATGAGCCAGCGCGGTCGGCTCGCGGGCCTGATGGTCATGCTCGCACTGACCCTTGCAAGCTATTTTGAGCTTTACACCAGCGCCGATATCTATGAAAAGACGGCCAACAACAGCCTCATCAACCCCTGGTCCGAGGTGGAGATCTACCTCTCGCGCGGCACGACGTATCCCTTCCTCTACAGCGTGAAGGATATGTTCCCCAATGCGCCGAGCGGCTACCGTGAGAGCGAGGCGACAGGCACGCTCGCGGAATATGAGGACACGGACATTCCCAAGGAGCAGAAGATCACATTTGTCGGCATCATGCTCGAGGCGTTCTCCGATCTGACCGATTTTCCCGTGCTCGATGAGGTGCCTGCCATCCACAAGATCTACGAGCCGCTGCACGAGCTCGAGGAGCGCAGCGTTTCGGGCCGCCTGCTCACGAACATCTTCGCCGGCGGCACGGTGGACACCGAATGGGGATATCTCACGGGCTACAGCGAGCACGAGGAGTTCCGCAGCCCCGTCAATACCTATGTCCGCTACTTCAAGTCGCAGGGCTACGACGCGCTTTACCGTCACCCCGGCTACAGTTGGTTTTACAACCGCAGCAACGTGAACGAGTATCTCGGCTTTGACGAGAGCGTGTTCAACGACACGGGCTTTGGCGATCTCATCTCCATCTCCGACGCGCTCTACCATTCCGATAAGGTGCTGGTCGACTACCTGCTGAACGATATCGATTCGCGCACGGCGGAGGACGATCCCCTTTTCCTCTTCTCCGTTTCGTATCAGAACCACGGCCCCTATCCCTCCGAGACCTATTGGGAGGAGTATGTCACGCCCGAGATGACGGGCTGGTCGATGGAGAGCTGCTGCGTCATCAACAACTATCTTGCCGGCATCCGCAGCACGGTGAACGAGATGTGCCGCATGGCCGAGGAGCTGGAAAAGCGCGACGAGCCCGTCGTCTTTGTCTTCTTCGGCGACCACAAGCCCTGGATGGGCAACGGCAACAGCGTCTACACCGAAATGGGCATCAACATGGATGTCTCCACGCTCGACGGCTTCTACAACTACTATGCGACGCCCTATGTCATCTATGCCAATCAAGCGGCGAGAGACCTGCTCGGCAACGACTTTGCCGAGCCCGGCGGCGATTTTTCCCCGTGCTTCCTGATGGCGAAGGTCTTCGACGAGTGCGGCTGGGAGGGTCCCGGCTTCATGCAGCTCCAGCGCGAGATGCGAGAGTTCTCCCCCCTGATGAGCTCGAACGGCTGGCGGATGCAGAACGGTCAGCTCACCATGGAGCTTGATGGCACGGCGGAGGATGAGAACGAGCGCTACCTGCGCGCGCAGTATTATATTGAAACACATCTCAAGGAGGATGCATCATGAAAAAAGACTTGATCGCACTGCTTGCGCTCCTGCTCTGCCTGACGCTGCCCGCCTGCGGCAGGCAGGAGGCCGACGCGCCCGACGTGCCGGACACGCCGGCGGTCGACCCCGCGCCGCCGGAAAAGACGCCGGAAGAATGGAACGAGGAGCGCCTGAACGAGCGCATTGCGGAGATGACGCTGGAAGAAAAGGTCGGCCAGCTCTTTTTCGTCCGCTGCCCGGAAACGGACGCGGCGGAGGACGTGAAGAACTATCACCTCGGCGGTCTGCTGCTCTTCGGCCGGGACTATAAGGACGCAGACGGCAACTGGCTGAGCGCGGACGACTTTACCGCAAAGCTTGCGTCCTATCAGGCCGCGGCGGACCTTCCGCTTTTCATCGGCAGCGATGAGGAGGGCGGCACCGTCACGCGCGCGAGCCGGAACCCGAACCTCTTTTCCTCTCCCCTCAAGTCTCCGCAGGAGCTGTACGCCGCGGCGGGGATGGACGGCCTTCTTGAAGAAACGCTGCGCTATAACGAGCGTCTCAAGGCGCTCGGCGTCAACGTGAATTTCGCCCCCGTGTGCGACGTATCGACCGATGAAAACGACTTTATCCATGCCCGCTCGTTCGGAAAGGACGCGCAGGCGACGGCAGACTACATTTCCAGGGTCGTACCTGAGTATGAGGCTGCGGGCGTTGCGTGCGTGCTGAAGCACTTCCCCGGCTACGGCAACAATGTCGACACCCACACGGGCATCGCCGTTGACGAGCGGAGCTATGAGACCTTTGAGACCTCCGACTTTCTGCCCTTTTCCGCGGGCATTGCGGCGGGCGCGCCGTTCGTGCTCGTGAGCCACAACATTGTGAACTGCATGGACGATACCCTGCCCGCCTCCCTTTCGCCGAAGGTGCACGAGATACTGCGCGGCACGCTCGGCTTCGACGGGCTCATCGTGACGGACGACCTTGCGATGGACGCGGTCAGGTCCTACGCGCAGGACGGCAGCGTGGCCGTGCTCGCGCTTCAGGCGGGCAACGATATGATCGTGACGACCGATTATCAGACGCAGATCTCGCAGGTCATCGCCGCAGTACAGGCGGGCGAGATCGACGAGCGGGAGATCGACGCGCACGTTTACCGTGTGCTGTATGAAAAACAGGCGCTCGGCCTGATCGACTGAGGAGAAACTATCATGGAAACGACAAAGCTCTACTATCAGGACCCGTTTTTGCGGGAATTCACCGCCGCCGTCACCTCCTGCGAGGAGACTAAGGGCGGATATCTCGTGACCCTCGACCGGACAGCCTTTTATCCCGAGGGCGGCGGTCAGCCCTATGATACCGGTACGCTCGGCGGCGCGAAGGTGCTTGCGGTGCACGAAAAGGACGGCGTCATCACCAACCTTTGCGACAAGCCTCTCGCGGTCGGCGCAAGTGTTGAGGGAAAGATCGACTGGGCGCGCCGCTTCGACCATATGCAGCAGCATTCGGGCGAGCATATCTGCTCGGGACTCATCTGCGAGCGCTTCCACTGCGACAATGTCGGCTTTCACATGGGGGCCGACAGCGTGACGATCGACTACAACGCCGACATTTCGTGGGAGGCGCTGCTGGAGATCGAAGAGGACGCGAACCGATATATCTGCGAGGACCATGCGATCGACATTCACTTCTACCGCGGCGCAGAGCTTGAAGAGGTGGAGTATCGCAGCAAAAAGGCACTCGAGGGCGATGTACGCATCGTGGCCTTTCCCGGCGCGGACTGCTGCGCCTGCTGCGGCACGCACGTTCTGCGCGCAGGTCAGGTGGGGCTCGTGAAGTTCCTCTCCGTGCAGAAGTTCCGCGAGGGCGTTCGCATCGAACTGCTTTCCGGCGATCGCGCGCGCCGCTATCTTTCGGAGTGCTGGGAGCAGGATGTGCGCATCGCGCAGGCCCTCTCCGTCAAGCCGGTCGCAAGTGCGGCGGCGGTGGAACGGTTGCAGTCCGAGCTCGGCGCGCTCAAGCTGCGCTGCGCGCGGCTTGAGGAGGCTGCCTTTGCACAGACGGCGGCGCAGTATGAAAACAGGGGCGACGTCCTGCTCTTTGAGGACGAGATGAGCGGCGACAGCCTGCGCAAGCTCTGCGACGCGGTCACGAACCACTGCGGCGGCCGCTGCGCGGCCTTTGCGGGAGCGGAGGGCGCCTATAAGTATGCCATCGGTCACATGGGCGGCGATCTTCGCGCGCTGACGAAGAGAATGAATGCGGCGCTTTCCGGCCGCGGCGGTGGCAAGCCGAACTTTGTGCAGGGCAGCGTCAGCTGCCGCCGCGCGGACATTGAAACTTTCTTCACACAGAATTAACACGCTGTTCATTTCTTTTTTGCACTCGCTGCGGTATAGTAAAGAAAAGAACGAATTCTGAGCAGGAGTGAGCGATTTGCGGCACATTTTTATCATCAATCCCGCCGCCGGGAAAAAGGACGGCCGCCAGCGTGTGTACGCGATGGCAGAAAAGCTGAAAAGGGACCACAATTTGGACGTGGAGTGTATGCTCACCAAATCGAGCGGCCACGCGACGATGCTCACGCGCGCCATCGCCGAAACGGGCGAAAACGTGCGCTTTTACGCTTGCGGCGGCGACGGCACCATCAACGAGATCGCCAACGGCATCGCGGGCTTTTCTAACGCCGCGATGACCTGCATCCCCATCGGCACGGGCAACGATTTTCTCAAAAACTTCGGCAAGGACGCCGAGCCGCTGTTCCTCGACGCGGAAAACCTGTGGAACGGCCCCGTCACGCCGCTCGATCTGATCGACTGCAACGGCAAATACTGCCTGACGATCGCCTGCACGGGCATCGACGCGCGCATTGCCGAGAGCGTGCACGAGTTCGGCGCATCGCCGATGCTCTCGGGCCGCGGGAGCTATCTTGCGAGCGTTGCGGTCAATTTCCTGTTTCGCAGGATCGGACGTAAATGGCGCGTCACGCTCGATGACGAGGTGGTCGAGGACGAGTTTGCACTCGTTTCGATGTGCAACGGACGCTATTACGGCGGCGGCTCGACCCCTGTACCCGAGGCGCGCATGACCGACGGCATTTTGCATACGGTGCTCGTCAGGAATGTCAGCAAGGCGCGCTTTGCCACGCTTTTTGGCGGCTACAGCGCGGGCGACTACAAAAAGCTGCCGCAGGAGATCATCCGCGTGTCCACGGCGAAGGTCGTGCGCATCGAGGCGCTGGAGGGGGACCTCACGACCTGTCTCGACGGTGAGAGTATGCACGCGCAGTGTGTGACGCTGAAGCTTGCGGACAAAAAGGTCAACTTCTTCGCGCCCGCGGGCTGCGACCCGGACGCGACGGCGCGGTGATCACCAATATTGGATAAAGAGGGCGAATGCGGCAGCATTCGCCCTCTTTTATGCTGTGCGGGAAAGCGAAGAAAGGAGCAAGGCGGGCAGTTTTTGAATAAGCTGTGAATTTTTGAAAATTTACCAAAATACCCCTTGCAAATGCCTTGACGGTGCGCTATGATAGCACCATCGGTTAGCACTCGATAAGAATGAGTGCTAACCGACCTGAGATCGTTAAAAATTTTGAAATATACAAGGAGGCACCAAGCCATGAAACTCACACCGCTTGCTGACCGCGTCATCCTCAAGATGGTCGAGGTCGAAGAGACCACCAAGGGCGGCATCATCCTGACCGCCAGCGCCAAGGAGAAGCCCTCCGTTGCCGAAGTCATTTCCGTCGGCCCCGGCGGAATGGTGGACGGTCACGACGTTGTGATGACCGTCAAGCCCGGCGACAAGGTCATCACCAGCAAGTATTCCGGCACCGAGGTCAAGCTCGACGACGAGGAGTACGTCGTTGTCCGCCAGAGCGACATTCTGGCGATCGTGGAATAATCGAGGAGGTAACGAATTATGTCTAAGCTCATTAAGTCCGGCGACGAGGCGCGCAAGGCGCTCGAGGCCGGTGTTAACGTTCTTGCCGATACCGTAAAGGTCACCCTGGGACCCAAGGGCCGCAACGTCGTGCTCGATAAGAAGTTCGGTGCGCCGCTCATCACCAACGACGGCGTGACCATCGCCAAGGAGATCGAGCTCGAGGACCCGTTTGAGAACATGGGCGCGCAGCTCGTGCGCGAGGTTTCCACCAAGACCAACGACGTTGCGGGCGACGGCACCACGACCGCAACGCTTCTGGCGCAGGCCATGGTGCGCGAGGGTCTGAAGAACCTCGCCGCCGGTGCCAACCCCGTCGTGATGAAGAAGGGCATGGCCAAGGCCGTCGAGACCGCTGTGGAGGCAATCAAGGCAAACTCCCAGAAGGTCAACGGCACGGACGATATCGCCCGCGTCGGCACCGTTTCCAGCGGCGATGAGTTCATCGGCAAGCTCATTGCCGAGGCCATGGAAAAGGTCAGCGCTGACGGCGTCATCACCATCGAGGAGTCCAAGACCGCCGAGACCTACAGCGAGGTCGTCGAGGGCATGATGTTCGACCGCGGCTACATCACCCCGTATATGGTCACCGATACCGAGAAGATGGAAGCCGTCATTGACGACGCGTATCTTCTCATCACCGATAAGAAGATCTCCGTCATCTCCGACATTCTCCCGATTCTCGAGCAGCTCGTCCAGAGCGGCAAGAAGCTCGTCATCATCGCTGAGGACGTTGAGGGCGAGGCGCTCAGCACCCTGATCGTCAACCGTCTGCGCGGCACGCTGAACGTTGTGTGCGTCAAGGCGCCCGGCTTTGGCGATCGCCGCAAGGAGATGCTCCAGGATATCGCCATCCTCACCGGCGGCCAGGTCATCTCCGAGGAGCTCGGCTACGAGCTCAAGAGCGCTACGATCGATATGCTCGGCCGTGCGCGTCAGATCAAGGTCACCAAGGAGAACACCACCATCGTCGACGGTGCCGGCGACAAGAAGGCCATTGCTGACCGCGTGGCGCAGATCCGCGCGCAGATCGGCGTGACCACCAGCGAATACGACAAGGAAAAGCTGCAGGAGCGCCTTGCCAAGCTCGCCGGCGGCGTGGCCGTCATCAAGGTCGGCGCTGCGACCGAGACCGAAATGAAGGAAAAGAAGCTGCGCATCGAGGACGCGCTCAACGCGACCCGCGCGGCTGTGGAAGAGGGCATCGTCGCCGGCGGCGGCACGGCCTATGTCAACGCCGTTCCCGCGGTGGAAAAGCTCGTCAGCAAGGTTGAGGGCGATGAGAAGACCGGTGTCCAGATCATCGTCAAGGCCCTGCAGGAGCCCGTCCGTCAGATCGCGGCCAACGCCGGTATCGACGGCAGCGTCGTGCTCGAGAAGATCAAGTCCAGCCGCAAGGTCGGCTACGGCTTCGATGCCTATAAGGAAGTCTACTGCGATATGATCTCCGCCGGTATCGTCGACCCCGCGAAGGTCACGCGCTCCGCGCTGGAGAACGCCGCGTCCGTCAGCTCCATGGTGCTGACCACCGAGGCGCTCGTCGCCGACAAGCCCGAGCCCCCCGCACCGGCCGCTCCCGGCGCCGGCATGGGCGACATGGGCGGTATGTACTAAGAGACGCCTTAACCCCTTGAAAACACTGGATTTTTGCGAGGCGAAAAGACGGATTTACGCCTGCCTTACGCCACTTACGCCAAAAATTCAAGCGCATGATAGGGTAATAGAAATCGGCACCTGCCTTAAAAAGCAGGTGCCGATTTTTGCTGCAAACCCCAACCGTAAACCTTTTTGAAAATAATGGTTGACAGCACGGGCGCTTTGTGGTTTAATGCTACAGTAATCTTACTGTGGCCCGGTGATGGCCGGGGCGTATTCTGGGAGGAATTCTTATTATGAGCGAAATGCAGCAGGCGGCAGTGGCCGCCAAGAAGTCGAAAATGAGCGTGCGGGACATCTGCTACGCCGGCCTCTTCGCGGCGGTCATCGCCGTGATGGCGCAAATCTCCATTCCGATGCCCATGGGCGTGCCCATGACCATGCAGACCTTTGCCATCACGCTGGCGGCGGTGGTGCTGGGCAGCAAGCTCTCCACCATTTCGAGCCTCATCTATATCATTATGGGCGCGGTGGGCCTTCCGGTCCTCGCCAACTTCTCCGGCGGCTTTGATAAGTTTGTCGGCCCCACGGGCGGCTTTCTGATCTCCTTCCCCCTGATGGCCTTCATCATCGGCTGGGGCGCGGAGCATCGCAAGGATTTCAAGGGCGCGTATGTGATCGCGCTGGTCGTCGGCACGGTGGTCAACTATGTGGTGGGCGTGGCGCTCTTCTGCGCCGTGGCCAAGGCGAGCGTTGCCACCGGCATCACCGCCTGCGTGCTGCCCTTCATCCCCACCGCCATCATCAAGGCGATCCTCGCCAGCGTGATCGGCTTTGCCATCAAGGCGCGCGTGCCGGAGCTGAAGAAATGATCCATCTGCGGCCGCATCACCTGCTGTGCACGCAGGGCTACTCGGGCAAGGGCTACGACGAGAAGTTCGTTGCCCATATGAACGAGGTCGTGCATGAGCTGAGAAATGTGCCCGGCACCAGGATCATGCTGACCTTCTCCACGGACACGCTCTGCTCCTGCTGCCCCCACAAGGAGGGCGAGGACCTGTGCGACACGCAGGAAAAGGTGAAGCGCTTCGACCGCAAGACGATCGAGTACTTCGGCCTTGAGGAGAAGGAATACGTCTACGAGGATCTCATTCGCGAGATCGACGGGAAGATGACGGTCGAGATGCTTGCCGACATCTGCCGGGACTGCGAGTGGTTCCCCATCAGCGCCTGCCGGAAGAATATCTGCGGGGCGAAGGACTGACCCTCCCTCTTCCCTTTCGCGCGGCCCTCTCTGCGCATTGAAAAAAAGCTTGCCGTTAAAAACGGCAAGCTTTTTTCTTATTCCTCGGGGCGCAGCAGCACGAGCGAGAGGTCGTTGACGTTCGTTCCCGTGGGACCGGTGAAAAAGAGCGCGTCCGCCGCGCGCAGGGCGTGGTAAGAGTCGTTGTCTTCGAGCGCGCGCACGGGGTCGATGCCGCGCAGACGCATTTCCGCCGCCGTGCCGCCGTCGACAATGCCGCCCGCGGCGTCGGTCGGACCGTCTGTGCCGTCGGACCCGGCGGAGGCGATGAGCACATTGGAAAGGCCTGCGATGCCGTCTGCCGCCGCAAGCGCAAGCTCCTGATTCCGTCCGCCCCTGCCGCTGCCCCTGAGGTGTACGACCGTCTCTCCGCCCGCGAGAAAGGCGAGATCCTTCCCCGCCCGCGCGTGTGTGCGGGCGACGGACGCGAGAAAGCTTCCCGCCTCGCGCGCCTCGCAGCAAAGGCAGTCGGTGAGCAGGAACGGCTCATAGCCGCGTGCACGGCACTCGATCGCCGCCGCAGCGCACAGCTCGCGCACGCTGCCTGTGATCCTCGTCGTCACGTTTTCGAGCGTTTTCGGCGTTTCGACCGCCAGCAGTGCCCGCGCCTGCGGAGAAAGCCGCAAGCCGTATTTCTCAACGACCGCAAGCGCCTGCGCGCAGGTGGAGCGGTCGGGGCACGCGGGACCGGACGCGATCATATCGAGCGGGTCGCCGACGATGTCGCTCAGCACGATGGAAAAGACCCGCGCCGGCGCGCAGTGCGCGGCAAAGCGCCCACCCTTGACGCGCGAGAGCCGTTTGCGCACGGTGTTGATCTCGACAATGCCGGCGCCCGCGGCAAGAAGCTGACGCGTAATGTCCTGCAAGTCCGCAAGCGGCAGGAGCGGCTGCTCAAAAAGTGCGCTGCCGCCGCCTGAGAGAAGAAAGAGCACCGTGTCGTCCGCGCGCAGATCCTGCGTCAGCGCAAGCGCGGCGGCTGTGCCGCGCAGAGAGTTCTCGTCCGGCACGGGATGGCCGCCCTCATAGCAGGCGACGTCCGCGATCTCGCCCTTGACGTGGCCGTACTTCGTGACGACCACGCCGCCTGCAAGCGCGGGCAGCGTTTCACGCGCGACGCTTGCCATCTGCCAGGCGGCCTTGCCTGCCGCGACCAAAAACACCCGCCCGGGGAACTGCACGCCCGCAAGCGCGCGGCGCACGGCTCCATCCGGCAGCACTGCGCGGATCGCCTTGCGCAGAATGGTTTCTCCGTCCGCGCGCAGCGCGGCGCGGGAAGCATCGGCAGTGCTCATGGGGATACCTCCTTGCAAAAAATGGAACATTTTATCTTTATTATACGGCGTACCGCGCCGTTTGCAAGCGAAAACACAAAACGGGCCTGACCTTGACCGGTCAGGCCCGTTCGTTGTTACAGAAGGCTGCGGATCATCCCCTGTGCTCGCGCCGGTAGCGGCGCAGGAAAAAGAGGGACATCGCAAGGCACATTGCCTCAGAGAGAATGGGCGTGTACCACAGAGCGTCCCCGCCGAAGACGGCCGCGAGCGTCAGCAGCACGGCGCTTTGCAGCACAAGCCCGCGGCCGACGGAGATGCTGATGGCCGGGACGGGGCGCTCCAGCGCCGTCAGGAATCCGCCGATGACCACATTGAAGCCGACGAGCAGGTATGAGACGCTGTAGCGGCGGAAGGCGTGCACCGAGTAGTCGACCAGCTCCGCGCTTGCGTGCGAAAGATAGGCGCTCACGATCTGCGGCGCGAAGACATAGAGCCCGAGGAAAAGCAGCGGCGCGGCGACGCACACGGTCGTGAGCGCATAGCGCAGCAGCTTGCGGCAGCCGGCATGGTCCTCCCTGCCGTAGTGATAGCTCACGAGCGGCTGCGAGCCCTGCGAGATGCCGACCATCAGGTTGATGATGATGGTCGTCACATAGGCGATGACCGTGTAGGTCACGACGCCGTCCGTGCCAATGCAGCGAAGCACCGTGCGGTTGAAGAGGAAGATCATAAGTCCCGTGCACAGCTCCGTTACCCCGTCGGACAGGCCGATGGGCAGGATGCGGGCGTAAAGCCGCGGGTCAAAGCGGAATTTCCGCAGGCGGAAGGTGCACTTTTTGCTGAAAAAGTGGATAAAATAGGAAATGCAGGTGACGAGCTGGGAAATGCCCGTGGCAACTGCCGCGCCGAATACGCCCATATCGAGGTGAAAAATGGCGATGTAGTCGAGCACGCAGTTGGTCAGGCACCCACCGATGACCGTGAGGAGCGCATAGCGCGGATAGCCGTCCGTTTTGACGAGCACCTCGAGGTTGTAGGATACAAGGTAACACACGCTGAACGGCGCGATGCCGAGAAGGTACTGCTTGACATAGTCGAGCGTGATCTCATCCGCGCCGAGAAGGTAGGCGAACGGCTCTAAAAAGAGCAGGACGAGCGCGGTGATGACCGCGCCGAGGAGGAGCAGCGTGACGAGATTCTGCGAAAAGAGGGTGTCGGCCTCGGGTCGCTTTTCCTGCGCGATAAAAATGGCGATGAGCGTCGATGAGCCGACGGCAAAGAGCACCGCGATGGAAAAGAGCGCATTGGTAAAGGGAAGGGCGAGGTTGACGGCGCTCATGGCGTATTCGTTCACGCCGATCGAGACCATCAGTCCGTCGACCATGGAGTAGAGGGAGAAGACCACCTGTGAAGCAACGGTGGCCGAGACAAAACGGATGAAGTCATGTTTCAGACTTTTCCCCGAGAGTAACAAAATAACACGTCCTTAAAAAATATTGTATTTCCCAAACCGGGAAGAGGATAAAAAAACAGGCGCGAAAAAACGCGTCGATGCTGTGCTGCGGCGTGGGCGGCCGCGGCAGGATATCAAAACTTCAGCCCTTTCCGGCAGACGGTAAGACGGGGGCGCGCAATGTGGCCTCCATGGATAACGACCTCCTTGTCATTTTTCCATTATATCAGATGATAGCCCCCTTTGGCAAGGGGAACGTGGGGAAAGGCGGCGGTCCGGGACGCCCCTTTTCCTTGCCCTTTTCCCGCTTCCCTGCTATACTGGGGAAAACAAATGAAAGAGAGAAACGATCATGCCGAATTTTGATCCGTTTACCTACCGATATTCCTCTCGCCGCAACGTGGTCTATGCCAAAAACGGCGTGTGCTGCACAAGCGTGCCGCTCGGCGCGCAGATCGGCCTCGATGTGCTGAAGTCCGGCGGCAACGCCGTGGATGCCGCCGTCGCTATGGCGGCCGCCATGCCGCTGCTTGAGCCGACAGGCAACGGCCTCGGTTCGGACTGCTTTGCGCTCGTGTGGATCGAAAAGGAGAAAAAGCTCTACGGCCTGAACGCGAGCGGCGTTGCTCCGATGGCGCTGAGCGCGGAGCTCGTCCGCGCGAAAGGCTTTGCAGAAGTGCCAGAGGAGGGCTGGCTGCCCACGATGGTGCCCGGCGCGCCCGCGGGCTGGGCGGCGCTGAATGAGCGCTTTGGCACAAAGCCGCTCTCCGAGCTCTTTGCCCCCGCCATTTCCTACGCCGAAAACGGCTACGCCGTGCCCGTCAACGTCGCAAAGCTCTGGGCGCGCGACAGCCGGCGCATCGCCAGGGCCATGGAGGAGGACCCCGCGCCCTATGAGTACTGGTGGAAGTGCTTCATGAAGCCGGACGGCACGCCGTACCGCGCGGGCGATGTTTTCCGCTTCCCCGCCTATGCCGACACGATGCGCTCCCTCGCCGAGTCGAACTGCGAGAGCTACTACCGCGGCGAGCTGATGGAGAAGATCGTCGCCCACTCCCGCGCGACGGGCGGATACTTCTGCGAGGACGACTTCAGGAGCTACCGCCCCGCGTGGGTCGAGCCCATCACGCAGAACTACCGCGGCTACACCGCCTGCGAGATCCCGCCCAACGGCCACGGCATCACGGTGCTGATGGCGCTCGGTATGCTGGAGGGGCTGTCACTTCCCGAGAGCCGCGAGGATGCGGCGCACTACCATAAGGTCATGGAGGTCATCAAGCTGGCCTTTGCTGACACAAAGACCTACGTCGCCGATCCGAGATACATGAGAACAAAGGTCAGCGAGCTCCTGTCCCCTGCTTATCTTGCCTCCCGCCGCGCGCTCATCACGGACAAAGCGATCGAGCCTAAGGCGGGCGATCCGCACTGTGGCGGCACCATCTACCTCTGCACCGCGGACAGCGAGGGCAATATGGTCTCGTTTATTCAGAGCAACTACTGCGGCTTTGGCGCGGGCATTGCCATCCCCGGCACGGGCATTTCCCTTCAGGACCGCGGGGCGAACTTCTCGCTCGACCCGAAGAGCGACAATTGTCTCGCGGGCGGCAAGAAGTCCTACCACACGATCATCCCCGGCTTTCTGCTCAAGGGCGGCGAGGCCGTCGGTCCGTTCGGCGTGATGGGTGCCTTTATGCAGCCGCAGGGCCAGCTCGAGGTGCTCGTGAACACCATCGATTACCACATGAATCCGCAGGAGGCGCTCGACGCGCCGCGCATCCAGTGGGTCGGCGGCAAAAGGCTCCAGCTCGAGCGTGAGGCGGGCGAGGACATCGCCGAAGCGCTGCGCGCCATGGGGCACGAGGTCGAGATCGTAGACGACCGCACGGCCATGGGCCGCGGCGAGATCATCTGGAGGTGCGAAAACGGCGTCTACGCCGCCGGCACCGAGCCGCGCTGCGACGGCACGGTTGCCGCATGGTGAGCATTTGCAGAAAATATAAAGGCCGCCCGGAGCATACCTGCTTCGGGCGGCTTTTCATGATGGGGGGAGCGCTTTATGCCTTGGCCTTCTTCCCGCGGGTAAAGTGCAGGATGAGGCCGATGGCCGCGCCGATGAGCGTGGGGCACACCCAACCAAGGCCGAGACCGGCAAACGGCAGATACTTGAGGCCGAAGGCCTTGATAGCCGGACCCTGGATGGCGTTGAAGAGGCCCTCCGGCAGCGCGACGATGAGATCGTAAACAGCGGCGATGAGCGTAAAGCCGATCGTCCAGCAGTACACCGTGCGGTCATGCCCGAAGAACTTGCCGAGCAGTGCCAGCGCGATGAGCGCGATGGAGAGCGGGTAGAGGAACATCAGCACCGGCAGCGAGTAGCTGATAATGGCGCTGAGACCGAGGTTGGCGAACAGCAGCGACACAAGGCTGAAGATGATGGCCCAGACGCGGTACTTCGGCCCGTCGGGGAAAAGAGCGGTAAAGGTCTCGGCGCAGCTCGTGATGAGGCCGACGGCGGTCTTCAGGCACGCGAGCGTCACGGTCGCGGCAAGGATGAAGAGACCGGTGGAGCCGAGGTAGTGCTGCGAGATCTGCGCGAGCGCCGTGCCGCCGTTTTCGGCGGCCTCGAGCACGCCGCGGCTCTGGGTACCGGCAATGGTAACGGCGATGTAGATGAACGCCATCAGCAGGCAGCTGAAGATGCCCGCACGGACGGTGCTGCCCGCCACGGCAGCGGGATCGTCCACGCCGAGGTCACGGATGACCTGCACCACGATGATGCCGAAGGCGAGGCTCGCCAGTGCGTCCATGGTGTTGTAGCCCTCGAGAAAGCCGGCGAAAAACGGCTGGGAGGCATAGTCGCCGAGGGGTTCCACGTCTGCAATGGAGACGCTCGGCGTGACGAGCACCACGATGACGAGGATGGCGAGGAACACGAGGAAGCAGGGGGTCAGGATCTTGCCGACCCAGGTGAGGATCTTGCCGGGACGCAGCGCAAAGAAGAGCGCCGCGGCGAAGAACGCGACCGAGAAGAGCAGCAGGTACAGCGTGGTGTTGCCGTCCTGCGGCAGGATCTGCTCAAGACCCACGGTGAAGGAGGTCGTTGCGCAGCGGGGAATGGCGAAGAACGGCCCGATGGTCAGATACAGCGCGCAGGTGAAAAACATGGCGTAGGGGCGATTGACCTTGCTGCTCAGGTCAAAGAGACCCGTCGAGCGGCTGATGCCGAGCGCGGCCACGCCGAGCAGCGGCAGGCCCACGGCGGTGATGAGTAGGCCCAGAATGGCCTGCCAGACGTTCGAGCCGGCCATCTGGCCGAGATGCACGGGGAAGATGAGGTTGCCGGCGCCGAAGAAGAGGCCGAAGAGCATACTGGCAACGTAGGTATATTCTTTAGCACTGAGTTTATGTTTCATGGTTATTTTTCCTTTCGTGGCGGCGATGCGGCCCTTGTCCGGGCCGTGCCGAAAATGATCGTAGTAACAAAAAAACCGGCTGCTCCTTCTCTGCCCTCCCCCCCGCGCGGATACCCTGCGCGAAAGGCCGGACCAACGGAACACACCGGACCTGATGCTGCCGATCATTGCAGCCGACGAATCAAACCGAGCTCTGCAAAAAAGCCGGTCAAACCGCAGGAGACTGCTCAGACAGCATAGATGCGCACGTGCGTCCCTCTATGCCTACGATCAGTCGCCAGCTTACATCGAAAAAGCGCTTTTCGGATGTAAACGAAGCCTTCATGTGATCGCCTCCTTTGCGGTGGAAATTGTTGTCATTATATCACCCCATTACGTTTTGTCAAGAAAAAATGAGGAAATGGTATGTTGAAAATGCGAAAAAAGAAAGCATAAAAATACGCCGCGGATTTTTCGTTCCACGGCGTACTTTTGCGCTTGTTTTTGTCCTTGTAAGATAGGCAAGTTTTCCCGCGGAGGGATCAGCCCAGCTTTTCGGAAAGCTCCTCCAGCGCGGCGGTCATCGCCTCTTCAAACGAGGGATGCGGACGGATGGCGAGCTTGAACTGCTCAACGGTCATGTGGTTGGCGAGCGCCTGCGAGACGCCGCCGATCATGTCGCTCGAATGCTCGCACATGAGCTGCGCGCCGAGAAGCTCGCGCGTTTCGGCGTTGGCGACGAACTTCATGAAGCAGCGGCCGGGATCGGCGATGAGCGTCTTGGCGTTATCGAACATGACGTGCTTGCCGACCTTGACGGGAATGCCCGCTTCCTTGGCCTCGGCCTCGGTCATACCGACGACCGCGATCTCCGGGCGGCAGTAGATGCAGCTCGGCACCACGGACATGGAGGTGTGGTTTTCCTTGCCGCAGAGCATATCGACGCAGGCGATGCCCTGCGCGGTGGCAACGTGCGCAAGCTGGATCTTCGACGACACGTCGCCGATGGCGTAGATGTGGGGGATGCTCGTCTCATAGCGCTCGTTCACGGCAATGCTGCGGCGGTTCATCTCGACGGAGACACCGTCTGCAAACAGGCCGTCGCAGTAGGGACGGCGGCCGATGGCGCAAAGCACGGCCTCGCCGGAGACGGTCTCGCTCTTTTCCTTGCAGGTGAAGTTGACGGCGATATCCTCGCCGGACTTCTCCACGCTCTGGACCATGGCGTTCGTGAAGACCTTCACGCCCTGCTTTTTGAGGATGAGCGCAAGATTCTGGCCCAGCTCCTTGTCCATATTGGGCAGCAGGCGGTCCATGCCCTCAATGACGGTCACCTCGCAGCCGAGGTCAGCGTAGAAGGTCGCAAACTCGATGCCGATGACGCCGCCGCCGATGATGACGATGGAGCGGTACAGGTGGTCGCTGCCCTCAAGCAGCTCGTCGGAGGTCATGGCGAGCTCCAGACCGGGAATGGGCGGGCGCGCGGGAACGGAGCCCGTGGCGATCATAATGTCGTCGCAGGTGTAGTCCTTGGCGTTGCCCTCGGCATCGGTCACGCGGACCGTGCCGGGCGCGGTGATGAGCGCCGTGCCGCGCAGCAGGTCGACCTTCGCGGTCTTGAAGAGGGACTCGATGCCGCTCGACAGCTTCTGCGAGATCTCGCGCTTGTAGGCAAAGATCTCTTCGATGTTGGCGCTGATGTCCTCGGTGTGCACGCCGATGTGCGCGCCGTGCTTGGCGTCGTGATAGACCTGGGAGGAGTGGAGCAGCGTCTTGGTGGGGATGCAGCCGCGATTCAGGCAGGTGCCGCCCGCCTCGCACTTTTCCACAACGGCGGTCTTGAGGCCCAGCTTCGCAGCGCGCAGCGCCGCTTCATAGCCGCCGGGACCCGCGCCGATGACAATGAGTTGATAATCAGACATAGTATTTCTTTCCTTTTCCGAGCAATGCCGCCGAACCTCGGCGGCATTGCAGGCTGTGATCTTAAATTTTCAGATATCCTGCTCGCGCAGCAGTGCGCAGAGGTCGTCCGCGTAGTCGCGGCATTCCGACACCGACTGCACGCGCTCGCAGAGCGCATCGATGGCAAAGCGGCAGCCGCGCAGGGCGTCCGCCAGCGGCTTTGCAAACTCCGCGTCCATGGCATCGGACCAGACGGCGGCATCTGTGCAGACGGCGTTTTCCACTGCCAGCTCGATCGTCACCTCGCCCCAGGCAAAGCGCTTGGCGCAGGAGAACGAGCACGGCACGCTTCTGCCGTAGACCCAGTCGTAGCTGTGGAAGCGCTGATAGCGGCGCTCGATCTCGGCAGAGTCGAAATTTTCCTCGCGCAGCTCCTGCGCTTCAAGACCGTAGACAGTCTCAAACGCCTTGACCATGGCCTGCGCCATGCCGTCGATCGTCAGATCGGGCTTTAATTCCGTCAGGTTGATGACGCGCGAGCGCACAGACGCGACGCCCTTGCTCTCGAGCTTCGTCTTCGACGGCGTGAGGTACTTGCCTAGGTTCGCCATGTCGACGTTCACGAGCAGCGTTCCGTTGTGGAACGAGCAGCCCGCGTGCGAGTAGAAGGAATTGCCGGAGAACTTGCAGCCGTTTGTCAGAATGTCGTTCCGGCCGGAGATCTCCGCCGGGATGCCGAGGGAGCGGCAGGCCTCCACGATCACGCTCTGCTGCTTGCGAAGGTCATAGTCCTGCGTGCGCAGCGAGAAGGTGAAGTTGAGATTGCCCATGTCGTGATAGACCGCGCCGCCGCCGGAGAGACGGCGGGCCAATGTCCCGCTGTCGCGCTCCAGCTCGGTCGTGCGGCATTCCTGCCACGCGTTCTGGTTGCGGCCGATGACGACCGTGTGCTTGTTCTGCCAGAGATAGAGGATGCAGGTGTCCTCCCCCACCGTATCGGTCAGATACTCCTCAAGGGCAAGGTTGCGGTGGGGATCGGTGCAGGAGCCGATGTAATACTGTAATTTTTTGATCATGCAAACGTGTAACGGAGAATGGTGTTGCGCGCCGCGCCGACTTCATCAAGACGGCGGACGGGCGTGGAATGCGGCGCGGTGTGCAGCGCCTCGGGATCGGTGTGCGCCAGCTCGAAGAGCTTGCAGTAAATGTCGCAGACCTCGTCCATGGTCTCCTTGCTCTCGGTCTCGCAGGGCTCGACCATGAGCGCCTCGTGGACGATGAGCGGGAAGTACATCGTGGGCGGATGCAGACCGAAGTCGAGCATTCCCTTGGCAAGGTCGAGCGCGGAAACGCCCGTCTCCTTGTGCAGGTCGACCAGCGACATGACGAACTCGTGCATACAGATCTCGTCATACGCCATGGTGAAGGTATCCTTGAGCCTGACGCGCATATAGTTCGCGTTCAGCACGGCGTTCATCGCCGCCTCGCGGATGCCGGACTTGCCGAGCGTGAGCACGTAGGTCAGCGCACGCACGACAACGCCGAAGTTGCCGTAGAACATCTTCACGCGGCCGATGGACTTTTCAGGATAGGCAAAGTCGTACTTGCCGTCCTTCTCGACGACCAGCGGGCCGGGCATATACTTCTTGAGAAACTCCTTGCAGCCAACGGCGCCTGCGCCGGGGCCGCCGCCGCCGTGCGGGGTGGCAAAGGTCTTGTGCAGGTTCGAGTGGATACAGTCGAAGCCCATGTCGCCGGGACGGACAACGCCCATGACGGCATTGAGGTTCGCGCCGTCGTAGTAGCACAGGCCGCCCGCGTCGTGGACGATCTTGGTGATCTCAAGGATGTTCTTGTCGAAAATACCGACGGTGTTGGGGTTCGTGAGCATCAGGCCCGCAGTGTCGGGGCCGACGGCGGCGCGCAGGGCGTCGAGGTCGACGCAGCCGTCCGCGCCGGAGGGGATGTTCACGACCTGGAAACCGCACATTGCGGCCGTCGCGGGATTCGTGCCGTGGGCGGAGTCGGGCACGATGATCTTCGTGCGCGCGGTGTCGCCGCGGTCGGTATGATAGGCCTTGATGAGCAGCACGCCGGTGAACTCACCGTGCGCGCCCGCTGCGGGCTGGAAGGTGACGGCATCCATGCCGAAGACCTCGCCAAGCTCGCTTCCGAGGGTGTGCAGCACCTCGAGCGCGCCCTGCGCAGTCTCGATGGGCTGGAGCGGGTGCAGCTGGGTGAAGCTCGGCAGTGCCGCCATATCCTCGTCGATCTTGGGGTTGTACTTCATCGTGCACGAGCCGAGGGGATAGAAGCCGTCGTTCACGCCGTGGATGCGCTTGCAGAGGGCGGTGTAGTGACGGGTGAGCTCGTTTTCGCTCACATGGGGCAGGTGCAGCGGCGCGGTGCGCTCTTCGGGGAGCTGATATTCGGGCACGTCGCACTCGGGCATGAGCGTCATGCCGCGGCCTTCGACGCCGAGTTCAAAAATGAGCTTCATTTACTGCACCTCCTTTACGATGGCGACGGCGCGGTCGAGCTGCGCCTTGCTTGCAAGCTCGGTCACGCACCAGAGAATGCCGCCCTCGACCTCTGCGCCGCCGAGGATGCCCTCGGCCTCGAGCGCGTCGAGGATCTTCTTGCGGCAGTTGGGGCAGGCGCACTCGGTCACGAACTCGTGGAAGAATTCGCCCTTGTACTTGATGGTGCAGCCGGCCTTTGCCAGCTCGGAGGCGAAATAGTGCGCCTTGGAGGTGCACAGTCTCGCGCACTGCTTCATGCCCTTCTCGCCCATCGCGGCCATGTAAACGCCCGCGGAGAAGGCGCACAGCGCCTGGTTGGAGCAGATGTTGGAGCTGGCCTTTTCGCGGCGGATGTGCTGCTCACGCGCAGACAGCGTCAGCACGTAGCCGGTCTTGCCGTCCACGTCCGTCGTCTGGCCGACGATACGGCCGGGAAGTTTACGGGTCATGGCATTAGTGGTGGCCATGAAGCCGAGGTACGGGCCGCCGAACGCGGTGTCGAGGCCGAGGGGCTGACCGTCGCCGACGACGATGTCCGCGCCCTCTTCACGCGGTGTGGGCAGGATGGCGCAGGCGATGGGATTCACGCCCATGACGAACTTCGCGCCCGCGGCGTGGACGATCTCGCCGATGGCCTTGGCATCCTCAAGCTGGCCGAAGTAACTCGGCTGCTGGAGGTAGAAGCAGGCGGCGTCTGCGCCGAGCATTTCGCGCAGCGCGTCCATATCGGTCTTGCCGTCCTTCGCGGGAACGACGACAAGCTCCGTGTTCGAAGCAAAGCAGTAGGTCTTCATGACCTCGATGGTCTGCGGGTGCACGGCGGCGGAAACATAGGCCTTCGTGCGCTTGCGGTCCTTGCACATGGGGATAGTCTCGGCCGCGGCGGTCGCACCGTCGTAGTGCGAGGCGTTGGAGACGTCCATGCCGGTCAGCTCGCAGATCATGGTCTGGAATTCAAAGGTGCCCTGCAGCACGCCCTGGCTGATCTCGGCCTGATAGGGGGTGTAGCAGGTGAGCAGCTCCTCGCGGGAGGTGACGGACTTGACGACGGAGGGGATGAAATGGCGGTAGGAGCCCGCGCCGCGCAGAACGGTCTTGAAGACCTTGTTCTTCTCGGCCATGGCGGTGACCTTCTCGCGCACCTCGAGCTCGCTCAGGCCCTCGGGGATGTTCAGCCCGCCGTCCTTCAGGAGCATCTCCTGCGGGACGGACTGATAAAGACCCTCAAGGTCCTTCACGCCGATGGCCGCGAGCATCTCTTCCCGTTCCGCCGCAGTGGTAGGAACGTAGGAGCCCATGCTTAGCCCTCCTCAGCAGCGCAATGCGCTTCGTAAGCGGCGGCGTCGAGCAGCTCCTCGGTGTCGGTGACAGGGGAGACCTTGATGATCCACGCGCCGTAGGGGTCGGAGTTGAGCGTCTCGGGCGCGTCGGCCAGAGCCTCGTTCACCTCGCAGACGGTGCCGCTGACGGGGCAGACCACGTCGGAAACGGCCTTGACGGATTCCACGTCACCCAGGGCTTCGCCGGCGGTGACGCTGTCGCCCTCGGCGGGCAGATTGATGAAGACCACGTCGCCCAGCGCGTTCTGGGCAAAATCGGAGATGCCGATGACGGCAACGTCGCCGTCCATCTTGACCCACTCGTGGGACTTGGAATACTTCAGCTCAGCAGGGATGTTCATAATAATTTCCTCCTCAAAATCTTTCTTGGTGGTTGAATGCTTTTTTAGCTTGCGGTTGCAATATGGGATTTAGCGATCGAGCTTATAGAAGGGCATCGGGACGATCTCGAGCTCGACCATGCGGCCGCGCACGTCGGCGTTGAGGTGCTTGCCGATCTCGATATCCTCGACAGGGATGTAGCCCATGGCGACGCCGCAGCCGATGAAGGGAGCGAACGTGCCGGAGGAAGCCCAGCCGATCTTTTCGCCGTCCATGGTGTAGAGGTCGCAGTGCTCACGAACGATGCCGCGGCCGACGACCTTCATGCCGATGCGCTTCATCTTGGGGGCGCCGAGCTCGACGAGCGCGTCGCGGCCGATGAAGTCCTTGCCGGTGAGCTTGCAGGGCAGGCCCGCCATCTTCGGGGTGATCTCGTCGTTCATCTCGTGGCCGTAGAGCGGCATGGAGGCCTCGAGACGCAGCGTGTCGCGCGCGCCGAGACCACAGGGGATGAGACCCTCGGGCTCGCCGGCCTTCAGCAGGGCCTTCCACAGATCGACGGTATCCTCGGCCTTGCAGTAGATCTCATAGCCGAACTCGCCGGTGTAGCCGGTCTGGGAAACGAGGGCGTGGATGGTGTGGTCGCCGAGATTCAGGGGCACGTTGTCGATAAAGGTGTAGTACTTGGCGGGCAGGTACTTCTCCTCGCACAGCTTGAGCATGATCTCGTGGGACTTGGGGCCCTGGAGCGCGAGCTGGCCCCAATCGTTGCCCTCGTCGCGGTAGTCCACATCGCCGGAGAGGTGACTCTCGACCCAGGCGGCGTCCTTCTCGCGGTTGCCCGCGTTCACGACCAGCCAGTAGTCATCGTGGGCGCAGCGATAGACGATGAAGTCGTCGATGATGCCGCCCTTGTCATTGCAGAACATGGAATACTTGATGTCGCCATCCTGCATATTGGAGATGTCGGCGGTGATGATCTTCTGCACGTTTTGAACGGCGTCGGGGCCCTTCAGACGAAGCTCGCCCATGTGGGAAACATCGAACAGGCCGGCCTTTTCACGCACGGCCATGTGCTCGGCAATGACGCCGGTGGGGTACTGGACGGGCATCAGGAAGCCGCCGAATTCGACGATCTTGCCGCCCATGTCCACATGAGTCTGATAAAGCGGGGTTTTCTTTTCCATTAGTGCATCCTCCATGAATTAAAATTGCGAATGAATCTTATAAAAATTATTAAAAAGACAAATAAGAAAAAACACAAAGTTCCCCTTTTGAAACTTTGTGCCTCCGTTTTATTACCTGAGAGATTCCCTGTTGTGTATAGCATGACAGGTTGCACCTTCGGCGTGCGGCAGGCCGCACTTTTCGGAGTGTCGTCCAAGTTCGGCCCTTTTGCCTGAGAGCTTTTGCTTTCCCCTTCGGCGCTGCGGCCACATAAGGGCCGCAGTCTCTCCCGAACTCATCATCCGATCACTTTTGATTCATTTGCCTATTTAAGGTAACACAGGGGTATTGCCTTTGTCAAGAAAGAATATGGAGAATTTTGCTGCAAAAACGAAACTCCCCATTGATTTCTTCGATAAGCGGCCGCTGCTCAGAAGACGACGACCAGCAGCATCTTGAACTGCTCCTGACCGTACACCGCGTGCGGGTGACGCGCGGGCATGACGATGGATTCGCCCTCGTGCAGGATGTGCTCCACGCCGTCAATGGTGATCCTGCCCACGCCGTCGAGACAGGTGACCATCGCGTCGCCGCCGGACTCGTGAGTGCTGATCTCCTCACCCTTATCGAACGAGAAGAGAGTGACGCTCACGTGCTGATTCTGCGCCAGCGTGCGGCTGACGACCTGACCGGACTGATAGGCCACCTGATCGCGCAGGGTGAGGACCTCGGCCTTGCTGATATTTTTCATACCGTCCATGATATCTGATTCCTCCTGTGAAAGCGCGCGGCAGTGCCGCCGCGCGATGATACATCCTATCATGCCCCTTTTTATGAAAAAGGCAACCTCTATTTTGCTTTGCGTGCCAGCACACAGTACCATTCCGACTTTTCGGGGTCAAATGCGCCGAACTGCACGGGAAAGGCCGTGACCTCGATATCTTCATAGCCGAGCCGGGCGAGCTTGTCGAGCAGCAGCTTCTGCGGTACGGGATGGTAGTGCTCTTCAAAGTGCTCCTTCTGAAAGATCTGATTGCCGCGCTCGAAGGTGTAGACAAGGTTGAAAACGATCGAGCCGTCGCTCAGGTGGTCCCAGACCTGCATGAGATTCACGCGGTCACCGTTTGGCAGAAAGGTGGGGTTATAGCAGTAAAAGCGCATTTTCTGCCGCACGATCTTGTCCCAGTTGCGAAGATCGAAATAGAGATAGCCGCCGCTTTGCACAAGCGCGTCCATCTGCTCCAGAACACCCGTGATCTCATCGTTCGTCACATAGGCGAGCGAGTTGCCGGTGCTCATCACACAGTCGAATTTGCGGTCGAAATGGCGAGTCAACTCACGAAAATCGCTCTGCCGCAGGTCGATGGTGATGCCGCGTTCATCCGCTTTTTTGCGGCAGCGTGCAAGCATACTTCCGCTCAGGTCAGAGCCGTACAGCGAAACGCCAAGGTCCGCAAGCGGCAGCGTGAGTGAGCCTGTGCCGATGCTCACATCGAGCGCAGAGCGGATGGACTTTCCGGAAAAGACCGTCTCCCAGTGCCGTTTCGTGGCGGCGTCCTTCTGCGGGGAGTCAAAGAGATCGTAAATGTCTGTGCGATCGTATACGCTGGCCATAGAGTATGCTCCTCCTGACTGCAATTTTATCGCGCCCTGCGCTCAGCGCTTTTTGCGCTGGGAGGAGGACGGGATATTCAGCTCCGCGCGGTATTTGGCGATGACCCGGCGGCTGACGTCGACGCCGAGCGCCGAGAGCGCCAGACGCAGCGCCTCGTCCGACAGCGGCGCGGCGGGGTCCTCGGCCTGAATGAGGCTGCGGATGCGCTGCTTGACCGCGTGGGAGGAGACGGCCGCGTCCGAGCGGATGGCCGTGGTGAAGAAGCTGCGCAGCGGGATCGTGCGGCCCTGGAACTGGATGTACTTGTTCTGCGCGGCGCGGCTGATGGTCGAGGTGCTCATGCCCATCTTTTCGGCCACCTGCTGCATCGTGATGGGGACGAGCTCGCCGCCGCTGCAGAAATAGTCGTGCTGCTCGTCGGCAATGAGGCGGATGAGCTGAAGGAGCGTGTCGCAGCGGGTGTGCACGCCCTTGATGAGCGCCTGCGCCTCAGAGAGCTTCTCTTTCACGTAGTGCTGGACCTCGGGGTCGTCACTCGTGGAGAGGGCGGAATATTCGGCGTTTACGGAAAGACGCGGCAGGATGCGGTCGTTGAGCTCGATGACGAGCTGGCCCTGCTGCATGGAAAAGACCGCGTCGGGCGCGACGTAGGCGATCTGCTCGCTGCCGGCAAAGCTGCGTGAAGGGATGGGGTTCAGCGCGAGTATTTTGGCGGCGGCCTCCTTTGCCTCGCTCACGCTCACGCCGAGCAGGGCGGCAAGGCCGCTGTAGTCGCGCTTGCTCAAAAGCGCGAGCCCGTCGCGCGCGATGGTCAGCGTGAGCGCGTCGAACGAGCGGCTCTGCGCGAGCTGGAGCGTCAGGCATTCCGACAGGCTCCGCGCGCCGACGCCGGGAGGATCGAGCATCTGCACGGCGAAGAGCGCCTGCTCGAGCGAGAAAAGCGGGATGTCGAACTCACGCGCGAGGTCCTCGAGCGGACAGTCGAGATAGCCGCGCTCGTCAAGACAGTCGATGAGAAAGCGGCACAGGCGCAGAAGCTCGTCGTCCACGAGCTTCATCTGCCCGATCTGCTCGTTCAGGTGGTCGCGAAAGGTCTTCTCGCGCACAAGATAGGCGGTGAAGTCGGTCTGGCCGTCGCCGCCTGCGGCGGGGGAAAAGCTCTGCCAGGCGTCGGCCTCGCGGATCTCGGGCGCTTCACGCTCGGAGGGAACGGCTTCGCTGGGGAACTGCGTTTCATAATAGGTGGGGGCCTGCACATCCAGAAGAGGATTTGAGAGCGCGACCTCCTGCACGTATTCGCTCAGCTCGGGGGCGGAGAGCTGAAGGCAGTCGAGCGACTGGCGCATATTCTGCGTCAGCACGAGCTTTTGGGCAAGGGACTGCGTTTGCTCCAGTTTCATGACTTCGGCGCCTCCTTTTTGCGGTCTGAGGAATACTTTGGTAGGAAACAGTATACCAATATTCGCCCCCGTTCGCAAGACGGAAGAACATGGGAAATCTCGATGATACGCCATTACGCTGCCGTGTCAGCGCAAAAAAGTCCCCCGCTGCGCCGCAGCGGGGGACTTTGGCAGATGCGGTGTGCTCAGGGCAGGGGGATATCCTTGCTGTCGAACAGCGTTTTGAGCTCGATCGAAGTGCGGGAGTCGCCGAACTTCTTGATCTGGGAGAGGAGCTGGTCGAGCTGCTGGGTGTCGCGCACGGCAAAGCGCAGCAGCGCATTGAACTCGCCGACGACGTGGTAATGGCTGATGACGGCGCTCTGCGAAGCGCAGAAATCGCAGAATTTGTCGTACTTGTCCGGCTCGAGGGCGACGGAGATGAAGCCCGTGATGTTGCAGTCGAGCTTTGTGCGGTCCACGTCGATGTGGTAGCCGCGGATGACGCCGCTTTCCTCCATGCGGCGGATGCGCTCGGAAACGGCGGGGGGCGTGAGCCCCACAAGATCACCCATGCGGCGCAGCGTGCAGCGGCTGTCGGCCTGCAGGAGATTCAAGATCTGATAATCGGTCCTATCCATGACGGGATCCCCCTTCTCCTTCCTGTTTTACACGATCTCGCCGCGCTTGATGACGGTCTTGGCGAGGTTGCTGCCCACGCGGTAGCAGATGTAGTCAAGGTCGGGTGCGTCCCAGATGACAAGGTCGCCCAGCTTGCCCTCTTCCACAGAGCCGACCCTGTCGGCAAGGTCGATCGCCGCGGCGCCGTTGAGCGTGACGGCCGTGAGCACCTCCTCGGGCGTGAGCTTATATTTGAGACAGCCGAGGTTGATGACGAACTGCATATTGAGGCACGGGCAGGAGCCGGGGTTGAAGTCCGTCGCCATCGCGACGGGCACGCCGGCCTTGACCATGTCGCGTGCGGGCGCAAATACCGCGCCGAGGTTGAAGCTCGTCGCGGGCAGAAGGCAGGCGATGACGCCGCCCCTGGCCATGGAAGAGATGCCCTCCGGCGGGCAGACGATCAGGTGCTCGGCCGAGATCGCGCCGATCTCGCCGGCGAGCTGGCTGCCGCCGATGGCTTCGATCTCGTCGGCGTGGATCTTCGGGCGCAGGCCGTACTTGAGACCCGCCTCGAGCACCTGACGGGACTCTTCGACGGTGAAGGTGTCGGCCTCGCAGAAGACGTCGCAGAACCTGGCGATGCCCTGCTCCTTGACGCGGGGCATCATCTCCTCGCAGACGAGGCGGACGTACTCCGCGCGGTTCGACTTGTATTCCGCGGGGACGAGGTGCGCGCCCATGAAGGTCGCGACGAGGTCCATGCGGTGATGGTCGTTCAAGTCCTTGATGACCTCGAGCGCCTTGAGCTCATGCTCGGTGGCAAGGCCGTAGCCGCTCTTGGCCTCGACCGTGGTGGTGCCGAAGCCCATCATCTCGTCGAGCGCCTTGGCAGCCTTGGCAGCGAGCTCCTGCTCGCTGGCCTGACGGGTGGCGTTCGTCGTGGACTGGATACCGCCGCCCGCATTCTGGATGTCGAGATAGCTCGCGCCGTGAAGCTTGAGACCGAGCTCGTTCTGGCGCCAGCCGCCGAAGATGAGGTGGGTGTGAGCGTCGACAAGGCCGGGGGTGACAAGATGACCCTCTGCGTCGACGACTTCTGCACCATTGGCAGCGGGAACGGCGCCCGTGCCGACGGAGGCGATGACGCCGTCCTCGATGAGGACCCAAGCGTCCTTTAGGAATTTGATCTTGCCCTGCTCTTCGCCGCAATGAGCGCTCTTGCCCTCGGGCGTAGCAAGCAGGCCGATGTTTTTGACCAGTAGATTTTTCATAGTAAATGTTGTCCTTTCTCACGGTTGGAAAGAGCATTCTGTTCGATGGCTTGTCAAAAAAGCCTCGCAGAGTTTTACCCGCAAGGGGTACGCGGCATCCGCAAGGCGGCAGAGCCGCCAGCGGCTGCCCAGGCCGCCCGCAGGCGGCAAATAAATTGAAATCATCTTTCCGACGATATGCGCGTCGGAAAGATTCTTTGCACTCCGCAAGTGCGCGAGCAAAGCGAGTGCGCGCAGCGGGGTGCATCCAGCTCAAAAAAGGGGCATATTTCTATGCCCCTTTTTTGAAGTAAATTTTAGTGCATATATTCCTTCACGGCCTTTTCGCAGAGCGCTTCGTCCGCGACATAAGGCATGGTGATGTGATCCTGACCCTCGTACATCTTGTTGTACTCGGCGACAGTGGTCATGGCGTTCTCGTTGCGCGCCCAGCTGCGGCGGGCAACGCCGACCATGGTATCCCAAGGCATGGACATACGCAGGATGGTGTCGACACGCTCGGAGCCGTCGAGGACCATACCGAAGCCGCCGTTGATGGCGCGGCCGATGCCCGTGCCGCCGCCGTTGTGCAGAGCGATGTAGCTCCTGTCTCTTATACCCATCTCCG
>ENA-OZKX01000175-OZKX01000175.1-human-gut-metagenome-genome-assembly--contig:-NODE-175-length-32183-cov-8.254482_pt1 | contig 32183 bp, 32 predicted proteins | sample MGYA00244831_ERZ653774 | MGnify/ENA primary metagenome ERZ653774 (study PRJEB26926, sample SAMN06165314) | human gut metagenome | biome: ENVO:00009003; feature: ENVO:2100002; material: ENVO:00002003...
TCGGAGATGTGTATAAGAGACAGGCTCGTAGATGGGAAAAGGCCATTGACCGCTTGCAAGCGGTCAATGGCCTTTTGTGCGATTTTGGATGTGCTTAGAACGACACGACCTCCTGCGCGGGCTTCGACGTGGTGGTGATGCGCTCGACGTACAGCACGGGGCCCTCGCCCTCATAGGCGTCGAGGTGCTCCTTTTTGACCGTGGCAGTGATATCGACCCAGTCGCGATTCTTGTAGGCCTTCAGGCTGTCGCCCTTGGCGACGATGCCGACGAACTGGATGTCGTTTTCACAGCAGGTCATCACGAAGCGGCCGGGGCAGTGGATGCCCGGGAACTTCTTCGAGTGGCACATGATGAGCTTCATGTGGACCTTCTTGCCGTCCCAGCGGTCGGGGTGGTCCATCGCGTCGACGTACCAGACGCCGTAGTCATCGTCGGGAATGTCGATGAGCTCGGGCGTCATGTCGAACGGGCACTCGTCGCCGGTCAGGTAATCCTCGCTGTTGCCGTCGTTGTCCTCGAGGTAGATGTCCGCGCGGCGGTTGACCATGCGCAGGTTGCGCGCACGCAGGCTCTCTTTGAGCTTGTCGTCGCAGCGGTTGAAGACGATCATATCCGCGTTCGTGATCTTTTCCATCATGAGCTGGCCCATGTTCTTGACGAACAGCTCAAAGGTCGGCGCGTGCACGAAGGTCATGATCTGGTAGAGCACCCAGTTGGCGGGCAGCACCTCGCGGTAGAGCTTTTCCATCTGCCACATCCCGTTGTACTCAATGAGCACCTGCTTGGGGCGGTGCTTCTTTTCAAGCTCCTTGCAGAACGCGAGCGTCAGCTCATCCTCGTCGTCCACCGTGACGACGGTGACGTTGTCGAGCGCTTTCTTCTCGTATTCCTCGTCGCCCTCTTCGCAGCAGATGAGCAGCGTCTTGTCCTCGCGGGCGAAGCCGTCCTCCAGAATGCCGTTGATAAAGCTCGTTTTGCCGGAATCGAGGAATCCGGCGACCAGATAAACAGGAATATCCATCCGTTACACCCCAAACAGCTCGGCAAGGCCGTCTTCTCTGAGCTCCGCGCCGATGACGCAGAGACGGCCCGTGTAGTCGGGATGACCCGCGCGCACCTCGTGCTCTTCGGGCACGTAGTCAAATTCGAGCCAGCCGTCCTCGCCGTTCACGATACCCTTGGCGCGCAGGATGTGGCCGTAGTCGCCGCTGTCCAGCTTGCGGAGCATCTCCTCGAGCGCTTCGCGGCTGAACTTCTTCGGCGTCTCCTTGCCCCAGGAGGAGAAGACGTCGTCGGCGTGGTGATGATGGTGATGGTGGCACTCGCACTCGGGATCGTCGCACTCCTCACCGTCGTGGTGATGATGGTGCTCGTGCTCGTCGTGCTCGTGGTCGTGATGATGCTCGTGGTCATGCTCATCCTCATCGTGGTCATGGTCATGGTGGTGATGCTCATGGTCATGGTCGTGCTCGTCATGCTCGTCGTGATGATGGTGATGCTCATGCTCGTGCTCGGCCTCTTCGAGCTCGTGCTCGCGGCGCATCTTTTCCAGCAGCTCGTCGCTGAGGGATACCTTTTCGACGGCGGAGAGGATGGTCTTGCCGTCCAGCTCGTCCCACGGGGTCGTCAGGATGGCGGCGTCGGGATTCTTTTCGTGCAGCATCGCGGCGGCGGCCTCGAGCTTCTCCTGCGAGAGCTTCTGCGTGCGGGAAAGAATGATCGTGCCGGCGGCCTCGATCTGGTTGTTGTAGAACTCGCCGAAGTTCTTCATATACACCTTGACCTTGCTGGCGTCGGCCACGGTGACATAGCTGTTGAGCGTGAGCTCGCCCGGGCACTCGTCCACCGTGCGCTGCACGGCGACGATGACGTCGGAGAGCTTGCCCACGCCGCTCGGCTCGATGAGCACGCGGTCGGGGTGGAACTGCTCGACAACTTCCTTGAGCGCCTTATTGAAGTCGCCGACGAGGGAGCAGCAGATGCAGCCGGCGGACATCTCGGAGATCTCGATGCCGGACTCCTTCAGAAAGCCGCCGTCGATGTTGATCTCGCCGAATTCGTTTTCGATCAGCACGAGCTTTTCGCCGCTGTAGGCCTCGGCGATCAGCTTTTTGATGAGCGTGGTCTTGCCGGCGCCCAGAAAGCCGGAAAAAATATCGATTTTTGTCATAAGAAATACGCTTCCTTCTTCTTTATTGATTTCCAAACCTGTATTATAAGCGGAATTTGTGAACGTTTCAAGTCCTTTAACCGCGAAGATCTCCAGTTTTGCCTGCATTTCCGCCGGCGGTGTGTTGATCGGGCAGCACGCGGCCCATGCACGCGAAGCGGTGAGCGTCCCCGGGCGGGAAAATGAGGTCCGCGGCGCTCTGCGTCCGGTCAAGGGAAAGCAGGCGGACGGCGCCGGAGAGATCGCGGCAGTACTGCCGGCAGAGCACCCTGCCGTCCACGAAGAAAAGGCCAATATCTCCTGCTGCGAGCGGCGCGTGGTCGGCAAAGATGCGGCTGCCGCGGGGAAGCGGCGGCGCTGCGTTCTCCGGTGTCTGCACGGCGAACTCCGCGCCGTGCGGCACGGTGCCGTCGTCGGAGATGTAGTCGAAATCGACGCCCTGCACGGGCGCGGCCTCACCCACGGCGGCGAGCGAGTGATAGAGCGGCAGGCGGCGCGGCGCGGACGGCGGTCCCTGCGTTGCTTCTCCGCACAGGGCGCGGAGCGAGGCGATGAGCGTGCGCGCCGCTTCGCGGCCCCGCGGCGGGAGGGCGCGGTACTGCGCGATGAGCTCGTGCTCCTCGTGCGAGAAGTCCGGCGCCTCGACGCGGAAGAAATCCCGGTAGAGATAGTTCGGGTCGATGCGAAGTGCGTTGAACAGCTTGAGGAGAATGTCCTCCTTCGGCGAGCTGACGCCGTTTTCATAGTTGCTGATCGCGGAGGGGGAGACGCCCAGCTCCTTTGCCAGCTCTGCACGGGAGAGCCCGAGCTCTTCGCGGCGCAGTCGCATTTGTTTGCCAATACTCATCAGGATACCTCCCAAATGGACAAACTTCGACTTTATCGTGCACATTTTAGCGCAGAAGCTTGTATCTGTCAATCAAGTTTAACAAGATTCTTGTAAAAATATTCTTGACATAACAAGGAACTTGTGATAACTTGATTTTGCTGACAAAAACTTTATGCTTTGCAGCGCGCCGCGGAAAGCTGCCCCGCTCCCTCCTCCGTCCGCTTGCCCGCGGCGATGGCCGTCTGTCCCGGCGCGGCGGCCATGACCTGCGCGAGAAAAAAGAAAATGCGCCGCCCCCGCAAGGGAGACGGACGCACGAAAAAATAGAGAGAAAGACGATATCGGGTCGGCGCGCAAGCGCCTGCTCGATATTTTTGCGTGGTGGGATAAAAAAGAACGAGCCGATTTTCACCAGCTCGTTCTTGGTGGGGGAAGGTGGATTCGCCTGCCTGCGGGCAGGCCGTTCCGCGGCTCTGATGCGCCGCCGGCGCATCATTCACTTCCGCTCCCCTTCGAATCCATCGGACGAAAAGGAAAACCGTCACACCTGACGGTGCAACGGTTTTCCTTGGTGGGGGAAGGTGGATTCGAACCACCGAAGTCACTGACAACAGATTTACAGTCTGCCCCCTTTGGCCACTCGGGAATTCCCCCATATGCAATTTTGCTGTTTGTTGGTGGAGCTGGTAGACGGATTCGAACCCCCGACCTACTGATTACAAATCAGTTGCTCTACCAGCTGAGCTATACCAGCATCTCAGCAACGAACAGGTTGTATCTTAGCAGACTTTATCCTGTTTGTCAAGACGAAGTTTTGAAAAAAAGGAGGAAAATTCTTGTATCAGAAAAAAAGGCGGCGTGCGGCGCGCTCCGCTGCGTCGCCGCGTGCGGTCTGCTCGCTCTGCGCGCAGGAGATATTCCCCGGCGAGCGGGCGTGGTGCCGGAACGGACAGACCGTCTGCGCGGACTGCTTTGTGCCGTTTGCGCGCGAGGAGCTCAGACCGTTTGAATACATATTTGGAGAGGAGAGCGTGCCATGACGCTTTATCAGATGTCCTATGTCTACCGCGAGGACGCGCTGCGCTTCCGGATGCGCATCACTGTTCTGCGCGAGCAGGCCAGGACCGCGGAGGGAGAGGACAAGCTGCGCCTGAAGCGGCGCATTCTGGAGCTGCAGCAGCTCCTGCGCCAGTCGCGCGAGCTGGCGGACCTGACGAGACATTACTATGAAAGGGGTTATTATCGCAATGAAAGGTACACCCTATAAGATACGCAACAATGAGATCTACGGCGATATGACCGCATGGATCGCCGCGCACGCGGGCGACAACGAGAGCGACCTCAAGCGGCTCAAGCGCAATCTGCGTCTTGCGCGCGAGGAGGAGCTCACCGCACGCCAGCGCGAGCTGCTGCGCCTGCGCTATGAGGAGAACATGACCGTGAGCGAGATCGCCGAGGCCATCGGGCGGGACAAGTCCACGGTTTCGCGCACGCTCTCGCGCGCGAGAAGAAGACTTTACAAGTGCCTGCGCTATGGCTTATAATCCCAGTATACCCGGAATCAGCGAACGGCAGACCGAATGACCCCGCACAGGCCATGGACGGCGGACCGCGGGACGAAACAGGAGGAAAACACTATGCTGCACAAGGCTATGCAAAACGAGGGGTCGCGCGTTGCAATCGCGGTCCTTGCGACCTTCCTTTACGCGGTGGGCGTCAACCTTTTCATCGTGCCGGTCGGACTGTATTCCGGCGGCGTGGTGGGCCTGAGCCAGGTCCTCCGAACGGTGCTCGCGCAGCGCGCAGCGCTGCCTGCGGGCGTGGATATCGCCGGTATCCTCTATTTTCTTTTGAATGTGCCGATGCTCTTTCTCGGCTGGCGGGAGCTCGGGCGCGGCTTCCTCGTCCGCACGCTCATCTGCGTGGGTGCGTCGTCGCTCTTTCTGAGCATCATCCCCGCGCCCACCTCGCCGATCCTCGACGAGCGCCTGGCGGCCTGCGTGGTCGGCGGCATCCTGTGCGGCTTTGCGCTGGGGCTTGCACTCACCTGCGGCTGCTCGACCGGCGGGCTCGATATCATCGGCCTTTGCCTCAGCAAGCGCGGCAGCCACTTTACGGTCGGGCGCTTTTCGATGAGCTTCAACGTGCTGCTCTATGCGGCCTGCGCGCTGCTCTTTGACATTCAGACGGCCATCTATTCGGTCATCTATACGGTCTTCTGCTCGCTCTTCATCGACAGGGGACACCAGCAGAACATCAGCGTGCAGGTGCTCATCTTCACGAGGGACGAGGACCCCGCGCTGCCGCAGAGCATCATGTCCCGCCTCGGCCGCGGCGTGACGTACTGGCAGGGCAAGGGCGCCTATACAGAGAGCGATATGCGCGTGCTGTGCGTCTGCGTTTCGAAGTTTGAGGTCGCGGACCTTCAGGAGACGGTGCGCGAGCTTGACCCGAACGCCTTTTTCATCGTGCAGGAGGGGGTGCGCATCGGCGGGAATTTTATGAGGAAGATCTCATAAAAGACGGGGGGCTTTTTCCGTTGCCGGCCGGCCGCGGCGTCACACCTTCAAGGCAAAGTGATTTTTGTGAAAGTCCAGCAGCCCGTCCCTTTTCATTTTTCCGAGTTCGAGCGACAGTCCGCTGCGCTCGACGCCGAGATAATCCGCGAGCTGCTGCCGGGAGAAGGGAATGTCGAATTCGTATGTTCCGAGCCGTTGCGCCTCGGCGGAGAAATAGGACATCAGCTTTGCCCGCGTTGTGCGCTGGCCCATGTGCGTGAGCTTTTCGCTGAAGCGCAGGTTTTTTTCGGCGAGTTCGCTGAGCAGATTGCGGATGATGCGGCTGTGGTGCGCGCAGGCGGAGGGACAGACGGTCAGGATGCGCTTGACGTTCAGAAAGAGCGCGGTGACGGGCGCTTCCGCGATGATGCTCACGTTCAGCACCGAGCCGGGCGCGCAGGCAAACGCGGCGGCAAAGGTCTGCCCCGGTCCCGCCTTGGAGAGGATGTTGCGGTTTCCCCAGATATCCTCCTGAATAACGAGAACACTTCCCGACAGGACAAGACCGATCGATCCAGCCGTATCGCCGGCGCGCAGTACGAAGGCTTCCTTCGGGAAGCTTCGCTCTTCCGCGTTGAGACAGGAGAGCATCGCGGTCACTTCGTCCTCGGAAATGCCGGAGAAAAGTGTGGAAGAGCGAATGACAGGCAAAAAATCTTTCATAAAAAACTTCTTTCGTTGAAAATTCAACAGACTTGCCGATATGATCGTACTACAATGGGGACAACAAAGCAAGGAGGAACGATCATGAAACGAAGGATCATTGAGATCGATCACGATAAATGCAACGGCTGCGGCGCCTGCGCCGCGGCGTGCCACGAGGGCGCGATCGCCATGGTGGACGGCAAGGCGACGCTGATGCGCGACGACTACTGCGACGGCCTGGGCGACTGCCTGCCGGCCTGCCCGACCGGCGCGATCTCTTTTGTCGAGCGCGAAGCTGCGGCCTACGACGAGCAGGCGGTGCTTGAAAACAAGCAGAAGAAAATGCAGAAAGAGGGCATGACACTGCACCATGGCTGCCCCGGCATGCAGCTCAAGACCTTTGCGCACAAGGTGGCACCTGAGACGGCGGTTCCCGCCGCGCAGGAGAGCCAGCTCTCCCAGTGGCCGGTGCAGATCAAGCTTGTGCCCGTGAATGCACCGTACTTTTCTGGCGCAAAGCTGCTCATCGCGGCGGACTGCACGGCGTATGCCTATGCGGCCTTCCATGAGAAGTTCATCAAGGGGCATATCACGCTTGTCGGCTGCCCGAAGCTCGACAGCGTGGATTACAGCGAAAAGCTCGCCGAGATCATCGCGGGAAACGATATCAAAAGCGTGACGGTCGTGCGCATGGAGGTCCCGTGCTGCGGCGGACTCGAGCACGCGGCGAGGACCGCGCTGCAAAAAAGCGGCAAGTTCATCCCCTGGCAGGTGGTGACGATCTCGACGGACGGCAGAATATTGGATGAGATTTGAGCGGTCCGGGGAAATCTTACAAGAAAAGCTTCATAAAATATCCGGCGGCGGCGCTTTGCACAGGCGAAGCGCCGTTTTTTGCAATAAGTGAGTCATTTGTTGAAATTAAGGCGGTCTTTTGAAAGCTTCATCCAAAATTTATTGCACTTTCGGGGCAGATGTGATAACATCCATTCTAATCTTTTCTGTATTGCGGCACTATGATAAATTGACGCCGCACGTATAAGGCTCCGCCCGAACGGGGCGAAGGAATATCTATTATGTGGAGGTATTTGTGATGTATGACCAGTATTTTCAAAAGTTTGACCTGGCGCCTGAGATCACCGCAGCGCTGAAGAAATGCAAGTGCATCGCCTACGCCGAGACGAAGGAGGAGCTGGAGGAAATGGCCTACGGCCCCACGCATACCTCCCGTTACGACGTGGTCTATCCCATTGAGGGAAACGGCACGGTGAAGGAGGCGGAGGTCGTGCGCTGCAAGAACGGCTGCGTCGTCAACTTCATGGAGGACTATATGCGCCGCCGCGACCCCAACAGCATGGCCATCGGCGACGATCTTCCCACCGACAAGCCGCGCTTCAAGGACCGCTTCGGCTATGAGTTCTCCAAGCTCCGTCAGGAGACGCTCGACTGGCTTTCGACCCAGCAGGTCATCATGCTGCCGTTTTCCGCCGGTCCGCGCGGCCACGGCTATCCGAGCCTGATGGTCTGCCCGCTCAACGCGGCGTTCTTTGCGCTGTCGCTTGCGAATATGCAGGGCTTTACGAGCATCGCCGACGTGCCGGAGCACTACAAGCCCCGTGCCATCATCTTTGTCGCGCCGCCCTTCCGCCATACGCATTTTGACGGCAAGCAGGTCGTTGTCCACAACCGCTCCAAGGAGATGCACGAGGTCTGGGCCTATAATCTCTATCCGGGTCCCAGCGCCAAGAAGGGCGTTTTCTCGCTGCTGCTCGACATCGGCGAGCAGGAGGGCTGGGTCTGCTGCCACACGAGCGCGGCCATGGTCGAGACGCCGTATGAGTGCGAGGTCGTGTTCATGCACGAGGGCGCGTCCGGCGGCGGCAAGAGCGAAATGCTCGAGGACTTCCACCGCGAAGAGGACGACCGCCTGCTCATTGGTACGCATACGGTCACGGGCGAAAAATATTACATGACGCTTGGCGAGAGCTGCAAGATCCACCCCATTGCCGATGATATGGCCTGCGCGCTCAAGAGCTTCCAGGATCCCGAGAGCGGCAAGCTGCGCATCCTCGATGCCGAGGACGGCTGGTTCCTGCGTATGGACGGCATGAATGCCTACGGTAACAGCCCGCTTTATGAGCGCATCTGTATCCATCCGAGCGAGCCGCTGGTCTTCTTCAACATGGACGGCACGCCCGGTGCGACCTGCCTCATCTGGGAGCATGTGATCGAGTCGAACGGCAAGCCCTGCTCCAACCCGCGCGTCATCCTGCCGCGCAAGATGGTTGACAACATTGTGCCTGATACCGAGCCCGTCGAGGTCGACGTGCGCAGCTTCGGTGTGCGCATGCCGCCCTCTACTGCGAAAGACCCGAACTACGGCGTCATGGGTATGCTGCAGGTCGTGCCGCAGTCCATTGCCTGGCTGTGGAGACTCATCTCTCCACGCGGCTTCAAGAACCCGTCCATCGCCGATACGAACGCCGGCAGCGGCCTGAAGGCCGAGGGCGTCGGCTCCTACTGGCCGTTCGCCACAGGCCTCAAGGTCACGCAGGCGAATCTGCTGCTCGAGCAGATCATGTCTGCGCCTAAGACGACGAACGTGCTGATCCCGAACCAGCACATCGGCGCTTATCATGTTGGATTCATGGGCGAGTGGCTCTCGCGCGAATACCTCGCGCGCCACAACGGTTTTGTGCGCGAAAAGCATCTGGTCCCCGCGCGCTGCCCGCTGTTCGGCTACGCGCTCGATGAAATGAAGCTCGACGGCCAGTTTATCCGTCAGACGTTCCTGCGCCCCGAGACGCAGTCCAAGCTCGGCAACGCGGGCTACGACGCCGGCGCCAAGATCCTGACCGACTTCTTCAAAGAGCAGCTCCAGCAGTTCGTTTCCGACGATCTCGACCCGCTGGGCCGCGAGATCATCGATTGCTGCCTGCATGACGGCACGCTGGACGATTATCTCCAGCTCACGCCGATAAAGCTGAAGTAAAAAAGAAAAGAGAAGGGGCGCGTATCGCGCCCCTTCTTTGCTGAGAAAGGGAGTATTCCATGGAAACGCACGCTGTGAAGGTCATTGCCCGCATCCAAAGCGACTTTCCCGAAAAATTCGGCATCCCGCGCCAGAGCGGACTTGTGCCGGCGCTGCGCGCAAAAATCGTCTTCGAGCCAGAGTTCCGGAATGACGACGCGCTGCGCGGCATCGAGGGCTTTTCGCACCTGTGGCTCATCTGGCAGTTTTCTGCCGCCGTGCGCGACACCTGGTCGCCGACGGTGCGCCCGCCGCGCCTGGGCGGTAATGAGCGCGTCGGCGTATTCGCCACGCGCTCGCCGTTCCGCCCGAATGCCATCGGGCTTTCCTGCGTCAGACTGGAGCGCGCAGAGCGCGAGGAGGGGCTTGGCACGGTCCTTATCGTTTCCGGTGCGGATCTGATGGACGGCACGCCCATTTACGATATCAAGCCCTACCTGCCCTATGCCGACGCGCACCCGGAGGCGCTGGGCGGCTTTGCCCCGTCGCCGAAGGAGACCGTCAGGGTCGACTGCCCGCCGGAGCTCCTTGCGGGACTCCCAGAGGGACAGCGCGAGGCGCTGCTCGGCGTGCTCGCGCAGGACCCGCGCCCGCAGTATCAGCACGACCCCGAGCGCGTCTACGGGATGAGCTTTGGCGGCCGGGACGTTAAATTCCGCGTGCGAGGGGATACGCTGGAGGTCCTGTCCTTAGCGGAAAGTAAACAAGAATAAAAGCGATGTTAAGAGGGAAAAGGGCGGCGCTAACGCCCTGTTAAGAGCGCTCCAAAACGCTTGCGGTGCGAATTCTGCGCGCTATAATAGCGCCAGAATACATAAAAGGAGCGTATCCACCAATGGAAGTATCCAGCGCGTTTGTTGTCATTATGGGCATGGGCGTCACCTTCGTGGGCCTGACCTGCATCATTTTTCTCACCATCCTGATGGGAAAGATCCTCTCGAAGCCCGAGGCGCCGAAGCCTGCGGCGGCTGCCGCCGCACCGACTGCCCCTGCCGTTCCTGCCGACGGGCTGACCGATGAGGTCAAGGTCGCTATCATGGCCGCCATTGCTCAGCAGCCCGGCTTCAATATGGCGAATGTGACGAATGTCAGCATTCGCAAGATCTAACCTGAATTCCACTTCTTCCTTTTAACAGCAGAAAGGGCGGCCCCACAGCCGCTCTTTTTGCTATCCTGATAAAATTTCGCATTTTAACGCAAACTTAGCATAGGCTGTGTTATAATGCGATTAGGATACGGGCATCTTCGCCCGCATTCAAGGGAAGGATGAAAAGGGGGGGGCTGCCTGATGGAAAAAAACGTGACCGGACTGCGGCGGCTGTATGACTTTTTCCTGACGGCTGCCATTCTCGTCACGGCGACGGTCCTATGCACGCTGCTGCGCCGACTGGACAGCGGCGGAGGCTATGTGCACCTCATTTTCGTGCTGGCGGTCGCAACCATCTCTCGCTGGACGGAGGGCTTCTTCTGGGGCATTTTCAGCTCGGTCACGGGCGTGCTGCTCGTCAACTATGTCTTCACCTACCCTTACTGGGAGTTTAACTTTACGATCACGGGCTACCCGTTCACGTTCCTTGCGATGCTGACGGTCTCGATGATGATCAGCACGATGAACACGCAGATCAAAAAGCAGGAAAAGCTGCGCATCGAAACGGAGAAGGAGGCTGTGCGCGCCAATCTCCTGCGCGCGATGTCGCACGATATCCGCACGCCGCTGACGAGCATCGTCGGCAACACCGCTGCGATCCTCGACAATGAGGGCAGCTTCTCGCCCGAGCAGAAGCGCTGCCTCCTTGAAGACGTCAACGAGGACGCGCAGTGGCTCATCCGCATGGTAGAGAATCTTCTCTCCATCACGCGCATGAGCGGCGGACAGGCCAGGATCGAAAAGGACTGCGAGGCGGCGGAAGAGATCGTCGCCGTGTCAGTCAGCAAGTTTACAAAGCGCTTCCCCAGCATCAATGTCTCCGTTGAGGTGCCGGACGAGGTGCTGATGGTCCCGATGGACGCGACGCTCATCCGACAGGTCATCATGAACCTGCTGGAAAATGCCGCCATCCACGGCGAAGGCGTGAAGAACATCCGCGTGCGTCTCTCGCGCGAAGGAAACCTCGCCTGCTTCACCGTCAGCGACGACGGTGTCGGCATCCCGAAGGAAAAGCTCACGAACATCTTTCAGGGCGGGCTTTCAGATGTGTCTCACAGCAATTTCGACATGAAAAAGAATATGGGCATCGGCCTTTCCGTGTGCTATACGATCGTCAAGGCGCACGGCGGCACGATGACCGCAGAAAATCTGGAAACAGGCGGCGCGTGCTTCCGCTTTTATCTACCGATGGAGGAGGGCAAAACAAGTGAAGCTGAAGGATAAGGTGCTGGTCGTAGAGGACGAGCAGAACATCAGTAATTTTATTTCGACGGTGCTCACCGCGAACGATTTCGACGTGCTGGTCGCGCAGACCGGCGCGGAGGCGATCTCCATGATCACCTCGCACTGTCCCGATCTCATCATTCTGGACCTCGGGCTGCCTGATATGGATGGGCAGGCCATCCTCAAAGAGGTCAGGGCCTGGTCGAATCTGCCGATCATCGTCGTTTCGGCGCGCACGCACGAGCATGACAAGGTCGCGGCGCTCGACCTCGGCGCGGACGATTACATAGAAAAGCCGTTCGGCACGAGCGAGCTGCTTGCGCGCATCCGCACGGCCATCCGTCATACGCGCACCTCGCTCGACAACGGTGAGATCGCACAGTCGGGCAAGTTCACCGTGCGCGATCTGACCATCGACTATGACAAGCACCACGTGCTCGTCGGCGGCGAGGACGTGCACCTGACGCTCAACGAGTTCAAGATCGTGGCGCTGCTCGGCAAATACGCCGGCAAGGTGCTGACCTATGACTATCTCATCAAGCAGATATGGGGCCCGAAGGCCAAGGCGGACAACCAGATCCTGCGCGTGAACATGGCCAACATCCGCCGCAAGATCGAAAAAAATCCCGCCTCGCCGGAGTATATCTTTACGGAGATCGGCGTGGGCTACCGGATGCTCGAAAACAACGAGTAAGCAGGATGATAAGGCTTCGGCCTTATGATACCAGGGCGCGCCGCGCCTCACACAGATCACGCAGACGGCTCCTGCCATTGGGGATGGCGGGGGCTGCCTGCATTTTGAAAAGAAAAGTGGAAAGTGCCGACGCCGGAGCTGCCGCAGCAGCTCCGGCGTCGGCGCTTTTTTCGGACAAGTCCCCACGAACGAATTCTTATGCGACAAAATGCTCGTATAAATGCAACAAAGCGAATGAGCTGCCTGACTTGCTGATTATGCCTTCTTACGATTATAGAATGAATCTAAATTCCACTATTGGCTTTTTGAGAGAATAAATATACACTACGATGCGTACCCGGTCCTACGAAGAAGGCAAACAGAAATGAACATTTGGGAAATTGCAACGAATTATTATCAATACTTCCTGCGAGGGACGCGAACGACCATCCTCATCTCTCTGCTCACCGTGTTCTGCGGCTCGATCCTCGGCTGCCTGATCGCTTTCATGCGGCTATCCAAGTTTAAGCCGCTGGAAAAGTTCGCCAGCATCTATATCACCGACATCCGCGGTACGCCGATGCTCGTGCAGCTCTACATCGTTTACTACCAGCTCGACTTTATCAGCTATCCCACCGGACCCCTTTTCGGCGTCGATCTGGAGCGGGCGCTGCCGTGTATCATCGCTCTGTCGATCAACTCCTCCGCCTACGTCGCCGAGATCATCCGCGCGGGCATTCAGGCGGTGGACAAGGGCCAGATGGAAGGCGCGCGCTCGTGCGGCATGACGAATGCGCAGGCCATGCGCTACGTGGTGATGCCGCAGGCGGTCAAAAATATTCTCCCCGCCATCGGCAATGAATTTGTCACGATGGTCAAGGAGACCTCGATCATCCAGTACCTCGGCATCGGCGATCTGATGTACAACAACGGCATCGTGGTCACCTCTACCTATAACCCACTTCCTTGCTACTACATCTCCGCCATCATCTACCTGGCGCTGAATATCATCCTCGGCAAGGGCCTGAACATCTTTGAAGGGAGGCTGAGAAAGAGTGAACGGTAACGTATTGTTCGAGATCAAGGACTTGCAGAAAAAGTTCGGCAGCCTGACTGTCTTCGACGGGCTGAGCGAGACCATCTGCAAGGGCGACGTGGTCGTCATCATCGGTCCCTCGGGCGGCGGTAAGTCCACCTTTATCCGATGCCTGAACCTTCTGGAGCAGCCCACCGCCGGCAAAATTTACTTCGAGGGCGAGGACATCACGGCCAAGGGCTTTGATGTGAACAGGCACCGACAGAAGGTTGGCATGGTGTTCCAGCAGTTCAACCTCTTCAACAACCTGACGGTGCTTGAAAACATTACGATCTCGCTCACGAAGGTCAAAAAGCAGTCGGAAGAGGAGAGCAAGGAAAAGGCCCTCAAGCTTCTAAAGCGCGTGGGACTTGAGGACAAGGCGAACGCCTATCCCTCCCAGCTCTCCGGCGGGCAGAAGCAGCGTATCGCCATCGTGCGGGCGCTGGCGATGGGGCCCGATGTGCTGCTCTTCGATGAGCCGACCTCCGCGCTCGACCCCGAGATGGTCGGCGAGGTGCTGCAGGTCATCTCCGACCTCGCCCACGACGGCATCACGATGGTCGTCGTCACGCACGAAATGGGCTTTGCCCGAAAGGTCGGCACGCGCGTGCTCTTCATGGACGGCGGACAGATCGTCGAGCAGGGCACGCCCGAGGAGATCTTCGAGCACCCGCAGAACGCGCGAACCAAAGAGTTCTTATCCAAAGTCATCAACGTCATTTAACAAACAAAAAATAAAATTTACGATACTATTGGAGGAAACAAAAATGCTTCACACGATCAATCCCGAAATTCTGTTCCTTAAGCAGGAAGATGTCATCAAGGCCGGCCTTCTCGATATGAAACAGATCTTGGCCGTTACGGAAAAGACCTACGCGATGCTCGGTCAGGGCCTCATCAAGAACCCGCCCAAGACCAACACCAGCATCCCTGACAAGGAAAACTGGCAGTCGTTCTTCAACGCCATGCCTTGCTACATCGGCGGCGACGTCAACATTGGCGGCATCAAGTGGGCGGCGGAGTCCAAGAAGAACGCCACCATCCCTGGCATCCCCTACGGCATCGACATTTCCATCCTGAGTGACCCCGAGACGGTGCTGCCGTTCTGCATCCTGGACGGCACGCTCATCACCGCGATGCGCACCTCCGCCGTCGGCGGCCTGATGGCCAAGTACGCCGCCCCCTCCAATGCGGACACCGCGTGCCTCGTCGGCGCGGGTGTTATCGGCCGCACGATGATCTCCGCCGTGCACGAGGCGCTGCCCCAGATCAAGACCATGTACCTCTGCGACATTGATGTCGCCAAGGCCGAGGGCATCGCGAAGGAGTACGGCGACAGCTTGGGCGTCGAGATCATCCCGACGAGCGACAGCAAGGCTGCGGCGCTCAAGTCCCAGCTCATCGTCGGCGAGACGACCGCGCCCAAGCCGTTCATGGACACCTCCTGGCTCACGCCCGGCTGCGGCCTCGTCTCCATGCACTCCAACGAGGTGATGGAGGACGTCTTCCTCAAGGCAGACGGCATCGTTGCCGACTACTGGACACAGCTCAAGCAGCACACGAACCCGCTGTCCAAGCTCACGAAGGAGGGCAAGCTCGATGAGAGCCAGATCATGGACCTGAGCGAGCTGGTGCTCGGCACGAAGAAGCTGCGCACCTCGGACGATCAGTTCGTCGCCGCTGCGTCCATGGGCCTCGGCGCGCTGGACATCATGATCGCCTATCAGCTCTATCTGAACGCGACGGAAATGGGCATTGGCACCAAGGTCAACCTTTGGGACAAGCCCCTGTGGGAATAAGAGACGCAGGAGGGAACGAAAATGAACGCATTCAAGAAATTTGCGGCGCTGCTTTTGGCGCTTTTGATGATCCTGGCTCTCGCTGCCTGCGGCAGCAAGAGCGACGACAGTGCGCAGGGCGGCTCGGACGGCGATACGCCGTCCGGCGATGACACCGCCAAGTCCAAGATCGAGCAGATCAAGGAGGCGGGCGTGCTCGTGATGGGTACGTCGGCCGACTATCCCCCGAACGAATTCCACACGGAGGTGGACGGCAAGGACACCATCGTCGGATTCGATGTTTCGATCGCGCAGTACATCGCCGATGACCTCGGCGTGGAGCTGAAGGTCGTGGATATGTCGTTCGACAACCTGTGCATCAACCTCGCCAAGGGCGATTTCGACATTGTCATCGCTGGTATGGCCTCGACCGAGGAGCGTCAGAAGTCCGTCGACTTCTCCGACCCGTATTTCAAGCAGCAGCAGGCCATCCTCATCCGTAAGGACGACGATTCCCTGTACAACAAGCCCGAGGACCTCGCCGGTCACAAGGTCGGCGTGCAGAACGGCGCCATTCAGGTGCCCGTTGCCAATGAGCTTGCGGGCGAGGAGAACGTCGTCGGCCTCGTCAAGGCGCAGGATCTCATCATGGAGCTCAAGAGCGGCAAGCTGGACGTCGTGTACATCGACTACACCCCGTCTCTCGCCTTTGCCGCGGCCAACGATGACCTGATGGTCAAGGATATCGGCATTAAGAGCGACAGCGAGGGCCAGTGCATCGGTGTGCAGAAGGGCAACGAGGACTTCGTCGCCTACCTGAACGAAAAGATCGCTGAAATGCAGGAGCAGGGCCTCATCGAACAGTACGTGGCCGACGCCCAGACGCTGGCGGGCATCGAGTAACGGCGCGGCAGAAATCCATAAATGACGCAGGGCAATGAGCGGTTCACTCATCGCCCTGCGCTGTTCCAAGCAGAAAAGCGAAAAAAGGCGAGCGGGCATCCCCAAGCGGAGAGACCTGCTCGCCTTTTATATGGCAGCGCCCTGCAGCGCGCTTTCGCGCAGGGGAGCTGCTTTTACTTTTTTTCCTCCGGGGTGAGCTTTGCCAGCATATCGATCGCCATGGTGTAGCTCTCGAAGCCGTGGCCGCGGATCTGCGCGATGCAGGCGGGCGCGGTGACAGACAGGTGGCGGAACTCCTCACGCTTCTGAATGTCGGACATATGGACCTCGACGGCGGGGATGCTGACGGCCTTGAGCGCGTCGTGGATGGCATAGCTGTAGTGCGTGTAGGCGCCGGGGTTGATGACGATGCCGTCAAAGGTCGTGTCGGCCTCCTGAATGGCGTCGATGATCGCGCCCTCGTGGTTGGACTGGAAGCACTCCACGGCCACGCCGCGGCTCTGTGCGTGCTCGTAGATGCGGGCGCAGAGGGCGGCATAGTCCTCCTTGCCGTAGATATCGGGCTCGCGGCGGCCGAGCATATTCATATTTGCGCCGTTGATGACTAAGATTTTCATGCGGGTATTCCTCCTGAATGGTTTGCCTTACGCCTGCTTGACGGCGTGGGCGCGGTATTCCTTGCTTTTTTCAAGATAGAGCGCGGCGTTGGCCAGAATGCTCTCCTTTTCCTTCTCCGTCAGCTCGCGCACGACCTTGGCAGGCGAGCCGACGATGAGCGAGCCGTCCGGGGCGTTCATCTTGCCTGTGACGAGCGCGCCCGCACCGATCAGACAGTCGTTGCCGATGACCGCGCCGTCGAGCACCGTTGCGCCCATGCCAACGATGACGCGGTCGCCGATGGTCGCGCCGTGGACGATGGCGCTGTGGCCGACGGACACATCGTCGCCGATGGTGACCTTGTTGTGGATAAGGGCAAGGTCCTGAATGTTGCAGCGCTTGCCGATGCGCACGCTCTGCATCTCGCCGCGGCAGACGCTGTTGTACCAGAAGGCCGTGCCCTCACCCGCGACCACGTCGCCGAGCACCTGCGCGCCCTCCATGATGAGCACCTTGTCATTGCTTTCAATGCGGTCAAAATTCATAGCCATGGTATGTTCTCCTTATCAAGCGGGCGCGGCTTGCGCAGCCCGAAATATCCTTTTTACAGGGCAAAGTTGCCGTTTACGAACACCGGCACCTCGCGCCCGTCCTTCGTCGTGCCGATGATGGAAAGGTCGCTGGTTCCGATCATGAAGTCGACGTGCGTGTTGGAATCGTTCAGGCCCGCAGCCTTGAGTTCTTCCTTGCTCATGGCTTCGCCGCCTTCCACGCACTCGGGATACGCTTCGCCGAAGGCGAGATGGCAGGCAGCATTTTCGTCAAAGAGCGTGTTGTAGAAGAGAATTTTCTGGTTGGAGATGGGGCTGTCGTAGGGCACGAGTGCGACCTCGCCAAAGTACGACGCGCCCTCATCCTCGGCGATAGCGGCTTTCAGAATGTCCTCGCCCTTTTCCGCGTGCGCCTCGACGATCTTGCCGTCCTTGATGACAAAGTGGAAATTTTCGATGATGTTGCCGTTGTGGACGAGCGGCATGGCGGAATAGACCACGCCGTCGATGCCGGTCTTAAGCGGGGCGGTGAAGACCTCCTCCGTCGGCATATTGGCGACGAAGGGGAAGCCTGCGCGACAGAGATTGCTGCCGCCGGACCAGCGGTGCGTTTCGGGCAGGCGGATGTTGAGGCGCGTGCCGAGGGAGTTTTCATAGTAGAGAGACTCGAAGTGCAGCGCGTTGAGCTTATCGACGCGGCTTCTCAGCAGCGCCGTGTGCTCGCGCCAGCGCGTGACCGCGTCGCCCTTGCCGCTGATGCGGACGGAGGTGAAGATCGCGTCCCAGAGTTTGTCCATCGCTTCCTGCTCGGGAAGATCGGGGAAGACCTTCTTCGCCCAGCTCGGGATGGGGACGGAGGCGACGCACCAGGGGTTCACGTTCGCCATCATCGCGTCGTAGAAAGCGGAGATGTCCTCGTCGGTGCGGTTCGCGCGCGTGATGCGGTCGGGGTCCACGCCGCGCAGCGCCTCGGGATCGCGCGCGGAAATGCTGAGATAGGCCGCGCCCTCGGCGGCGTAGCCGTTGAAAAACTCCTTCTGCCAGGCGGGGAGCGTGTCGAAAACGGAATCGTCCGCGCGCAGGAAGCGCTCGCGGTTCATGTAGTCGTCCGTCCAGCGCATCACGACCTCGCGGCAGCCGACGTCGTAGGCGGCGGAGGCGCACAGGCGTGCGAACGGTGCGCAGTCGACGGGGCTTGCGATGACGAGCGTCTGCCCCTGCTGCACGTTGAGGCCGATCTCAATGAGCAGTTTTGCATATTCTCTGAGTTTATTTTCCATGGAATGCCCTCCTGAAAAAAGAAGAGGCGGCTGCGCATGGCACAGCCGCCTCTTTGAATATCGTACAATGCCATACACTAAGCATCATAACACACAAGTGACGCGATGGGAACGCCTTTTTCCGATTTTTTCAAATTCCCAGCAGCAGGGAGGCAAAATTGAAGTAGATCATCAGCGAGATCGCGTCTACGACCGTCGTGATGAACGGCGAGGCCATGACCGCCGGGTCAAAGCCGATCTTCTTGGCGAGCAGCGGCAGCGTGCAGCCCACGACCTTGGCCGCGAACACCGTGACCACGAGCGTCAGGCAGATGACGAGCGCGACGGAGACGGTGATGGGGTTGCCGAAGAGCAGCTTGTCGACGAGCATCAGCTTTGCAAAGTTTGCCGCCGCGAGCGTCGCGCCGCAGATGACCGCCACGCGGATCTCCTTCCAGATGACGCGGAAAAGGTCGGAAAACTCGATCTCGTCGAGCGAGATGCCGCGAATGACCGTGACGCTTGCCTGCGAGCCGCAGTTGCCGCCCGTATCCATCAGCATGGGGATATAAGCCGTCAGGATGGCGAACGCGCTGAGCGCATCCTCGAAGCGGGCAATGATCTGGCCGGTGAAGGTCGCCGAGACCATCAGCAGCAGCAGCCAGGGGATGCGGGACTTGTAGGTCTCGAACACGCTCGTTTTGAGGTACGGCTTATCCGTCGGCAGCATGGCCGCCATCTTTTCGATATCCTCGGTCGTCTCCTCTTCCATGACGTCGATGGCGTCGTCAACGGTGATGATACCGACGAGGCGGTCTTCCTTGTCGACGACCGGAAGGGCGATGAAATTATATTTTGAGAAAGTCTGCGCGACGTCCTCCTTATCTTCGAGCGTCGTGACGGAGATGACGTGCGTCTCCATGATCTCCTCGATGATATCATCCTCGTCGGCGAGCAGGATGGTGCGCAGCGAGACGATGCCGAGCAGCTTGCGCGCCGGGTCGACGACGTAGCAGACGTTGATCGTCTCCTTGTCCGTACCGGTGCGGCGGATGCGTTTTAAGGCGTCCTCGACCGTCATATCGCGCTTTAAGTCGACAAACTCCGTCGTCATCAGCGCGCCCGCGCTGTCGTCGGGGTATTTGAGGATCTCGTTGATGCTCTTGCGCGTGTCGGGGTCCGCGTGCTTCAGGATGCGCTTGACGACGTTGGCGGGCATTTCCTCCACGATATCGACCGCGTCGTCGAGGTACAGCTCGTCAAGGACTTCCTTGAGCTCGGTGTTCGAAAAGCCGCGGATGAGCATCTCCTGCGCCTCGGGGTCGAGCTCGACGAACACCTCCGCCGCCGGCTCCTTGGGAAGAAGACGGAACAAAAGCGGGATGCTGTCCTCGTCCAGGTCCTCGAAAAGCGAGGCGATATCCGCCGGCTCCAGGTCGCAGAGCAGCTCTCGCAGGGCGGTGTACTGTTTTCGCTTGAGAAGCTCCTTGATCCCGTCCAACAGTTCCTCGCGCATTTCTTCAAATCCGACCATACCGTCTTCCTCCTTTCCGAAAGGTACAAAAAATTCTCCCATATCCTGCGTCCGGCGACGCGGCTATGGGAGCGACAATTGGGAAACACCTGCCGCTGGCGCGGCGCTTCCTTACCGTTCAAGCTTTAGCATCACGAGGCGGTGAAACTGCATTAGATGGCACCTTGTTTTCGATGCAACCTGTTCAAACCCTCTCATAGTGTCTCCACTACTCCGCGGCAGCAGTCCGTATCCTTGTGGTAGCCTTACCTACCGGACGACCTTATGGAATTAACGGTATTATATTATGCACATTTTTCCGCTCTGTCAACCCCTTTTCCGTCTTTATTCATGTAAAAACTTTGTGTGGCTGTGCTTTTCCGCTTCCCTTTCCGTAAGCGCTGTGGTATACTACCTAAATTGAACAGATATCGTCTATTTCGGGAGGTGAGCCACGCCCTTGCAGCAGTATCTCGAGCGGCACCGCTTTTTGAAGGGCGCTTACCTGATGGTGCGCCGTTACTTCGACCATCACGTCGGGCGCGACAGCGCGGCGCTGACGTATTATCTTCTGTTTGCGCTTTTTCCGCTGATGATCTTTCTGAGCAACCTTGTCGGTATGATGTCGTTCGATATCAGCCAGTTTTTGAAGGGGCTGCATACCATTATGCCGCAGGAGGCGCTGGATATCATCGAGCAGTACCTCACCTATGTCAGCCGTGATTCGAGCCGGCAGCTGCTGTGGTTCTCGCTCGTTTTCTCCATTTATTTTCCGTATCGCGCGGCGAGCGCGCTCATGGGCTCGGTCCGCCGGGCCTACGGCGAAAAAGCGCCGACGAATTTTCTGCGCTATCAGATCAAGCTCCTGCTCTACACGCTGAGCCTGATCCTCATCATTATCATCTCCATCGCGCTCACCGTTGTGGGCGAGCGGGTGCTGAGCCTTGTCTCGGACTATATCGGCAATTATATCACCATCCCGCTGAGCGACCGGACCATCCATTTGTGGTCGATCCTGCGCTTTGCGCTGCTCGGCGGCATCGTGTTTTTCCTCATCGCACTGATGTACGGCCTTGCGCAGGAATCGCGCAAGATGAACCGCATCTGGCCCGGCGTCATTTTCTCGATGGCGATGTGGCTGGCGCTGTCCTACCTCTTTTCCTACTATGTGGAGAATATCGCGCGCTATTCCGTGATCTACGGCACGCTGGGGGCGGTGATCGTGCTGCTTTTGTGGCTGTATCTTGCCTCGATGATGCTCATCATGGGCGCGGAATTCAACAGCGTTCTCATGGTGATGCGGCGCACGGAGCACACGCCGGTGCAGCAGACAAAAAAGAACGAAAAAGCCAAAGAAACAGAAACAATAAAAGAAACGCAAGATGCGCAAAAAGCGATAGGAGACTCGTGATCATATGAAAATCATCATTGTCGGTATCGGCAAGGTCGGCTATGCGATCGCCGAACAGATGACGGGCGAAAATCACGATATCGTCATCGTGGACCAGAGCAGCGCGGTGCTTGACCACGCCGACTCCATGCTGGACGTCATGTGCGTGGAGGGCAACGGCGCGAGCGCCAGCGTGCTGTTGCAGGCGGGCGTGCGCGAGGCGGACCTGCTCATCGCCGTTTCGGAAAACGATGAGGTCAACCTCATCTGCTGCCTGATGGCGAAAAAGCTCGGCGCGAGGCACACGGTCGCCCGCGTGCGAAACCCCGACTATTTCCGCGACGCGCCCATTCTGCGCCGCGAGATCGGGCTCGATATGATCATCAACCCCGAGCACGCTGCCGCGCAGGAGATCTCGCGTATCCTGCGCGTGCCGAGCGCCTTCAGCGTCGAGACCTTCGCTGGCGGCCTCGTTGAGCTCATCGGCTTTCAGGCTGCGCCGGGCGACAGCCTTGTGGGAAAATCCCTCATCGAATTCAACCGTGAAACGCCCAACAGCATCCTCATGTGCGCGGCCAAGCGCGATGACAGCGTCATCGTGCCGGACGGCTCGTTCGTCCCGCTCCCGGGCGACCGCGTGTATGTCATCGGCACGCCCGCGGAGACGACGCGCGTGCTGCGCTCGATGGGAAGGCCCACGGCGCCCATCCGCCGCGTGAGCATCCTTGGCGGCAGCCGCATCGCGCAGTATCTTGCCTGGATGCTTGCCGACGTCGGCACGCACGTGACGATCGTGGAAAAGAACGAGGCCAAGTGCCTGACGCTTGCGGAAAAGCTGCCCAAGGCCACCATCATCCACGGCGACGGCACGGACCACGACCTTCTGGAGGCGGAGGGCATCTTCCACTGCGACGCCTTTATCGCCGTGACCGACCGCGACGAGGAGAATCTCCTCATGGCGCTCACGGCCAAGCGCTACGGCGTGAAAAAGGTCGTGCCCAAGATGTCGCGCCTGGGGTATCTCGATATCGTGAGCCTGACGGGGCTCGACAGCGTCATCTCGCCCAAGGCCATCATCGCGGGGCAGATCTCGAGCTATGTGCGCGGCCTTGCGAACTCGCAGGGCAGCGCGGTGGAGAGCCTGCACTATATCCTCGGCGGCTCGATCGAGGCGGTGGAGTTCACCGCGACGAACGCCACGCACTTCCTCGACCGTCCGCTCAGCGACCTGCACTTCCGCAAGGGCCTGCTCGTCGCCGCCATCGTGCACGGCGGTAAGATGGAGATCCCGAACGGACATTCCCAGATCCACGCGGGCGACCGCGTCATCGTGGTGGCGAAGGAACTCTTTTTGCAGGATCTCAACGATATTCTCGGCTGATCGCCGCTTTGTTCGGCAAAGGAAGTTACTATGAACCAGAAACTCATCCTTAGGATCGTGGGCCTCATCCTGTGCATCGAGGCGCTGTGTATGCTGCCGCCGCTGCTGGTTGCAGCGGTGAGCGGGGGGCCGGATATGCCGGCGTTTCTCCGCTCCGTCGCGATATGCGGCGGAGTCGGCGGCCTTTTGACGCTCACAAGGCCGGACGATCCGCGCCTGCAGACGCGCGACGGCTTTGTCTGCGTGGCCCTGTGCTGGATCGTACTGGGGCTGTTCGGCGCGCTGCCGTATTTTTTCAGCCATAGCTGCGACTTTATGGATGCCTTCTTTGAAACGGTCTCGGGCCTGACCACCACGGGTGCATCGATCTTCTCGGCCCCGTCTGCGCTGCCGCGCGGCATCCAGCTCTGGCGCGCGCTGACGCAGTGGATGGGCGGTATGGGCATCCTGGTGCTCGTGCTGGCGCTGCTGCCCAAGATCAGCGAGGGCAGCGTGAATCTGATGAAGGCGGAATCGCCCGGCCCCATCAGCACCAAGCTCCGCCCGCGCACGGGGGAGACGGCCCGCATCCTCTACCGCATTTACATCGCGCTCACGGCGATCGAGGCCGTTGTGCTGCGCATCGTCGGCCTGCCGTGGTTCGACGCGCTCACCACCGCGCTCACGACCATCTCGACCGGCGGCTTTTCCATCCGCGACGCGAGCATCGCCTACTACCACTCCTCGCTCATCAACTGGATACTTGTCTTTTTCATGTTTGCCGCATCGGTGAACTTTACGCTGCTCTTTCTCATGGTCACGCGCCGCTTCCGCGAGGCGCTCAGGAGCGAGGAGCTGCGCGTCTACACCGGCATCGTGGTCGGCTCAACGCTCTTTATCACGCTCGACCTTGTTGCCAAAACGGGACGCAGCTTCAGCTCGGCGCTGGAGCACGCGGCCTTTCAGGTCACAACGCTCATCTCCACCACCGGCTACTGTACGGAGGACTTTGACCTCTGGCCGCCGTTCTGTCGCTGTATTCTGGTGCTGGTGATGTTCTGCGGCGGCTGTGCGGGCTCCACGGCGGGCGGCGTCAAGGTCTCGCGCGTGGTGCTGCTCGTGAAGGGCGTGAGACGCGACATGCGCCGCATCATGCACTCGCGCGAGGTGCGCCCCATCACGCTCGACGGCCAGCGCGTGAGCGAAGAGACGCTCTCGTCCGTGTCGGTATTCTTCTTCGCCTACATTGCGATTTTGCTCTTCGGCACGCTGGTCGTGTCGCTCGACGGGGTGGAGTTCACCGCGGCCTTCACCGCCTCGCTTACGGCCATCAGCAACGTCGGCCCCGGTTTCGGTGCGCTCGGCCCCACGTGTAATTTTGGCTTCCTCTCCGATTTCAGCAAGCTCGTCCTCACGCTGACGATGCTGCTCGGACGGCTTGAGATCATGCCGCTGCTCGTGCTGATGATGCCCTCCGTGTGGCGCAGAAAGTAAAGAGAAAAAAGAACGTGCTCTGCGCTGCGGGGCACGTTTTTTTGCTGCGCTGCGGTGTTGCGCGGCATAAAAAAGTGTGATAGGATATATTAGAAATAGTATGACCGGCGGCCGTATTGCCGCCGGAGCGATTTTGAGGTATCCAAATGAAGAAAAGCGACAAGACACCCAAGCAGACCCACCGCCGCGCGGACCCGAACGTCATGGGCCTCCACGCGGACGTGGTGGAGCAGAATATTACGGAAACACTGGAAACGAACTATATGCCCTATGCGATGTCCGTCATCGTCTCGCGCGCCATTCCGGAGATCGACGGCTTCAAGCCCTCGCACCGAAAGCTTCTGTACACGATGTACAAGATGGGCCTTCTCACCGGCGCGCGCACGAAGAGCGCGAACATCGTCGGCCAGACGATGCGCCTGAATCCCCACGGCGACGCTGCGATCTACGACACGATGGTGCGCCTTTCCAAGGGCTACGGCGCGCTGCTGCACCCGTTTGTCGACTCGAAGGGCAACTTCGGCAAGGTCTATTCGCGCGATATGGCGTGGGCGGCCAGCCGATACACCGAGGCAAAGCTTGCGCCCATCTGCGCCGAGCTCTTCCGCGACATCGACTCCGACACCGTCGATTTTGTCGACAACTACGATAACTCCATGAAGGAGCCGGCGCTTTTGCCGACGACCTTCCCCAACATCCTCGTTTCGGCCAATCAGGGCATCGCCGTCGGCATGGCGAGCCAGCTGTGCGGCTTCAATTTGGGCGAGGTCTGCGACACGACGATCGCGTTTCTCAAAAATCCCGAGGTGCGCATCGGCGAGACGCTGCTCGCGCCCGACTTTCCGACCGGCGGCGAGGTTTTATACGATGCGCGCGCCATCGAGGATATCTACAACACCGGCCGCGGCGGTGTGAAGGTGCGCGCCCGCTGGCGCTACGATAAAAAGGAAAATCTCATCGAAATTTACGAGATCCCCTACACCACCACAAGCGAGGCCATCATGGATAAGGTCGCCGAGCTCATCAAGGCGGGCAAGGTGAAGGAAATTTCCGATATGCGCGATGAGACGGACCTCTCGGGCCTCAAGCTGACGATCGACTTAAAGCGCGGCGCGGACCCCGACAAGCTGATGCAGAAGCTCTTCAAGGCCACGACGCTTCAGGATACGGCGTCGTGCAACTTCAACGTGCTCATCGGCGGTATGCCGCGCGTGATGGGCGTGCGCGAACTTCTGGACGAGTGGTGCGCCTGGCGCACCGAGAGCGTCAAGAGGCGCGTGTATTTTGTGCTCAAAAAGCGGCAGGACAAGCTGCACCTCTTAAAGGGCCTCAAGCGCATCCTGCTCGATATCGACAAGGCCATCCGGATCATCCGCGAGACGGAGAAGGAGGCCGATGTTGTGCCGAACCTGATGATCGGCTTCGGCATCGACCAGATCCAGGCGGAATACGTCGCCGAGATCAAGCTGCGCAGCATCAACCGCGAGTATATCTTAAAGCGCGTGGAAGAAACGGCTTCGCTCGAGTCGGAGATCGAGGACCTTGAGGATACGCTCGCGCGTCCGTCGCGCATCCGCAAGATCATCATCACAGAGCTCGAAGAGGTGCGCAAAAAGTACGCCGAGCCCCGCCGCACCGGTATCATCTACGATTTTGTCGAGGACGCGGAGGTGGAGGACGATCCTGTCGAGGACTATCCTGTCACGCTCTTTTTGTCGCAGCACGGGTATTTCAAAAAGATCACGCCGCAGTCGCTGCGTATGTCCGGCGAGCAGAAGTTCAAGGAGGATGACGCGCTCAGCGCGAGCGTGGAGAGCTCCAACGCCGCCGAGCTGATGTTCTTCACCGACAAGGCGCAGGTCTACAAGACGCGCGTGAGCGACTTTGCCGACGGCAAGGCGAGTCAGCTCGGCGACTACCTGCCTGCCAAGCTCGGCATGGACGAGGGCGAGAGCGTCATGGGCATGGTGCTGCCGGGCGACTACAGCGGCTATATGATCTTCTTCTTTGAAAACGGCAAGGCCGCGAAGGTCGAGCTCTCGGCGTACAGGACGACCTCGAACCGCCGCCGCCTGACGGGAGCTTACAGCGACAAGAGCCCGCTGCGCGCGATGCTGCACATCCGCGAGGACCGCGAGATCGCCGTCTATTCAAGCGAGCCCCGCGTGCTCATCGTCAGCACCGCGCTGCTCGGCGTGAAGACCACGCGCACAACGCAGGGCGTTGCGCTGATGACGCTCAAAAAGAAGCACACGCTGGATACCGTTCGCTTCCCCGAGGAGACCGGTATCACCGACCTTGCCCGCTACCGCGGGCGCAGCATCCCGGCGACGGGCGCGCTGCTCAAAACGGAGGACAGCGACGATAAACAGCTCTCGCTCATCTGACGGCGGGAGACGAGCGGGGAAGAGAAAAGAGAGGAGAGAAGTCTATGAAAAAGGAAAGCGTGCGCGAGCAGATGCGCAGCTATGTCATTATCACGCTGGCGTGCGTGCTGTACGCGCTGTCGTTCAACTGGTTCTATGCGCCGAACGACTTTACGGTCGGCGGCTTTACGGGTATTTCGCAGATCATCAATTTCTTTGTGCCCGTTCTGCCGATCGGTACGATGGTCATTGTGCTCAATGTACCGCTTTTCGTGGTGGGACTGAAAAAGTTTGGTTTTGCGTTTTTGTGCAAGTCCATCTACACGATGGCGCTGAGCTCGGTCCTGATCGACGTGGTCGATGTGATCCATCAGTTTTCGCCCATGGACCCGCTGCTCGCGTGTCTTTACGGCGGCGTGACGCTGGGCGTTGCCTCGGGACTCATCTTCCGCGAGGAGGCGACCACCGGCGGCTCGGAGCTCGGCGCGTGGATCGTGCGGTCGCACGTCGAGCGGCTGTCCATCGGCAATATCTGTCTTGGCATCGATCTGACGATCATTCTGATCTATGCCGCGGTGTTCAGAAGCCTCAATAACGCCCTTTACGGCGCGCTTGCGCTCTACATCACGACCAAGGTGCTCGACCTTGTCGTGTACGGGCAGAACACGGCCAAGCTCGCCTACATCATCAGCGACAAATATGAGGAGATCATGCAGGAGATGATCGCGCGCGACATGGGCGCGACGCTCCTGAACGGCAAGGGCATCTACACGGGCTCGGAGCGCCCGCTGCTTCTGTGCGCGGTGCGCAACAAGGAGGTCGTGTCCATCAAGCGCTTCATCAAGGAGCTGGACCCCGACGCCTTTTTCATCGTGTGCGACGCGAGTGAGGTGCTGGGCGAGGGCTTCGGCGTTTATAACCCCAAGGGGCTTTAAGAAAGCAGCTTTGGCAAGCAGGAGGTCAAAATATGGATTTTACGACGGTGGAGAAGAATCTCAGAGAGCGCGGCTTCAAGGTGTCCGCCTTTGCGACGGCGCAGGAGGCGGCGGACTATCTCAACGCGCAGATCGACCGTTCGAGCGTGTCCTTCGGCGGAAGCGTAACGCTCTCGCAGATGGGGCTTTTTGAAAGCCTTGGCGCTCACAACACGATCTACAGCCACTGGAACGTGCCAGACGGCATGAACGCCGACGAGGTGCGCGAAAAGGCCGCGACCTGCGAGCACTATCTGCTCTCGGCCAACGGCCTTGCCGAAACGGGCGAGATCATCAATATCGACGGCACGGGCAACCGCGTGGCCTCGTCGCTCTTCGGCCATAAGAAGGTGTGGTACGTCGTGGGGAGCAACAAGCTCGCGCCGACCTATGAGGAAGCGCTCTGGCGCGCCCGCAACATCTCCGCGCCGAAGAACGCCCAGCGCCTCGGCGTGAAGACACCCTGCGCCGTGAACGGCGACCGCTGCTACGACTGCAAGAGCCCGCAGCGCATCTGCCGCGGCCTTGTCGTGATGTGGGAGGCCATTCGCAGCTGCGAGAGCGAGGTCGTGCTCGTCGACGAGCCGCTCGGCTACTGAGAAAAGCGGAGGAAAAGAGAGGGGGCGAGGCGCCGTGCGCAAAAAGTTCATACCGCTTACGCTGGCGCTCTGCCTGACGCTCGCGGGCTGCGGCAACATCGTGCTCGAGCGCAGCTACGCTGTCTCCGCGCCGCACAGCGAGGTCTACTGGGAGAACGAGAACGCCGACACCCTGCGGGCCGACAGCTATCAGGACCTTGTCAACGCGCTGCTGCTGCTCCTTGGCGAGCACAGCGAGGAGGGCACCGTCCGCATTTACGGAAACGACGAGGCCGCCGCGTCGATGGCGGAGCAGGCCTGCCGCGAGGTGCAGGAGGAGACGGCGCTGGGCGCGTATCTTCTCGACTACATCAGCTACACCGACACGCAGGAGCGCGCCTATTACGAGATGCACGTGCGCCTCGGCTACCGCCGCACGGCGGAGGAGCAGGCGGCCATCATCACCGCCACCAGTACGGAAGCGCTGCCTGACCTTCTGCGCCTGACGGCGGAGGAGGGGACGGTGAAGCGCGTTGCTGTGCGCTTCGGCTATTTTACGACCGACCGCGACGGCCTGCGCGAGATGGTCCGCGCGGTGCAGGCGGAGGTGGAGCCCGGCTTTGAACAGCCCTGGCAGGTGTATTTCTATCCCGATACCGACGACGTCGGCATCGTGGAGGTCGTGCTGCGGGAAGTGTAAAAATGGATAAGAATGTGTGTCCCATACGAACTGCGAGATTTATGAGGAAAGATGGGGCGGCTGTGGGGCATGCATTGTCCGTGGAATACATAGCAACATTGACCGTGCAGTAAAGGTATTCCAGGCAGATTGTAGAAAACGCAGTCTTCCGGGGATTTTTAATTTTGTAGCTTTCTCGTTGCAAACATCTCGGAATTATAGTAAAATAGATAAATGAAGGATATACCCAAGATAAAGCAGGAATTATAGTGAAACGAATCAGAAACGGATTTACATTGATGGAAATGCTGATCGTCATTGCGATCATCGCTGTATTGATTGTAATTGCGATCCCGGTATTTGCATCACAGCTTGAAAAAAGCAGAGAAGCGGCAGACCTTGCAAATGTACGCTCTGCTTATGCGCAGGTATCTGCAGAGGTACTGCTCGGAGATCCAACTGCCACCGTGACGGTCGACCTAAAGCAGAAGCAGGCCGACTGGCAATCGTTGGACCCCGTGAATATCGGCGGTATCGTCCACTACAAAAAGCAAGGAGACACGGATAATTGGAAAGGCGTTGCTGCGCCGAACGGAACTTGCGTTGTGTCATATAATGAAGATTACGGAATCATTCTCACTTGGAGCGGAAAAGCCGCCCCAACTACGCCTGAATATCCGTTTAATACAAGCGTAACGGATTTCTTCTCGCTTCTATATGATACAGATTTCTGGAAAAACGGCAGCTTGAAAAACAATACAAATTTCGAGTTTGACTCCAGATGTCCATATTCAGATTATGTTCCGGCTATTTCAGAAGCAATCGAAAAGCTGAACAACAGTCTTTTACAGCAGCCGGACTGTACCTGGGCCTATCTTGGCAACGGAAAAGATGGGCAAGAAGCAAATCGGTATCTTTTCTGGACATCTCTGAACACGAACGACGTCGGAGCCGGAAAGAGTATCCCCGTAATCATCCAAACCGGCGATGGGAAATATTATGTTTCCGAAACCACAACTGGCAAGCGAACCAAAAACGGCAAAGACTATGTCGCCGTCTCGGTATCGCTTACGCCGAGCCAGTATAAGCAAACACTGAAAAATGGAAAAGAATATTCCACCTTGGGAGCAGCCTACGATGCCTATCTCAAAGCCTTGGAGGATTCCCAATATGATTCGGGTCGCCAGTCTTAAAGGTATATGAACGATCCGCGTAATGTATTGGATGGGATACCACAAACCAATCCGCGCAGCAGATAGGCGAGGATAAACTGGAGAATGCACTCTGTTGCTTCCTCCTCAATTACTTCGTGGTGAAAATCATCAAACACATGGAAGAAAAAAGCTCAGACTTGCGTCTGAGCTTTTTTTGCGCCTTACAGAAAGAGGATCAGGAGAGGATCGCGCGGTCGTTGGCGAACTCGTCGCCGCTGGCCTTGGTGAACTGCTCAAGAAGGTCGGGCACGGTGAGCTTTTTCTTTTCTTCGCCGGCGATATCGAGGATGATGCGGCCCTCATGCAGCATGATGAGGCGGTTGCCGTACTGGATGGCGTCGCGCATATTGTGCGTGATCATCAGCGTGGTGAGCTGGCCCTCGCGCACGATGCGGTCGGTGAGCTCCATGACCTTGGCGGCGGTCTTCGGGTCGAGCGCGGCGGTGTGCTCGTCGAGCAGCAGGAGCTTGGGACGCTTGAGTGTCGCCATCAGCAGCGTGAGCGCCTGGCGCTGGCCGCCGGAGAGCGTCGATACCTTGGTGGAAAGGCGGGACTCAAGGCCGAGGCCGAGGTCGCCGAGGAGCTTTCTGTACTGCTCACGCTCATCCTTCGTCACGCCCCAGGAAAGTCCGCGCCGCTGGCCGCGGCGGGCGGCGAGGGCGAGGTTCTCCTCAATCTGCATTGAGGGGGCCGTGCCCATCATCGGGTCCTGGAACACGCGGCCGATGAACGCCGCGCGCTTGTGCTCGGGAAGGTTGGTGACGTCGCTGCCGTCGATGATGACCTTGCCGGAGTCGACGAAGAACGTGCCGGCGGTGGCGTTGAGCATCGTGGACTTGCCCGCGCCGTTGCCGCCGATGACGGTGACGAAGTCGCCGTCGTGCAGCGTGACGCTCAGACCTCTCAGCGCGGTCTTGGCGTTGATGGTGCCGGGATTAAAGGTTTTGTAGAGCTCCTTGAGTTCAAGCATTCTCGCGGCCTCCCTTCTTGCCCTGCGCGGTGTGGCGGAACATCTTGCTCTTCCAGTAGGGGATGGCAAGGAAGACGGCCACGATCAGCGCGGTGATGAGCTTTAAGTCGTTGGTATTCAGGCCCAGCTGGAGCACGACCTGCAGCACGATATAGTAGATGATCGCGCCGATGGATACGGCAAAGAGCTTGAGACCGAAGTTCATAAAGACCTTGCCGAAGATGACCTCGCCGATGATGACGGCGGCAAGGCCGATGACGATGGCGCCGCGGCCCATGTTGATATCGCTCGAGCCCTGATACTGCGCGAGCAGCGCGCCGGAGAGGGCGACAAGGCCGTTGGAGAGCATCAGGCCCAGCACGATGTTGGAGTTGGTGTTGATGCCCTGCGCGCGCGCCATGTTGGGATTCGCGCCGGTGGCGCGAAGGGAGCTGCCCTTTTCGGTGCCGAAGAACCAGTACAGCGCCGCGATGACCGCGGCGGTGAAGAGAAGCAGCAGCGGCAGCGGGTTATTGAGCGAGAGCTCGCGCACATAGCGCTGCGAAAGCAGCAGCGGGTATTTGTCGACGCTCAGCGCCTGGTTTGCCTTGCTGTCCATGATGCGCAGGTTGATCGAATACAGCGCGAGCTGCGTCAGGATACCGGCAAGGATGGCCGGAATGCCGCAGCGCGTGTGGAACAGACCGGTGACAAGGCCGGCAAGCATACCAGCGAGCATCGCGCACAGCAGGGCGATCCAGGGATTGAAGCCGCCGCGGATCAGCATGACGCACACGGCGCCGCCGGTCGCCAGCGAGCCGTCGACGGTCAGATCTGCCACATCCAGAATGCGGAAGGTGATGTAGACGCCAATGGCCATGATGCCCCAGGCAAGGCCCTGAGCGGCTGCGCCGGGCAGGGCGTTCATCAGCGACGAAAGAAAACTCATGGGATCTCTCCTCCTATCTCTTGTTGAGGCAGGAACGGGCCGAGCCCGTCCCTGCCTGCGGGGGAAGTGATGAAATTACTCTTCGATGGCGGTGTAGCCGTCCAGCGGGGTGATGCCGAGCATCTCGCACATGGAGGCGTTGTACTTCGGGGTGGCCTCGGTGAACTCGATGGGCATTTCGGAGACGCTGGCCTCGCCGGTCAGGATCTTGGCGGCCATCTTGCCGCTGTCTCTTATACACATCTCCGAGCCCACGAGACAGGCAGAAATC